>JAABUO010002873.1_pt1 | contig 20783 bp, 21 predicted proteins | sample 5559291 | NCBI WGS metagenome assembly JAABUO01 (sample SAMN10711878, study PRJNA513372) | rock metagenome | isolation source: Antarctica rocks | place: Antarctica: Victoria Land, Finger Mt sud
CACTCCTTTCCCGCCCTTGCACGTCCACGGTACCAAACCAGACCAGCTTGGACATGCTGTTCTAGACAGAGCTGAACACCATGCAACAGGCCACCTGGTCGCTACAACACCTCCAACACACTCCGTTACCGACAGGGTCCCCTAATACTGGCACACGCGCGGGCCACGCACCTGGGTGTAGGTCTGCGAGTCGACCAGCTCAGCGGAGCAGTCTGTGTGGGGCTTGCCATAACACCGCGGGTAGATCTGCGTGAAGATCGGCTGCAGACACACACGCACGCGTCAGACCGCCGTGCGCCACACACCCGCGCAGACCCTTCACCAGCACGCGATCTGTCAACCCAACACAAAAGCTTGACGGCTTCAGAGCTCCAGGCCGCAACAGCAAGCACGCCAATTACACTTCACAGCACACTTTACAGCAGCGCGGCGCGCTGCCAGAAGCAGGGCGGACCTTCAGGTTGCCGATGGAGAAGATGAAGTACGCCTCGCAGAACATGCCAATACCCGGCAGCGCCCAGCTCTTCACCCAGAAGAAAAAGGCGGTGACCGCGTTGGTGTGCTCGTGGAACCTGCGCGCGTCGGACGCAACCTGAGCAGCGGCAGCAGCGGCAGCAGCTCGCCGCCGCTTTGCAAGAGGCGCTTTAGGTCAAGTGCGCCTCGAGCCGCCTGCTCACAAAAGTACGCGCTATTAGCATTGCGCAGGCGCTGCGCAGCGATACCTATACACACAGCATATCCTGCAGCACTCCACTTACGTGCACTATACGTCGGCAACCCGCCAGCAAGAGGCCACAGTGACGATAAAATGTGCCATGACACCGCACGCCGCCGCGCAGCTTCGCTGCACACAGCACAGGCACCGCACAAAGGCCCCGTTGCAGCGCAGCTGTCCGCAGGCGGAGCGGCCGTCGCGCGCATGCAAAAGGCATAATTGGTAATGCACACAACGCGAGGCAGGCACGCACTCCTCAACCTCCACGCGGTCGGTCTGGTTCGGGTGTGCGCCGTTCTGGACACCCATAGCCTTCGACATGGCGACGCCGAGCACTTAGCGCCACTCCGACGTACCACCAACGCCGCACTCCTGGTCAACCTGCAGGAGCGACGCGCGCTCAGCGCTCGCACGACGCGCGAAGCGCGGGCGCAACAAGAGCCCCTGGCGGCTCCGCGACAATTGCGCCAATCCAACGCCCTACACCCAGGCTTACAGCGCACGATACAGAGCTCCGCAGCCGGCTTGCTCCAGAAACGGTGCAGCAGCTCGCATTCAAGGGCCACAAATAACGTACAAACGCAAGCCCAACAGATGGTCCGTTTGTCGGGGCCAGGCGTGAGGTGCTAGAAGAACCAACGTGACAAGCTGCAGCAGGTGCTACGACACAGCGACAACAGACCCATCGGCGCCGTCGGCACAAGGAGAACCCCATTACCAGACAACACGTTCCGCTGCATGTATAAATGTAAACACCGTCAGGCACGCCCCACCCCGCTGCGCACCTGTCGCCCTCCGCGAGCTCCCTGCTCCCGCTACGTGGTTTGTAGCGCTCGCCGTCAGGACTTCACTAGATGCTCTACTTGTAGTGCATGCACCCTCCAGGCCGGGGTGAGGCATGGGTAGGTGCCTGGGCCACCGGTGGGCAGCCACATGCATGTGGCTGCGCCGTGCATATGCACGGTCGAATGCCTTAAAATGCCGCGCCCCTTGACTGTGAAGTCTGCGCAGCGGCTGTATGGTAGAGGCTGGTGCAATATGCACAGTACCCTGGTGTGCGTGGAGACCACGTTCTCTTTGAGCTTCAGCGTGTCAGGCAAGGCTCACTGTGATAAAGACGCACACTGCCGCGCTCATTCAGTGAAAGCGCTCGAAGCGCTCTGCCCATGATTTGACGGACAGCATGTGGGCCCAGCCATAGTCACTTGATAATTGATTCAGCTGCCAACCGGCGAGGGAACAGGCCAGCCTTGCTTCGTGGCTGGTGTTAAAGCAAGGCAAGGTTGCGCGGGGTCCCGGCGGCTCAGTGACCAGCCTCCAGCCGGCGCAAACTAGCTCATCGCACCCGTGAGGCGCGCGCCGTCGCCAGGCTCGCCCGAGTCCAGGCCAGGGTCGCCCAGCTGGCCGCCAGGCGCGCCAACCCCCGCCCACCGCTCGTACAGCGACAGGTTGTCGGGGCTCACCGCCGGGCCCTGCCGCGCCACGTGCCCCTGCTTGGCGGCGCACGTAGCGCCCGCCCCGGCGCGCTTACAGCACAGGCCCGCTAACTTTCTCAGGACCCGCTCGCGCGAGGCTGGTGCTCAGCGACCTGCTGCAGGCAGACAGGACCAGGGCCGCGCCTGGCGCTCGGCCAGCCAGGTCCGCTGCGCAGCAGCGCCCGCTGCGGCCGGCGCGCGCCCCTGCGCCCACGGCGGGCGCGCACCGCGTAGACGCGCGGCGGCTGGTGCGCCAGGGCGGCCCAGCGCGCGTCGCCCTCCGCCATGTCGAGGCCCAGCACGTCCGGCACGAACAGCGCGGTCAGCGCGGCGCCGCCCAAGTTGGCCGCGGCGGCCAGGCCGAAGATGCGCGCGGGCGGTAGCGCGCCGAACCAGGCGCCCGCCAGCAGCGCGCCGGCCTTGCCGGCGGCCGCGGCCGCGCCGTGGCAGCCGCCGCGGTGCGCCGTGGGAAACAGCTCGCTGGGCAGCAGCCAGGTGGTCGCGTTCTGCGCCCCCGGCGTGCGCCTCGCGTGGGGCCGGGGCCCCAGCGTTCCGCATGCCGCATGCGTGCGAACGCATGCATGCAAACGCAAACATGCTGTGGGCATGTCACACGCCGCTAGCAGAGCGAGTGGCACACCACTGTGTCCCGTAGCGCGTCTGCATGCTTTCCATACTACGCACCTACAGCCCTCTCTTGTGGAAGGCATGCTCTGTGCAAAGGGCGCGGGCCAGCAGGGCACGCGTGCTGGCGCACAGTGTCAGTGCCCTCTGCGCGAGAGGCTGCACGCTTCGGCAGGGCCCTGTTGTCTCTTTGCGACCATGCACAGCGCATCATGAGGCATCAGCATGTCAGACGGGTTTGCGCCCCGTGCGGCGCGCGCGCGCACCGGCCCGCACTGCCCGAAGAAGGATGAGAGCAGGTACAGCGCCTGGCGCGCGCGCATTGCGCTGAATGGCCGGCAGGCGGAGCTGCTGTGGCGCTGGGCCTAGGGTAGATCAGCCGCAAGTGACCCCGGCCTCAGGTGGCCCTTGCAGGCGGTACGGCGGTACACCAGCCGTTGATACCCCGCTTTGTCAGCGGGGTCCGCCCTGCTGACAAGGCCAGCACCGAATGGTGTGGGACCTCTGTGAGGCCGGGCGGCTGCACGGGGACTCGCTTACGCACCTGGAAAGCGCGGATGCCGGGCGGCTGCACCAGGGCGCCGTAGCCAGCCGCGCACGCCGCAAAGGCCGCAGCCACCAGCACAAAGCCCATGATCTGCGCCGTGCGCGCCGCAAAGAGCCGAAGCTTAGGAAGCCATACATGCATTACATGGATAGGCGCATGAAGAGAGCGCTGGCGCTGCGGCCGCATGACCCGCAGACACGCATAACGTGCATTTGTACACTGCACTGCTTTTATAGCACGTATGGCCACACCTCGTGCTCAAGCATGCGACCACGCTGCCCGCGGTCACCTCCCAGGCTGCAAGCATGAATGCAATCCCTGGAGTTGTATTTGGTTGCCCTTGGCGGGCATGTGCGGTGTCAGTGCTGTCCAGGACCCCCTCCAGGCACAGCGGCACAACAGGGCTCCAGCGCACAACGGCGTACCTGCAAGCGTATGCGGCCCCTGCGGCCCCAGAGCGGCGCGCATTGGTCAACGACGTGGCACAGCCGCAGGCAAGATGCAGAGCGGCAAGTGCAGGGACAGAGGAGGCCGGGCGCACATCCAGGGGCGATCGATGGTGAGCGCCGCCGCGTAGTAGCCCACCTGCAGGAGACGCATGCGTGTGATGCAGTAGGCGGTGCTTCCCATGTCCATGTGTGTGCTCTTCATTTACCCAAGGAGAGCGCTATCCCACAAGGTGCCTGAGATCCCTAGCTGGGATGTGATGAAGTGGGCAGTGTCTTTCTTCCCCCTGCCCCGTCCTTGTGAGTCGCACAGGGCCTGGGACCATAAGGACTGCTCCCAGTGGCAGCCAGCGCAGGGAAAGCACCGGCATGCTGTGCGACTCTATCCTCACCCTGTCTCTTCCTGGGAGCCTGACACATCTGACAGACCCGCACGCTATGCAGGCGGCAGACATGCGCGCAACGCGGGCGAGCCCGGGCGGACCAGCGCCACGAGCGAGTTGAGCAGCGTCCACAGCAGGCCGGTCAGGATGGAGGCGCCGGGCGCGATGACGGCGATGAACGCGGACTGGAACAGCTTGTTCCCGTAGAAGGACACGTCCCTGCGCCGGCGCGCGCGCTGCGGGTCAGCTGAGGCGCCTGCTCCGCTGCGGAGGTGCTCCCGTGCAGCGCGCTGCTCCGGGGCTTGCGTGCCAGCATCTGAACATTCTAAATCGTGTCACAACCTCGTCGCCCCGGATGAAGACCGGCCGCGTCCTGCACCAGCAGCTTCATGTTCTATTGCCCAATGGCGTGGAAGCCCCTTATATCATCAACAAACACAGCGCATGGGCATACAAGTACTGCCATGTTTGCTGTGGGCAGTCTGATGTGCAGCAATGTCCCACTGCTTCTCCAAGCCCCAAGCGCTTTGCATGTGGTCGCGACCACTGCACGGCATCAGGCCGGCGGTGCGCCCCTGCACCCGCCCTCAGCGCACCAGAGTAACCAGGCGCCCGCGGTGCCGAGCAGGCGGTGCCAGTAATGCCGCACCAGCAGCCCGCGCTCACGCCACGCCGCCTGCGGGGCGGCACGCCTCTGCTATGTGCCTGTTGCGAGACCTTCTGCGTCCGCGCAGTCCGCTCGAAGGTCCCGCAACGGGCACATGTGCGCCGTGCGCTGTAGCCAGCCTCGGCCGCATGCGAACAGCGGGCCCGCTGCAGCGGCGCGCCTCTTGCCGCTCGCCGCGCCGCTCCCACAGCGCGGACTCGCGCGCGCACAGCAGGCGGTACGCAGCCATGCCGGCCAGCGGCGCCAGGCCCGCGGCGAACGACAGGCGCCACACGGCCGCCAGCGCGCCGCGGTCGTACTCCCGGGTCGTCTGGCCGAAGCCCGCCAGCAGGATGCAGATGACGGCCGTGTTCACCAGGTTTCCCCAGCCCTGCCGCGCAGAGAGGCATCAGCATACCTCGCGCCAGACCGCATTGTCACACCAGACCGGCCATCGCGAGACCGGCTGACGGTACACCACGCCAGGCTGGCCGTCACGGCGCCGGTCGGGGGCCGGCGCCTGGCGGCGGGCGCGCGGGGCCGGGCGCGGCGCGGGCGCGGGCGCAGGCCGGGGCCGGCGCGCGCGCGCCTGCATGGCAAAGGTGCAGACGACCAGCTGGCCGCGCCGCGCGCGCGCGCCCTCGTCCGCCTCGGCGCGCTCGGCGGCCGAGGCGGCCGCCAGCGGGTACTCGCCGCCGACGCCGTAACCGTAGACGAACTGCCGGGCGGCCGCGGCAACCCGGCAGAGTCAGCGCGGGCTGCCGCGCTGCGCTGGCCGCCCATCTTGCTGAATTGCAAAGCCGCAAAAGCTCAGCCAGTATATGCACACCAACTGCACACGCCTGTGCAGCCAGCCGCCCAGCCTGGTATGCGCAACCTTAGCATCGTTAGGGTTGAAACCCGAGGCGTCTGCGAGCATGAGTGGGTGCACCAAGTGGACAGCCGTCACCAATGCGCGTAAAGCGGGCCTTGCAGAGTGGCGGGAGCCGTCTGGCGCCTGCCAGCACCTGCGCCAGGCTGAACATGAGCGCCCAGGCGGCGGGCGAGGGCCCGGCCGAGCAAGTGAGCAGCACGCCGCCGGCCAGCATGAACGCGGCCGTCGCGAGCGAGCCCGCGCGGCGGCCGACGCGGTCCGCGACCGCGCCCAGTGACAGCATGCCCAGCATGATGCCGGCCACCTGCGCGCGCGCGCTGGTGCATCCATCATATTGACCGCAGCCGCGCTAGAGAGCCCAGTGTGCCGCGCACTGCATGCGCCGTCAGCCTGCAGCGTGCCAGAGTGGTGCAGCAAAGCAGTCAAGACAGAGTTTACAGGCAGCCGCATGCAGGATACTGCATAACATCATGCTGTTGCAAGTGGTCGACCACGTACAAGACAGCCTGCCTGCACGCACTGGTACCTCCGCGCCTGAGTGTATGTCTGCGAGGCGACCAGCGCTTTGGAGCACGCTGTGTGCGTCTTGTAGCAGTCAGCATACAGCACATCGAAGATAGGCCGGAGGTTGCCTATTGCAAATATGAAGTACGCCTGTCGCAAGCGCCCCACTTGAAGGTACTCCGCCGTGCTGCGTGCATATTGCGGTGTGTATTGCAACATTGCGGTGCTGGAGGCAAAGCATACGGAGCAAGTAGGAGCTGAGGCTCATAATGTCACAACAAGGCGCGCCTCGGAAAACATGCCAAGCCCGGGCAAAACCACTGAGCTGGCACAGCTCTGCACCCATAGCTGCAGCCTCGCTGCAGCGTCGTGGTGTGGCCGCGCCGCCCTCCCTCTGCCACAAGCGGCCTACATGTGGTTGCAGCAGAGCGAGCATTGTATATTAGCAAGATGCAGGAGGCACAGGCAGGAGGCACACCTTTCCTTGGACTCCTCCTCTACGCGTAAATAGGACTGCTGGCGCATCGCCGTGCACTGCTGCACCTTCAAGCTTGTGGCGGTCTAAAGCTGCACGCTCTAGTAACTGCTCTATGTTACGTTTGTGCGACACCAGTAGTGATACGCTCCCATAGGTTTACACCTTGCGTTGGGTGTGGTGGTCGGTACTTACACACTTACGAACAGGCCATCTGAGTACGCCAGGCGACAGCGCATACGGCCTGACTGGTCAGCAGTGTCACAGTTCGTCACTGCCAATAGCGCTCCTTGGGCCAGCAGGCTGTCCATCACACGGGATGAGGAAGACGTCTGTAACAACGCCCAGCGCATTCCTTGGAGAACATGTTCTTCTCACTAATAAAAAAGCCCTATAGGGTTAGCTAGCATCATGACTCATCAGTCCAGTGTCCACCTCAATTCTTGCTACTGTAGCAGCTGTTTCCCAGGCGCAGCACTCATTCGCGACAACCCGTCCCACAGCCTCCATGCTCTAGCGGCATGTGAATACAGATAAAAAAGTCAAATGCCCGCTGTAGCGCAGGCTGCGCTGCGGCACCCTGCACAAACCCGTTTCCCCACAAAAATGTGCACAGCGGTCACCGCATGCACTTGCAGCAGAGCTGCTGCTCACCGCAGAACTGCACCATGCCTCCTGCCTCTCGAGGACCCCCCTTTCTGCCCAGGAGCGTGAGCAGCGCCCGCAAACCTCTCCAGCGTGCACACACTCTGGCAGCCTCAGCTCAGGCTTAATGCCTTGCATCGAAGAATTCGCCAGACTCCTCCTGCACATTGCCTGCACCTCGCCTACTTTACGTTGGTGCGCTGCCTCCAGCTGTGGCGCGCGCCGGCAGCAAGAGGCCAGCGGAGGCCAGGCGCCGCACGCGCGCGCGCGTCGGCAGCGCCCCCGCCGCCGCTGCCGGCCGCGTCACACATAGTACCCGGCGTCCTCAGGCGTCCTCGCGCGCGCCGTCGACAGGCGCGGCGGCCGGCGGCGCGGCCGCGGGGCGCTGGCGCTGGCGCTTGCGCTCCAGCAGCGCGCGCAACGCCAGCAGGTGCAGCGAGTGCACGCGCTGCGCGCGGCCGCACCGGCGCCTCAGCGACGCACAGAGCTCGGCATGCCGACCCGTGACGGTGTGCAAGCTTACAATTTGCAGCAAATGAAAAGTGTCACATCCAATCAGGAGAGTGTAGTGCATCATGGGCGCACCGGTCGTGATACTGTCGGCAAGTGAAATTGTGCACGCTCAGCACAGCGCCACCGCACATGCGCGGGCAAGCACAGTCGGACCAGAGGTGGCCAGCCACACACGGCGAGGCCTGCGCGCGCCTGCTGCCGCGGCGCCAGGTGCCGCGAGCGCGACAGCGCGCCGGAGAACGCGCGCGCGACCGCGTGCGGGCTGCCGCCGGCCGGCCGCCGCGGCGACATCGGCCGCGCCGCGGCCGCGGCCTCGGGGTTAGCAGCCGCCCCTCCGCCGCCGCCCAGCCGCAGGACTCCATTGGCACCGCCGTCCGGCCGCGCTGCGGCGCCCTCGCCCCCGGACCCCAGGTGCGCGCCGCCCGCTGGGCGCCCGCCCACGACCTTCTCATGGGCCTCATGGCCGTACCCTGCCCCGCGCGACGGCGAGGGCCCCAGGTTTGAGAGCCCGTCCAGGTCGCCGCTGTAGCCGAGGGAGTGCGCCCGCCGGGTGGGCGAGCCGCTGAGGCGGCGCTTGGGGCTGGGGTACCGCTCGTCGGGCGGCCCCGGCGCGGGCCGCTTCAGCGACAGGCCGCCCGGTGGAAGCGCCGGATCGAGCGCGGGCCGCTGCGCCAGGCCGCGCAGGCAGCGCCAGTACCGCGACTGCGCGCATGCAGGCCGCTTATTGCATCACGACCCGCTTCTGCAGACCCTCCTTCAGCAGCGCGGCATCCCAACTGTATGCGCCGGCGGCACAGGTGCGACCAGCGCCATGAGCACCAACAAGCACCCCCCCTGCATGTCCAGCGCAAGTGCGCAGCCTGGGTCTGCTCGTGCCCACCGTCACCAAGCAGTATCTGTAATTCTTACCCCTCCCCTTCTCAATCGGCATAAACTGAGAAAAAAAAAAGTCCAGAAAGCAAGGAAGCCGCCCTTGCATGCGCTCGTCCTTCAGCAGATGGGCGCAAACGCTACCAAAGATACAAAAAGGGCGTGCAGGGCGGCCGTGCAGCAGCACGCTCAGCACGGCGCCCAAACCCTCGCCTCTGTGTCATGCGTCGACGCAATCGCCCCAGGAGGCGAGCAGGGCTGTCCGCACCTGCACGCGCACCACCTCCTGCAGCACGAGCAGCGCGATGGTGGACGGCGCGGCGGGCGCGGGCAGGCGCGCGGGGCGGCGGCCCAGTAGCACGCTCAGCGTCGCCTCGCAGCCGGCCGCGGTAGCCGCCAGGTTGTAGCCGCCCTCCAGCAGCACGGCCAGCGGGGCGACCGCGCCCAGCAGCGCCGCCAGGTGCCCGAACGCCTCCGGCGCCAGGCGGCACCTGCATGACGGCAGGCTCTTGGGGCTGCCAGGAATGTGATAGATTATATGCATTCAACATTTTGGCAAGGAGCTTGATATTATTTTGGAAAATTGCAATGTAATGCAGCCACTGCATCCGGCCGAGCTGGCATGATACTTTGGCCCAAATGGACGCATATTGTGTGATGTTTAAGCAAGCACTGGTTGAGGTTCCCTAGAGAATTTCTGCGGCCAATTGCGCAGCATTCAGGGTCGAATGCTGCGCGCAGCCTTGCTCCGGGCGCACCCGCCAATGGGGTCGCCGGCGGCCGCGTCAAAGCCGGCCGACACAACAATGAGGTCGGGCGCAAACTCGTACGCGATGGGCAGGATGACGTGCGAAAACGCTGCCAGGTAGTCGCCTGCACGACCGGCACAGGCAGTCTCGCTCGACAGCCCAGTATGGAATGACACGCAGTTGTCAAGAGCAAATATGTCACAATCGAGCTGAGGTCCTGACCGGTGTCAAGATCTCACCCTGTTTCGCTCCATCATCTATGCATCCATCTGGCCTGTATGCACCTGCTGTCCAGCCAGTGGGAGTGGCTACTGTGCTTGTGCCCCTGCCTGAGCGCCATCAGCAGCCTTGCACGGTACAGAGAAGGATGCCACAGCGGGATACCGCTGCGCTTGCCAGTGACGCCAACACGCGCGCGCACCGTTCCCCATGCCGCCGCAGGGCCAGGGCACGTTGACGGTGAAGCCCTCGCCCGCGCCCACGCCCACCTCGCCCGCCGCGCCCGTGCCGGGGTAGAAGTGGCCCCTGCGCGCGGCGCCTCCACTGGCGGTTGCATGCTTTCCTGGACTTAACGTGACCGCTCCATGCACAGCATGCCCTTGAACGCCCTGCATATTGGCGCACGTAAGCACATGCGCCTCCAACTGCAAAAAAGGTGCATGTACCCCGCCAGGATGTCACTTAAAGGTGTATTGGCCAGTCCACAGCAACCTTTCTCACACGACAAGTCAAACCACGTGCTTGACAGACGGCGCCAGCGCCCACCCGTCATATCTGTGGATGGACATGTAGAGCACTGACGGGTCGTGCTCAAAGATGTGCTGCGTGCCGTTGCCTGCGCGCCGGCGCACATGCTAAGGGCGCCAGAGACAGGATTCACACCGGATTGTGTGCAGAGCTCATGCTAGTACATTCACAGCGCCTGGCGACTCCTACGCGGATCTGCACCTGGTGTTGGCTGTTCCAGGCATTGAACCATTTGCTGCTTAGACTACAATAATGACGCACTGCAATGCAAGCATACAAGGCCATCAGCCACTGGCAAGCACAGGTACTGTCACACTGTGCATGCAGAGCAAAGGCCAATGTTAAAACCAGCAAAGGCACATTAGCGGCCCTCACCGTGGTGCACATCCCAATCAAGGATGAGCACACGCTGCGCGCCAGCTGCCTGCGGTCGCCAGCGCGACAGTGGGTCACCAATGGTCACTTGGCATATCTTAGAAGGCATTTCTGCAACACATACAGGTGCACCTCATATATACGCAGCGATTGAAATAACGCAAGACACACTTTCATTCAGTGCTAGCATAGAGCGTAGTTGCCCAAGCAGGCCCCACTCAAGTGAGAAGCGGACAAGTATGGGAGTACTGCTTCTGCAGGATACTGCAGGCGCATGCCACAAGCTCTGCTGGTGCCGTGCCATGGCAGCACCTGCGCCGCGCGCGCGGCCAGCGCAGCGTTGCAGAAGAAGCAGAAGCCCATGGCCATGCCGCTCTCAGCGTGGTGCCCGGGCGGCCGCACGATGGCCGCGCCGCCGCTCGCCTCGCCGCTGGCGAGGCCCCGCACGCACCCATCAGCGCGCATGACTGCACATTTCCTATCACCACACATGCTCACAGGCCAAGTTCAGATTAGACGCCTCACAGTGCCGCAGTGCCTTGTGCATAGCGCGCAGCGCAGCGCGAGCATGCAGAGCAGGTGCCAACTGGGCGCAATGACTCGCGTTATATTCAAGCATGCGTCAGGATTCTTGACAACCTGACAACTTGGGGTCATTGCGCTGAGCCTGGGCTCAAGCGCACATCATGGCCCTGGGCGCGCACCGCGCCACGGCGACAGCAACGTCGATGCAGGCGCCGGCCGCAAGGCGCGCGCACGAGTCGGTCCGCGCGTTCACGTATGTGTCCGGCGTGAGGTACGCGGGGCCGACGCGCCGCACCTGCGCGGCCGCCACGCGCGCCTTGCCAGCAGCCTAGCAGGCCGGGCGTGTGAGTACAGCAGCACTCTTTGCGCAAAGCGGCTATCCAGCGCAGGATCAACTAGACTCCATAACTGGGCGCCCGCCCGGCACACCTCCCTCAGCTATCCCCTCAGCCTCTTGAGCAAAACAACCTGTAAATCGTTACAGCCCAGCATGGTGGACACGGGCGCGCACCGCGCCCGGCATGTCCGTCGTGCCGCCCGCGCCATCGTACGCCGCCAGCCCGTGCCCGCCGCCGCCGCCGCCGTTGCTCGTGCCGGCGGCGACGGCTGCCGCCGCGGCGGCCGCCTCGTCCGCCACGCGCGCCGACAGCGCGGCCACGGCCGCCATGAGGTCGCGCCGGTGGCAGCTGGCCAGCTCCTCGGTGCTCGCCTCGCGGCAGGGCATGCGCCGGCATCGCCCTGCAATTTGGTACGCCCGCTCACACAAACACGCAGGCGTTATTCTCACAGAACGCTGGCCGCATAGGTGCGGTTGGTGGCTTATGTGAGTTGAGACGACGCACCTGCAGCAGCGCAGCCAATCCGGCACGGGCAGCCTAGCACATCACTTCCCTGCAACTGGACCCGGGGCGCACCTGCAAGCCCGCTGCTCAGCAGGCGCGCGACGACCGCGCGGATGCGGTCGGGGCGCTCGGGGTGCGGGCTGCCGCGACCCTCCTCGTGCGCCTCCATGCGTTCGTCAAACACCAGCACAGTTGGTTGCACATCGGGCGCGTCGGTCGCTGGGACGGCCGCCGGCAGCAGCGCGCCAGCCGGGCCGCAGTCAAATAGCGCCGCGTCGTCGGCCGGGTCGTGCCCGCAGTCCTGCGCGCCGCGAGGGTAGGGTAGGGACCCTAGCCTACCCTATACCTTTGCTTGGCAGTCTGCATGGTCAACGCTGGTCAGAGGAGCGCGGCGACCCCAATGCATTCTCTCAACACAGTCTGCAGCATTTCTACCACTGTACCATACCAAAGCAGGGCGACCAGCAGCAGCTTGCTAGCAACATCCCTTCCCAAGATTGCAGCTTCTCAAAAGGGGGGCATACTACGCATGCATGTGTGTTTTGTCCGATTCCTGGCTGACAGTTCCAGCAGCAAAGCGCACCCGTCAGATGCGCACGCCTGCGGGCCAGACGCATGCCTGCAGGCCAGACTCATACCTGCAGGCCAGGCTCTCAGTCCCGGGCCGCACCAGGCAGACCACGCCGTCCAGCGGCGCGGTGCAATTGGTGCAGAAGCGCAGCGAGAAGTCGGGGTCGGCCTCGTCGCTGCTGCCGTAGCCGCCGCTGCTGCTGGAGCCGCCGCCGCCGGCCGCGTCCCAGCTGCCGCCGGGCGCCCTGCTGCCAAACCCTACCAAACCCTCAACGCCACCCCCCTCTCCGCCGTCCCCGCCTTTACCAAACACCCCGTCGTCCTCCTCCTCCTCTTCTTCTCTTTCCCCTGCCCCGGCGCCCGCCGCGTCCTCGCTGGAGCGGCTGTCGCCGTCCTCATCACCGTACGCGACCAGCCGTACCGCGGCGCCGCCATTGCCCTCGGCCGCAGCGTCGAGCAGGGTGAGGGACAGCGCGCGGCCGCCGCCGTTGCCGCTGGTGATCAGGGGCGCCAGGCGCGCGCCGGCCTCGCCCTGGACCTCCTGAATCAGACCAGTGCCGGCGACAGGAGCCTTCCGCGGGGACCGCAGCGTATCCTCCAGCGTGCAGCCTGGCGCGCTGGCCCTTGGCTCGCCATCAGAGCCTGCACGCGCGCACGCTGCACTGGGGGGACCACAAAGCAGCACCATCCCTCACCGCTGACACCGCAGCTAGCCAAGCCAGTCGCGACCCAAGCAAACGCATGACAGTACAGGCCTGTTTTAGATGAAAACACATGTCTCCCACCCACCCTACCGCATTGGTGCCCCAACCTCGGCTGCTCAGGGAAGCCCGAGCGCACCTGCGGACTCCCTGTCCGCCGCTGATGCACACGCCTCATCCGTGCCGGCCTGCGCTGCTGCGCTCGCGGAGCCCTCCCGCGCTCCGCCGCCCTCAGCCTCCGCCAAGCGCCCGTCAAAGACAGGCTCCGCACCAGACGGCCCCGCCCTGGCTGCCCCTCCGGCCACACCGTCCAGCGCGGACACGCCGCCACGCGCACGGCTGCCAGTGCTGTTGCTGGAGGCAGGCCGGTGCGCCTGGTCGGGCGCTGCGCCTTCGCGGCGCTCGCCGCCCGCGTCAGCAGCCGCTGGCGTTGCGGCGCCGCCGCTTGCGCATGTAGGGCCCTCGGGCGGTGGGCGCGCGCGCTCAGCGGCGATGAAGCCTAGCCGGTCCGCACTGGCGAGGTCGTCCGCAGCGGCAGAGCGCGGGCCACTCGGCATTGTGTGCGGCTGCGCATCGTCGCTGGCCGAGGCCGCCACCGCAGCCAGGTAGGCGCAGCGCGGGTTGAACTCCGGCTGCAGCCGCTCTGGCTCGGAGGCGCCCCAGGCATCGACGGCCGCCGAGTCTGATGCATCGACCCAGCGCCCATCAGCGTCCGCATCGGCAGCGTCCAGCCAGCCGCCAGCTGGCTCCGGCTCGTCTGGCTGCTCCGACACGGATGTGGACCCCTGCGGCAGTGCTCGCAGGGCTCACGAGCGGCTTGCGAAATCAGGCTTATCAGCCTGATTCATACATGCAAATGTGGTGATAGACACCATGAGTGTGTTCACGTCTGCTGCATCTAGCAACCCTCTGCCCCGCCTCAGTCCTCCCTCTGGCCCGTTGCAACTGATGCTCTCTACAACAGAGCCGAAGATTCACCAAAGACAGGACATCAGTACTTACGTCGAACCTCAAGCACACCCAAACGAAGCAAGCCACGACCACCTCCCGCGCCAGGCTGGGGGGCGCAGACATGGGTGCCCGCAGCGACGCTGCCAGCAGACTCACGAGCCTGTGGTAGTTGCAAATACAGCCCCTCTATCGACAATGTGCGGCCTGACCCTGTACAACCAGGGTTGTATGGGTTGGCTCATGTACAGCGACACGTGGAAACAAGGATCGATAACCCTGACAAAAAGGCTCGCATAAGTGGTGCTTTGTTACCGTCAGACAGACGCGAGCCCAGACTGTCGGCCCGTGCGCTTTATAAGCGCTGCGCAGCGGCGCCAAAGCCAGGCAACTTGCCTGCAGCTCAGACGAGACCGCTGCCGAAGTCGGGTCGTCCATGGCGCAGCTGGGGCTGAGCTCTGCAACGTCCAGGGGCCTGGTCGCCTGGTGCTGTCTGCGCGCCGGGGTTACGCCGGGGTTACACCAGGGTCGGTGCTGCAGCACTGCGCAAGCAGCCCACTGACAATAGTCTGCAGTAGGTGGAAGCCAGAGCAGGAGGTGGGCCAGAGGAGCACAGGGAGCTACACAAGACGTGAGCACTTCACCCGACTCGGCACAGACTCCACGCCAGTGCAGAGGCGACCGCACAACAGCTCGAGCTCGTTGTGCAGTCACGTGCCAGCATACTTGTGCAAATAACACAGCGGTAGGTGGCTCAGCCTGAAGACAATGCGTTTCGAAGCACTCAGCAAGTAATGCTGTAGCCAACACAAGAGCTCAGTTACTCCTCACTCAGAGAGCGGAGCGCTCCCGCCTGCTATGCCAATACTGTGCTCGGCTGCTCAAGGCAAGCTAGGGCATCGCAGGGTATAGCGCAGGCTGGGAGCCAGGCGTGTGCGCACCGTCCTGCGGCGCCACGCAGCTGCGCTGCCTGTGTTGGAAAGGTACAAGGGTGTCCTAGCCACTATGGGCGCACGGGTGCCTACGGTGTGGATGGCGACAAAAGCGCGCGCATCTGCGCTTGGGGCCCCGGACGCGTCAGCCTCGCGCGCAGGCTGAGGATGATCAAAGCAGCGTGCGCAGGGGACGCGAAAACCCGGCCTGTCCTCTGCTCGGTGCCCGCCAGCAATTGCTTCGCCAGCCAATCGCGTGTTGCGACGCAACCTATGTAGGGTAGGCATGGGAAGGCCTTCGCTGCAGTAGTTGGAGTTGGAGTTGGAGCGCTGTGTCACGCCTTGGATGCACCACACTGGAGTGCATGCAGCAGCGCGACGATCGCGGTGTTGCTTCGTCCTGGCATGCTCAAGGTCTACTTTGCCTAACGCGCCGGACGTCACCTGCCTATCTGTGGGTATGGGATGAGTGCTTGGCTGCCTAATGATGCCGTTGCCGAAGCAGCCCTAGCTGGCTGAAATAGGCATCTAACCAAACGCGCCTGGGTGCGCCGAAGGCGCGCGCGCTCAGAGCCTCCCTCCGGCGGGACTCAGCGCAGGCTCCTGACCCTCAGCAGTGTATGTTTGCGCATGTGCTGTCCTTCTTCTGCCAAGTAATCTGTTGGCTTGCACCAGCTCTCATGCGCTCATTGGTCTACCAGCAGAAGCTGCTAAAAGAAAATAATGCGTGGGGACATTACTGGCACTTTGCATTCCCATCATGCATAATTCCAGAAGCTCAGCATGCTCCACTTGCTATACTGCCGCGCTGGGATAAGGCCCCGGTCATAAGGGACCTAGGAGGCGCTAGTCCCCACAGCGCCCAAAACAGACCCACAAATGCCGCGCTTGCGGAATGCACACGGAACGCACAAGCTCCTGGACATGCAGACGCCGCATCTCACCAACGAGCGTTTGCTTGCAAGTATATTCCAAACATGTTTGGTAAACACCGCCCGTGGCACACATGCAGCAGGCCCAGCAAGCAGGCCCAGCCGCGGGGCACTGGCGCATGAGGCACACTCGCTCAAGCACGCAGCGGCAGCCGCCGCTCGCCGCGCCTTCCCAACAGGCACGCGCATCACTTGTACCTCAATTTAGTGTCCCTTGAGGACTCCCTTTCAGGCGGAAGCTCGACCTGCTCGGCAGTCGGCCTCCTCCTCCTCCAAGGCTGCCGGGTGTGCGTGCCGTCCGCGGCCTGCGCGCCGCGTCGCACACACACGAGCGCTCACGCTCGCTTGCAGCGCGCCTGGCGGGCGCACCGGGGCGAGCGCAGGCATGCCGGCGCACTTGCAGCCCACTAGGACGCCCTTATGCGAGCAGGCGGCCTGCACGGGAACGCAGCAGCCTGGCCCTCCAGCTCGCACCGACGCCTGCCGGCAGGCTGCCCACGCGGCGCGTTGCCGCCCAGAAAGCAGTACGCCCTGTGAAGGCCCTGCACACATGCCCTGAACACACACCAAGAATACCAGCCCTGAACACAATTCCTGGAGGCGGCCGCGCGCCAGCGTTGCCGCCTTCGCCTGGTCCCGCGCGAGCAGGGCCGCGTCGCGCTTCAGCAGGTGCTGCAGGCGCTGCTGGCGCAGCCGCAGGCGCTCTGCATCGCTCAGCCCCTTGCCCAGGCTCCACTCGGACCACTTGATGGTGATCACCTGCGGCGCAGCGCGCTTGCAGCTCGTGCGCGCTCGGTGCATGCGGCCCAGTCACACCGGGCGCCTGCGCTCTCCAGTTTTTCAAACCACAGGCTCCCACAAGAGCCAGGTCTCTACACACCTGACATGTCATGCAGGGTCACTCCTGCACAAGTGAGTCCACCCTGACACTACCTTGACACCCGACGTGTGCAGAAACTGCTGCCTCGCAGCGCTGCTGCTTCTGCAGCCTGGAGGGCAAGCTCGCACTGAGGCCCCGCAGGACAGTCCACTTCTGGGCGATGCACCGCATGAGCCCTGCTTCAGTCGCAACCCCCTGCGCAAGCTCCGTTTTCCACGTGAACACTCCTCCCCGCCCCTCCCCGGGCCACGCGCGCCCGGTAGCCGTCGGCAGTCAGCATGCGGTTGCGCGCCAGCGTCGGCCCCAGCGGGTAGAACGGCGGGTTGACGCTGAAGTGGTGCGGACCGTCCACCTGCGCACTTGCTCCGCTCGTCCGCCACGCGTGCGCACAGGGACCGGCTTTAAGCAGCCGCCGGGGCCCCGCAGGCTGCATCGCTGCCTGCGCTGCCACCGCCGCGCGCACTGCTGCTTTTGCCACGGCCCCGCCTTGCCTCAGCATGGCAGCGTCGGGCCCGCAACCTATGGCCTGGCATGCTCAGCCCTGGCGCGCCTGCTCTGCTGAACGGCTGCACTGCGCCCCGCGCGGCCAGCCGCCGGGGCGTGCCGCCACAGTGCGCCCCCTGAACGCCCCGGAGCGCGCAGGTAATGCAGCCCCGCGAGGCGCAGGGCAAGTCGCAGCCGCGCGCAGCGCAAGCAGCGCAGCGGGCATGTCTTCCATAACCCTTAACAAAACCTAACACCACATGTGTCTCTGCAGACCCTAAACCTAATCGTGGCCGGCGGCAGGCGGCGGCGCGATCCGCCCGCGCACCTCCATGGCGACCTTGCGGCCGTCGGGCATGCGGATGCTGATGTCGATTCTGTGCAGGCCGCCGCACGCGGGCTCCTCCTGCACGAAGTCCAGCCCGAGCGACTCGGCCACGTCTGCGACCTGCGCCGCACCCGCGCCCAGTTTAGAGTCCGGGCTGGGTCGGCCTCCGGCGCGCGAGGCTGCCGCTCACGCCGGCGCGGCGAGGCGCGCACGGCGCGCGTGCGTGCTCCCACCGCGGCTGCCTGGTGGACGCTGCCAGGCGCTTGCGGGCTTGCGCGCGCGCTCAGCCGCTGGGCAGGGCTGTGGCGCAGGGCTGGCACGCGCGCATGCAGGTGGCGCGCGAGCCGGCGCAGCCGCGGCGTGACCAGGCGCCCTGATCGCCTGCCCCGAGTGCGCCTGCCGCACGGGCTGGCCTCCGCGCCCGCGCCGCAGCGGCGCACCGAGGCCTGCAGGTTGGACTTGGGCATCATCGGTCTATAGTTGATCTCCCGCATGGCCAGCGCGAGCACGTGCTCGCCCATGCCCGCTGGCAGCGCGTGCATCAGCGCCTGGCCGCTCCCGATGGCCTCCGCGTTCATGAGCGCGACTGCCTGTACGCGCGCCGGCGCCGGCGCGCGCTCAGCCGGCCCGCCCTGTGCTGGAAAACGGCACGGTGCGCTCCGCCGGCCGACCGCGGGCGGAGGTCAGGTGCGAAGCAAGGACGCCGGGCCCGCTTTGCGGCCTGCGACCGGACGGGCGCAGGTCGCGCGCTGCGCCGCCAGGGCGCGGCCGGGCCGCGCCGGCCCGCGCGGCGTGAGAGCAGCGGCCCTGAGTGCCCGAGGGGGCGCGAGAGGGGGCTCTGGAACCGCCCCCGCAAGCGCGCCTGCAGCAGCGCGGTGCCAGGGGCCCCACTTGCGGGTGACGCGCCTGCACGAGCTTGTGCGCGTTGACGGCGTCCATCTGCGGGCCGCACAGATCGACGCCGGCGGCCGCCGCCGCGTCCAGGACGGTGCGGCAGGCGTGCGGGCGCAGGTGCCCGCCGATCGCCATCGACCACACCAGGTCCACCACCTCCTGCACCGGCGGCGCAGGCGCGCCCGACGCGGCGGCCTCCTCCAGCTGCTGCAGGTAGCGCGCCTGCGCGCGCAGCACGCCGCCTCGGCGTCCCCGCCAGGGTCGCTGCACGCCCTCCGCAGAGCCGCTGCGCCGGCCGGCGCCCTACCCCGCCCGCTGCAGGCGGCGCGCCTGCGCGCGCAGCAGAGCGCGCCGGCCCTGCTGCTGTTACCGCTGTGCGTCTTCGCAGCCGCTTCCTGGCTCAATGGGCAGGGGGACAAGGCCTCGCCTGGGAGAGCAAGCGCGCTCGAACCCAGAGGTGTCCAGACTCCGTCCATGCCAACGGCCGGGTCACCACCGGATATCATGCGCCGTGTGCGACAGCAACCCTGCGAAGAGGCCCTTCATGGCCCAGCCTACCTCGAGAGCCCCTCGGCGACCGTGAGCACACGTGATGCGCACCTGTGCAAGGCAACAGGCAGCAGGCATTGATCTTGCATTGGCTGAGAGTAGGGAAAGGGTAGGGTAGGGTGGAGCATTGTGTGGTTACGTAGGGTAGGATTAGCGCGCACCAGAACCTTGTGCGTGACGTTCTGACCCATGTTGAAGCCCAGGTTGCCGACGGCCAGCAGGAAGTACATGCAGTCCTCGGTCTGCAGGTCGTCCAGCGACGACGCCGCCAGCTGCGCGCGGACGCTGTCAGTGCGCCAGCGCATGCTCCGCAGCGCCGGGTGCCACCAGTGGCAGCACTTCTAACCCGATGCAAGTCCTACCAAGACAGAAACGTGTGGTCTTTCCACACGGGGCCGCCGTTGGCACGTGACCCAGAGGCGGGCTTCGCAGGCTGACAGCCTAGAGTTTCCGCGGGGTGCCCCATGTGCAGCAGGGGCGGTCAGGCATCCCCTCAAAGTGCATTCGCGCTGCTCCGCATCGCCACGCATGGACTGCGCAGCGCCGCATGGATCACCCAGGACGAAAGCGCGTGGCCAAGCTGCGCCGGCACGACCCCTGCGAGTCAAGCGGTGAAGCCATTGCTGCCCCATATAGGGTAGGTTAGGCTTCGGGAAGGGGCCGCGGGGCCGCGGTACCTGGTTCCGAATGGCCCTCAGCAGGTGGATGAGAGTGCCGGTGGACGTGCTTGCTAAGGCAGGCGGTCAAGGCGGCATGGCTGCCCTGTGCTAGGGTTAGGGCAGGGTTAGGGTAGATGCCGCAGGGCCGCAGCACCTGGTTCCTCACGGCCCGCAGCAGGTCCAGGTGGAAGTGCTGGCGGACGGAGTAGATGCAGATGATGCGGCACAGCGTCTGCGCGGCGGCGCCCGCCGGTCACGCGCTGCGCCCGCCGCGCGGCAGCCGCCAGGGCGACGCGCGCGCGCCCCGGCGGCGCGGCCGCAGCGGGCCAGCCCGCGCACGGCCGCCGCAGCATCGGGCGCCGGGCCGCGGCGCTGGCTGCGTGCGCGGCAGCCCGCTCCCGGCCATGGTGTGGCCGGCCATGAAGCGCAGCACGGCGCAGCTGCAACGGGCAGAGCCGGCCACTCGGGCGACGCCCAGCACCACCACCTGATGCACCATGGGGGGCTGGAGCAGCCAGCGCGCGCCCGGGGCGCACCCGCGCATCCATCTCGGGGATGTATGGCAGGTGCGCCTGCGCAAACGCGTCCAGCCAGCCCGCCGGCAGCGCCGCCTTGCTGTCCATGATCGGCGAGTGCAGCCCGGCCAGGTTGACCGCGCCCATCTTGCCCAGATGCGGGACCAGCTGCGCGCGTCCGCGCGCGGGTCAGCGAGCCGGGCGCAGCCGCTGCGCGCCAGCCGCTCTGGCTCCCCCACTCTCGACGCTGCCGCTGCCAGCCGCGAGCGCTGGCCCTCCTGAGAGCACGCCGCGCGCAGCCCGGCCGGCGCGCGTGCGCGCGCGTTTGCGAACTCGCGAGGCGCAGGGCCGCCGAGACACCCGCCGCCGCTTCACAACAGGCGCGGCCGCCTATGCATCTGGGCGGCCTAGCGCAGGGTTTCTGCAACGCACCACCT
>JAABUO010002874.1_pt1 | contig 20771 bp, 16 predicted proteins | sample 5559291 | NCBI WGS metagenome assembly JAABUO01 (sample SAMN10711878, study PRJNA513372) | rock metagenome | isolation source: Antarctica rocks | place: Antarctica: Victoria Land, Finger Mt sud
GTGCAGGTAGAGCGTCCACGGCCCGTGGTGCGAGAGGATGGCAACGAAAATCTCGCCCGAAGTGGCGATGCAATGGGCGAAGTTTCCCAGGCCGACCACCAGCGTCAGCATATAAATAATTGCGACGGAGCCGGTGATGGAGTGCGAACCGGAGACCAGCCACGCCGCTAGCGCGATGATCCATCCACCCATCACACCCGACCAGAAGATGGTAGCCACGGGTTTAGATGCCGCATCCAGACCCAGGCCGACGAGAGCATGCACTATGCCCGGTGCTAACGCGGGCGTGAGTGCAGCCAGTGCGGCGAACGCCAGCGCGCCGAACACGTTCGACGGCAGCACGATCGACCACAGGCGCAGCGTATTCCAGAAGTGGCGGCGTTCAGCCAGCACCAGTGCCACCGGATACAAGGTGTTCTCCGTAAATAACTGCGAGCGGCCGATGATGACGACGACGAAACCCAGGGGATAAAACAGACGCGAAATCATCTGTGACGTGGGCGAATCACCCAGGAACGACAAAGCGATTGCCGTGCCGAGCGCCGACAGACCCATGAAGGTACCCCCGGCGAAGCCCGAAATGGCAAGCGAACTGTTGGAGCGTTGCAACTCCTGCCGGGCGTTAGTCGCGACCTGCTTGTAGATTTCTTCGGCGGAAGGCTTGGAAAGATTCTTCTGTGCGTCATTGCCTTCTTCCGCCCTGGGTGAACGTTGCTTGCGGCTAAGACGCCACGACATGTTGTTTTCCTTTAACCAAGAGGGCTTGCTCCGCAGGTGAGGCCACAGAACGATGCTGCCGGTAAGATGCAGATTTGCTTCTACCCTATGCGCGAACCGGGATTTGCTTCACGGCATCGTATGGAAGGTGAACAGCGTACGAGTTTTCCTGAATGAGAGATCTGGCGTTGGCGGCGCAAATCAGCAGCGGCTGGACAAGTTGTTTGCAGCGCGCGGAGTGGCCGCAACCTACACGCAACTGACGCGCGCTTTGAACGTGAAGCGTCTGGCGGAAAAAGATCCGCCAGAAACCGCGTTCATCGCAGCCGGCGGAGATGGAACGGTCAACTGCGTTGCCTCCGCAGTGGCCGGAAGCGGACGGCCCATGGGCGTACTGGGGGTCGGAACGTTGAATCACTTTGCACGCGACCTGGGTGTGCCGCTCGATCTGGAGGATGCGGTCCAGGTGATCGCCGCAGGACAGATTCGCCGTGTAGATGCGGGAGAGGTGAACGGGCATGTGTTCGTCAACAACTCCAGCCTGGGCGCGTACCCGCGCATGGTCGTGGAGCGGGAACGGCTGAAACAGAATGGAGGCAACAAGTGGGCCGCTCTGGTGGCCGCGTCGCTGCGTGCGTTTGTACGCTTCAAGTGCATTCAGGTAGAGATGGAAGTTGCCGGCCAGCAACGGACCTGCACCACACCATTCCTGTTCATCGGCAACAATCCCTATTGCCTGGACGGGCTGAGCGTGGGCGAACGCAAGCGTCTCGATCAGGGTACGCTTGCGTTGTACCTGGCTCCGGGTGCGACGCGAAGAGACATTCTGCGTCTGGGGGTGAAGGCGCTGCTGGGAAAGATTCAAAGCGATCCGGTGTACGAAGAACTCAGTGTGCAAACCTTTTCGGCAAGCACAAGCAGACGACGGGCGCTGCGCGTTGCGCTGGATGGCGAAGTGCTGCGCCTGCGCGCTCCGCTGGTCTACCGGAGCCTGCCGGGAGCTTTGCATGTGCTTTGTCCGGCCACTCCGGAGAGCCCTGTATGACGCGCATCGCGCACATCTCGGATATCCACTTTGGACGTGAAGATCCTGTCGTCGTCGAAGGTTTGCTGGCCGACCTGTTCAACGCCGCGCCTGACGTAATCGTCGTGTCGGGCGATCTGACTCAACGCGCGAAGAAGAGCCAGTTCCGTGCCGCGCGTGAGTTTCTGGATCGGCTGCCCGCTGTGCCGCGTATGGTCGTTCCCGGGAATCATGATGTGTCGGCCACCAACCTGGTGGAGCGCGCGCTGCGCCCTCTGGCGAGATTCCGGCGCTACATCTCTCCGGACCTTGCGCCCTTCCTCGTAGTAGAGGATGTGGCGATTGTTGGCATCAACACAGTGCGGACACTGAAGCGCAAGGACGGACGCATCAGCGCCCGTCAGGTCCGCGAGGCCTGTGCTCAACTGGCGTCGGCACCCAAAGCCGCCGTACGCGTCGTCGTGACGCACCATCCTATGGATCTGCCCGCAGCCGATCTGACCAACGCTGTGGTGCGGCGCGCGGCCATGGCGATGGAGACCTTCGCCGAAGCGGGTGTCGATCTGTTTCTTTCGGGCCATCTACACGCGGGCCTGACGCTCGCAACCACGGCTCGCTACCAATTGCCGGGATACAGCGCAATCGTGGTGCATGCGGGTACAGCCGTATCAACCCGCACGCGCAGAGTGCCGAACAGTTGGAATCTCTTGCGTGTGAATGCGGGGAACATCGCGATCGAACAGCGGGTTTGGGGCGAGACAGCTTTCAACGCAGGAGCAGCGGAAAGCTATCGACGCGGCAACGATGGCTGGGTGCGTTCGTCCAGTTGACGCGCAGCCGCAAGACGGGCCTTGCGGCTGTGGATTGGCCGCTCTGCGGCAGTGCGCGCGCGCCACACATGATCCGCCGTAATCAGGCCCGCGAGCCAGGCCAGACCGGCGAGATAGCCGCCCAGAACATCCGTCGGGAAGTGCATTCCCAGATAGATTCTGCTCAAGCCGATGCTGAGCGGAAGCAGGAGAGCCGGGCCCAGCACCTCCACGCGGCGGCGGAAAGACATCGCTGGATGGAAGGAAAGCCAGGCCAGGGTTCCGTACAGAATCGTCGCAAACAGCGCGTGGCCACTGGGGAATGAAAAGGTGGGCTCTAACCCGATCCTCCACGGAACGGACGGGCGGGTACGGTGAAAGTGCAGCTTCAGCACTTCATTCAGCACAAAGGCCACCGTCAGTGATACGCCAAGCACGATGGCCATGTGGTGCCGACGCCGATAGATTAAAAGCAGCGTGACCACGCCCGCAGCCGTGGCGAACGTAGTGATGCCGCCGATTCCGGTGAGCGCGAGCATCAGCGCAGTCAACGAAGGGGAGGTCCAGCCATGCACTCGGGCCTGCACCTGCGTGTCGAAGAAGGCAAGGTGCGGAAGCGCGGCATGCAAGGCACTGAGCAGCCCAAAAGCGAGCACGGCTCCCAGGAGCAGGATCCCGCAGAGCGCAAGAAAGAGCAGCAGGTGTCGTCGGGGCATGGAGATGATTTTCTCACCTGCGCCTCGGGACGGCTGCGAGTTACGCGGAGTTGGCGGCCAGCGCAGGGGTGTTCGAGATTTGCCTCATGCGGCAAATCGGCTCATGCTGTCTGGATGGTAAAGCTGCGTTCTCTACCCGCCATTCTTTTCTGCGTGTTCGTTCTCTGCGCACCTCTCTCGACTGTGTGCGCTGGCCAGGCTGCTCCGAATGCGAATCCACAGCAACGCGCCACCAGCACACCGTACAGCGGCGATCTGTCGATCTTCGAGTCGCCGGACCGGGAGAAGCAGATTCAGCCCAACCGGGTCATGGACCAGATGCACATCACACCCGGCTCAACCGTGGCGGATATCGGGGCGGGTTCGGGCTGGTTTACGGTACGCTTCGCGCGGCGTGTCGGACCCGGTGGAAAGGTGTTTGCCGAAGACATCAACCCGCAAGCCATCACGTACATCCAGCAGCGCGCCGGACGGGAGAGCCTGGGCAACGTCGTCGTAGTTCAGGGCACGCCCGATAACCCACAGCTTCCGGCAAAGACAATCGACGCCGTGATGTTGATGAAGGTGTACCACGAGATTGCCCGTCCTGTGCCCTTTATGCACGTGCTGCGCGCTTCGCTTGTGCCGGGCGCGCGCGTCGGCATTATCGACCGCAACGGAAACGGCAGTGGAACCGATCACGGGGTTCCAGAGTCGACTCTCGTGCACGAGATGAACGAGGCTGGGTTCCACAAGGTGCAACGGTACGACTTCAAAGCCGATGGGCAGGATTACTTCCTCATCTTTCAGGCCGGCCGCTAAGCACACCTGCCGCTTTCAACGAAGCACTGCGTGCGCTTTTGAAGCGACATCCGGCCATGGACGTTTTGATATGGACGGTGCGCAGACACCCTGCCCGGCTCCCGCCAGAGTAAAATGAAGTGTTGGCCAAACCGTCGGGCGCGTGCGTCCAGGATGATACTGGCCCTCTCACGATTGGAGAACACCTTTGGCAGAGCAGATTTTCGACCTGGTCCTTATCGGCGGCGGACCCGCTGGTTACTCCTGCGCCATCCGCGCCGCACAGTACGGTCTCAAGGTCGCCCTGATTGAAAAGACCGACAAGCTGGGCGGCACGTGCCTTCACTGGGGCTGCATCCCGACCAAGGCCATGCTGTTTTCAGCCGAGATATGGGACCATCTGAAGCACGCCCAGCAGTACGGCATCGAGAATGTCGACGCGCCCAGGCTTAACTGGGAGAACGTTCTCAAGCGCAAAAACGACATCACGGCCAAGCACACCAAGGGTCTTGAGTTCCTGATGAAGAAGAACAAAATTACAGTTTTCAACGGCCACGGCCGCCTGACCGGACCCGCCAAAGACGGCGTTCTTACTGTGACCGTGACGAATGAGGACAAAGCCTCGAACCGCGGCAAGGACGCGCAGGCAGAGGGCTACAGCAAGCAGTCTGTCAGCGAAGTGCGCGGCAAAAACATCGTGCTCGCCACTGGGTCCGATGCCCGCATGCTCCCGGGTTATCAGCCCGACGACACCATCATGACCAACATGGAGATCCTTACCATTCCCACGATGCCGAAGTCGCTCGTCGTCATTGGGTCGGGTGCCGTGGGCGTTGAATTTGCCTCTGTTTTCAAGAGCTTCGGGGCGGAAGTCACGATCATCGAGGCTCTGCCGCGGCTAGTCAACGCTGAGGACGAAGACGTCTCGAAGGAACTCCTTCGCCTCTACAAGAAGCGCGGCATCGAGTGCTTCGTCGGAGCGAAGGTCGAGAAGATCGAGAAGACCAAAGACGGTGCCGAGGTTTCCTTTACCGACTCCTCCGGCAAGGCGCAGAAGAAGTCGGCTGACAAGGTTCTGGTCGCCGTGGGCCGTGCGCCGCGCACCTACGATTGCGGGCTGGATAAGCTAAACATTCCGCTGGAGCGTGGGTTCATCATGCCCAACCAGTGGATGGAAACCTCAGAACCTGGCGTTTATGCCATCGGGGATATCGTCGGCGGGCTGCCGCAACTGGCCCACGTCGGCGCGATGTGCGGCATGGTGGTTGCGGCGAAGGTTGGCGGTAAGTACGCCCGGCCAGTCAACCGCAAACGCATTCCGGGCTGCACGTATTGCGACCCGCAGATCGGCTCCGCTGGCATGACCGAGGCGCAGGCCAAGGAAGCTGGATACCAGGTGAAGGTGGGCAAGTTCCCGTTTGTCGGCAACTCCAAGGCGACCATCGTCGACTCGCACGACGGCTTTGTGAAGATTGTGTCGGACGCAAAGTATGGCGAGATTCTGGGTGTACACATCATCGGCCCGCAGGCCACCGAGCTGATCGCCGAGTGCGTTACCGCGATGGAGCTTGAGGCGACCGTGGAAGAGATGATGTTTACCATCCACGCTCACCCGACGCTGGCTGAGAGCCTGCTCGACGGGTTCGGCGCGGTGGAGAACATGGCCGTCAACGTTTAGTGGCTCTGACGTTCTGTAACCCTGGAGGCGCTTCGAGGTGCTTTCAGGGTGCCCCCCTGTACCTTGAGCGTAAAAGGCATAAATATACTTGACACACCAAACATGCTAATCTAAAACCACCGTGACAGGGCAGCGTGAGGTTATTATAGGGTAATGGGGTTTATAGGCGTAGTCCTTCGCAGTATGCTGCTTTCAGACTTTGCTAAAGCTGGTTTCACGCCAAACCGTGGAAACGAGCCTCATGGTTGGCTGTCGCGCGATGGATGCAACAATGACTGGATTCACTGGTCAACCGTAACAAACCAGATGTACCGCAAGCAAGATGGTCACGGAGCGGAGGATTGGAAACCGTCGCCTGAATCCAAGGTCCAATGCCTACAGCTTGGGCGAGTTTATGCCCAGCGCGTAGGGATCAAGCTGGGGTAATGAGAAAGGCACTTGCGCGGTGCCGGTGCAAGCGATTAAACTACAGGGGAAGGCCGGGGTGAGGGTTGAACTCAGTGCTCACGAGATGCAAGCTCGTGTCCTCAACCACTGAAGATTAGCTCCCCGGCCCTACTTGGTTGATCGCCTAATCCCGAAGCTGCTTTCCTTGTTCTAGGGAGATGGCAGCTTCGGGATTTTCCGTTGGACGCCTCTAACCCCGGCAGCGGGTTAGAGACTTCCGCTTCTCGCCTTCTGAAGCAAGTCGATGAAGAAGGTCATGCAGCTGCCTCCGCGCTTTCTTGAAGAGCCTCGTAATTTCCACGAGAATGCCGCGCAATCTTCTTGGCTACGAACAGGTTGTAGAGCGCGCTTTCAACGGCTGTTTTTTCTACCCCCAGCCGACGACTCGCGCCCCAAGCATCCCAGTGTGTCAGAGGATCGCTGTTGAGGAGAGCCAAGACGCGAGAGGAAACGCTATTATCGCGTTGAGGGCGACCTCGCACTTTCTTAGGCACGGAAGCATCGGATTCCGTCAGTTCTAGTGCGGGGATGATGATCCCGTTTCCATTGAACAGATCATCCCACTTCTTGCGTGCGGACTCCAACCGTTCTTCCAGTTGGAGTATCTCGTCAGCGAGTTTTCGGACTTCGCGGGGGTTGGGACTCATGGTTCCTTTAGTGTACAGCACAATCCATGAAACACCAAAACGTTTCATGGAAATTGGTCGTGTACACTATTCCGCATGAGAAAGCCGCCCAATACGCCGGAATTCGCGCGTTTCACAGCAGCGTTACGCGACGTGCTGAAAGTTTCGCCTGAGGAAATGCAGGAAAAACAGGCCGCTCTAAAGGAAAGTGGGAAGAGGCTCTCTAAAGGGGCTTCTTCCCTCGACCCTGCCGTTTCCGCAACAATCCGTGCCGCGTTCGAAGTCTAGACTCTTTCACCCGTCTTACCTGTCAATTCCGCATAGGTCAGCCGTTTGCCGGAAACCTGCGAAACGGCCAGCATGAAGCGGTCTGCGTCATCCAATGGATTTTCACGGGTCGAACGATTGTTGAAGCGAAACATCTGCTCATCCAAGTAGCGGTCGAGGTGGAACGGCTCTACTGCGACATAGGTTCCATTCAGGCCACGCTTCAGCAAGCTCCAGAAGTTCTCAATGCCTTGCGTGTGGACGTTGCCGCGAACATACTCTTCCATGTGGTTTACGGTTTCATGGACGAACTGCTCTTTTTTGAGGCCGTCGTATCCCGGCCAACCATCGGTGTAGACGGTTGCGCCGAATCCAACGCGGTCTAGCACTTCTTTCTGCAAGGTTTCACGCTTTACGTTGGGAATGAGCTTTGCGCGAACCTGGCGAGTGTCCCGGTCAAGCATCCCAACCACAATGGACTTCTCTGCATAGCCGTTGTCAGCGGTCTTCATCTTCAAGCGGCGATCCGAGTGCATTTTGCGCGGGTTGGGTCCGATGAAGGTTTCATCAATCTCTACCGGACCACCAGTGCCACCCAGCTTCTCCCATGAACCGTTCCTGAGCGCGAGACGGATGCGATGCAGCATGAACCAAGCCGACTTCTGAGTGACTTTAAGATCGCGGGAAATCTCATAGCTGCTGATACCATTCTTGCAATTCACTACCAGCCAGATCGCCATGAGCCACTTATCAAGAGCGATGGGGGATTCCTCGAATATGGTGCCGGTCTTCACAGAAAACTGCTTGCGGCATCCCCGGCACTTCCAAATGCGCCGGGTCTTCAGGAAACCAACATTCTTGCTCTCACAGTGAGGGCAGGTAACGCCATCCAACCACCGCAGGGATGCGACAAACTCAACGCAAACGTCCGCATCGGAGAAGTAACGGATCATTTCAATTAGGCTTTTTGGAGTGACTCGGCTGTCCATGAACTGACTGTATCTCTTATCTAATGGTGTGTCAAGTATATTTATGCCGTTGCAGCCTTCGGCGACAGTCACCGATCCGGCCTAACTGAGCAGGTTGGCGACCACGGTCGGCACTTCTGCGAGGGTGGGGTCGAGGGCTAGGGTGTTTGAGCCGCCAGCTTCGGCGAGGTCGGGGCGTCCGCCGCCTTTGCCGCCCACCATGGGGGCGAGGGTGCTGACGAGTTTGCCGGCCTGGATGCGCGTGGTCAGGTCTTTGGTGACGCCTGCAATGAGCGTGACCCTGCCCTCGTGAGCGGCTCCGAGAACCACGATACCGCTGCCCAGTTTTGCTCGGAGTTGGTCGACCAGATCGCGCATCTGCGCCTTGTCCACGCCATCGACGCGGCGGGCGAGTACCTTGATGCCCTGGACTTCGACGGCTCCGGCGGCGGCATCGGCCATGTTGGCCTGCGCGGACTTCAGCTTGAGCTGGTCGAGCTCGCGGCGGAGGCGCTTGATCTCGTCATCATTGTGGGCGAGGCGTCCGCGCAGAGCTTCGGCAGGGCTGGATAAGTTTCCCGGGGCTCCACCTCCTGCTACGCGGGCGACTTCAAAGCCACGGCGGAACTCTTCTAGCGCGCCGGTGCCGCTGACGGCTTCGACGCGGCGAACGCCTGAGGCCACAGAGCTTTCGCCGACCAGCTTGATGAGGCCCAGCTCTCCGGTGGCTGCGGTGTGGGTGCCGCCGCAGAGCTCGGTTGAGAAGTCGCCGATTTTTACCACGCGAACGCGGTCGCCGTATTTTTCGCCGAACAGCGCCATTGCCCCAAGCTCGTTGACGGCTACGTCGATGGGGACATCGACGAGGGTCTGGACGGGGGTGTTGCTGAGGACCTGGCGGTTGACGATGGATTCGATTTCCCGGAGCTCCGGCTCCGCGATTCCGGTAAAGTGCGAGAAGTCGAAACGCAGACGGCTCTGGTTGACCAGCGATCCGGCCTGCTTGACGTGCGTGCCCAGAACCTGACGCAGTGCGGCGTGGAGCAGATGCGTGCCGGTGTGGTTGCGCATGGTGGCATTGCGGATTTCTCCGTTCACCACAGTGTCGATATAGTCGCCAACCAGTAACGGTTGGCGGGCAATCACGCGATGGGCGAAGACACCTTGAACGGGGCGGGTCGCGCCTTTCACCTCGGCGACGATGGTCTGGTGGTCTTGGGCGTAGAGCCAGCCGACATCGCCGACCTGACCGCCCGAATCGGCATAGAAGCTGGTGGCGTCGAGGACGGCTTCGCCCTCTTCGCCGGGTTGTAGGGATTGGACGCCGACTCCTTCTTTTACGAGGGCCAGCACACGGGCTCCGTCGATGCGGGTGGCGGTGTAGCCTTCGAACTCGGTTTTGGGGAGCTCGCGATAGACGGGGGCTGCGGATTTTTGCGAGCCGCCCTTCCAGGATGCTCGGGCGCGGGCTTGCTCTTCGGCTTTGGCGGCTTCAAAGCCTGGAAGGTCGAAGTCGACGGCGGCGTCGCGTGCCGCGTCCACCATGAAATCCAGAGGCATACCAAAGGTTTCGAAAATAGAAAACGCCTCTGCTCCGGAAATAACTGCTTTGATGTTTTCGGCGGCTGGTACAGATTGGAAATAGGCTGAATACAGGGCAGCTACGTTGTTAGGATTGTCAAGCTCGGGGTCCTCACGACAAATCTCGTCATAGGACTTTCTCCCCATCAGACCTGCCCTTGCAAAGCCAGCAAGCAGATAATTTTCTTCTATTTCAGCAGCGCGGTTTTGAAAATTTCTGTTTACCAGCTCCAACACGCAATTGCGTTGTGTGTCGACTAGTAGTTTTTCAAATCTCGCTGACCCTACAGCCATCACGCGCGAGAATTGCTCTTCTTCGGCGAGGACGATTTTGCTAACGCGTTCGGCGGTTTCGATGAGTTCGGGGTAGGCGGACTTCATCTCTTCGCGGACGGCTTTGACCATCTCGAACATGAAGGGCTGCTCCTGGCCGAGGAGGCGTCCGTGGCGAATTCCACGGCGCAGGATTTTGCGCAGGACGTAGCCGCGGCCTTCGTTGGCGGGCTGGACGCCGTCTGCGATGAGGAAGGTGGCGGCTCGTGCGTGGTCGGCGATGATGCGGAGGGAGGCTGCGGATTTCTGATCGGAGATCGGGGCTTCGGCTGCGCTGAAAGGTGTGGCGGCGCCGCCGAAATACAGGGGTCCTTCGCTGCGCTCAGGATGACGTTCATGTTGGGCGGGGGGAGTTCCGGGTGTGCGACCGTCTGCGGCTGTACTCGCGAAATACAGAGATTCTGAACTGCGCTCAGGATGACGTTCGGTTGGGGTGGGGTCTTCGTTTGCGCGTGGGGTGGAGTGAGTTGCGAGGCAGAGTTCGACGGCGCGCTGGATGAGCGGGGTGAAGAGGTCGGTCTGGTAGTTCGAGAGGACGCCTTGCAGGACGCAGGCGATGCGTTCGAGGCCCATGCCGGTGTCGATGCTCGGCTTGGGGAGTGGGGTCAGGGTGCCATCCTGGGCACGGTCGAACTGCATGAAGACGAGGTTCCAGATTTCTACGTAGCGCTGGTCGTCGTGGGGGAAGGGTTTGTTTTCGCCGGACTCAGAGGCTTCAACACCGAGGTCGAAGAAGATTTCGGAGCAGGGGCCGCAGGGGCCGGTGTCGCCCATCTGCCAGAAGTTGTCCTTGGCGCTCATGCCGAAGATGCGGTCTTTGGGGACGCCGGTTTCGATCCAGAACTGCTCGGCTTCGTCGTCGCGGGGGACGGCGGCGTTTCCTTCAAAGATGGTGACGTAAAGGCGCGCGGGGTCGATGGCGAACCAGTCGGGTGAGGTGAGCAGCTCCCAGGCGTAGGCGATGGCTTCGCCCTTGAAGTAGTCTCCGAAGCTGAAGTTGCCGAGCATCTCGAAGAAGGTGTGGTGGCGGCGGGTGAAACCAACGTTTTCGAGGTCGTTGTGCTTGCCGCCGGCACGAACGCATTTCTGCGAGCTCACCGCCCGCGTGTACGCCCGGCGCTCGGCTCCGAGAAAGACGTCCTTGAACTGGTTCATGCCGGCGTTGGTGAAGAGCAGCGTGGGATCGTTGGCCGGAACGAGTGACGAGGAGTGCACGCGGCGGTGCTCCTTCTCTTCGAAAAAGCGCAGGAAATCTTCACGAATCTGGGAGCCGGAGCGAGCTTGCATAGAGCTTGAGTTTAGCAGCGGCGCACAGGGAGATAGAATCAAGCACAAGGTGTGAGCGATGCGACAGATCTCGATCCAGGAGTTTGAGCAGGATCCTAAAGCGTGTCTGGCCGAGGTTGAGGCAGGGCATGGTTTGACGCTGCTGCGCGGTGGCAAGCCTGTGGTCGACATTTCACCTGCGTCCGACATCGACGACCTTCTGAGCGGGCAGGTTTGGAAGACTGAAGACGAACGCCTTGCCGCTGGAGCGGAGCTGATGAATTTGTTGCGGACGGGCTTCGATCTGGGTGGTTTGAGAATCGAGAATCGGGATGAGCTCTACGAGCGCGATTAGCCCCGTCTCGATCGACACTAACGTTCTGATCTATTCGATCGACTCCTCGGATGCGGCCAAGCAGGAGATTGCCGACGGAGTCGTGGAGCGTCTGATCGCAGCCCGCGGGTGCATGCCGCTCCAGTGTCTAAGCGAGTTCTATGCGTTGACTACAAGGAAGCGGCTCATCACGCCACACCAGGCAGAGCGTGTGGTTGAGCGAATGTTGATGTCGCTGGTCATCGTGTCAGCGGAAGCCTTAGATGTTGTCGAAGCGATGCATCTACAACAGCAGCATGGTATGCAATATTTCGATGCGCTGCTGATCGCAACTGCACGCCGCGTGGGCTGTACGCTTTTTCTGACGGAAGACATGCAGCATGGGCGCAGCTTTGGCGGGATCACAGTGGACAATCCGTTTCGCTCTGACTTCAGGGCTGAACGCGCTATTCCACTCCCGGGCGCCAGGTGATGCCTTCGAGTTGCAGAGTGGGGTCGAGGGTGCGGCGCAGGGGTGGGAACTGAGCGCGCCAGCGGGTCATTTCGAGGCAGCAGACCAGCGCGTCGAAGGCGTCTTCCGACGATTCTGCTTTTGCTAGCACTGGGCGTGTGAGGCCGGCATAGAGCGGGTCTTTGCCGGGTCCGGTGCGGCGCTGTTTCAGGTAGGCGTGGCGGGCGTCGGGGTTGGATTTTTTTACCGGGCCGGTCAACAGGCGGGTGTACATCTCTACCAATAAGGGTTGTTTGTCCAGGGCGGCGTGTTCGAAGGGCCATATGCGGAAGCCGTGGTCGCGCAGATGCAGCAGCCAGGGCATGGCGCGCAGGCTGCCGGTCCCGACGGCTCCGCTGCCGCCGATCTGGAAAGGAGATTTGGGTGTGACGCCGCGCATCAGGGCCGCGCGTTCGGCGTCACCGCCGGGCAGCGACTGCTCGATCTTGTTTTCCATGTCGGTGCGGCGCATCATGCGGTGCCGATACGGGCCGGAAAACTCGGCGGGGCGTTTGTGAGGTCGGCCCCAGAAACGCGGGTCGCGTTCGGGTTCGGTGCAGGTGGTTCCGAGCCAGCGTTCGCCCTGGCCTGCGGCGACGTGCTGCCAGAGGTCGAAGACCGTGGTGCAGCCGTGCTCGGCGAGGAACCAAGAGGGGTAGCTGAAGCAGCAGTCGATGCCGACGACCATGCACGGTGTCTCGCGCGCGAGTTCAATCAGCCAGGCGATGAGTTCTTTTCGGGTGCGACCAGCTTCGAGCAGGACGGAGCCGCCATCGACTTTGCCGGGTTTCACGCCCGGACTTCCGAACTTCAGGTCCGGGCAGGTCCAGACGCCGGCCCAGATCTTCTTCTTCTGGCCGGGACCTTTGTCCCCGGACCAGTCGACGGCAATGATGCGCTGCAAGGGTTGGGTCACTCACCCAAGAATAGACATTTTTAGTACTTAAAAACTGCCAGGTGTCGAGTAAAGTAGACGGTGGCGGCACCCATGATCAAATTTTGCTCTTCTTTATTCTTTTGATTCTCTGCTGGCCGGCGGCACTGGTTGCCCTTCTGCTTTATCCGTTCGTGTGGCTTCTGCTGCTTCCCTTCCGGCTGGTCGGGTGGGTGGTGGGTGGAACCTTCGATATCGTCAAGGCAATCTTTCTGGTTCCGATCCGCATCCTGCGCCTCGCTTAGGCCGGCCTTTTTCCACGCCTGGCGAAAAGCAGCTACAATACAGGCAGCATGCGCCGCTGAATGTCGCGGACATGGTGCAGAACGATTGTGTTCAGAACGACAGAGTGCAGAACGTTGTTGGGCTGGGCGGCCAGATGCCGTGTCCAGCGTTCTACCCCGCTCCAAGCTGGCGCATGGCGCCGAGCGGCAAAGACTTTAGCTGTACGAATTGAATCCAGAAAGAAAATGCCGGCCAGGCTTGAGTTCAACTCCGTTGGCCGGACAGGTCCCTGGGATATGAAGGTAAGCGAAAGGCAAACGGCCCCGCCTCACGAAGAGGTTGTCCTGGCCACCTTCCGTCTCTGCGTTCGCCTGATGGAAGCAATTTACCGTGGTTCCGAAATTCTCTCGTCCGCCGCACTTCTCGCAGTCCAATGCTTTGGATTGTTGAAAACAAAGGCCAACGTGTACCTACACCTGCCGACAGAGCTTGTCTACCCCGCTTCCAACTCCCGGGGCTCGTCCTCGCTGATGGTGGCTCTCGCGTAGCGATTCCGCTTTGCGTTGAGCTGCTGAACTTTCGCCTCGCCTGCCGCCCGCAATGCCGACCAGTACGGTCAGCCGGGCAGAAAGAGCAGACGCATGTCGAAAGAAATTTATATCTCCTCTACGCCGCACGAGACGCGGCTTGCCATTGTTGAAAACGACGCCCTCGCCGAAATTTATTACGAGCGCGAAAACGAATACACCTTGGCCGGATCCATTTACAACGGCAGGGTGACGCGCGTGCTTCCGGGCATGCAGTCCTCATTTGTGGACATTGGGCTGGAACGCGACGCCTTCCTTTACATCACGGACTTTATGGAGGATGCCGGAGACTCGGCCGACTTTGAAGCCAATGCGAATGCGGGCGATCACCAGCGCGCGCCTCGGCGTGAGGCCGGCGGTGGGGGTCAGCGTGACGGACAGCGTGGGCGTAGCGATAGCCGCAGCGATGGGCGTGGACGCGGCGACCGTGAGGGTCAGCGGGAGCCCCAGGCCGCAGCCGAACCGAGCGATGCGGAGTTGTTCACCCAGGCAGTGGCCGGAATGGAGCCGAACCGTCAGGGTGGCGGCGAAGGCGAACGCAGCGGAGGACGCCGCCGTCGGGGACGGAGTCGGGGTGAAGCCCGCCAAGGCGGGGAGCAGGGCGCGCAGGTGCGTCCGGAGACGAGCCGGCCGGATGAATCTGCACCTGTTGAGGGCGAAATGGGTGGAGTCACGGGAATCCCGGGCTCGGTGGATGAAATTGGCGAGGGCGCTCCGGGAGCGGACGGCAGCCGTCGCTGGCGTGGACGCCGGGGGCGGCGTGGCAATGCTTCGGGTGAGCGCGAGAATGGCGCGGGTCTGGGTGCGGGTCTGGGTGCGGGTCTGGGTGGTGCGGCTCCGCAGGAGAATGAGGAGATAAGCAGCAGCGAAGACATTGCTGAGCAGGCCGATCAGCCAAAGGCGGCAACCGGACCGGTAGAGAATGCGTATGGGACGGAGCCGTGGGGCGAGGCTGATTTTCAGCAGGAGACTGCCGGCCAGGAGTTTACTGAACACAGTTTGGATCTGAACGCGTCGTCTGATGACGAGGCGCACAAGTCCTTGGGGAGCCGGAGCAGTGAGCGCTCCGAAGGTCGTTCCAATGAGAGGCGCAGCGAACGCGGGCGCTCGGGACGCGAACGTTCAGAACGCGGTGACATGGAGCAGGGGCCGCGCTACGGTGAGACTGAGTATGCCGCCGCGCCGAGTGAGCCGATTATCCTGCCGGGCGAGTCGCTGGGCAAGTATCGCAAGGGTGCAGCGAATGAGGTTACCGGAGAAACTTCCTCGGTGACAGCACCGGCTGCCGTAGCGAGCACGTTTGTGCTGCCCGCCGGGTGGGATGGTGGCGCAGTGCTGCCGGGCGAAACCATTCGACCGCGGAGTGGCTCGGCTGGAAGCGCAGCGCAGGATTCCGGTGAGCGTGGCTTTGCACGGCGCGAGGACCGCGGAGGAAACGACCGGGGCCAGAGCGAGCGGGGCCGAAATGATCGCGGACGAGGGGATCGCGGGCGCAATGACCGGGGCCGGGATGATCGCGGCCGCGGTGAGCAGCTCAAGGCCGGTTCAAGGTCTGACTCGCAGCGCATGGGCGAAACCCGCGCAGACACACCTGCTGGAGACCGCCGCCAGCCGGAGGTGTTTCAAGGCAACCACGAACACAATGCAGCTATGCGCGGCATGGATGCACCTCCCGAGGGTCAGACGCTGAGTGGCGAGCACGAGCACCAGGAGCGAGGGTTCAACTCGTCCGAACTTCGCGAAGACGCTGGTCAGCCCGCCGATTTCCAGCAGCGCGAGCGGGAGGCTCCTGCGGAGGCTCTGAACGCACGGACGGAGGCTTCGGACGCGGTCGCCACCTATCTCACCAATCCCGATCAGGTTCCCGCAAGCCACCTGATTACGCCGATCGACAGCACGTTCGTGGCTCCGCCGCCGGTGCCGGAGGAAGCTCCGGTTTCTGCCGCATCGCACGAGTATGAGCCAACCGAGGCTTCAGCCTCCTACCGGGTCGATCCGGCTCCGCCCAGCGAATTTCGTCAACCAGCGGCCCCGGTGCTCGAGCCCGAGCCTGCACAGGCTGCTATGGAAGAAACCCGCCAGCATGAAGCGGCTGAAATTTTGCCGCAGAACGAGTTCGAAGGGTGGGGCCAGAGCGGAGAGGTGCAGCCGCACGACGGGCATACGTTGACCTCGATCTTTGCTACGGGGGAGATGCATTCCGAAGATTCGGAATCTCTAGGGGCTGAGACCGACGGTCCTCCCACGCAGGAGCCTGCTGGGCCTGCGGCTCCCATTCTGCACGAGACAGCGGTGGTCGAACGGCAGGCCGAAGCGCAAAGTTTGCCGCACTTCCAGCCCGGTTCAGGTCTGCTGGAAGAAGAGGTGATGGAAGAAGACGAGGATGGGGAGACGCTGCCTTCCCTGACGGCGGCCCACCATTCTTCCGCAAAGGTTGAGCACGGAGATGACGGGGAGCACGAGACGCTTGAAGGTGCGGCGGATCTGGCTTCCATGCTGCGGGAGTTGTCCATCGATCAGATCACGCGGCCTGACTCTGCGCACGACGCTGAAGAGCACGACGGCGAGGATGAGGACGAAGCCGAGTTCGACGAGGACTTCGAGGAAGAGGATCAGGACTACGATCCCAGCGAACTCGACGACGAAGAGGACGCGGCCGAAGAAGGCGAGGCGCACGGATTCGATGAAGCCGTAGACGGTGAGGAGTCCGAAGGCGATCACGCTGCTGGCTTTGGCCAGCCGGAACGTGCGACCACGGGTGCTGAACAAGGTTCCAACCAGCAGAGTCCAATTCGCGAAGGCCGCCGCGAGGGCCGCAGGGACGGACGGCGGGGAGATCGCAACCGGCGATCCGGGTCAGGCGAGCGCAATCAAGGTGCGCCCGGCGAACGGGACCGCGCGGCGAGTTCCGGCGGCGAACGCAACGGTGGAGAACGTTCGAGCGAACGCGACCGCAGCCATGATCGTGTACAGGATCGCAGTCAGGACCGGGGACGTAACGGTGAGCGCCAGCATGGGCGCGGGCGGACGATGCAATCGACCAATCTTCCCGCTATCTCGGATTTGCTGAAGCCGGGCCAGGAGCTGCTCTGCCAGATTGCGAAGGAGCCAATTGCTAAGAAGGGCGCGCGCATTACATCGCACATCGCGCTTCCAGGACGGTTCCTGGTGTTCATGCCGACGGTTTCGCATACGGGCGTTTCGCGCAAGATCGAGTCCGACGGTGAACGCCGGCGCTTGAAGGAAATCCTGCTGAGTGAGAAGGGTGAGGCGGCTGGCGGGTTTATCGTGCGCACGGCGGCGGCGGGAGCGAGTGAAGAAGAATTGCGCTCGGACCTGCGCTTCCTGCTCAACCTCTGGAACGACATCAAGGCGCGGTCGGAGTCGTCCAAATCGCCGGCTTTGATTTATCACGACCTCAATCTCGTGGAGCGGGTGCTGCGCGACCAGGTCACGGATACTTTTTCAGCGATCTGGGTGGACTCTGAGACCGAGTACGAGCGGGTGCTCCGCTTCCTGCAACGATTCCAGCCGTCACTGATTCGGCGCGTAAAGCTTTATACCAAAGAGACGCCGCTGTTTGAGCAGTTCGGGATCACCGAGGAGATCAACACGGCTCTGCGCTCGAAGGTCTGGCTCAAGTCCGGCGGGTCGATTGTCATCAACCAGACAGAGGCTCTGGTCGCAATCGACATCAATACGGGCAAGTTCGTCGGCAAGACGGCGCGCCTCGAAGACACGATCGTGAAGACGAATCTGGACGCCATCCCCGAGATTGTGCGGCAGATTCGGCTGCGCGATCTGGGTGGCATCATCATCATCGACTTCATCGATATGGATGAGCGCAAGAATCGCAACAAGGTGATGGCCGCGCTCGAAGAAGAACTGAAGCTGGACCGGGCGCCGTCAAAGGTGCTGCAGTTCAACGATTTCGGGTTGGTGGCAATCACGCGCAAGCGGGTGAAGCAGTCGCTCGAGCGCACGCTGTCGACCACCTGCGGGGTGTGCGCGGGAACCGGCATGGTCAAGTCGCCGGTGACTGTGTGCAACGACATTTACGTCGAGATGAAGAAGATGCAGAAGCACCTGGATCGCGGCGACGTGATGCTGCGGGTCAATCCGGAGGTGGTGAAGCAGTTGAAATCCGGTTCCGGCCGCTGGTTGCAGGAGATGGAAGAGATGGTGGGCAAGACGATCCTGGTCAAGTCCGATCCGGCGCTGCACCCGGAGCAGTTCGACATCCACTAAAAGCGCAGGCGCGGTGGCCGGATGGTCTCGCGCCTCGCTTCTGCTTGTCGGCTCGGGCAGGTGTGCGAAGTTCGCACACTTGCCCTTAAAAGATAGCCTAAATGAATCGATTTTGCGTCCAACCACAACTAGAGTCCGGAAGCCGGGTTGCGGCGTATACAGATCGCGTGCCGCGCGCCTGGGTGCAAGTGGTTGAGATCTGGAGTGAGTCAGAATTTGGAGCCTTCAATGAATGAAATCGGTAGCAAACTTTCTTTTCGCAGTGCTGTTTTTGCAGCAGCCGTTCTCTCCTGTACGACACCGTTGACGTTAATGGCGGCGCAGCCCCTGGCCTCTGCCCCTGGACCGACCCAGCCAGTGAGTGTAGCCGCGATAGCCTCGCAGCCGCTCGATTTAAATCTGCGAGCGCTGCCGGGCGTGGACTATAACACGTCCTCCTCTTCCTCAAGCCTCGCTCCTGCTGCTGAAAGCTCGGATTTTGGCGCTACGGGCGATGGGCTACAGCCTCCGCCGCGGCGCAGGCCCTATGGACGGCCGCGCTATACCGACCGCGGGCACAATGCGGACGGATCGAATCGGCTGGCGATAATGCTGGGTGGCGGGCTGACGGTTCCAACCGGAAGCACGCGCGATCTACTCTCCACCGGCTATAAGCTGCAGGGCGGCGTAGGCGTGAACTTCAGCAAATACACCGCGCTGCTGTTACAGGTGGACTATGACCACTTCGGTGTGCCGAAGAGCCTGATCAATGCACAGGCGGGTGTGTACAACTCGCTCGGCTTCTTTTCTCAGAACCCGGGCACTGGGGCTACGGCACCGGTTGACTTCAGCGGCCTGGACGCCAACGCCCATATCTGGTCGATTACCTTGAATCCGACGTTCAACTTCTACCAGGGCGACAGCTTCGGAGCCTACGCCGTGGTGGGCGGCGGACTTTATCACAAGGTGACGAATTTCACGTTGCCGCAGCAGCAGCAGGGGTTCAACTACTACTACGGTTCGTATAGCTACACCACCAACTCAACCTTCGACAAGTACACCAGCAACTCGGCAGGGTTGAATGGCGGCATCGGATTCACGTGGAAGCCGTCGCGTTTTGCAAGCGAACGCCTGTATGCCGAAGCGCGCTTCGTCCATACTTTCGACAGTGCGGCCACCAAAGGTCCGAGGGATTACGACTTCTTTCCGGCCGGACATAATGTGAGCAACTACATTCCAGTCACCTTCGGAATCCGCTTCTAAGGCAGCCTAAACGTTGTGCAAAACACCCACGTCTTAAGTTCAGGACGTGGGTGTTTTGCGTTCAGAAGCAACGCTGGAGATTACTGGTGGTAATGCAATTGAATTACAATCAACTCCGAGGACAACGTAAATGGCTACGAATGCGCTGGTACAAACTCGGATCGACGCGGACGTGAAGCAACGCGCGACGGTCGTTCTGGAAACAATGGGATTGACTGTTTCGGATGCTGTCCGCATGTTGCTGACACGTACCGCGAATGAAGGTGCGTTACCGTTCGGTACAGACATCAGCAGTAAAGAACACGATGCATGGTTTCGGTCCAAGGTGCAGGAAGCTTTGGAGAGTCGAGCTCCTACCGTTGTGCATGCGAACGTCAAAACGCACTTCGTAAAACGAAAATCCACCGGCCGTGAATTGTCTCGTTGAGTATGCAGATGGTATGGTCTGCGGTGGCCATTAAGGACCGAGAGATGATTTTTGATTACATTGAGGCGGATAGTTTCTCGGCGGCGGTTCTGGTGGACGGCCGGATCGAAGCCGCTGTTGAATTACTGGCTGACACGCCCGAGATAGGGCGACCAGGACGAGTTGAGGGAACGCGCGAGTTGATGATCAGCAGAACGCAGTACATCGCGGCTTACACTCTGGCCGGAAACCAGGTTACGATCCTTCGTGTCCTCCATGGCGCGTTGGTCTGGCCCGACGTGCTTGGCTGACGCACTTTGACTACGACGTGCATAGCGATGCAATAATGCGTGCATGCCTGAAGAGAGTGGAGTTGCGCAGAGTGTTTTGGGTGGTTTGAATCGGCGACGGTTTTTATCTGTTTGTTCACTGGCTGGTTTTGGCGGTACGTTGCTGCCGGGTGCTTTGCTGGGCCTGACTTCGGCGTCTTCGCAGGCACAGGGCGCGGAGGTTGCTGCGACGCCAGCTGCGCCCAAGATTACGGCGGCGATGATTGATGCGGCGGCGGCAATCGCGGGTATCCACGTTGAGGACGCGCAGAAGCAGATGATGCTGGATGGACTAAACAGCCAGCGTGACGACCTTGAGGCGATCCGCAAGCTGCCGCTACCTAACAGCGTTCCGCCAGCATTCAATTTCGATCCGGTGCCACCGGGCGTCGTGCTCGAGACGGAGCGCAAGCCGCTGCGGATGAGCGCCGCGCCTGACCTCTCCCGTCTAAACGAGCAGCTTGGGCGTGGAGAGGAAGCAGCGACTGAGGCGCTGGCGTTCGCCACCGTCCGGGAATTGGCGGAGTTGGTCAGGACCAAGCGCGTGAGTTCGACGACGCTGACGAAGATGTACCTGGCGCGGTTGAAGCGCTTTGATCCGGCTCTTCACTTTGTGATCAACCTGACTGAGGAGCGCGCGCTCAAGCAGGCTGCGGCAGCGGATGCGGAGATTGCGGCTGGTAAGTATCGCGGGCCGCTGCACGGAATTCCGTGGGGCGCGAAGGATCTGATCGCGGTCAAGGGCTACCCGACCACATGGGGCG
>JAABUO010002875.1_pt1 | contig 20771 bp, 28 predicted proteins | sample 5559291 | NCBI WGS metagenome assembly JAABUO01 (sample SAMN10711878, study PRJNA513372) | rock metagenome | isolation source: Antarctica rocks | place: Antarctica: Victoria Land, Finger Mt sud
TTTGTGGCCTGGAAGTTTGCTGATGCAGCCGCCCTTGAGAGTGAGCTCATTAAGGTGGCTATTGAGATGGAGGCCTCTGTGCTCTCCAAGACTGGCGGAGACACCTCTCCTGACACTGAGCGCAGTGAGGACCTGCAGGTCAGCTTGTTCAACCCTTGCCTGTCTTTGTGTGTGTATGCTGTACTGTATCGTTGGCTTGTACGCTGTACTGCATTGTCGATTTGGATGAAGTTCATGATCTTGCCTGTTATGATGAGTGCTATAATCATACTGTCGCTATAATTGCATCTCTTGCTGTCTTGTGACTGTTGTGCTGAGCATGTTGTTACGCACTTGCTGTGGTGAGAGCAAGAGCGTGGGCTGTATAGTGACCAAGCTGCAGCCTGTTACCAAATCCCTTGGTCTGAGCTTTGTGCTTTGCTTGGTGCAGGCTGTCATTGAGCAAGTGCGTCATGATCATGCTCTGCTGAAGGAGCGTGTAGCTCGCCTAGGTGGTCCCAAGGCAGCTGCCAGGCTGGAAGCTGGCCTAGCAGCTGCAAGGGCAGCAGCCCTGGCTCAGGCCTCTGCCTCAAACAGCCCTTCAGCATCGCCCAACAGCTCTCCTGCCAAGTCACCAGCAAGCTCAGGCAGCCTTCCGGCCAGCCCTGAGGCTGTTCCCAGGAGCCCCATGGCAGGAGCCCCTGCAGCAGGAGAGGTGGATGAAAACGAGGGGATGGCGTGGGAGCTGTTGTACAATTTGAAATGGCAGCTGCCCACTGAGGAGCTGGAAGCTGGATGGAAAGACGCTACTGGCGCGACATCTGTCATGAAGGTATGCACTCCAAGTTGCTGTGTATACTTGCATACCCATTATCATGCTGAAGTGTATATATTCAACATACACCCTGTTGGCCTATTCATAGGGCTCTTGAATGTTACAGCAATCATCACTGTATCTGAAAACAGTTTTTTGTATGTATGCTGCAAGGCCAGTGCAGTTGATGATCTGTCTCCCTCCACTTACATGATTGATTGATTGAATTGATTTTTCTTACAGGAGTCTCAGGCAAGTCCAGAAGACAACATGGCACCAGCTGATGTGGCAGCTCATGTACAGCACAGAGTGAAGCGCATTGCTGAGCAGGCCTTCTGGGACTCAGTGCAAGCCATCTTGGCTGAGTCAGGCTCAGGCGTGAGTCAACACCAGGTGACAGGGCAGCTGGCAGGGCTGCTGGCCCACATGGGTCAGGAGCTGATGGCTGTGTTGCCTGAACAGGCAAGGGCTGCCAGGGAGCAGCTGGCTGCTGAGCTGGATGAGGGTAGGCTCCAGGAAGCCCTTACCGCCCACCAGGTCAGTGCAACCATTTGTCACAAGTCATCAACAGATGTCAAGCAACTTCAACAACTATGAGGCAGTGAACATCAGCTGCTTGCAACAGTCACAGCCTGATCGGGCTCATCTGCATGACCTCTTGTCTGATGCCTTTGAGCTCTCTGCTGATCTGACACATTGACAATGCAATATCCATGTGTTAAGCTATGTAGCTGATGCTGATTTGGGTGTTGCCCACAGGGCTCTGGAGTGAATGGCATTGACACTACCCACCTGCTGTCAGTGCTGGAGCACACTGCCAAGCTCCTCAAGGACATGGGCTCACCTGCCAGAGAAGCTTCTGCAGTGGCTGCTCATGCAGCCATCAGGGCAGAACTGGGCGATGCCCTGCAGGCTGGGGACAGCCCTGCCCTGGCAGCAGCTGTGGTGAAGGCTGTGAGGGTGCTCATGGCTCAGCTCAAGATGCTGCGCATGGATGCTGCTAACTTCAGACTGAAGATGCTGGCTCAGACTCTCAAGGATGGTGCTGGCATTAGGTACAGGCTCTTGCAATATCCCTCATGCAGAAGCACCCACCAAGCAATGAGCCATTTGCAATATGAATGCACATGTCATCTTGTCTTGCGCTCTCTGTATAGTCTGGTGCTCTGTTCTGCTCATGTATCACTTGCTCTGCAACAGCTGTCTGCTGTTCGTGATTGTGTACATTGTGGAAACTGCACCCGGTTGTTAGCTCACTCACTCTTGCAGTAACAAAGAACTGAGTGGGCAAGCTGTGTTGCAGATATGCTCAAGGCAAGTTTGAGACAGCCTTTGGAGTGAAGCCAAAGACTTCCCTTGAGGAGTTGTCCAGCAGTCTGACCCACACGCGTGCCTGGTTGGCCCTGGTGTCAGGGCAAGTGCCCCAGCTGGCACAGCACCTACAGCCCCTCACTGACTTTGCAGCAGACCAGAACCGGATACAGGCTGCTGCCAATGCTGCTACCACCTCAGCAGGTAACTCTACAGCATGAAAATCCGTATGTATGTGACTCCAAAGAGGACGTGGTGCTAAATGTCAGCTCAGGACTCATCTCCTGTCACAGGGGCTCAGCTGCTATCCCATGTGTGTCTGTGCTTTCCTCACTGTGCTGGTTCTTCTGCAACTGGAACAGCAGCTCTCTGTGCGTAGCATCTGAACAGTGTTTTCTGAGCAGATATGTGGTTTTCTGCAGTCCCCACAAACCTGCGGTCTGGCCTGCGTGCATCCCCAGGCGCAACAGTCAGCACATCAGACAGCGAGGCTCAGAGCAGTGCAGCGCAGTTGGTTCACCCAGTCAAGGCAGAAAGCTGGAGGGGCATTGTCAGACTTGGACTAGTCCACTTAATCTCAGGGGAGATTCCAGTGGAGAAGACTGCACTGGCTGAGACGCTCAGACTGGACGCTCAGAGGCTGCACCTTGCTCAAAATGACTTCCAGCAGCTGGTGGTTCTGGCAGCATGCATGCTGCTGCTGCAGCAGTCCTTGGCTGCTCAGCAGCAGGTGGGAAGAAGCATGCCAGGTGTTGTGGATGTGAAGCGGCGGCTGATGAGTATTTTGGCTGACCCCAGCATGCGGTTGCCTGATCTGGCTGCTGAGCTGACTCGCCTGGCTGGCTCTGACTCAGATGCTCAGAGTCAGTCTGCTATGGAGGCAGCATTGAACAGGATGTTGATGAGGTCTAGTGGTGCCTTCAAGGCTCTAAGCTCTGGTATTGGGAATGCCATTCAGCTGCAGTTGCTTGCCAGTCCTGCCAGTAGCCAGTCAGATGCCGGGCTACAACAGGGGGTCAACAGCGCCCTGGCCAGGTGTGGAGCAGGGGCACTCAAGTCTGAGGTGCCTCAGCTTGCTGAGAGACTGAGCCAGACAGCTGCACTCAGTGAGGCTGTGCACAGCAGCGTTTATCAGAGGCTGCTGTCAGATTTGCTTTAGACTTGGTGTGTTGTCGGATCGAAAAGAATGCGACCTGAACAAACATTTTATTATTCTTTGCAGGAGATGTATGCTTGTACTACCCATGTGTATGCTGATAAATTCAAACTTTTCATGTACAGCTTCTTGTGTGTATCTGATGTGTACATTACAGGCATAGTCCAAGAAGTTTTGTCAGCAGTAAGGACTACACATATGATTCTTGCTCTGTGTCTTTGTAAAAGGCCATGTGTGTGTGTGTGCCCAATGTGAACAGTTGGCCTGATACAGCCGCACAATGTAATATAAGCTTAAGCTGCAGACATTGCTTGCCTCTGCTATGCACAGCACGACGTTATACATTGTTTGCCAGTCATGATGCAAACAAGTGCATGCAAGACCGTTATACACACACAGCACTGTTAGTTTACTGGACTCACAAACTGGACCCCGACTGCTATAAAGAACAAGCATAAGTCATGTCTCTAAGGTGTGTGTTGCAAAAGACTGTATGTTGGGGCTAGATCCCCAACATACAGAGAGCCGTATGTTGCAAAGTCTGGATGTTGGCCGAGGACCAGATGGATGAAATCCCAGCAAGCTAACAAGATGCCCCTTTTTTGAAACTATGACACATTGCTCATGTTGGCAGTTGGGCCTGCAGCTTCTGACCCATTTGCCGATCCTTCTGCACTCTTCTTGCTTGCATTCCTGTGCAGCTGAAGCCTTGGACGGTTCTTCCTGATCCCTGCTGCTTGCTGTGATACCCCAGCCAGGGGCACATTGTTTGTTGGCTGGCTGGAAACATGCACTTCAGTCAAGCCAGACTGCAGAGGTGGCGCCTGACTGGCAGCAGCAGCTGCAGCTGACCTGTTGCTGCGCTGTGAACGACTCAGGACCGCGAAATCATCATCAGAAGACAGGTCAGCATGTGACACTGGCCCATGCTGAGATGATGACAGGGAGGGCTGCTTGTTCAGCCTTGCTTGTCTGCGTGTGCACCTTGTGGTCTGTGTCCGGCTCTCAGCACTGCTTGCCTCTGGGACCTGGGAGGTGGACTGCATGGCCTGGGACCTTGCAGAGCTTCTGAGCACTGGCCTGAGCATGGGTGCATCAAGTGCACCTGCGTTTGTTGAAGAACTCTGGCTGTTGCTGCAGATGGTGGCAACAGCGTCTGCAGCAGTGTCTGTGTCAGTAGGCAAGAGGCTTCTGCACACCCTGGGCTGTCTGCCCCTACGCTGCAGCTGGAAGGAGCTGTCCTTGGCTTTGTCAGCACCTTCTTCAGGGAGCTGCTGCGGCAGCTGCTGCTCTGTTGGGAAGCGGCTGGTGACATCTGACATGACAATCCTTGGCCGACCGTCGTGACCAATGGCCATTTCAGGTGGGGAGTCTGGGCATGCCTGCTCTGCAAACTGAGCGCTCTCAGAAGTAGTCTGAGAAGCTGGCTGACTGCTGTTGACAGCAGTAGCAGTCGCTGATGCAGCTGCGTTGGTGTCTTCTCCTGCGCTGTCCAGCAGTAGGACATTCATCATGCTGTCAGACTGCGCAGCCGAGCCCTGAGCCTCCATGCTCTGTCTGTCCGAAGCTGATGGAATGCCAGCAGCACTGCTGTTGTCTTCTCCTTCTTCGTCTTCTTCACTGTCTGACAGCAGCAGGTGCTCTAGGCTAGAGAGGTTGAGCCTGGCCTGTGACCTCATAGCATTGACTGGGCTGGTGTTGTCATCTGACAGGATGTCCAGTGCACTGATGCCATCTTCATCCATCTCAGCTACCGCGGCGTCATATGCTGCAGCGTCATCCAGCCATGATGGGTCGTCCAGCACTGTCTCACTGTCCCCCACTGCTGACTCACCAGCCGCTGCCTCAAAGAGGACGTCAGCCACAGCCTGGCGCTGTGCTGCTGCTGAAGCCCTGGGTGCCTCTGGAGTGTCAGGCAGGTCCAACAGCCAGTCCTCTGAAGCAAGCACGCCCTGCCTGACTGCTGGAGGCTCAGCGTGTGCGTTCCATGTGGGGCGAGACACTCGTGGTGGCTGCCAGGCTGCAGCCTGGGGCCTGATTGGCTGCTGTGGGGCCTGGTTTGGCTGTGTGGTTTGTACCCCTGAGAAGGAGGCAGGGGCAGGGGGTTGGGGCTGCCTAGCCTGGGGTGGGTTGGGGAAGGGCCTGACTCTGAGGCTGGGGGAGGCTTCTAAGCCTGCTGCTGGCTCCTGTGACTGGCTGGAGTTGGACCTGTGCAAGATGTCTGGGATGGGCAGATCATCCAGACGCCGCTGCAAATTATCCAGCAGTGACGGCATGGGACCCCTGCATCAAGGGGAACATGTCTCAAAAACATATTGCCTAGTGTGAGTCAACACCCAGATGCTCATCAATGCTGGTGTCAGGCAATACCTGTTATTGCTATTGCCGCAGGTCAATTGAGAAAAAAATGCGCAGAAGTGCCATGTATCAAAGCAAGGATGCACTCATCTGTGTCACAGACTTAACACTTGGACAGTGCAACAACTGAAACACAAAAATGCAGACAATCTACCGACGGTGCGACAGTGACAGCCAAATTTTCCTTACCTGAGACCATGAGCTGAGTGTGCATGCTGCAGCTGGTTGCCACCAACACGCCCCATCCATCGCCCCCTGCGAGTGTTGGCATGAGCTGGCACCACCACAGGTGATGCGGGCTGCTGCGCAAGCACACCCGTACCATTGGCTGCATTGGCTCCTGGCCCTGCTGCTGGACCATTCCATCTGTCTATGGCCTGGGAGAGGGTCTGCTGCTGAGAAGAGGAGGCAAGGCGGTGGCGCCGGGCAGAGGCAGGGGGATCTGAGTCCCTGGTGGCGCCCTCAAGCCAGGAGGGTGGTGCACGCTGGGAAGCTGCTGGCTGTGGCAGCTCTGGCCTGCTAATTCTGCAGGTCAGCCTTGTAGTAAGTGATGTGCACTTCTCTTCATGGGATGGTCTGTGTTCTTGCTTCACATGTGAATTCTGTATGAAAATGGCATTTCACGTCCAGCCAGGGAAGTTTGTTAAGGGAGGGTACGCAAGCATTGAAAACCTGTGCTGCTTTGCAGACAGGCATGTGGCATCACACAGACAGAGTGACGAGGGTGAGAACACGAACAGCATCAAACACAGCATTGGCAGCAACGCTTGATGACAAGCATCAAAATCAAGGCATGCACACAATTTGAGGACTGTGCAAAGCATTTGGCTGCATCCTGTGCAAGCTGCCTTGATGCATGCCTTGGCATAAGTGATGCAGGGTCCTGAGTGACTATGAACAATGCAGTCGAGCTCTCAGAATGTAATTTGCCAGGGATGGTAGACCTGGGAGGGATGAAAGGAACACGAATGAGACCCCGCCGCATTGGCAAGTCAGCCACAGCATTGGCCACCACTGCTGCTCTGTTGGCAGAGGCTGGAGTGAAGATGGCATCTGCTGGGGAGTCAGGAGCACTGGCAGCATGCTTGGGGAACAGCAGCTTGATGGTGTTCCATAGCACCGTGTTGATACAGATTGGAGCACCTGCAGAACAGAGAAAACAGTCAGCATGTCCTGCCATGACAACTGCAGGTGAAACAGCTGACTTGAGCTTGTTATCAAACGGCTCAAGCAATGCTTGACTTACTAGATGGTATGCTTGCCCGACACTTTGGACATCTGCGCTGGTGCCGTAGTGCTTGCTTTAGACACTTTCTGCAGAAGTCGTGACCTGCGGGAGCAGTTTGTGATAGGTCAATGGCCAGCAACACATATAGCTGCTGCATGCAGCAAGCAGCCAGCTGCAAGCAGCAAATACGCTGTGTGGAATGGCCTTGTGAAATTTGGCAGGTGCTGAGACAAGCTAAGGCAAGACACACATCTGCTGTTGAAGCAAGCCACCAGATCAGCTTCACAGCTATCTGCTGAACACAAAGCAAGATGTGCTGCTGCTTGTTGGGAAGGTAGCTGTTGGACCAGATGAGTTTTAGGGAAGCCTTACCACAAGGAGTGGTGCAGGGCCTAACACAGATATCCAGGCATACAGAGCAGGTCATCTCTTGCTCCAGCTGCTTGATGCATGCTAGCCTGTGACACACCCACAATTTTCAGTCATGCTTGCACGTTGATAGGCATGTGCCCTGACAGCCAAGTTCTGTATCCATAAGGAGTGTGCTTTCTGGACATGTTACCTGGAAGGAGTGACCTTCTTGGTGCTTGGTGCTACAGGGTCATTGTTCTCCTTCTGGTCTGCGTCAAACTCCATATCCACACCCTTTCTCAGCTGCCGTGGCCTGCAAACGCAGCAAAGAGCTCACGCAACTGCTCAACAGAAACGTCTGTAGTGCTGTCCATCAGATCGACATTGCATCACTGCAGAACTGTGTCGCTTGGTTGAGTCCCCACCTGTTTGCAGTGCCCGGGGTGTGCTGCCGTTTTCTGTCCTCTGTGAAAGACATGTTTCGTTGAAGTGCGTTGGCTAGCAGAGTATCGACTGAGCTGTCACTATCCCGGCCTGTAAAATCAATTTTGACTTACTCGCACGGATTTTGACATTAGGTTTGTAAACTCTGAACCTGCGCAACACGCTCGCTGACATTCCACCATCCTTGCTGATCTGGCAAGCTTACCGGATCGAAGGTCTGGGCTACCCGGCTCATCTGTAGATATTACCATGCAGCTCGGAGACTGCGAGTCTTGTGACAGGCACGGATGTCTGCCGCGACAGCGGCTCGGCTACCCGTGGCGATGATCTAGGCTGAGCTGTTGAATGTCTTCTTCAAAATGCCTTGATTGAATTTGCTCCTGGGGGCCCTCGTCAATGCAAACGCCCTGCATAGAAGCCCCTTTAGATGCCCTCGCCATCTAAGTTCTCAGCTAGATAGGGGCAGCCTCAGCTGCGAACTGAGGAGTTCGCGTGCGGCCACATCATCACTTTGGGCTTCCAGCACTTTAACTTGGCCAGCGAGCCACCGGGCTTCTCGGCGTGGTCATTTCATGTATTATGATCACGCATGCACACTTTCTGTCTGGTGTTGACTGCTGATCAGATCGGCAACCCGGTCCCACCGAGCCTCTGTGCACGTGAAACTTTGCGGCTGCTGTCAGCTTTTGTATCCTTATGCCTCAGCCAAAGCACGCTGACGTCAGCGTAGATTTGCAGCAAGATGAGGCCTCGCTGTTTCCGCAAGCAGTAGACCTTTGCCAGACTCTCTTGCCTCAGTGGGTAAGTCTCCCAGAAAGCGATGTCAAGGTATGCAGCTTTGTCACGGCAGACGTTCATACCCTTGTGCAGCGGTCGACCTAATCTCTAACGCTGTACCTGGCAGGTGACTAAGGTCAGCGGAGGAATCACCAACATCCTATTGAAGCTGACGCCCGGCAGTCAGCATCTGCCTGTTCTGGTAAGGGTGTTTGGCGATCACACAGATGAGGTGATAGACAGAGACTCTGAAGAAACCATTTCCCTGCAGCTGCATGAAGCTGGTTTTGGAGCTGAGGTAAAGCATCCCAGAACCCACCAGCAGTGATAGGCCTCAATGGCAGATATGACTGCTCTTCCATCGTACAGATCCTTGGGACATTTGATAACGGCAGAGTCGAGTCCTGGATACATATGCGGCCTTTGAAACCAGAGGAGATGTGTGAGCGCGACAATGCTGCATGCATAGCACGACGGCTAGCTGATTTTCATGCTGCAAACATCAAGGGCATCTCCAGGAAGCCTCAGGTTTTTCAACGCATCCTGAAATGGTACACTTTGTCCCTGATGCCATTCAGCATTGTTCACAAACGCTGCTGCCTTTTGCTCATCTGTTTCAACAAATTCTGCTTTGATTGGCTTACAGCTTGTGCAAGATGCCAAGCCTGTCATGCATAGCGTTTCCCTTTTTTGGAAGTATCCAGTACGATCCCTTGTGCCTTGTTCCAATATGTTGCAATTTCATCCGTGCTGTGCAATCCGTAAACAGCACTGATGACTACATGCTGCTGCCTTTGGCATGCTTCTTGTGCCTCTTTGTCTGCAAGTGGCTTGCCATTCACACATCCACTTGCAGTCCCAGGCACCCCCAATAATCCCTTGCTGCTGCTAGGCTGGATCAGGCAGCACACATGACATATCCAAATGCCGACAAACAGAAAGCAAAGGAAGCAAAAGACTTCAAAGCCATGAGGTCGGAAATCCTGGAGCTGCAGCAGATCTGTGAAAAGCTGGAGTCTCCAGTAGTGTTCAGTCACAATGACTTGCTGTCTGGCAACGTCATGATACCTCATGAGGTATGCCGTGAAGTCACGTTTGCTGCATGTGCTTCTGCTTTCACACACTCACGCCTGCCATGTTCCTGTGATCAAGCTGGGCAAGGAACCCCCCCTTATGCCTGAATGCTTGGTGTATCGCTTGTGCAGCCTGAATGCGTTTGCCAGAAGCATTGGCAAGCTGCATGCGGTGTCATGTGCATGTATCATAGCATCATGCCCCTCATGGCCTGCATGCTTGTCAGACAAGCTGCTGCAGCTTGGCAACTCAATCTGGACTTGCCTGCGCAAACCATGCATGCACCCTCAGTGATACAAGCCTGCTGTTCACTGCACAAGCCGTACAAGTGCTGTTCAGGGCTCCCCAGAGCTGGAGGCCCTGCAACAGGGCCAGGTGGACTCCAGCACCATGCAGTTCATTGACTTTGAGTACGGCTCCTACAACTACAGAGGCTATGACTTTGCCAACAACTGGTGCGAGTATGCCGGCTTTGAAGGGGACTACAGCAGATATCCTGATGAGAAGCAGCAGGCTTTGTTTGTGACCAACTACCTTCAGCAGCAAGGAAACTCTTCCCCGGTGAGGCCTTTACTGTGCTACAATGCAGCAAGACTCACTTCAGCCAAAGCTGACACTTGAGCTGCTAAAGTCTGATTTGCAATGACCCCTGATAGATGACCTTTTCATCTGTGCCAGCTGTTGTTGAAGATTGCAGCGTCTGGCTTTGTACTATGTTTGAGTCAGGATGTATACACAGAGTAATGTGTACTGGCCAATATGTGTTGATTGATTGAGCTGCAGCTCCAGGTCTAGGTCAAAGCATGTGGGCAGTCACACACTTGTTAAGTGAGGTATGATTTTGTTACATGAGCTTGATTCAAGTGAGGTGGATCTTTCTGTGCATTGTATTGAGCCAAGCTTGTCTGCATGCAGGCCAAGGAGGAAGTGCAGCAACTTATGAAGGAAGGTAATGTCTTGGCTCTGGTGTCACATCAGTTTTGGGGCACTTGGTCATTCATTCAAGCTCGGTATTCAGCAATTGACTTTGACTACATGGAGTATAGCGGCATACGATGGAATGAGTACTACAAACGCAAGGCTGACTTCTTGTCTCCCATTCAAAGCAGCTAAATCATGGCTGATCTGGCATGAGGCTTGATATGTCGCTTGTAGCGCTGAGCGTCTTATGTGGTGCGTTCTCATGTTGCGCGGTACCCATGCACAGGTGAGCAGCATTTGCTGCATCGTGTCTCGTTTTCTGGCCATGGCAACTATCTATGCTTGCAATGGTCATCATTGAGTGCACAGGACTGCTGGCATTAAAGCTACAATGGTTGTGACTGTAGTCACCAAAATGCCTGGCAAGGTCTTGCTCTCAAAAGGGCCTGATCGGTGCAAAACATGCATGTGCAGACTGGCTTCATCAATCATTCCTGCTTAATGAAGCAGCTTATCAGGGCGGCCTTGTTATATATATACTTGCCACACATTTTTTGTCTCCAGATATGTTTGCAATGGATCATGCTGTGCTGTTCTTGACTTTGCAAATTCAACTGTGACACTGAATAGTGATGGCAAGTTTTACAAAGCTTGTAGCAGAGCACACTGAAAAACAATCTGGCTACCCTATTAACTGATGATCACGGTGAAACTGATAGTGATTTACCGATCCTCATTGCCTCTGATGACGAAGGTGATGCTGATGCAGTCGTGACTGAACCTGAAAAGATATATCGCGGATGCCTATATAGCGGATGCCTATATAGCGGATGCCTATATAGCGGATGCCCACCTGCAGATGTTCCAAACGGACCTGCTACGGCAAAACCTGCTTCTGCAGCTCACAATGCATCTAAGCAACCTGCTATGAAACCTATCCTGTCATATGCACAAGCTAAGCCTGCCTTGCGTAGCATCTGTGAAACCTTCGTTATGTTAGTCCCTGCAAACATTCTGGAACTTTGCAGTTGCTCCAGTGTCCAAGAGCGTCACCATCTTCAGTTCCCTTGATAGATTGGATCTCAGATACACTTCAACCATCTTCAGTTGTTGGTGCTTGTAGTGCTGGGAGTGCCCATCAAATAGCATAGACAGATGCTCGTCAATTGAAGGGGCGGTTGATGGCTGAAGAGGCCATTGTTGTTGTTGCACCTTAGCATTGTGCACTTTGATGCAGTGGCTTTGTGTCCAGAATGTCTACTATGTCAGCAGAGACATCAGTGAAAAGCGGAGCCCAATAGCCACGGGTCATATTTGCTGCTGGCTCAGGTCATGTAGTCATTCAAGCCCAACAATGCAAACAAGGAGAGTACTGCGGCACAGGTTCAGCGATGGGCCATACTCTGTGGCTGAGCCCTCTAGTTATATGCATGCATTCAAGCAAGGAGAGATACAAATGCAGCCATATGGCATGCATGAGGTAAATCTGCTGGTGGCTCAAGTCCTCTAATCATTCAAACAAGGGAAGATAGTACTGCAGTGCAGCCATGAGTGGCTTGAGTCTTCTAATCATTCAAGCAAAAGAAGTGGGATTCGAAAAAGAAGTGAGAGTATTGCAGCACAGCCATGAGGCACATCCGTTTGTGGCTTTAGTCCTCTAATCATAGCAGCTCACCAGGAAGCTGAAGAAGCCACAGCTGAGAACCCCAATGCGCTCGTGTAAACCCACTGTCAGTTGACTGGCTGACTTGCCCAATTGTACAACATGAAGGTGTACGTCCACGACCCTGAATCGTACATAGGACGCGCTCTTTATGCTGCTATAAAGGTACAGCTTTTTCTCTGTCGCTCCGTGTGCTATATCGTGAGTTAACCCTCAACTTGTGACTGACCACTTTTGATTGACCACGCGTTATCTTCCAGGCGCAAGGTGTTGAATTAACTGAAGGACAGGCTCCTTCTCTGTCTGTTGAGGTAGAGAATGCACAGGAGCCCAGTGATGCACTCATTGTGCAGTCTGAGTTGCCTCAAAACGCAGAATCACTGCCGGAATCTGCATCTGCTGATGGGCCGCCAGCGCCTTTGTCAGTGTCCGCGGAGTCCTCTGAGCATACGTTTAGTGTTGAGGAGCCAAACGTCTTCATCTACACCCTCTCACTGACAGGTGACAGCGTCCAGCAGGCACTGGCAGCCCTCAAGAAGCAGGTAGGCATGTTCAGATCGTATATTTGCTACAGTCAACAAATGCGAGCTTGCTAACCGGCATCTGCTGCTGGTCTGCAGAAACTTTCGACTGCAGAACAGGTCTTCATTGTCATTACAACTCCTCTCACATGGGCGAGAACTCAGCTTGTACCTGCTGCAGCCATGACAGCTGTGCAGTCAGAGCAAAGGGAGCTTCACGCTGCCAGCATGCAATCATCAGACACGCCCACAGACATGACCGCGTCTCAGAAAGATTCCAGCACTGCAGGACAGTCAGATGATGCTGCCATGTCAGGAACAGCTGATGCAGCTCAGCCCACTGTAAGCCTGACATCTACTGACGCTGCCTGTCGCAAAGCAGCTGCTTGTGCAAGAACTGTCTTGGAGGCAGAGCGCACCATCTTGGCTGCTGCCAGCAAAACCCAGAGGACCTACGTCATCTGTCCTGGCGTTTTGTATGGTGAGCTTGCTGGCAGAAGCACATTGCGCAGCACTGGGTGTCCAGGCATGGGACATGTCCTCTTCAGTGCATACATGAAATGTTGGCGGCATCCAAACTACTGTTCTGTTACTTCAAGCATACATTGCTCAGCGCATCTCATCAAAATCATTGGCAAGGCAGGTCATTGCAATGCAGGTGCAGGCATGCACACTCACATCTCAAGCTTGCGCACAACACATGTACTGTGGGCAAGTGCATAGCATTATAGCTCTTGCTACCTGATGAACAGTATGCAGGCAATGGCGAGACAGCCGAGGGGTTGCACAGCCTCTTCAGAACTGCATGGGAGGCTCAGCCTGATGCACCAGTTCCCATCTATGGCAGCAGTCACAACATCATTCCCACCATCCATGTAGCAGACCTGGCAGCCTATGTAGCAGCAGTGTGCATTGAGCCACCAGCACAGCAGTACTTGCTAGCAGTGGACAATGCGCAGCTCACACAGCAGGATATTGTTGCAGCTGTCGCCAAAAGGATGGGGAACACAGCAGTGAAAGAGCTGGGCCTAGAGGAGCTGTATTTCCAGCAGGTGATACAGTCAAGTTTGTGAGGCATTGAGCGCAGCAGTGCTTGGGACAGCTCTGGCTCCATGTCAGGCTGTTTGCAAGCTGCCTGCCGCCGACAGTGGGCAGATATTGCAACTTGTATGACATGGTAGTTTGATGGCCAGCATAGTCACAAGTTGAAGTCTGAGTCACTTACAGCAAGGAGATTGGTCTGTGTGCCGGCGTCTCATCTCATACACTGATGGGTGTGGTTGTCTTGGCAGGGGATTGGGCACATGCTGCTGAATCTGCCCATGACGCTCACGCCACTGGACACCCCTCCCTGCCTACAGTATGCAGATGGTCTCATAGCCCATCTGGACGCCGTTGTGCAGCAGTACATTGAGGGCCGCAGCCTGCAGCCCTTGAGGATGATGATCACTGGCCCTCCTGCTGTGGGCAAGTCATCGCTAGCTGCAAGGTGACTCAGCCTACTTCTGACAATCAATGCTGCCAGAAGCTTGCACTGCTGAAACGCAAGGAAGAGAATAGAGCTTTGCATGCTGTGCTATGTACTCGTCATCTTGCATTTACATGTACGCATTGCAAGTGAGTCTTCTCTGTATCGTCAGCGGCCCCTGTGGTATATCGAGGCACCAACAACTTTATGGTTTGCATTGCCCATCACAAGCATATTCTCAAGCAGCAAGGCTGGGCTGCAGCGCCACACTGTGCAATCCCAGCACTGTCAAGCCTCACTGTGCTGCTCATTGTTGCAGGCTTGCACAGCACTACCAACTTCAGCTGGTGTCAGCCAAGACTATTCTTGCTGCAGCTGATGAGCTTGGAGGCTCCACCAAGCAGGTAGTTGATTCACGCCAGCTGTGTGCAAACCTGAACAGTGTTTGTGCAGTATGCAACGGCAGCCAGCTTGATGCGCTAGTCAACTTGGTACTTTGCATTGCACAATGTATGAAAGGCACCAACAGATCTGCCGAGACAGATGTACCTTGCAAAGCTCCTGCAAAAAAGGTTGTTCTGGCTGTCATAATCATCACGTCCCTCTGTTGCTTGGCATGCTTGAGCTATCAGCCTGGCAGTGCTTCACGCCAAGCTTGTGAGCTTCTGTGCAACCTCATGAAAGCATGCACAGAATAGCCGAGGGTTGCAAAAGGAGGCCTTAAGCATCATGCCACCAGCATTTCACACACACTCTCACTGCAATGCATAACAAGCACATTGATTGGTGTACAAAAGAGCATCAAGGATGCCATAGCAACCACAGCTTTTTGCTAACATAGGAGGTACAAGCAGAGCTGAGCAGCAAGGCAGGGCGGTCAGATTCCAACATGGTGAAGCTGTGCAGCCATGTGCTGAGCAAGAGGGACATGCGCATGAGGGGCTTCCTGCTGGAGGGCTGGCCCAAGACGCCTGAACAGGCTGAGCAGCTGTTCACCCAAGATCAGCCCTACATGTAATGCTGTGCATGATGAGGGCCATTGCCAACATCGAGCGTGTGACCTATCAAACCATTCCCCATGCTCTATTTGTCATGCCATGCTGAGCACAGGCAGTTTTGACACGGTGCAGCTGCTGTGGTGTGTGCAAGATAGCTTATCTGCCTGCCCAGTGCACGTCTGGCTTTGATGTCACAATCCTCAGCCTTTGGACGAGCTGCAGGAAGCAAAGACCAGCAGCCACCTGACCATCAGGATAAAGCGGATGAAATCACAGTGCAAGCATGTTATGCCTGACAGTCTTTGTAGAAGACTCTTCCAGGTCAAAAATTTAGTACCCTATGCAGACTTGAAGAGCGGCAGCGACTGGAAGCTTTGAGGGATGCTCAAGCTGGCATGACTGCTGCTGCACCTGTGCCTGCAGCCAAGGGCAAGCCTACCAAGCCTGACCCCAAGGTGCTTCTGAACTGGACCACCGTCACTGCTTCTTGCTGTCCACAATGTGCCCTTCATGCTTGCCACGCTTCTGCAGCAGTCTTGCCTACTTATTGTATTGACCCAAACAGTGACCCTACATGTCAGAAAGAAGGTGATAAAGCTTATGCCTGAGCCCATGTACTAGATGTCTGATTTGTTATTGATACTTTGGATGTGAGACCTGCTCCAAAGCCTTCCCTGACTGTGACATTGCACAACAGCAGGCTTCTGAACAGCATAGCACCATTGAACAGCAAGTTCAATGATCTGCAGGGAGGCAAGGCACCCCTAAAGCCTGACCTACCCAAGAGGCTCACCCCTTTGCCAGACCTCTTCCCAACCCATGTCATCCATCTGGATGCTCCAGAGCCCACTCTGCTCTCCAGATGCCTTGCGTTGGGCGAGCATGAGCTGGCAGCTGCTAGAGCAGCTGCTGCTGCAGCTGCGGCAGCAGAGGGCAAGCCTGCTGCTGCACCTGCTAAGGGCAAAGCCAAGGAGCCTGCTGGCCCCATGACACACAACACTGACAAGGACTTCAAGTAAGCTGCTGTGCGTACGCCTTGTCAAGGCTGTGTGTTTTTCGTGCCTTAACAACACCAAGGAAGGTGCAATCGCTGAACCAGCTGCTCAGAACAAGGACCCAAGGCAAGTGTGCATAATCTCCTCGATTCTCAAGCTTTTCGCAGCTGTACCCATGCTCATACTTGCACCTACAAGTTGTAGTCTGACAATGGCTTGGCACTATCCCTCTGGCTCTGAGATTTTCCCACTGTATTGCCATGATGCGGTGCTGCAATATGGTGTTTCCAATCAAGCCTGCTGCGTCCATGTTATGCAGACGGCGCTATGCTGCCTACAAGGCCAGTCATGAGGGTGATGCCGCCAGCCTCAAGGCGCTGCAAGCTGCTGAGCAGCTGTGGTGGGATGACAAGAGGATGTTGCTGGAAGCTGCTGCAGCAGCTGAAGCAGATGCTGCCGCTGCAGCCAGTGCCAAGTAGGCTAGCTCAGCTTGCTGGTCAGACAAATCTTGACTCAGACATACAACCATGGCGTGCTGTCAAATTGACACCGGCTTTTCCATTGCACAAGTTTGTCAGCCATATTAGTGTAAAACATTACAGAATCATGGGCATTGCATTTATCAACCTGGTGGTCCTTGCAGCAGTCCTGCACAGTTGTGAATCGCATCTTTCACTTTGTGCACAACCGCATGCCCTCTACGTGTTCCTCATTTGACAGAAGCACGGCAAGCAGTCGAGCAGTAAGTCAAACAACAGCGCGTGAGTCATGGTATGTTGTCTTGTGACCCTTTCGACGAGGTTGTCCATGATACATGCATGCAGGACCCTGAGGCTGACTGCTTTGGCCACAATGAAGTCCATGGGGCCAAGCGGCCTTGCTGCAACCCTGGGGTCCTCAAGCAGGCATGGCAGTACTTTCCTCACTGCCAGATCTCGCAATGCCAGCATGGCAAGCCTGATGCCAGGTATGGGTCATCACCCTGCGACACACCACCAGGATACTAAGTGCGACATGCAGCAAACCCAGCTTGTTGGCTATGCTTGGTGTGCCATAGAGTGCACTTTTTGTCCTAGACCAGTAGTAGATGTTTACACATGTTGACTGTGCTCGGAAGATTTGGATTGTGCACAAACAGTGGCCGTGTGGAGTGATAGTTACGATTACCAATGCTGCGTGAAGCTTAGTCTAACTGCACATGTGGTGTGAAGGTATCTTAGCATGTATTCCACTGAGCTTGTCAAGAGAGTCTAGATTGACAGAATGAAAACAATGGCAAGTCTGCTCAACAGGTCATGAAAGATTTACCCTTACAGAACATTGTCACTAATATTGTTGTACCACATATCCATCCCCATGCATCTGGTGTGATGGCTAGTGCAGACCTATGCTGTCCTGTGCAGCAAAGGTGATACGCGTGAGATCCAGCAAGAGGTTCACACAAACATATGTTGCAAATTATGAGTGTACTTGCACAACAAGCTTGGTTCGCTGCCCTGCATGTTTGACTCGCATGTTTCCATGCTGTTGCAGGGGAGTTGGCAAGCAATATCAGGAAAGGCTCAGGTTCGCCCTCACCTGACTTGCCAGCTGCTGCTGCTCTGGCTGCCCACCTGAAGGCAGGCCTGCCCCAGCTGCAGCATGGCGGCCTGTTGGGCCTCTTTGCCAAGCACCATGCTCAGGTACCCTTCTTCAGGGCTCTTGCTATGCAGACTGCTCATAGGATCATGCCATCTCTGTGCTGCTTTGTGTCATCAATCTGTGTTGGCTATGATTGCACCTGTCTGACCAGATGCAGTGTCAGGCCAATGCTGCCTTGTATGTCTCAGACTTCTGTGCATGCAGCTTCATCACAATGACTGATCTTGTTGCCCCTGTCCAGCGTGACACCTATGCATGACGCTCCTGCGCTTCCTATTTCCTGCAGCATAGCTTGCTATATAGGCTTCAGGGTATCTATTGTGCACCAAGCTGTGTCTCAGCATCATCACAAACTGCCTTTGAGCGTCAGTAACATTGCATTCAGGTGCTGGTTGTGGAAACCACCCCGCCCACAGGCTTGGACGGCGTAGCTGCTTCTGTTACAACACTTGTTGGAGCACCTCACAACTACACGGTGTCTGACTCAAAGCCAGAAAACAGTCAGCCTGCCGATGACAGCAGACCTGCAGGTGCCTTAGCAGCCATTGCAGGTGGTGGTGCTGTTGATCATGCAACTGACCTGGCAGCTCTTGAGTCACAGCCAGCACAGCTGACTGCTGAAGAGGTGAGACAGACTTGCCAATTGCACTAACAAAGTGATCTGGGCATAGCCTGCTGGAGATTGAGTTGTCCATCTCCTGGTGAGCAGCTATGCGCAAGGCATCAGATGCATTTTGCACCCCTGTTGCTGAAGACTGCCTGCAGTGGTCATGGATGCAGCAGATGCTGCATGTGCTGTGAGAATGCAACGATGAGGAAAGAACACACACGTGGTGGTTATTTGGCAGGCGGCTGAGGAGGAGCATATTCAGAGGTGCAGAGCAGAAACGGTTGCAATGAGGGCGGAGCCAATGAAGTGTTACTTGATGCAGCAGCTGATGCCGGTGTTGGCCAAGGCCATGGTGGAAGCCACTGAGGAGCAGGCAGCGGACCCTGTGCAGTTTGTGGCTCACAAGCTTCTTGAGGTGCGCCTCAGACTAATGAGTCTTGGACCAGGCGTCATAAAATGTGTTAGTTTACTGGATGCCATGCTATGTACTCCAGCTTGAGACTCTACAAACAGCAGTCGCCTTTTTGGAATGATCCCAATACTAGTTGTGATGCATGACATATTGCATGACAAACAGCAGCACGGGTTTTCTTGTGCTGACATACGAGCAAGTATTGTGGTGGCTGCAGATACATCTAAGTTGTTTCTGTGGTGATATCTGGTGTTGCTTAGCACTTGTGCTTGTGTCTGCAATTTTCGGTAACCTAGCTACCAGCTGTGCCCTCATCTGACAGCTGCATAGTGCTGCCCTTGTGCCGTGACATTATATACATGCAACGAACAATGCGAGTGCAGTGCAGTCCAGGTGATAGTGCCTTAAGAGCATTGGTCCATTTGTAAACTGTGCTTTGTCACTGATCTCATTTTGCAGGCTGGCAAGCTGGTGGACTTGCAGTATGTGGACCCCTACGCAGCTGAGATCTATGGTGTCCAGCAGCAGAAATGGAGTGCCAAGCAGAAGAGAGAAGCAGAGAGACAAGCTTTAGTGGCTGCACGTGCAACCTCAGCAAGTGCATAGGATACCTCGTTTGGTTGTTCTTACATTTGTAAGTACAGTACAACAGTGAAAGACAACAGCGCAACACTGCGTGGCACAGTAACCCGTGAGAAAGCACAGCTGTTTGTCTAATGCATTACTGAGCACACACCTGCTGTAACGTACATATCTAAGAAGCAACAACAGATGCTTCCAAAGGCTGAACAGGCCTGAAAAGGAGCGTTGACGAGAGCTCAGAACCAACATCAGTTTATCAGATGACAAGATGATATGCATCTTACGGTTCAAGCCTAAGTGCCTGACACATAAGTTGCACACCCACAAGCATGTGATACATTGTGCATTGAACGGAACGCAAACCCAAATTTGCATTTGCTTGTCTGTTAGAGCCTGCTTCGGTGTTGATTGTAACCTGCACAAACACAAGACTTGACAACTCTGCCAAAATATTTCTTCTGTACATGGATGTAAATCAAGGTTGCCTAGCCTCCTTTATGTCCTGCTCAATTTTGTGGTTGGTGATGTCATCATGCTCATGGTTGTCAATCTCAGACTTTCCTGGAACCCACATCTTGGACTTGATGTAGTTCAGCATGTCCTCTGGCTTCTGCTTCAGATTGCTGTTACCAGTGTCATATGCTGCATTTGCCACTGCAGCTGCTACCTGCAGGAAAAGTTTTCTGCAATACTTACTTTACTGGCGACCTTTACGTTTTGCTGGCATCTTTGACAAAGCAACTTCTTTCAGTGCAGAAATGCATGACAGCCTGTGCATACGACAGTGATCAATGCTGCAGAATGATACACCATAAAACAGCCCTGCGAGGACTGGACAGCCACAGTACACCATGATCATCAGTCTTGACTGTTAAGCATCATATATACATGGACCACCATGTGTACATAGCATGTCTCAACTTATCCTTTGAGTCAGTGTCATGCTCTTGCAGTCAGCACACAGAAACATCATGGTGAATAAGGAAGCTTACTGTGGCAGAGATGTTGCGCAGATCATTGATCTCAGGGTAGATGTTGCCAGCCTCAATCTGCTCCTTGCTCACATAGTCTGCCAAGCCCTTGGCGGCCGCAATGAACATGTCATCTGTCACAGTCTTGGCTTTGATCATAACTGAGCCAAAGCCGACACCAGGAAAGATGAAGACATTGTTGGCTTGCCCAGGAACAAGCTTCTTGCCCTCATACTCTACTGGGTCAAATGGAGATCCTGCAACAACAGACATGTTTCAGCTCTTGCCAGTTCCTACATCTAGGTACGCCACTCTTGCAAGCTGCAGATGCTGAAGAGTGTGGTGAACACTGCTATCGACAAAATGCTTGATTGATTGAGTCTGGCAGTCCGTGCAGGAACACGGGTTGGATGCGCTGTCTTTTGCAACAAGTTCTGTACTGTGTCCCAGACTCAAAAAAATGGACCAATTTGCAAGCGACAGCGGGGCAAAGCTGC
>JAABUO010002876.1_pt1 | contig 20769 bp, 35 predicted proteins | sample 5559291 | NCBI WGS metagenome assembly JAABUO01 (sample SAMN10711878, study PRJNA513372) | rock metagenome | isolation source: Antarctica rocks | place: Antarctica: Victoria Land, Finger Mt sud
CCATGGTGCGCCGCGCGCCGGCCGCGGCGGGGCGCCCCGCCGCGCAGCCGTGGCTGAATAGGGGGAAGCCGGCCCTGCAGTGCTGGGGTGCCCGCAGGCGATTGCCGCATGGAGGTGCTGCCAGCGGCCTCCCCTGTGGACACATGGGCCAGGGAGGGCGGCAACTGGTGCGTCATCGGGGCCGCCTGAAGACGCTGCTCCACGCCGCATGTCATGGCCCCCGCAGGGGCGGCGCCCTGCGCAGCGCGCGGGTGCGCCATTTGTGCCCGTGCAAGGGCATGGCCACAGGCTCAACCTCGGGCGCGCACAGGAGTTCAACTCCGTGGAGGCCATCAAGGGGGCCGTGCAGAACGGCCTGGGCGCCGCGTTTGTGTCCACGGCCGCCATCGCAAAGGAGCTGGAGCTGCGCCTGCTCGCGCGCGTGGTGCGGCCCTGCCGGCCCTGTGCGCGGCTGCGCAAACATGCTGCACTGCTGTTGCAGGTGTCTGCAGGCATGCTGAGCCCATGCGTTCCAGGTGGACAGATGTCATGCAGCGAAAGCGCCGTGCTGGTACGTGTGGTGCGCATGTGAACTGCGTCGTTTGAGTGCGCGTTTGCGGCTGTGCCCCTGTCTGCCTCCGCACGCGCGTTGGTAACCTGCCGGCCATGCTGTCAACAGCGCCGCCGCCATATGTCGACTGCTGTCCTACCTTTCCTGTGCTCCTTCTGCACAGGACGCTCGCGGTATCCGCCGAAGCCCGCGCACGCTGTGCGCAGTCAAGTGGCCAGATCTCTGTGTCATCACCCGAGTGCAGGCTTGGCCGGGTGCATGGCCGCGGCCGCAGCAGCAAGTCACTGCGGCCGGGTGCGCGCTGTGCAGGACATCCGCGGCGTGCGCCTGACGCGCACGCTCTCGCTGGTCGTCTGCCCGGCGCGGCAGGCCTCGCTGAGCTTCGCGGCGCAGAAGTTCCTGGCGGACCTGGCAACCGGCGCCGCGGCCGCGCCCAGCGGCGGCGCCCCGCTGTTCCGCACCACGCTCCGCGCCACCATGCCGTGGGCTGAGCGCGGCGTGCCCAGGCCCTCCGCCAATGGCGCGCGCCTCTGAGCGCGCGCGCGCGCCGTGCGCGCTCTGCCCCGTGCGGGCAGCCTGCGAGGTTGAGCGGCAGGCAGCCAGCAGCGACCTGCGTCACAGTGTGTTTTACTTTAAGTGGTCTGCGGGGCTTTGGCCAAATGATGCGCTTCAGAGCAAGGCTGCATGTTCACGCCGCGCCGCTGCGGCCAAGGGCGACCAGGCTGCGGGATTCAGCCAGCACCACGGTGGCCCATGCTGCCGCACATGCTGCCATGGTGGGGGAGGCGCAGCGCAAGGGGCCGTTATTGGCTGGCTTGCTTGCTGCAAACGTGCTGCCGACCAAGCGAAAGGTTTTGGAGTGCAACCCATTCGACAGGGCATGCACTGCTGACCTAGGAGTGGGCTATGCGTGACGATTGGCATGAGTACTGCTGGCTGACTCGCGGCGGCGCTGCGCGCCGCCGCCGTGACCTGCTGTGCAGCCTCGCAGCTTTGACATGCACGGACTGGGGGGCATGAGCCTGCTTTGGCACGGCCCTCATGATGGTCAGGCTGACGCCTGTTTTCCTCGCTTCTGCCCATGGTTTCGCCCCATGTATTCGGCAGGCGTTCTTTGGACTGGAGCGCGCGGCGGCAGTCCAGGCACACCGCCGTCGCTGACACCCTTGGCGTCTGACACTTGCAACAGAAGGATGCGAAGCGGGTTGTTCAGACCTGTGTACTCACTCTGTATGCTACGCTCTCTGGGCATGGTATTTTGCAGGCGCAGCGGTTGTCATTGCGTGCTGTGCTGCACTTGCAGCCAGGAGAGACGCCGCGTGACGGTCTCATGAGGGTCGCATCGTGCGGCCCTGGTCGAGGCAGTCTGGTCCCTGGTTACGCCTGCCAGCCGGTCTGCACACTCTGCGCGCGCCTGGACATTGATGTAAAGGTGTGCGATGTCTGGTTTGTGTTATGTCTGCAGGCTAGGCGCCGCGCTTGGCGGCCGCTGTGTCAGAACCCCAGACCCTCAGTGTGAGCATATTAGCCCGGGCTCTAGAGCGCTATGGCGCTGTCAGGACTGGCAAGTGTCTTGGGTGAGATTGGGTGCAGCGCTGTGTGGCGCAAATAGGTCAAGTAGCGTAGGGGAAGGCCGGGAACGTGCGCTTTGAACTCGCCTGCGCAGGAAAGCAGCGCAAACAGGATAGTATGGCACAGGTCGTTACGCTCGCAGCTGCACCACTCCCTGCGACACATGATGCCAACCACTGTTCATGCGAGGCTTGATCGCAAGCTGCCCAGGACACACCACAAAACTTGGCCGTCTGCACAGATGTCACCTGCAGCAGCAGCGCGACCCAACAGCACACACTTTAGAAGCTGAATTGAGAAAACCAGCAAACTGCAGCAAAACTGCATGACAGAATATTGCAAGGATGCATCCCGCGAAAGCATGCCAGGAGTGCAAAGCGACTCTGCGCTGCATGTCAGGCACGCGCAGCTACTTCAAGATACATTCAGCAGCAAGCCACACGCTAAGCAGCCACAGCCCCTATTCGCAAGTCATGTACAACATGCAGCACACGCTGCAGCGCGTGACCCCTCACACACTCCTGGCAACCACTGGCTGGACAAACAGGTACCCGTACAGCTCCAGGCAGCTCACGCTCAGGTCGCCCGTGCCGGCCGCATTAGGCCCCATGAGCAGGATGCGAAACAGGCGGCAGGCCGCCGTAGTGCCCGGGCGGCCGGGCACGGGCCAGGACGCAAACTGCCCCGGCAGCGCCAGCGTGCTGTCGCGCTCGTGGCGGCGCAGGTCCACCCATGGGCCGCCCGGCTCCTCGCACCCCTGCGCACAGGCCTCATAAGCTCCATGTGGGCAAGGTGAAGCGCTGCGAGCCTGGCGCAGGCCAACGCCATGCGCAGCAGTGTGCGGCCCTGCGCGCGCGCATGTTTGCAGGACGCACCGACGCAGGCGGTGGATGCCTCGTCGTGCTTCACACAGCTGTGCTGAGGGCAAGGGCTGCGCACAGGGGTGTCAGCACGAAAGGCACTGCTACCACCTATCATAGATGCCACAGGGAAATTTACTTGCAAAAACACATCACTGGCCAGGCGGGGCTGGTGGAAAAGAGTCCCAAGAGTGGCGCGCCTGCAGGACCCAGCTGCGCGCATACGCGGCGCTCGCATCATGCCGCAGCGTGTAGTGGTTGCATGCCAGGCGGTGCCGCGGCCCCAGGTCCAGCTGCCACCAGGAGCCGCCGCCGCCGCCGCCGCCGCCCGCGGGCGGCCCCGCCGCGTTGTGCCGCAAAAACCCGCCGGCGACCAGCGCCTTGGCGCCCGTGTGCCGGCAGCCTGGGCTGCTGGCGGCCACCTGGGCGGAGCGCAGCGGGCCATTGCGCACCCGACCCTAATGTAATCGTAATTGGGGTGAGCGCGAGCACAACCACCCTGCGCACGGCGCCGGCAGGCGTGCGGGCATGGCGGCCGCGCGGCGCCCTGGCTCGCTCGCGCAGTGAGGAGGCGCAGATGTGGCATGCCGATCGCCCAACTTGGAACACCTTCAGCAAAGCAAGCAGACACATGCCAGCAACTTGGCTGCAGGACATCTAGGGACAGCCCCAGGCAGAGCCAGGCAGAGCGACGGCGGGCCAGGTGGGTGGGTGCATGTTCCGCCCCCCTGGTCAGGGCAGGCGTGAGCGGCGCCGTGCGGCGCACACCTCCACGAGGCCGGCGAGGACGGGGTTGACCCAGGAGTGCCGCCCGTAGCCGGTGCCCAGGTGCCTGAAGACGCCGTTGCCGTCGCCATCGCTGACATACAGCAGCTCGGTCGCTGCGGGCGGCTGCCGGCGCCGGCAGCGTGCCGCCGCGCTCGCCGATGGGCCCTGCCCCAGCCCCAGACCCCGCACATGCCGGCGCGCCTCCACTGCCGGCATGCCGTGGCCTGCCTCCCCAGCAGCCTCGGCGCCGGCGCCGCCCTGCAAGACATGCCAAGTTTTGAGAACACGGCAAGCGCATGACAGTCGCATTGTCAGCGCATCTGCAAACGCGGCAGCGTGCCCAGTGTGTGGTGAGGCGGACCGCTGCATCATCCTCCGCGGCTGCGCTGGGACGCCGGAGCGCCTCCGCCTCGGCGACCAGGGCTTGCAGTGCGGCGCTCCTGGCTGCCAGGTCCTCCGCTTTGACGGCCTGCGATTCTGCAGCACACTCACTGGGCAGCGTGTAGGCAGCGTGGAGAGACTCTACCACCTACGACACAGCTCATGGCTAGGGGCCTGATGGGAGAACACTATGCGATGGCTCACAGCACATGGACTATCCTGAGCATTCACATAGCCACATGTAGTATGCTCTTTGATGCAGTTTACAAGGCCACACATTGTTTGTGTTGCATCGGCCCATTTGCCTCAGACTGATCTGTGTTCAGCCGCCTTGGCACAGCGCTGCATGCAGAATGTCATGCCCGTCCTGTGCTGTCCCATGCGCACGCTCACGCCGCACCTCCACCTCGCGGCAGCTCATCAGTGGGTACCGCACGAGCGAGAGCAGGCGCTCGACCTCGTCCAGCGCGGCGCCGCCTGCAGCCCAGCGCGCAACCGCGCGGAACGCCTCCCACTCCGAGCAGCCCTGTGGCGCCATGAGCTTCGTGGCGGCCCAGGGCGTCCCCGGCAGCAGGCCCGCTTGCACCGTCCCAGCTAAACAAAAAAGGGACGGCGCTCTCGCCACCCTCACCCCGAGCACGTCTCATTGTCGCAGATGCAGCAATAACATGTGTGGACACATGGCTTGCTCCCCCTGCAGCAATACATGCTGAAAGCAGTCTACATGCGTGACGGCCATGTGAGGGTAGCCGTAGCTAACCCGAAGCCGTAGCTAACCCGATGCAGCCATGGATGCATCAGGGCCAGGCATGACTTCACCCCATGCTGCACATATCGAGCAGATCGACTTGATCATGCAGTGACCACAGCAGCTACGCACCAGGGCCTGCCCCTGGAGCACGGCCTCCAGCGCTGCGGCGGGCAGCGCGGCAAACCCCGCGGCGTCCGCGGCCAGCACAGCGGGCAGCCGCTCGGCCAGCAGGCGCAGGCCCGCCGCGCGTAGGCAGCCGGCGGCCGGGGCCAGGGCTTCAGCCAGGGCCAGCGCCCCGCACACGTCGCCGGGGCTGACTGCCGCCGCAGCGGCGCGCTCGCTGAGCGCTTCCAGCGTGGGCAGCTGGCTCGCGCTGGCGGCCTGCGGAAGGGACACATGGGTGAGCCAATGGGTTAGCCCAGCCGGCGGCGGCGCAGGGGGCTGCGGTCTGTACCGTGCAGACCACAGCTGTGGGACCTGTCCGGTGGGGAGCGCACAGGCATGGCCGGCGCGGCGGGCGGCCTGGCAGGCGGGTGCAGCTGGATGTCCCGGTACGCAGTGTGCTTGTCCAGCGTGCTGAGGCCGACATGGCGGATGGCCGCCAGCGGCGCCTGGTCGGCCCAGCAGAAGCGCGCGCCCGCGCCGGGGACACCCGCGCCGACCGCAAACACCCCGCGCTGCGAGTAGCTGATCCAGAAGCGCGTGAACTCCAGGGGCGACAGGTGCGCGCCGGGGACGCCGGCCACCTGGCGGCCACGGCTCAGCACCGCAGTGAGGAGTTGATTGCTTGGCGTCCCACACTGCCCCGGTGTCAGGGCGCTCCCTGCGAGCTCCGCACTGCTGGAAACGCAAAGCAGGAGCAGCAGCAGCCTCCTAGAGGGCAATGCGACTGTCATTGGTAACCGGCTGCGCACCTGGGCGCAGGTTTGGCCATCGCGCTCGATCTTGAGGCAGCGGTTGCGGTGGGAGCCAGAATGACTGTGTAGCCGCTGTCATCCGCTCCGCCGGGGCTGGTGCCGTGCTGCCAGCGCCGGGACCCCGGCGCGGCCTTGAACAGCACCGTCACATCTGTCTCGCCTGCGACACCAGTACCAGCCACTGCAAGGCCATACCAGCTGGCCAAGGCGCGCACTGGCGCTTGCATAGTGCACACATACCTTTTGCCTCAAAGCTCAAGCAGCCACCGCCCTCCTCGAGCCTCAGTTCTGACAGCCACGCGCACTCAAATGGCGGCACAAAAAGCACGCTGGTTGAGTTCACCCGCAGCATCTTCTTATGTTCCAGGTGGCATGGCTGCCAATCCCGGGTTCGCGCCGCACCCCTTCTGCACTGCTATCCAGCCCAACTCGCTGGCGTGACTTCTGTGTGCTCTCGCTGGGAGGTGAGGCAGGCAGGACTGCTCCTTGAGTCGGAAATTTTTAGACAGATTTAATCATTCATTGAATTGCTTTCAACCCACTTTGCACGGCATGCTTGATCATCTGGGTGTACACCCAAGAAGCGGCATTGCTCGCAACATGCTTCAGCTAGCATTGCCCAGCACCGTGCATCACTAAGGCTAACGTGCAAGATGCCCGCGTCCAGCTGCCACATGGCGGCATGCAGGCCACACTTCGCTGGCAGCGGCATGCAGAGGCCGGCGCATGCAGGACTGGTCGCGCGCTTGCCGGTCGCACATCAGAGGACACGCGGGCGGCCTGCGGCGGACAGAAAGTTCAGAGTCACCGTCTGCAAAGTGCAGACACAGACCGCCAGCCGCGGCCCGCAGCTGCGCTTCATCCAGCACAAGGAGGAGGCGCGCGTGTTCTACAGGTTCTTGAGCATCGTCTACGACCACATTGGTGCGCCCTGTTTGTGCGTCTTGCACTTGTAGCACGCAATCCTGCTTGCTGCACACGGTCGCCAAGGAGCTGCGCATGCTGCTGCGGGAGCATGTAATGCACTGAACAGCACAGCTGGCCTTTCCTTTTCAGCGTTGCCGGCGGCTCACGTGTGTGCTGTGCTCTGCGCAGTCAACCCGGGCCACTGGACGGTGGACATGCGCGACGATGCCTTAGAGCCCGCAAAACTCGACGACCCCGGCCTGAAGGTGCGTTGTCGCTCCGCCCCGGCGCTCCGCCCTGTTCTTTTCTGCCTTGCCTTCTTCGCTGGGAGCGTGTGTCTGGCAACTTCAACCTGCCGCACGCTGGCAGGTGGTGGATGTGGGGGGCGGCACGGGCTTCTGCACGCAGGGAGTGGTCAAGACGGTGCCCGCGCACAACGTGACGCTCATCGACCAGTCGCCGCACCAGCTGGAGAAGGCGCGGAAGAAGGCCGACCTGCAGGGCGTCACCATTGTCGAGGTGCGCAGCGCGGTCCACTGCCCGTATTTCCCTTTTTAAGGATGCATCTGTGCTGCTTCTCAGGGCCCCCCATGCTCATGCAGTGCGCCTGCGGCCGCTCCCTTACACCAGCATACGAAACATCAGCAACGTGGGTGCAGGAGCACTACGATCAGCGCAGGCCAACAGGCTGCGGCGGCGCAGGGGGATGCAGAGGAGCTGCCCTTCCGCACAGACTCGTTCGATCGGTATGTGTCGGCGGGCAGCATCGAGTACTGGCCAGAGCCGCAGCGTGGCATCCGGGAGGCGCGCGTGCCCCTGCACATCCACGGCGCCTCGCTTGCCTGGTTGCTCTAGAGCACACCAAGGGCTAAGCACGTGCAGCATACCGAACCGACATGCATGGCGCATGCTGCATAACGATGGTGACCGTCCAAGATGCCATGTCCAACTCAGCAGGGGCGGCTACGCGTGACACTTGCGGCTGCAGCGGCTGCCCACTGCTTGGCCGGCCAGCCTGCGGTCGGGGCCCCAGCCAATGCCGCGTCACGCCCGGCAGGCCTACCGGGTGATCAAGCCGGGCGGCCTGGCGTGCCTCATCGGCCCGGTGCACCCGACCTTCTGGCTGTCGCGCTTCTTTGCCGACGTGTGGATGCTCTTCCCGACCGAGGACGAGTACATGGAGGTGGGGCAGCCGGGCCTGTGATTTGCCGACACTGCTGATACTCACTGTGGGCATGCGCAGCATGCGTGCCAGCGGCGGTGTCTGGGCGCTGGCCTGCGCAGCCTGACCGCCATGCAGCAGGGCCTCGTGCGCTACCGACCTCGCCGCCCGCCCTCGTTGCTCTGCTATGCGGTGCTTGTTCTGAGCGCGGGTGTCCCCACGTCTTGCCGGAACGCTGCACTTTCAGGTGTCAGCATATAAAAGGGGGACGACTGCTGTCAGTGTGAAGCCAGAGACGCACCACATGCTGGCCTGGTGCGGCGTGCACACCGGCGGCATGCGCGCCGCGCGCAGTGGTTCACCAAGGCGGGCTTCCAGGATGTGCGCATCAAGCGCATTGGGCCCAAGTGGTACCGGGGCGTGCGGCGGCACGGCCTGATCATGGGCTGCTCCGTCACGGGCGTGAAGACGCAGGCAAGGCCCGTCCGCGGTCCGCGCGGCGCGCGCATGCCTGGCATCAGGCGCACAGGCGCCCGGCGCGTGGCAGGCAGGGCGGCGCGGGGGGGCGCGCCAGCTCTCAAAAGCCATGAGTGGCGCTCATGGCGCGCTGCTTGGCCTCACAGGGCGCGCCGCCAGGCAGGCGGGCAGGCTTGCCGCCGCGATGCAGGCCTTGCTCCGTGCTTGCGGAGCAAGCACGGCTCTGAAACGTCCGCTGACGTCGGGCTTGCCGCGCGCGCCGCGTGGCAGGCGGGCGACTCGCCGTTGCAGATGGGCCCCAAGCTGGAGGCGAGCGGCAAGAGCAGCGGCAACCCGTTCGCGTTCCTTGGCCGCTTCGTGCTCGGCACGCTGGCCGGCGGCTACTACTTTGTGCTGCCCATCTACATGTGGCTCAAGAACCTGGTCTGGCCGCGCGGCCTGCCGGGCTTCTGAGCGCGGCGCGGCGGCGCGCGGCGCGGCGGCGCGCGGCGCGGCAGGCCGGCGCGCCAGCCAGCGTCGCTTACACATGCAGCGCCGGCACGTCGCGCAGGGACGCGGCCCGTGGCTGCGCCGTGCGGGGCCTGCGGGGCAGCTGCGCCGCGCGGCGCAGCGCCGCCCGGGGGCGCCTGGCGCTGTGACCCTGTGACCTGCGCAGGGATCGCGCCAGAGTCGGTGTTTGCACAGGGCGGGCTGAATGGCGCGCAGGTTGCGGCGAGGTGAGTGGGGATGCATGCAACACGGGGTTGGGCCTGGCCGAGCAGCAGTGCTGACGCTGGCATGCATCAGAGCCTGTGGAGGGCTGTGAGCGACACAGGCTGCTCTGCAGCCGCTGCAGGTATCCTGCTGTGCTCCTGGTGCCATAGCTATGAGGCTGGACGAAGGTGTGCATGACTCCGTAAGCACAGCTTGACCTGCACACGCATCAGCTGGGCGTGCGATCTGCAGAAGGATTGGCTGGTACGGCATTGCCGTGCCGATGCTTGAACTTGCGTCAGGTGGTACGCATGAGTTGCATGTTATGTTAGTGCTGCCATGCCCGTACGATGTGGAGACAGCTGTCTAAACAAGCAATGCAAGAGATAGTTGAAAAACTCCGGTCGCATAGCACACTGGCGGACGGCTATCATGTGTTACACTCCAGTTTCTTGCTTGCACTGCTACTGCCTGCTGCCATGCTCCAGTGAGTGCTTCAACACTGCATTCAACAGGTTACTTCTAAAGCTGTCCCCAAGTCTCACCCCGCGTTCCCGTCAGGACGGTGCAGAGCATGACTGCTCCGCCCTGGCAGGCAAGTACAGCAAACGCATGAGAAATGGTGCCAGTCCAGAGGCTGGCAACTTGCCAGAAAGCATGGCTCATGACATACAGCAAACAGGCAAGTCTCCGTCAAGTGCGTCCTACGCTTTGCACCAGAGTGGTGTAAGGCCAGCAAACAATGTCCGACCTAGATGGCTCGTCTGTTTGCTCAGTGCCGACCTGGCCAGCCACGACAACATACTTCCACGTCACCACCGCACACACAGCTGCTGACCAAGACAACGCCCTCATGCGGCATGGTCAGGTCGAGCAACAAAGTTCAAATCACAAGTGTCCACAGTTCGCAGCGGCTGGTGCGCCCGCAGCGGCGCATCCGCTGCTGTGAAGATACTAGACCCGCCTAGACACACACATGACTGTGCACAAGCGCAGCGAACACTGCGGCCACTGAAGAGCACGAACAGACCTGGTACCACTACAGCCTCTCATGGAAGGCACCCGCATGAGGCTGCGCAAGGTGCCAGCCTTTGTGCCACAAAGCACAACAGCGGCCCCCTGCTACGACCCCGCACACCCATGCAGGGTGAACACCACCCACCAATCCCATCATCCCAAGGCTAGACCCAGTTCTGCGGCAGCCTTGTCCGCGCTAAAGCCCGCAAAGCCGGCCTCGCTGTGCGGCAGGCGCGCGAAGGCCTCGTACGCCGCGCCGCGCCCGCCGCGCAGGTATGCGGCCGCCAGCACGTCCAGCGCCTGCTTCCTGTGGCCCACCTGCGCCACCACGGCATGGTGAGCAGCTGGCTGGCACCACAAGGGTGGCACATGTCATACCAGCACTGCAAGCGTGTATCATTTAGCGAAGCAAGCAAGCATGCTGCAGCAGCTGGAGCATGCCCGCCATGCCCGCCAGAGCACAAACACCCACATTCACGCACATCTCTATGCATTTCAGCACGCATGGACCATGCGACTGGGCATGATGCGAGCGGCTCAGCCCGCCGCACTGCTGCGCGGCCAGCACAGCGCGCGGGGCGGGCTTGCCTGGTGCAAGACAGCCACGCCGGCGCGCTCTAGCTGCTCGCGCGCGGTGAGCGCCATGGGCAGCCGGCCGCCCGCTGTGCAGCAGGACTGGTCATCATGGCAGTAGTTCCAGCGGTGGCAGGGCAGCAGGCAGACGGCGGCGGTGCTGTTGCGGCCCGCGGGCACGCGCATGCAGCTGCGCCCGCGCTGCAGGCTTGCCGCCAGGTGCCGCAGCAGCGCGCCCTCGCGGTTGTGCACGCCCAGGTAGGTCCCCAGCGCGACCTGCACTCACACGGAGCATCGGCATGCGCTGAAGCGCACAGTGACTGCACGCTGGCGCCATGGGGAACATATCTGTACCTTGGCGAGGCTCTGCACCATCCTTGCAGCCTCCACTGCATGTATGCAACCTTACAATAGCGGCGTCAGCAGATACAGGCGCATGCTGCAACGCTCACCAAAGTACAGGTATATAACATGTCGGTGCATGCTACGGCGCTCACCTGTCCAGCAACGAAGGACTCGTGAAAAGGATAGCCCTCGCAGATGGCATCCAGCACCGCAACTGCCTGCTCATAGCGGCCGCGTGACACCATCTGGACGCCCATGTTGATTGGCCTGCCACGCGACCGGCATCAGCGAACTAAACACGGTGCGCTGTCACAAGCATGCCTCATACCCCATGCCTGCGCATGCATAAACCCCACGCATCAACCCCGCACAATCCTACTGTGGAAAAGCACTCACAAATCAAGCAAAATATATGAGCGTAGGCCTCTGAGCATGGTATATCACTCAAGGCCACATGAACACATCTGTTACCAGCATGTCATCAACCCTGTGTGGTCTAGAGTGCGCACATGTCGACCGCGTCGGAGAGCGTGACAGCGTAGTCGAATGCTGCCGGGGCGCCAGCGGGCGCGAAGAGCGGCGCCACAGGCGCTATCACCAGAGCGTCCATGTCAATGAACACCACGTCCAGGTCAACGCCCGCCCGCTGCAGGTGGCGCAGAAACGCCTGGCCAAAGGCACCACTCTCTCAGTCTGCGCATGAGCATGCGCAGAGCATGAGTATGTGCGCGTGGGTAGGAATGCCACCTTGGCTGACGTTTATGCGTTTACGCACGCGCAGTGGGAAAGGTGGCACAGAGCTGAGCAAGTTCGCGATATGCACGAGAAGGCTGGCGCTTGGGCACGGCAGGGTGCCAGCCGCGCCTGCTGCGCGCGGAATTGGTAGTAGTTGGCCCACGCGTTGCGGCCCAGGCGCGCCTTGTCCAGCGGGTGCCGGAACACCTGCACGCCCGCCGGCAGGCCCGCAAACTGCGTGGACTGGTCGGTCAGGAGGGTGATGTTGCAGCCCGGGTTGCTGCGCCGCAGGGCGGGCACGAAGCTGAAGTCGGGCCGCGCGAGCTGGTGCGCGTCGTGACCCTGCACAAAGCCCGCACGCCGCGCCTTCAGGTTCCACCCTTGCCCGAGCAGGGGCGCAATAGCTTCCACAGCACGCAGAAGGGCGCAACAGCTCGCAGCAAAGCAAAGGGAAGCAGCTTGCAGTCACGCGCAACGCAACAAGAGAGTCGAAACTGGGACTGTTGCACAGCCGCGCCAGCGTGGCAGGCAGGCTGCACGCCAAGCGAGCTACCTTGAGGCCCCAGCCAGTTTGCAGTGAACGCAGATCGGCATCTGCCGGACCCAGCACCTCTCAGCAAGCACGCAGCAGCTCCACGTGACAGCCATGCAAGGGGCGCAAGAACAGTCTAGAAGCACTGCACAATGCAGCCGCTGTGCGCATAAGGCAGGGCTGCAAGGCGACTAGGCTCTGTGGAGTATAAGGACAGCGCAGCCATGGGGCGCACCTCTGCTCCGCGACTGCCCAGGGCGAAGAATGAGGCAAAAATATGCGCGCTGCCATCGCTGCCCCGGTGCGCAGCCTCGCGCCGCGAAGCCTCAAGCAGCTCCAGCTGCCTGCTGAGCGCCGGGTGCCGCAGGCAGGTGCCGTGGCAGTGCTGCAGGCGCGCCAGGTCGCCGCCTTGTTTCGCGCACCAGCTCGCACAAGCTACGGTGTCTGGCGAGGCCGCCACCGATGCGTTTGGCGACAGCGCGGGCGCCCTATGTGCGGCACTCTCTCCTGCGTAACCACAACCTCTGGCGCGCGGCCGCCGCCAAGAGTACCAAGATCAGCGCGCGCACGCCGGCTGACAGCCTGAGGCCCTGTGTTTTCCACCTGTTGGGGTGGCAGGCATCACCCGGTCAAGCGGCAGACGTGCACGCCGTGCAACTGCGCTGGGTGGCAGTGATTGGATTGAGCCAGTCACTCACTGTGAGAGACTGCTCACGCACAATAAGCTTGCGTCCCCGCCTTGAACGTATTACAGACTGTTCGGCAAAGCGGCAGGGAGTGGCACGCACTTGCGGTCCGTGAAGTGCGCGGCAAGAGAGGTGGCACAGCTTGCGAACATGCCTAGCTTGGCAGCAGTTCCGTGTTTGTTCGTCAGTTACCTCGTCCGCACTTCTAAAACAGGCCACAAGGCGTGCTGTGGCACCGCAAACAGGAGTTGGTGCTTTCGAGGAGGATCGACGGCTGAGAGGCAGGCAGCTGTCACTATACGAACATACCCTAATTTGCAGAGTTACAACGCAACAGGCCTTCTATTGGCACTCAACTCGACAACGCAAACTCAGCAACCCAGACTCGACTGTGCATGCAAACGCGACCCAGCAATCAATTCTGTCTCGCAAGGATAACACCCCAACACCTGCTTGAGGCAGGCGCACACTCGCAGCAAGGCAAGCAGGCGACACAGAGAGGCCAGCACATTCGCACATGCACACCCAGTATATACGGCACAAGACATGGGGTTCGCAGGCTGGACACAAGCGGGCTACGCGAGGAGCGCACTGAGGTCTGGCAAACTGCAAAACTCTGGGGGAACGCATGCCCAAACAAAGCCCGCCGCAGGACCCAATGCAGCTCGGGCTCCGGCTATGACATGCATGGCAGGTGGACACACAGGCGCAGGAGCGTAAATGCAGGAGTCTGCAGTTCTCTGGCACTGGGAGAAGACACAGGGCAAATGCGCTGCTTGCCAGGGCAGGGCGGCAGCGACTATACACGAGTGCACCCGCAGGGGCCCTGCTGTGCGCACCAGCAGGGCCAGCGCGGTAAAAGACGCAGTGATGAAATTGTTCTAGCTAACCCAACCTACTCTATGGCGCTGATTACAGCTCACAGCTCACACTTCACACTTTCACCATGACCAGGACAAGCACCGGCCCGGTCATGGTCGGCACATGACCGTCCACCATCCCAGGTGCGCCCCTTTACCCTAAGATTATTGCCCGAGCCCCGCTGCTTGGCACGCCAGGGCCATGGCCTATGCGCTTGGCGCCAGGCCCATCCGTGCGGCCGCACCTGCGCTGTCAAAAGCCGCCATGCCCTCCTCGCTGTGCGCCAGCCCTGCGAACACCTCGTAGGCTGCGCCGCGGCCGCCGATGAGGTACGCCGCGGCGAGCAGGTCCAGCGCCTTCTTCCTCGGGCCCACCTGGCGCAAATAGATTAATTTGATGCACAGCACATGAAAAAAACCCGAATGCATAACCACTTGCTGACATGCCGCGTAAAAGTGCAGGCAAGCGCGAGCGTTGCAGCCATTCGTCCATATCTTTCACGTGATCCCTCTGCTCAGCATGCTGCTGTGACACGTAAGTCGCATCAATGTTCAATATTGGCAAGCATGTGTGCCTGCCTCTGCAAGCTGCATTACAGGACTCCACTGCCAGGCAGGTTTACACGTGGCGAGGGAGGCGTCCATGCGACGCAGGTCCGCCCTTGGTACGGCACAACAGTCAATGCATGCCACGATCATGTAAAACAGTATGCTTTGTACATTAGTTGGCGACGCACTGGTGCCTGTCTTGTGCCTTGCAACTTGCAGAGCACCTCATTCAACACTGCACCGGGATGCGCTCGGCGGCCTCTGGCAGCAGGGCGCAGGTGCGCGCATCGCGGGCGCGCCTGGTGCAGCACGGCGGTGCCGGCGCGCTCGAGCTGCTCGCGCGCGGTCAGGCCCAGCGGCAGGCGCTGCGGCGACGTGCAGCACGACTGGTCGTCGTGGCAGTAGTTCCAGCGGTGGCAGGGCAGCAGGCACACGGTGCCGGTGCCGCCGCCGGCGACCGGCAGCGCCAGGCAGCTGCGCCCGCGCTGCACGCTGGCCGCCAGGTGGCCCAACAGCGCGTCTTCCTGGTTGAGCACACCCACATACTGCGCCAGCGCGATCTTCGGCGCGCAGCCGGCAGGCGTCAGGCCCGCGGCTCAGCTTGAGGTCGAGCGACAATCGGTTCGCGGCCAATTGGTTCGCGGCCAGAGCTCAGGCTCGCACCGCAGTGACCGCGGCTGAGGACGGATCCGCGGCAGGCCAAAGCTTGGGGACACATGCGTTCGCGGCGGCATTGGGCACTTGCTGTCTGCTGCTTGTCCAGCCTTCACGAAGGAGCTGGGCAGCACCTGCCCGGCGATGAACGATTCATTGAAGGGGTACTTGTCGCAGACCGCGTCGAGCACGGCGATGGCCTGCGGGTAGCGCCCGCGCGGCACCAGCTGCACGCCCATGTTGATCGGCCTGCCGCGCGGCATGCACCCCGCAATGCGCGCGCGGCCAGCAGGAGCCCCTGATTGGCTCACTGGCTGCGAAGAGACAGGGCTTGCCCATGCGTGCCATGGTTGGCCACCTCTTCGGGGCCGCACAACACGCCTTTCCACAGCTGCGGTCATGGGCCCAAGAGGTGCAGCATGGTCATGGCGCGGTGTGCATGAAAACTCGCATGCAGAGGCGGGGCAGGTTGCAAGACAGGCCGTGCTGGGCGGCGCACATGTCGACCGCATCTGACAGCGTGAGCGCGAGGTCGAACGGCGCGCTGGCCGCGGCCTCCGGCGCAAAGGCGGGCGCCATGGGCGCGATGACCAGCGCGTCCATGTCCAGGAACACCACGTCGCGCGCCTGCCCGGCGCGCTCCAGGCGGCGCAGGAAGGCCTGCCCGCACGGCATGCGCTTGGCGGACGCCTCTGCTTTGGCGTGGCTTTGACCTCGCAGGTCTGTGCTGTTCAGGCACGCCATAGCAATGCAGACACAACAGGCTTATGAGCGCTGCGTGTAGGCAGCAAATGAGGCAGAGTAGTTGAGAAAGTGATGTGCCGGGAAAGTTGTCAGTGAAGTCAGCTGCCCGGCAGCCTATGCACAAGTGCCAACAGACAAGGCTCTGACGGCCAATCACTCTGGGAACACAAGGACGCTCTTCCTGGACAAAACCTGTCCCTGTAGTGCTTTGTGGCCAGCCCATGGCGCAAGGATAGGTACGGCGCCTCGGGATGGGGCCGCGCGCCTGCTGCGCGCGGAACTGGTAGTAGTTGGCCCACGCGTTGCGGCCCAGGCGCGCCTTGTCCAGCGGGTGCCGGAACACCTGCACGTCCGCCGGCAGGCCCGCAAACTGCGTGGACTGGTCGGTCAGGAGGGTGATGTTGCAGCCCGGGTTGCTGCGCCGCAGGATGGGCACGAAGTTGAAGTTGGGCCGCGCGAGCTGGTGCGCGTCAAAGCCCTGCGCGCAGGGTACGCGCGGGGTGCATCAGCGCCCTAGGGTGATCAGCGCCCTGGGGCGCTGCAATGACGGGGGCAGCAGCAGCACGCTGCGCTCACAGCTCCGCACCACGGCGCTCAAGCAACAGGGGCGGCCAGCCTGCCAGGCAAGGAGTGCCAGGCATGCCCTGCCAGCGCTGCGCCGTGCGATAGCGGGAGCTTATCGGAGGTGCCTTTCAGCAGAGCGCTGCCGTATCCAGTGCACGCCTGCACAGCGGCCCCGCTCGGCGCGTTGCAGCCGTACAGGCACACAGCAAGCCACAGCACGCACTGCCATCAGCGCAATCATGCGGGGCTGTGCCGCGCACACCATCACTGCCCAAGCTCAATCAGCCAGCATATCAGGGCAGGGGCAGAGACCACAAGGGCACCGTGCATACGAGGGCTGCAGCACGGCAAGGCAGTCCGCCAGCGCAAGGCGCCCCGGCGCACCTCTGTGCCGCGGTCGCCCTGCGCGTAAAAGCAGGCGAAGGTGATGCCGCTGCCGGCCGGCGCGCTCACGGACTCTGCCCAGCCTTTTGCCTCCAGGTGCCCCAGGTGGTGCTGAAGCGCAGGGTAGGCGCGGCAGCGCTCCTGGCAGCTGCGCAGCCGGCCCGCACTGCTGTTGGCGGTTGCACACCACTCTGCGCAGCCCCGCAGCGGCAGGGCCGGGGCTGGCGGTGCCACCAGGCCGACGTCAACGTTAGGTTCTGCCTGCGGGGCCCACAGGCGCTGGCGCGCCACGCCGACCTGCCGCGCTCAGCCGGCAGCATTAGGCACCCAAAGGCACGCAGTGCGACTGCTCACACGGGCACATACACAAGGCGCTTCAGCATCGTACCAGGAAGAGGACAAGTCCTACGCGTAGGACAAGCATCAAAGTCGCCGCCTTGGCACCTGCATCCAGCAGCGCACGGCTTTTTCAGCTGCGCTGCCGTTCCTCCAAGGCTCCGATCGCGCTGTGGAGCTTTATAGTACCGATGCTTATAATCAGTGTATGGCGGCCTCCATCAGTCGAAGTGCACAGCCTCACGGCGCTTGCAGGCTGTGCTGCACACAGGCACACTAATTGCGGGGCCGGGGCCGTACGAGGGGAGCTCGGGGCCGGCACGTCTCGCAGACGTATGCTTTGCAAACGCAGTGTCCGCAAGCCACGGCAGGCCCGGCCAGGCGCTCGAGGCACCGATCGCCACAGTGCTTTTTATGAGCAAGGCTTCATACTCAGCCCAGGCTTTCATTCTGTACTTCAAGTCAGCCAGGGCAAGAAACTTCGGGTTTCTGCCCTGACTTGCTCTGCCTGTTGCCTCTACCTGCGCACATCTGTCTGCCCTCCCCCGCTGGCCAGCATGGAGGTCGGCGGCGGCGAAGCGGCGGCCGCGCAGTCCGCGCGCGCCCGCGACGCCAGCAGCGACAGCGACAGCGACTTCGAGGAGGTGGAGGCCAGCGCGGAGGACATGGAGCGCATCACTGACCTGGAGGCCGAACTCAGCGTGAACGCCAACCTGTACGACAAGCACGTAGAGGTGCATGCAGAGTTGTGATGGTGATGGCGGTGTTGCGCTACAATGCAGTCGCTGGCTGAAGTCCGCACCTGCTCCTGGCGGTCACTCCCGTGCCGCGCGCCGCAGTACATCGCCACGCTGCGGCGCTGCAAGATGCGCGAGCGCCTCCGCTCGGCGCGGCGCGCGATGCACGCACGCTTCCCCTTCAGCGAGGCGCTGTGGCTGGAGTGGCTGGACGACGAGCTGCCTGGCGCGCGGGAGCCCGACGCGCGCGCCCAGGCCGAGGCGCTGCTGGACACCGCCGTGCAGGACTACCTGTCCGTCCCCGTCTGGGCGCGCTACCTGCGGTGCGCCCGCTCGCCCCCCCCCCGCGCGCCCCCGCCCTGCGTCCGCGCAGCCTGCGGCGCGCCGGCCGCGGCACTGTGCCGCGCGGCGGGCCGCACGAGGCGCCGTCGGGCCAGGTGCCCGGTCGCCTGCCCGCTGTACTTGCTGCGACCGCGCGGCCCGCGTTCCCCCGGCCGCCAGGGCTCGCCAGGGCTGGGTGCGCGCGCCGCCACGCGCGCGCCTGAGGGGCGCGTCCCCGCGCAGGTTCCTGCAGGACAGCGACCCGGACGTGCGCGCGCGCACCGACGCGGGCCTGGCCAAGTTCCGCGCTGTGGCGGAGCGCGCGCTCACGGCCGCCGGCCTGCACCTGCCGGCCGGCGCGCAGCTGTGGACCGCATACAGGCGCTCGCCCTTGACCCGGCCCCCGGTCGCCCTTGCCGCTCTCCGATTGCATACGCGCTCTCGCTCGCACGCCGCCCGCCCATTCACAGCATGTGCGAGATTGAACCAGCGCGAGGCGGAGTGCGACCAAGCAAGGCCGCTGTGGGGGGGAGGCGCAGACGCTCTGCGACAGCGTACATGAGCCTGACGTGCCCAGCCGTCTGTCATACGGCAGACGCCTGCGGACTGAGGCCCAGGCTCTGCCGCGTGCCGTCACCGGCCACCGCCGTTTCTTCGGATGGCGCTCACATGCGGATGTGCTGCAGGGACTACGAGGCGGCCGCGGCGGCCGCGCAGGGGCATGCGGACAGGGAGCAGGTGCAGCGCGTGCGCGACCTCTTCCACCGCCAGCTCAAGGTGCGGCGCCCGCCCGCGCCCGCCGCCCCGCCGCCGGCGCTCCGGGCGCCGAGTGGTGCCAGATGGAAGGCATGCTGGGGCTGCTCTGCGGTGCGGTAAGGTCTGCGAGACACGCCAGCGTCGTCCGGGACCCTTGCGTGCGGCGGGTCTTGCTGCCGCCAGCCTAGGCCACGTGCATCAAGGCTCTAGGCTCCCCCCTGCCCCGCGCGCCGCACGGCAAAGCCTGCGCGACGGAACCAGGCGCTGACGCGCCTGAGGCAGGCGGGGCGCGCGCGCAGGTGCCGCTGGCCGGCGGCGACGCCGCGCTGGCCGCGCTGGCCGCCTGGGAGGCGCGCCTGCCGGCCGGCGCGGCCGCGCCGGAGCTGCCGCCGCATGTGGAGCGCGCGCGCGCCAAGGCGGCGGCCGCGGCCGCCGCGCGGCGCGAGCACGAGGCGGCCGTCGCGCCGGGGCGGCCGGCCGACGCTGACCTGCTGGCCGCGTACATGGCCTACATCCGCCTGGAGGAGGTGCGGGCGGCCGGGTTTAGGCTTAGGGCGGCGTGCGTCGCGGCGCGGCCCTGGCCGGCCGCGGGGTTGCGCAAGTGTCCGCGCTGGTGGTCAGAGGCGTTGTCAGGAGAGCGCGTCGCGCCCAGCCCAACACTCTTGCGCAGAATGTGCGCGAACGCCGGCAGGAGGAGGGCGACCCAGCGCGCACGGCCGTGCTGTACGAGTGCGCGGTGGCGGCCTTCCCCGTCACGGCGTACCTGTGGGCGGCCTACGGGCGCATGGTCGAGGAGCGCCTGCGCGGCGTGCCGGCCGTCGTGAGCGCCGTCTACGCGCGCGCCGCGCGCAACTGCCCCTGGGTGGGCCTGCTCTGGGCCAGGCGCGCCCCCCCGCCCCGCGCCGCAGCGCCCTCGCCGTGGGGCCCAACGGCCGCGGCGCGCCGTCCCCGCGCCGCCGGCGCCCAGAACTCTCGCCGGCGCCCGACCATGGCCGACGTCCGCAGCGGCAGGCAGGCCGCGGCCGCCAGGCGCCCGTCCGTGCAACGCCAGCTCGCAGCCGCGGGCGCGCGCGCCTGCCTGCGCCCGCCAAGGCCTGCGCGGCAGCGCGGCGCAGCTGCGCGGCGCAGTCAAACTGACTGCATTGTGTTCACCAACCCACAGGAGGGAATTTTTCCACCTGAACCGCTGCACACACCGGACAGCAGTCTTCTGCTATCGCGGGTCACCACTCTCAGGGATAGGGTTGGCCGCAGGTGGCTGCGCGCGCTTGAGCGCGCGGGCGCGCTCGAGCCGGAGCATGCGGCGCGCTACGGCGAGGCGCTGGCGGCCGGGCTGCAGGCGGAGGAGGACTACCTGGCCGTCCACCTGGCGCGCCTGGACTGCCTGCGCCGGCGCGGGCCGGCCGCGCTGCCCGAGCTGCGCGCCGCCTTCCAGTGCGCCGCGCCCCCGGCCCCCACACGCCCCTGCCCCAGCGCGCGCACACCCCCGCACCTTCCGTCCCTTGAGCAACAGCCGGCGCACCTGATCGCATGCGGGCATCGGGCGCTGAGAGCCGCCCGCGGACGCGTCGCGCCGACGCGGGCCGTCTGCGCCGCCCGCCCTGCGCGCTGCGGGCCAGCCAGGGAGCGGCCAGGAGGGCGCAGCCGCGCGGATGCGCCCGGGGCCGCGGACGGGGCGCGAGGCAGCGGCGCATGCGCGCCGGGCCCGCCGCACCACTGACCGGGCGCGCGCGCGCCGCGGCCAGGGCCGCGTGCGAGGGCATGGCGGCCTACTTCCCGGACTTCCACGACGCGCAGCTGCGCCTGCCCGCGTACTGGGCGGACTGCGAGCTGCGCCTGGCTGGGGACGCCGCGGCCGCGCGCGCCGTATGGGAGGCCGCGCTCAAGTCCGCCAGCGGCAGGCGCGGTCGACTCCTCCCCTTCCCCGCGTGTCACGTCC
>JAABUO010002877.1_pt1 | contig 20763 bp, 9 predicted proteins | sample 5559291 | NCBI WGS metagenome assembly JAABUO01 (sample SAMN10711878, study PRJNA513372) | rock metagenome | isolation source: Antarctica rocks | place: Antarctica: Victoria Land, Finger Mt sud
CTACGACCTACACTCCCCTCACGGCTTAATCTGGAAGTGAACACAGACGATCTCCGATATTTTCAAGCATTCACGAATGTTAGGCCAAAAACCAGTTTGCCAAGAACCATCGACACGAAACAAGATCTTCCAGAACAGCCAAGTAGTGGTGGAGCGAAACTATGGAAAACATTTGAAAGACAGGATACTTATGACACCGAGTTATTGCTCGCGAGCAATGATTGGGAATCGCAGATCGTTTGGGAAATACCAGATGAGCGCGCTGTAAAGCGGCCGAAACTGAACAATACTCACATGATTGACGAAACGTGGTTAGACGAGGATGCAGCATTTGAAGGTACATTGCCTCGAACGTCTGTCGTTTTGGATCTAAATGATCCCCTTCTTCTTGTTGACAGCACCGTTCAGCGAAACACAAAGAATACAAAGCGTACTTACGGCCGAAATCAGATCAAGGACTTTGGTCGACGGTACAATTACTCGAACGACGAATCTTACAACATGCTGAAACAGAAACAACGCTCTAAAGTGCGTTCAACGATTGGCCAGCTGACTATTGAGCATAGCACAGTAGCCTTACGCCTCCAAAGCCCTTACTTTAAAACAACCCTCTCAAAGGCGGAATTGCGATCCTTTCACCGTCCCTCCATGTCATTCCCTGTTAACAAAGAAATTCGATTCTCGAAAGCGAAAAGCAAAAAGAAACTGAAGGACAGAAGTAAAGACCCACAAATACTTCTTAACTCGACCAGAAAGCTGTCATTAAATGACAATACGACAGCCGTTCTTTTTGAGTATTCGGAAGAGTACCCACCGGTGATGTCGAATGTTGGAATGGGTAGTCGCGTTGTAAATTATTATCGGAAGCAGTACGAGCAAGACACTACTCGGCCAAAGCTCGACATAGGTGAGACGCGTGTTCTCGAGGCGGAAGACCGTAGTCCATTTTGGAATTTTGGTTTTGTCAAAAACAGTGAAACTGTACCGACACTTTACAATAATCTTATTCGTGCGCCTATTTTCAAGCACAATGTTGAGCCGACAGACTTTCTTGTCGTTCGTTCTTCAAATAGCAAAAAGCAGGCCTATTTCTTGAGGAAGATAAATCACATTTTCGCGGTGGGTCAGACTTTTCCTGTGATAGAGGTGCCAGGGCCACAATCGCGCAAGGTTACTACGGCTACCAAGAATAGATTGCGAATGATTGTCTATCGAATTTTGCATAAACGTGGGAATGGGCGCTTGCTAGTGAAAGATGTGGCACTTCATTTTCCCGAACAGAACGATATGCAGAACCGGCAGCGACTGAAGGAATTTATGGAGTATCAGCGTTCGGGAATTGACATCAATTTTTGGACACTTAAAGACCCTCTTCCTAGCGAGGACAGTCTACGATCCATGATATCGCCAGAGACTGTATGCTTGATTGATAGCGTGCAAGTTGGGCAAAGAAACCTTGAAGATGCTGGTTATGGAAGGACAGTCGACGACAATGACGATGAGTCGAAGATGTCCCTAGAACAAAAGTTAGCCCCATGGATATCTACCAAAAACTTCATACATGGGACTCAAGGGAAAGCAATGCTGGAATTACATGGTGATGGCGACCCAACTGGTCGTGGAGAAGGAATCAGTTTTATCAAAACGTCTATGAAGGGTGGTTTCCGCTCCATTGATCCGTCCGGCGAACGGTTTATGTCTGAAGCAGAACCTGGAAGAGCAAACTCCATGGGTATTACCCATGCGTACAATGTGGCACAGCAACAACAGGCCTACGAAGGTTCCATCAAAGGGATTTGGAATGCTCAACGAGCTACACTTTCGCAAAGCAGCACTCAGCCACGCGTACAATCCGATCGAGGCAATGTTGACGATGTTGATTCTCTTTTTGAAGCAGAGACGCCGAAAAGTGATCAATTTGCATCTCCCTTTGGAGCAGCTGATGAAGACGATGACGCTATGTCAGCCAGCTCGCAAGGGCGGAATCGAATCATGAAAATCACACGTATGCTACGAGATTCAAATGGCAATCTTGAGCGTCGGACTGAGGTCATCGCCGACCCAAACGTTATTCAGTCTTACCAAGCTGCCAGGCACAATATAGAAGATTCAGCTATGGAGTACGGATTTTTCCCCCACATTACTGACCAATGTAGAGCAGAAAAGATGGAGCCAACGGACGATGCCGGTAAAAACGTTCGAATGATCCGTTTGCTGGAGAGTGAGCTCGTGAGACTCAATCGCAATAAAGAGCGTCGACTAGCGCGCAAGGAAATGAAATCAAAGCAATCTGAAAATGATCCACCGTTGCCTGTGACTGTTGACAATTCGGGATTAGGCCTTGGTCGTCCACCGAAACCAATGACATCGCGCAAGTGTGCTCATTGTGGGCAAGTAGGGCATATCAAAAGCAATCGCAAGGTAGAATCATATTCGATGGAATCTAACAGTAGTGTCCGCGTTATCACGAGTTCTTTAATGAACACGGAGAACTACGGATTCGGACTCCTCTACGTTAGGAGCTTTCAATAATGGTAAATTAGTGTCACGACAATGATATCAAATAGACTTCTTCCTCCTCCTCAAGGTAAATTACCTCCCAGAGCACAATTATCAATACCAAATAAACTCGGTCGTGCTCTTCTCAACCATCCCAAAACATAATTATATATCCCAAAATAAAACTACGCACAACCACCTAATCCTGCCGCTAATGCAATATACCAAGTGTGACTTGCCCCATCATCGAGATGGCTTGGGTCGAAATTAGGCCTTGTAAACCATTGATAACTCTTGACAGGATCGATGAAGGCTAGATTGGCGTAAAGCAGACCCCGCCAGCCACCTTCAACCGTATCCACCATTGATGCAAAATATTGCGTCCACTCCTCTTGAACAAAGCCTTTGAGTCTCGTGTATGCTGACATAGGAGTCAAAGGCAACATGTGAATACCTTCAATGTATTCAATCGCGTTCCCAAAATAAGTCGTGTGATCGATCTTGTTCTCGAAAAAAATACCACTAGCCCGGTTATTTATAAAAGACGGTGGCTCTATCGAGTTTGATTCTGACAACAGAAAGTAGCTGTTGAGGGTCCTGCGGAGCACGGCACACATGAGATTCCCTCGAGCTTCCATATCAGAATCCTGAATAACCTTACCCCAAAGCTTGATAGCAAAAGCATAAGCGACATCCTCAGATGTGGATTCCTCATCCTTTCCATCCTGCGATTCAAAGATCCCTTTGGCCCATGAGTGCCCGTGGAACCAGTCGAAACAGCGATATTGAGGAAAGTAAGAGTCTAATCTCGATGGATTGGCAATGTCTCTCACCATCGTATTGATATAGGCTTTGTTGCCACTTATCCAACTGGGATCGATGTGGCCAATGATGGCAGCAGTAAGCACGAAATAACCGTAATGGAAATGGTGATCGTTGTAGTATGAATTTCCAAAATCCACCAGGGGATCACCGGTGGAGTACGAAGCAGAGGAAACTAGGCCTTTGTATGTCTCATCATAGTTCAACGGATGAATTTGATTGTTTTCCGCGAATCGCGCAAATGCATTTTCGAGTTTCTTCACACACTGCATTGCGAAAGCTCGATGCTTCAAAGCATCGTTCACAGTAAGACACAGGTATGCAAATTTTGCCAAAATCTTCCCTGAAAAGTACATCGAGTTCAAGTTACTCAGAACTGAAATTTCCTGCTGAATCTCATTCCGCGCAGCGGACGCTATGTGCTGTAGAGAAGCTGGAGTGTACTCCGACCCTTTCCCGGAAGCCTTCCATGGCATCCAGTTGATATCTATTGGCATTGAGTCTTCTTTCAACACCAGACGTTTACCAGAGTAAGCTTGCATCAGACCCTTGGTGGTTGACATCAGCTCTATACTTTGCACTTTTTGCCGTGATGTTTCTGCCCAAGACGCAATATGATGCGGCAATGCAAACATAAGCAGCCCTTTAGGTGACGAGCCAATAGTCTCATAATTGATACTATAACTTCCAGATACTCCGTTGACTGTGCCAGACAGAATGGCAGATTTTGCGTAGATTCCCGCATGTGCATCGTAGATTTCACACGCGTTATTGTTACCCTGCGGAATTTTACCAACTTGAATAATACCGTTGAAATGGTTGTATCCCACAAGAAGGTTGCCACTACTTGCAGAAAGTTTCAAGGTGGTTTTTCCATCATCTGCAATTCCGTACACCAACCAATGATTTCCATCTTCCATAGTAATCTTGTATCTGATGACACCGCTTCGTAAAATAACTGGAGGTGATATAAATGTCCAACCGATGGCGCTTTCTATGCATGGTGTCAGATTGTTGTATGCTGCAGTGACAAAACCTTGGCCTTGGACAAAGGGCATGGTCATTGTATTTGATTTTGATTGAGATTCGCGCTCTAGTACACTGACATTGATTGAAAACATTTCCAAATCTTGCAGATGAAGCTCAGCATGATTTCCAAACTCAATAGCAGATAACCCAAAAGACTTAATAAAGACAGGATTGAAATAATAACTATTTGTTCCCTTTGGTGCACAAGGGGTTTGAGGACCCCAGGCAACCTGGTGTCGGTCAATATGAGAAATACCGATCGAGTGTTTCTGCTTGTCCCACCAAAATCCATATGGGTGGGTCCAGACCATATTCTTTTGTGTACCAAGAAATATATTAGCGTAGAATTTGTTGGTTTGAATTGGCAGTGCAAGATCACTCTGCTTAATCGACAGTGGTGGATTGGGATGCTTTGGCTGTCGTGTGAACATCGAAGGAGGAGAACATGTACTGATAGGATCTGCAAATATGTCTTTCACAGAAGAAGGCATCGTATTGAAGGTGGATGCTTTAGATATCTAGACTAGTGTCAGGTAATACGGACGCAAGAGGTGAATCATATGAAGTGCTATAGGTATATTTGAGTCGGAAAAGAAAGTCTCAGATTAAACATCATTCGCTTGGCTGTGACCGCATACCTCGCATGCGTATGATGAAGGATCACAAATGTCTCGATTTCTATTTGGGGCCTTTGGGAGTGTCTTGATCCCGGTCTTTGTGGGTCAACCCCTCTACTTACTACTGCCCTACAAATGGCTGACGAATTATGGATTATGATCTATGTCTATTTAACCTGTAAAGGCCATGGAAGAGCCCACAAAACAGAATTTCTAGCACTATTATTCAATATTGTGCATTCAAATAGAGTGATGCAACTCTGCGACTCTCTCCTCAACTAGGTTATTGACCATCTCCTAATCTGCGCCCCCTAAAGCAGCAGCAAAAGCAAGACTCCAAACACGACTCTGTGTTTGATCTAAAAATCGTTTATTGTCACCATCCAGAAAGAACTTGTAGCTTTCTTTGGGATTAATGAGAGCAAGATTGGCATAGTACAATCCGCGACACTCGTCACAGTCGAATACGTCAGGGTGTCTCTGAAACAGGACATTGTACTCTTCTTCTACAAAATTTGGGTGACGCAGATAAGGTGTTAGCTGTGAAATTGGGCGGATGTGCGCCACAGCGGCCTGGGCGTTAGACAAAACTGGCAGGAACGGCCCAAGATCTCCCGTGCTCGCCTTCAAGCGTTTAACAGAGCGCCTAAGAGAATCATACTCCACTATTGGTCGGTGATCGGCCTTGTTCTCATACACAACTCCGGGCACCACATTCATTTTGAAATCGTTGGGCACAATACCGGTCCTTTGTCCCATAAATATATATCGTTTTGCTGTTCTTAGAATCACAGCAGACATGGTCTTTCCGAGACCTTCTAAATTCGTGTTGTTAGTGACAAGGCCCCACAGCTTTATTGCATGCGCAGTATTCAGATCTTCACTTACTGAGGTCCATGCTCTGCCATGTACGGACTCATGTAAACCATCCACTGTCGAATGGCCTTGAAAGAAGTCAAACGACCTCATTTTGGGAAAGTAAGGATCGGCAGCAGAAGGATTTGCAATATCTCTAACCAGCATGTCAACCCAGTCCTGATGTCCCACTAGCCAAGTGGGGTCCATATGCGCCATTACTGCGCAAGCACCAATCAAATAGCCATATTCATGAAAGTGATTGAAGTAGTAGTAGCCGTCTGGAGACATCTCTTGGGGGGCATTTTTAAGGCGGTATAATTTATATGATACAATGCCTTTATACGTCAAATCGTACATAAGTGGATGAAGTTGCATGTTGATTTTATAATACGCTAAGACCATGACTAGATTGTGATAGCAGAACCTAGTCAGCCAGCCATCATTGTGCAAAATGTCATTGACAACCAAACAGATTTGAGACATCCTATGGACCTCTTTGGCAGGAACATAATATTCTACACTGTCAAGCATTCGAGAATCCGCGTTGATTTCCTCTCGAGCAACTTTAGCGAACGTACGTAAAGCTGCTGGTGTGTAAATAGAAGTCTTATTGAAAGATGATGTAGAATTTTCTAAAGCTGCAGGTAACCAGGGCAACCAATTAACATTGGGAGGCATATCTTCTTCAATTAATGTTAGGTGATCGTGATTATACCCTTGCATCATTCCTTTACTCGTTGACAGCATCTGAATGTCCTCTTTAATATCAAAGTCGCCCCAAGACGTAGTATGATGATGATACGCATACATGAGCATCCCTGTTAACGACGTACCGACGAAATGGTATCGAATGGAGTAAATTCCTCTCCCACGGTCAATCAAACCCGATAGGCTGGCACCAATCGGGTACATTCCAGCTAAGCAAACGTAGATATGGTCGGCACGGGGAAAGTCTTCGCGGGGGATTTTGACGATTTGGATAGCCCCGTCGAATGGGGCATCAGCCGCTATGATTGTCGGCCCTTTATGAATTAAGGCGAAGTGTTCGGATCCCGGATTAGGGCACGTAAAAATCAGCCAAGTACTACCGTCCCCCAGCTTAACCTCCATCTTTGTAAGTTTTCTGTGCGTATAATGATAAGTCTTCATGCTCGTAAAGTTGAGATGTGTTACGATTTGTGGCTTTACTTTATTATAGACAGCCGTGTTAAAGCCCTGGCCCTGTGTGAGAGGCATCGTAAGGTAACCCTTTGGGTGAACAAGGCTGACGTTGACTGTAAACAGATCCAGACCATCGAGCTCAAGAATGGTGGATTCATCAAACTCGACAGCAGAAAAACCCATGGACATTTTCCGTATTGGACCAGCGTAAAAGCTTTTGGTGTAGTTATACTTTGCTTCTAATCCCTCCGTTGGTGGGCCCCACTCGTAGTCATCAGGCTCCGCGTGAGAGATGCCAAGTGCGTGCATTTCTTTATCCCACCAAATACCATACGGCTGGGTCCACGACATTTTCTGTTGATCGCCGAGAAAGAAGTTGGAATAAAATTTATTTGTGTGGATTGGAATAGACTTGTTTTGCTGTATAGATTTTGGTTGGCGTTCATGAGGTCCTATTGAAGGGATTACTTTGGGAGGTGGATCAGTTCGAAATGGTTTGAAGATGTCGTCTGCAAAACGTTCATAATGATAGACGTCAAAATTATGCAGCGCTTCCTCTCTTTTCCCTAGTGAGAGAGGATTTTGCGACTTATCAGAATCATACATGTCCTCAAGTTCTAGCTTTGCATGCGCGTCCAGTTTTTCTGAATAACAAACACCGTGCAAACAAGCAAGTATCAATCCAAAGTTGAACATAGACTTTGTAAATTGTGTTGGAGACATGTCTAGCATGAGGTCGAGATGACTGAGGTCGTAAGACACCCACTGCTGCAGCACGGAGCTTATTTCGCATCTCGGAGATTTGCGGAATGCAAGCGAGATGAATCATACGAGGAGCCTTGGCCAAGATATCATGATCGGCTACCCCAAGTCTTATTATACATTCACATTGCAATGGCTCGAAATGGATAGGTATGAGACTTGTCGAAGAGGAAGAGGGTCGCGGATTAGATGTCGAGTAAATAGGAAGCTTGAGACTGCAGCTTATATTTTATAAATAACTCTTTGTTTCCTCATTGCATCATTCGTCTTTACGTCGAGCTGCCTCTGCCAAGTGCTGCTTCACCATTCCCGCTGCACTCATTCAATGGTAGTTTGCGTTAATCTACACCATATCTACAGACCCCGCCATGCCACCATCAAGGGGCAGCGAGCCGGAAGACGAGGTCCAGGAAGAAATGGAGCTGCGGGCCAAGGAGCCACAGATGACGCTGCGGGGCGTGCTTGCCGGGACCGTAATTGGGCTGGTGGTGCTGGTGTCCAACATGTACTTTGGGCTGCAGACCGGCTGGATCTCCATGATGACGCTCCCCTCATCCCTTATTGCATACGGCGTCTTTCGAGCCTTGAATCCTGTCTTACGGAGCGAATTCACGCCGACTGAAAATGTCTTTGTGCAATCGCTGGCAGTGGCAATTGGCAGTGGTCCTTTGGCATTTGGCCTCGTCGGCGTCATCCCGGCTGTGGAGAAGTTCACAACGAGCGAGGAAGGGGGCGGGATGGTGCTGCCTGTCTGGAAGCTTGCCCTGTGGTCTTTTGGATTGGCGTTCTTTGGGGTCTTCTTTGCCGTGCCGCTGCGGCGTCAAGTCATCATCCGCGAGAAACTCAGGTTTCCATCGGGGAGTGCTACGGCGACTATGATTTCTCTCTTGTACTCACGTCCACTCCTTGGCCAGACGGTGGCGGTACGGAGACACGTAGGCGCGGATGCCGGCTGGTCCAGGAAGATGCTTATCATGGGATTTGCATTTCTTGCTTCTGCTGCGTACACCCTGATTGCATTCTTTGCCCCAATCTTGCGAGACTTGCCGGTCTTTGGCCAGCGCCTGGCAAACCAGTATCTTTGGACCATCAACCCTTCCCCTGCGTATGTCGGCCAGGGCATGATCATGGGCCTGCCCACTGTGAGCTCCATGCTGTTTGGAGCCTTCCTCGGCTGGGCCATACTGGGACCCATGAGCAGTGCGAAAGGATGGGCGCCTGGGCCGGTGGATGACTGGAAGACGGGGAGCCAGGGCTTTATCCTGTGGATCAGTCTTGCCATCATGCTTGCAGACTCTATTGTCTCCTTGGCCATGGTGGCATTCCGATCTGCGTCCACCTTGGTGCATTATCGCAGACTGAACGACGAGTCGGAGGAGGAGGAAGAGGAGATCGATGAGCATGCCCCACCGTCTGAGTTGGTCTCCATGCGTGTCGCGGTGATTGGCATCATTGCATCGTCTCTTGTGTGCATTGCTGCCATTCGGGTGGTGTTTCCAGTGCCCATCTACGCGATTGTCATTGCTGTCGTGTTGGCACTGCTTCTCTCTATCCTGGGCGTTCGCGCGCTGGGCGAGACGGATCTGAATCCCGTCAGTGGGATTGGTAAGATCTCGCAGCTGGTTTTTGCAGTCGTTGCGCGCAACCATCCTTCCGCAGTGGTGTTGAATCTTGTGGCAGGCGGAGTGGCGGAGGCTGGGGCGCAGCAGGCTGGCGAGATGATGCAGGACTTGAAGACGGGTCACTTGGTGGGGGCGTCTCCGCGCGCACAGTTCTACGCGCAGCTGCTTGGATCTCTCGTGTCCTGCGCCGTCTCTGGCTGGGTGTATCGCATCTACGACCACGTCTACCATATCCCCTCCCCCCTCTTTCGCATCCCGACGGCGGCCATATGGGTGGATTGTGCGCGTCTGGTGAATGGAGAAGGACTGCCGCCTCATGCCCAGGATCTGTGTCTTGTATTCGGGGGCATCTTTGCCATCATTTCCGCCATCAAGAGCGGGTCGCATGCACGGTGGACACGATACCTGCCCAGCGGCATCGCCGTCGGTGTCGGGCTCTACAACGTCCCCTCGTTTACGATCGCACGGTTTGTGGGTGGTGTGGTGGCGGCCATGTGGAAGGGGGAGCAGGTCAATATGATTGTGCTTGCGAGTGGCTTCATCCTGGGCGAGGGCCTCACCAGCGTCGCCACCCTGCTGATGACCAGTCTATCCTGACTCGGGGGCGATGTGTATAAAATTTTAGAGTGTAATTGTACAAGAGTACTGGTGTGGGTGCACTGGTGGGTGCCCTGGTGGAACCGCGTAATCATGAACGTCGTATGCAACCGGTACTCGCGGTCGAAGCAGCTGGAGCAGCTGGAGCATGACAAGGCCCAGGAGCGCAGCCCGTCGTTTGCCCTGCCGCCGGTGCCCCAGCCGACAGCCATGCTGGAGACGCTGACGGACCGCCGGCAGGGTCTGATCAAGACGATGCATGGGACGACGACGCTGGCCTTTCGCTTCAGCAACGGCATCGTCGTGGCCACGGATTCACGGGCATCTGTCGGAAACTGGATCGGGAGCCAGACGGTGAAGAAGGTGCTGGAGATCAACCGCTACCTCCTTGGCACGATGGCCGGCGGCGCGGCGGACTGCCAGTACTGGGAGACCTGGCTGGGCATCCAGTGCCGCCTGCACGAGCTGCGCAACGGCTCGCGCATCTCGGTGGCGGCGGCCAGCAAGATGCTCGCCAACCTCATCTACTCGTACAAGGGCATGGGCCTGTCCATGGGCACCATGATTGCCGGCTTTGACCGCCACGACTCGTCCATCTACTACGTCGACTCGGACGGGACCCGGCTCAAGGGCGACATGTTTTGCGTGGGCAGCGGGGCCACCTTTGCCTACGGCGTCCTGGACAGCGCGTATGCGTGGGAGATGGCGGAGGAGCAGGCGGTGGCGCTGGCTCGACGGTCCATCCTGGCCGCCACGCACCGCGACGCCTACTCGGGCGGCTCTGTCAACATGTACCTCGTCAAGGCGGAGGGCTGGCGGCAGCTGGGCTTTGACGACGCGGCGCCGCTGTACGAGCAGGCCATGAGGGCGGAGGGACATGCGAACTGATGTACATAGTTATCTCGTCATGAGTAGGTCTGGATGCATGAAACGCCGCGGGTGCATCTGCGTGGGCGCGCGGTCTACGAGCCCCAGGAGGACACGTATCTGCTGCTGGACGCCATGGAGCTGGTGGCGGCCGCGCTGCCCGCCTTCCCCTGCGTGCTGGACGTGGGCACGGGCAGTGGCATTGCAGCTGCCTTTGCCCATGCGCTGACGGACGGCCGGGCGCTCGTCTTTGCCACCGACGCCAATCCCCAGGCGGTGCAGACGTGCCGCGAGACGTGCAGCCAAGTGCACGCCCTGCGCACAGACCTGGCTGGTGGGCTGCGCGGTGGGCAATGGGATCTCGTCCTCTTCAACCCCCCCTACGTGCCCTCGGCGGACCTGCACTGCAGCCATCCGCTGGAGCTGGCGTGGAAGGGGGGCCTGCACGGGGTGGAGGTGATGGCTCGCTTTCTACAGACGCAGCTACCTGCCCTCCTCGCGCCCAACGGACGCCTGCTGCTGGTGGTGGAGAGGGAGAACGGGATGCAGCGCGTGCTCGACCTCTTGCCGGCATTCCAGGTGGAGACCCTTCTGGCGCGCAGGTGCGGGCGCGAGTTCCTGTACGTCCTCTCTGTCTCTGCCAGGCTAGAATCCTCTGCGTGCTCCTCGTGCCCGTCCCCCTCCTCGTGCTCCGCCTCCTCTTGCTCCTGCTCCTCCACGCCCTCTTGCCACCGGCTTGGACTCCACCTTCTTGGGCTTCACGCTGTCGTCCACCAGCAGCGTGTCGAGCGGCAGGGCGTCGGGCAGGATGATCTGCCGGATGGTGCTGCCTCTGATGGACATGTTCTCCAGCATGAGCGGCGCGCTGCCCGTCTCGCCGCGGCGGGTCAGCTTGACATTGCGCAGGCTGGTGTTCATCTGCACGTCCACGGCGGCCACAGTCCCGTGCACGATGCTGCCGTTCTTGAGCTCGACCGTGACGCTCTCGTTGGAGAGCTTCATGAGGAAACGTACCAGTTTCATGATGGACAATATGACAATCTGACCCGACCTGACCGGATGCATCAAATGGATCAACAGGACACCAAAGGACACGAGAGCAGGAGCGCAGGAAGGATGCTGTTTGACGTCCCCCCAGCAACCCTGCACCGCTGGACGCACCTCTGCCTGGGCGCGCTCTGCACCACCCTGCTCGCCCTCAGCCTGGCCACGCACAGCCTGCACGCCTACGTCCTGCTCCTGCTGGCGCTGCTCTTCTGGGCCCTGCTGGCCTGGTTCATGGTCTATGTAACCTAACCTAACTCGTATCGTAAGATTCCGCAAGGACAGCAAGGCAGTTGCGTGATCCGTCCCACCGTTCCCATCCCCCAACATCCAACAACCATGAAACAAGCAGCCCTCCTCTTCGCTGCAGCTGCTCTGGCCGAGGTCCACCAGCTCAAGAACGTCGAGTTTGACGCACACATTGGCGGCAACAGGGTCGTCCTGGCCGAGTTCTTCGCGCCCTGGTGCGGCCACTGCAAGGCGCTGGCCCCCGAGTTCGAGAAGGCGTCCGCGGAGCTGTCGGAGCGTGGAAACAACGACGTCTCGCTGATCAAGATCGACTGCACGGAGGAGGCCGCCCTGTGCGAAAAGTACGGCATCGAGGGATACCCGACCCTCAAGGTCTTTCGCGGGGCGGACAACGTGGCCCCCTACATGGGCCCGCGCAAGGCAGACGCCATTGTGAGCTACATGACCAAGCAGGCCCTGCCGGCCGTTAGCCAGATCCGGGACGCGGCCAGCTTGGAGGAGTTCAAGGCCAAGGACAGCATCGTGATTGTGGGCTTCTTTGACGACATGGTGGCAAACACCACCTTTGACACGGTCGCCAATTCCCTGCGCGATCACTACCTCTTTGCATCCTCCAGCGATGCCGCCCTGGCAAAGAAGGAGGGCGTCAAGATGCCCGGCCTCGTCCTCTACAAGGCCTTTGACGAGGGCAAGACGGTGCTCGATGCTTCCTTTGAGTCGCTGGCCATCACCACGTGGATCAAGGGGGCCGCGCAGCGTCTGCTGGGCGAGATTGGCCCCGACACGTATGCAGGCTACATGGAGGCTGGCATCCCGCTGGTCTATATCTTCACGGAAGCAGCAGACAAGGAGAGGCTCATTGAAGAGCTGACCCCGCTTGCCAAGGAGTACAAGGGAAAACTAAACTTTGCCACCATTGACGCGACTCTGTTTGGGCAGCATGCCAACAACCTCAACCTCAACCAAACCTGGCCAGCCCTGGCCATTCAGGATACCATCACGGGTGGCAAGTACCCACTCGACCAGTCGCTCGGCGTCTCCGCCTCCGCCGTCAAAACCTTCACCAAGGACTTCTTTGCCGGCAAGATCGAGAAGAGCATCAAGTCTGAGGCGGTGCCAGAGCAACAAGGGGCGGTGTATGTTTTGGTGGCCAAGGAGTACGAGAAAGTGGTTCTCGACAGCACCAAGGATGTGCTGGTCGAGTTTTATGCCCCCTGGTGCGGGCATTGCAAGGCGCTTGCCCCAAAGTTTGAGGAGCTGGCGTCCATGTACTCGGCCCACAGCGGCAAGGTTGTGATTGCAAAGATCGATGCCACGGCCAATGACATCCCGGACCAGGTGCAGGCCTTCCCCACCATCAAACTCTACCCGGCTCAAAACAAGACGGGTGCCGTGGAGTATGCCGGGGACCGATCGGTGGACTCGTTTGTCACCTTCATCAGGGAGCACGGGTCGTTTGGCATTGATGTGTCGGGCGGGATGGGCGATATCAAGATGGAGGATGTGTCCATGGGCAGCGCGGCGCGAGCGGCTACGATCGTCGAGGGCGTCACGGAAGCAGCAAAGACGGCGAAAAAAGTGGTGGAAAAGGCGACGGACGTGGTGAAGGAGGCGGCTGCGGCTGCGGCTGGAGGTGCAGACGACGATCTTGATCACGACGAGCTGTAGGCTTGAGCATCTTCATCTACATCTGCCTGCGCCGGTGTGGCTTCCTCCATTCCTGTGTCCCCTGGGCCCTCCTCCGGGTCCTCCCGCAGCTCGTTGATGTGCACGGACCGCTTGGGCTTCTCGCGCGACACGCCGAGCTGCTCTGCCGGAACGTAGAAATCCGCCTCGTCCGCCTTGTCAAAGAGCGTTTCCCCATGCGCGTGCTCCTGCTCCACAGGCGCTGGGATGCGATGCAGCAAGCCATAGCCCACCCCGCAACCCAACAGCCCGCCTCCGCCCCAGTCCCTACGCGGAAGGACCTCCACCCGCCGCACTACTTCATGAGGGTGCGAGTAGACATACAGCTGCATGGCCTCTTGCTTCCCCTCGTAGTCCCCCGCCAGCAGCCCCAGCGCTCCTTCGCCAGCACCAATCAGCGTGCCCGTGCCCTCCGCCGCGCCAATCACGTAGTCTTCATAGCTGATCAGCCCGGCTGCATGCGCCGGCGAGCCAGAGGCCACGTCCAGAATGTGCCAGACGTCGTGCACGATGCTGACGGGCGACCACTGCAGGACGAGTCCGAGCGTGCGTGCGCCGACCGGGAGACTGACGCTGCGCACGATGCTGCCCTTGCAGCTCCACACGTCCAGCGTCACCGGGCGGTCCTCGGCCAGCGCGTGCGGGAAGGCGCGCTCGAGGAGCAGCTGGTCCGTGCGCTGTGTGAAGCGGTGTCCGTCGACGCCGACGAGGAAGTCAAAGTACGGTTCCAGCCCGGCGTCGGCGCCCATGCTGCTCTCGGCATCGGCGGCGAGCACGTGGAAGCCGGCGTCGGCGTCGCTGGTGAGTGGCTCGGCTCCTTCGCTGATGAGTTTCAGGAGCCAGCTCATGCCATCACTACGTGTACGAGTACGTATAGAGCATTACTATGTACATTAGGTGAAGAGGTCTCGCAGGATGGTGGCTTCGCAGGCGGACAGGTCGGGAGGGATAAGCGCGTACGTCGACTCGTACGTCTGCAGGCTCAGATGCGAGTAGAAGGGCTGCAAGTCCTCCAACGCGGCAATCTCCTTTTGCTCCAGCATGGGAACCCCAAAGGAGGTGACGTGCCCGTCCTCATGGCCTGCCGTGCTGATCTGCAGCTTGCTGGCCACGCGGTCAGCCAGCGCAGTGGGAGCGTCGTGCTCTCGGTAAACAGCGTCTGCGCTGTCGGTAATGAAGAGCCATGCTTGCCTGTCATTAGCACACTCTTGCAACCTCTCACAGTTCCAAGTCGTCACTGCCGAGCACGAAGAGAAGATCAAGGAGCTTCGATGCCTCGTACACCGTTCGCCTCGTGTCGGCTGTCTCCACTCGGTCATCCAAGATGGCATGCAGAATCATCTGCAAGTCCGTGTAGACAAGAGTCCACAGAGAGAATAGTTCACTCCCGGGGATGCGGAGCATCATGGCACGCAGAAGCACATAGACGTCGCCTCGTCCTCGGTCTTCAAAGCGGCCCGCAAGCATTTCCGCCACAGAGCCAACCAGCTCCTTCGCTTCTCTCACAATAGCTTCATACTCGCAGACCAAGAGGACGTATGCGGTGCGGTGTATATTTAAGCGCCGATTACTCAGCTCTTGTTCACGGGAACCAAACATGGTCGAACCGCTGGAAATGCGCCCGATAAGTTCGCCGATTCCCGTCTTGTCGGTCATCAGACGGCTGACTATCGTTCGCCACTCCACTCTCAGCGCATCTTGTGCAGACATGGAAAAGAAGCGAGCATCGTAAAATGCTTCCATCGTGTCTTTGCGCCATGTCTTATCCGTACCCGGCTGGCCAACTATGACGGCGTATATTTGAAGCACATCGTCGGGAATGAAAGGAAATTGCCTGCTATGCAAGGCTGGTGAAACGAGATTCGACATGATATTCCCATAGGCTACCGACACAGAATCCTGCAGGACAATGGGCAGCTTTGGGATGTTTAGAGCAAGCCATTCTCGTAGATCTCGGGCAGTTCCTGCAAGTTGCAGATTCTCCGTTTGCTCCTCAGAGTCGCGGCGCGCAGCAGTCAGCGAGTTTGTCAAAAGTCTCTGACAAACGTCCATGCCTGTCCTCCGGACCTTCTTACTGTCTCCAAATGCAGTCTCTTGCACCTTTTCACAGAGCACAGTTCCGTAAGCCAGCAAGCCTGGCAAGACTCTTCGATAGATCGTCACATTAGACAGTATGTCGAGTAGAAAGCTCATGCTGTCTTCCCATATCTCTTCCACGGCGACAAGCTCGAGCGACGAGACATACTTTTGCAGGAATGTGACGACGTCGACTGCACCTAGATCCACAGTTTGGGTAGATTTCCGGGATTGCTCCATTCCCATTGCACTTGTTCTACTGTGAATACTATCAAAGATGAATGGGACAGTCCGTCGTGGTCGAGACCCATCTAATACCTTTGTCAAACGAAAGACCGAAGAGGCGCTTGGTTTGTCCCTTGACTTGCCGTGTAATGGAAGCTCTTTCCAAATCTCCATAAGCGTCTCCAAGGATTCAAGAGTCTCTGCGAGGTAGATGTGTTCAAGAAGTCTTCTTGCTCGATTCTTTATTCTTGATGAAAAATATGCAAAAGACTGCTCCATCAACGGCGGAACGCTTCCTTGAGACCAATCTGACCATGACCAAACATCAAAGGCTGCTTTAATTGCATCTTGGAAGCAAAGAACGACTGTGAAGCGATTGTTAGCAGTGGCGTTGCGGTTTTGAGGAAGCTCGAGGGAAAAGACACCGTTGATCACGTTCCCAAGAAACCCACTACCTTCGGGTGGACTCTTAATTTCAGTTGCGGTCTCATCACTCAACAATTGAGCATGAGATGTGGAAAGAAGATGTTCTAAAGCATCAAGGAGAGCAATCATTGTTCCGTCGGAGGTTTTAGCATTTTCAGAGGAAGTTGAGAACATTCGGTGACATACGTCTAGCTCCGTTCGGATTTCGTCACACAGACACTCAGTCAATGGAAGTAATGGTTGGAAAAGTGAACCTCTCATTAATGGAAGACATTTGCTCAAAAAGGTGACCCAAGCTTCTAGGGCTGGCCTTCGGAGCTTATTTGAAAATCCGTCAAAGAGACACTGCATGAAGAGGGATGCACTTCCCGTAGAATGGGAAGTAAGCATATCATCACCGGAAGTACGTTCACGCTTGGTGTTAACTCCAGATCCGAGCGAAGATTCTGACTGAATATTCAAGCCCAGAAAAAGAACATCGAGGATCATTGACTGAAGCTGGGCATTTCCAGGATCGCATACAACAAGGTTAATTAGCATCTCCTCTCCTATTCGCAATGACGCCAATCGATTTGGAGGGCATAATGAAGTCAACAATTTCAAGATTTCCAACGCAGCACTATACAAGGCGAAATCCTCGGAATCCGTGCAACAGAAACGAAAGCATCGAATTGCTATCATCCCGAATAAATTTTCAAAAGATACCGAGTCCAGCCCCAATTTCTCCCACTTTCCTGGCACACCCGCAAGAGCATTGGTTTGAAAGGATGCAAATGTATCTCTTGTGCAGTGTTCCAGCACATTGATGAGTAATCGAAGGCTGTGCGTCAAAAGTGGAACGTCTTCCTCTTCTGAAAGGCGACAAATCTCGTATTCAATTCCATGTCTAGTAGTTTTGACTAAATTGTTGAACAGAAACTCTGAATCGGAAATTTCACATAGTAAAATATGAAACAGATGAGGCTGAGAAGAAAGAGAACGTATTCCAGAATGCAAAACGTGTGAAGACTGCGCTCTGTGTTCAATCCCCAAACTGAGAAGAAAGCACACAGGGCGACGCAAAACCTTTTCGAAGCCATCTCGGTTTGCTGACAGTGTCCAAAGATTTAGCACTCCTTTAACATTTTGGTATGTGGTGTCTTTCGATAAGATGCTGCAGATCGAGGCTGAGAGTGAAAGGTCTCCACGCATAGTCTGAAGCTCCCATAAATGATCCACTGCTTCAACCTGATGCGTGCTGGAGTCGTTTATCATACATAACCAGAATTTCTGAACGATGCACTCCTGGAGTTGAGAGCTGTCGACGTGATGCTGCGAGGGATAGCACAAGAAAACTTTGTTGCACTCGATTAGATGCTCAAATGGCAGATCTTCCAATTTTAAGAGTTTTTCAAGTATGCAAAATACCTCGGCATCATTGACGTAATCGTACTTTCTTACCGAGAGCAGCGACGACAGAACTTGAAGTTCACCAATCTTGACTTCGTGTAATAATTTTTGAACCAACAACACCACTGAGTAATCGACAGCTTCAGTAGACAGAATTTCGTCGTCATTAGAGTAGAGTGCTTCTGCCCAAGCTAGACTGTGTTTTACATTGCTCGCATCCTTCGGTTGATCCGTTTCGGCGACAACAGGGCTCTGTCTCGATAACACTTCGGCGATTTTCATTGCAGCCCTATCCCAATTGTCTGGCTGTTTCAGACATAAGCCAAAGAACATCAGTGGTAGATGAACGACGATATCTTCTTCTCTCAACGTTTGGTTAGAGAGAATGAATTGAAGTGGGACCACATCACCTGCAGAAACAGACTCGAGCACTGTTTTCCAAAGGAGCTTAGGGGACAGAGCGTTGTATAACATGTTTGCAGAAACTGGGGAAATTTGTACATCACATATTTTGTATAAAAATACTCTGATGATCCTGGGCATTATTATCCTTGCGATCTGTGGCTTTTCCAACAGAGACAACAAGACTCGACATGCCCGCTGGAAGTCATTTCCAAGCATGCCTTCAACAACTGTAATAATATCATTCAAGACTACGGCTTGTAGGACCTTCTCATCATCATTCGGTAGGAGCCAAGTATAGAGCCTTCGATTCAACGACATATCTTTTCGTAATACAACCAGCAACGCACATTCAAACAGCATCTGTCGATTTTTTTGGGAGACTTGGAGGAGAAAGTCACAATTAATACGTATATTCTGGACAAGCAATTCCAAGTATCCTCTTTGAACCAAGAGTTCAGAGTCACGCAATCCTTGACAAAAGCACCGAAGCATGAGACCTGGATCTGGACTAGCTGCAAATATCGGCTCCGGATCGTCGAAGTTGGGCATCCGTCGCGAGAGCCAAGAGAGGCCACCTATTCGTCTGCCCGGGCTAATGATATTAGCTAACCAAAAGCATTGCCAAAAGTATTCATCATCGTTCACTGCCTCACGAAATTTCTGAAGTAGTTCCAGACAGCGACTAAACGATTCGCTGTTTTCTTCCTCAAGGGTGGGCATAAGTGCAAGGATCAAAGACCGAAGTATAGGACGAAGTTGGCCACCAAGAGTAATGTAGAATTGTTCATAAATGTTCAGCAAATGTCCCCTGGTTTGCATGGAACAGAAGGAAAGTAATGGTACTAACCCTGGGCTCCACACCATCAGCTCGCTGGCAAGCCCTTCTGGCTTGATGCTAGAGAACACTGCAGTGTAGACTTCCAGTGCCTTCTGATGAACCCCCGCAGGCAACTCAGGTTCAAGACATTGTGCGAGTCGTTTCGACACCACATCTTTTGTAGGTATTGATGTAAGATTAGGATATGTTTGGATGATCTAGTATAAGCAATCACTTACCGGAAGAGCAAATTACTTTAAGAAGTCTTGCTAGAAAGGAGATATAATCCGCCCATTCTTGCCGTGCTTCAAAGATCGATAGGCACCGTTCAACGCCTGAAGCGTACTTCTTATAGCGAGGGTCACCATTGCCCAATACTGGGTAAGACTTTGGTACATCGATAACACATTTACCTTCCTTCTCCCTCCGCAGCACAGATAGAGCTGGTGAAAATGGACTCGAGGACCGACTTGTCCCTCCAGGGTCACTGGCCATGTTGGTCTACGAAAGACATGTCGTCAGAATCACGTGATGCGGGATTTTGGACCGTGAGCCGTGAGACGTGAGACGGGATGATGACCAAAGTGCTAAATGGATAAAGACCGTGAAGATGTGGACGGCGTTACCGATGGTGTAGAAATACAAGAACAGACCGTCGAGGATTATTTTGGGAAAAGTCCGCTTGATGTGCCCATTCCTTCTAGCAATGCTATAACGCCAACGTCGCTGTCATCAAAGCCAACGACTGCACTAACATTACCAATTCAATTTGAATCAAGTACAAGTGAGACAAGTGACTCAAACTCAGAACCTCGATATGAGCCAACGATCTCGTTTGGAACGAATGATGTGGAGGGTTTGCTGTCGGAGGTCCTCAATCAAACTTCCGAGTGGTCTATAAGCACACCTGGGAGTCCGAACCGTGATTTTGATGAGGACCAGGATGATGAGTTTGAATCAGAAGAAGATGTGATGCTGGTGGATGAAGAAGAATTGTTGGCCCGCTGGAGATCGAAACGGAAGCATTTCTTCATTCTCTCGTCGGCAGGAAAACCAATATATTCGCGACATGGTCAGGAAGACATCACAAGCGCCTATATGGGAGTCATGCAAACTATTATCTCCTTTTTCGCTGAGGATAAAGACGATCTACGTTCCTTTGTAGCCGGTGACACTATATTTGTGGTTACGTGTGCACTCCCTTTATACCTTGTCGCTATTTCTTCTATGGGAGAATCCGAACAACAGTTGCGCTCTCAACTAGATGCCCTCCATATGCAGATCATCAGCACACTCACCGGAACCCAACTTCAAAAGATTTTCATTGGGCGCGACGGGTTTGATCTTCGCAATGTACTGAGTGGTACGGAAAATTTCCTTAACGGCCTTGCTGATTCAATGATAAAAGGAGCTCCGGAAGTTTTGGTGGGCGCAATGGAATGCATAAAAGTAAAGAAGCAGGTGCGCGAACTCATCAACGAGGTTCTTCTTCGGCAGAAATCTTCAAAGTTGCTGTACGGCATGTTAGTGGCAGATGGAAGGCTCATATCTGTCGTGCGCCCGAAAAGACATTCGCTGCATCCGCCGGATCTGCAGCTTTTGTTTTCCATGC
>JAABUO010002878.1_pt1 | contig 20751 bp, 32 predicted proteins | sample 5559291 | NCBI WGS metagenome assembly JAABUO01 (sample SAMN10711878, study PRJNA513372) | rock metagenome | isolation source: Antarctica rocks | place: Antarctica: Victoria Land, Finger Mt sud
GGCTGGCATCTGTTCATCTGTTCATCTGTTCATGGAAAGTCAGCACACAAATTGCTCCCGTAGCTGCTTACCTGTCGGCCTACCCAGAAAGATGGCCTGGTCCTTTCTGTGATCAGTCTCAGAGAAGGGAGTACAGTCCTTGCCACAGGTCAAGGGGTCCACCCCCCACAGGTCAGGCAGGGGCAGGTTTGATGTCAGCTTGGGCACATTACAGTAGCCAAAGTAGGGGCCACCCCCAACATCTTCATCACGTGCTGGAACATCGTCTGAGTTGAAGCCAATAGGCATGTCAGGGAGCAGCATGTCATCTAAGAGCCTGTACCAAAATGCCTGTGTCACTGTCACATGACAAAGCAGTTCCTTGCAAGGCAAATGACAGATGCATGCATTGCTTCAAGTGCTCAAGATCTCTGTACCAGACTGACTAGCAAGTGTTTATGAATGCTTTCAAAATGCATCAGTGACACCAGATGCCGACAGTGATGCACCAAATCTGCTTCTAGATTGCTTCACACATGCAAGACCTGATTTCAAAGCCAATTTACGAGGAGAGATGCATATGACGTAACACAGAAAAAACGCTGACCAAAATTATATAAGACTGTACCTTTTTATGACTGGCGTGAAGTACACAGAAAAGCCAGCAGAGAACATGCCCCTGCCTTCTCTGATTGCCATTTTCTTATCAGGATAGTGCAAGGTATTGTTGACAAGGTACACCACTGGCCTGGCGCCATCCATCACAGGGGCTGATCTGCCCAAAGGCACTTTCAGGTTGAGCACATCTGCCACATTGATACCACCCTGATATCGCGACAGGAGTTTGCTGACTAAGGGTGCATAGTCTTCCTGGTATGCTTTGCAGTGATGATGCAGCCATTGTTTTGAGGTGAGCTTCTGTGCAGCTCCGAAGTTGCTGAGGAGGACAATGCAGCCTAGGGTTGTGAGCTGCCATCTATGTTTCATCATGCATGAACTCAGCCTGCTCTTGCACAGCTCGAGAAGTATCGCCTAGCAGAAGTCCTTGCTTGGCAGTTAAGTCATGAACGAGACAGAATGTCGTTTGGCATGATTCGCTGTGCGACGTCATTTGCGCTTTTTCGACACCTGCGAGGCGTTGCATAGCAACTCACAAGGGCTGACGCCCTGCAGATCAGCCAGGCACGCAACGTCGCTAACGAGACAAGGACAACGGACCAGAGATGACAAGTTGAGGAAAAATCAGTGTGCAAGGCTTTGGCACCGGGCGCTCAGGATCGAGCAGCTCGGCTGGACGTGCGTACGTCAAGGTCTGTGCAAGCAACAGGAAACCAAACAGCAGACGCTAGTCCTGAACTATGTCTCGCAAGTAGCAGCACCAGCAGAATTGCGAGATCAGCTGTCAATTTGGGAGCGCGGAAGCCAAGCGAAGCGAGCAACCCAATACTGTGCTATACCTCGGCCGGCCCGAAGCATCTTCCCTGACTTAGTAAACCTATAGTAGTAATCCTGGATTACGTTGATATTAATAGTATGGATGTCGTAGGTCAACAAAACCTAGAGCAAATGTTTGAAATCCCGGAATGAATTCGCTAACGATTTTGTCTCATTTCGCAACAACCCTGACTTTTGAAAATGCCCGTTACCCTGCTGCCACGCCTGTTTGTGCGTTCTTTCTGACATAGAGCGAGATTGCCGCAAGTGTCGAGCTGGCCTTACGGCATCGATTGGTCTGTTTCATACTTGACAAGACGGCCCATTGCCTAAGGCCACTCGCTGCTCTGACGACCTAGATCGGAGCCGGAGACTGATATGAACGGTTCGAGACAGGTATACATCCGAGCTGTCGGCAAGGATTTTCGATCAAATCAACTCGTTAAGGTCAATAGTTATGTTACGCACCCGCGCAGACAAGGCAGAAGTCAGATATGACCAACAAAGCGAAGCGAGGCGCAGGCAAGGGTAAGAAAGCAGCTGCTCCTGCTGCCAAAGCAGAGTCAGAGGTTCCTGACAAGGTAGTAGAGGTGCCACAAGAGGCAAAAGCTTCAGCAGTCAATGAAGGGAAGAGTGCGCCACCACCAGAAGCCTCCGTGGCAGCCACAGATCAGGCAGCAGCACAGGAGAACTGCAGCGCTGAGCAGGAGAAGCCAACTGAAGACGAGGCTGAGGCCATTGCAGAACATTTAGTTGCTCAAGCCCGCAAGCCAATGAAGAAAGAAAGCTCACAGTCTAGTTTGGCTGGATCTGTCACTGTGAGTCTTGTCCTTGCCTTGATCTCGTAACCTCTCTGACTGCCCTTCCATGCGCTGGCTGACTCACAGGCATACCGCATTTCTGACATTCTCTGGCGTCGTGCTGGGCTAGGACGTGTGTGTACCTGCTGACATTTGCAGCTTTGTCTGGATAATGTATTACAAGTGCATGCCTATGCAGCAGGCTGATCAACTCAGTTCTGCTCAGGACTTTGCAACCCTGCTGAAAGCGTGCCTGTGCTCTAGACATGCTGTGACAAACATCTTTGTCCATGTCTCTGCAGGAAACAGAGATTGACAGATTTCAGGCGCCTGAGGAAGCAGCAGCTGAAGAGGACAAGCTACGTGTTGAAAGGGAAGAGAAAGAGAAACAGCAGATTAAGGTCAGCATCTGCTCATGCTATGCAAATCTGGCTGCCAAGTTTGGCACCCAGAGAATCAGGTCTGGGGTGACAGTGTTGATAAAATTGATACACAGCACCTTCGAGCCATACAATGCATCGTCAATCATTCTGAGCTAGCTTGCCTGAGCTGCATGTGTCCTGTGAATGTATAAGACACACACTGTTGCCCGCAAGAGGCCTGCCTAGAGATCTAGGAATTTGCAGACCACAGGCTACAGAGCAGTGCCTAAGTAGTTTGCCCAGGAGACATATGTACAGTCTAAGGCTTCAAAATGTGGCATGCTTGTATAGGAAGCCATTCTGTCTGGAGAAGGGGGTGCCTTGGACAGCAAGAAGTACAAGAAGCTGGATGAGCTGCTGAATCAGACAGATATGTACACCCAGTTCCTCATGGAGCATCTGAACGACGCCAGTACTGCGACGGAGGAGGTTGTGGAGGCTGAAGATGGCAAGGCAGGCAGTAAGCGCAAAGCGGGCAAAGCAGGCGGCAAGAATGCCAAGCGGCAGAAGCCTGCATCCCCCACTCAGGTCAGGCACATGATTTCCAACAAGGGCTTGCACTTGTCTTTGCATGAGTCTCAGTGTTGCACAGTAGCGTCCAGACTCGCGTTCTGCACAGCACAGCAGCTTTGTTTCATCTGAGCAGCGGCTACAGCACAATGTCAACTTTTGCAGCTGCCTGGGTGTCATTCAACAAGTGCATGCAAGAACCATCAACTGTGCAAGTAATGCTAGCTTGCATGTACGACCGGCCTTTGAGCTGCTTGACTGAACATGATGTGGTGGGGGTCTACAGCGCATGCTGACATTGAATCCCATACCTGTGCTGCTACGGTGCTGAGATGTGTGCATGCTGGTGGGCGCCAGGTTATGCTGCCCCTGATTGTGGGTGAAAGGCGTGACTACCAGCTGCGAGGCGTGCGCTGGATGATCTCCCTCTATCAGAATGGCCTTAATGGTATCCTGGCTGACCAGATGGGCCTGGGCAAGACAGTGAGTACCAGTCATACGCTGTTGCAGCTTTCACAGTCCAGACTCATCACAGAGGTTGACTCACACAATGTGTTGCCCTGTTGGCAGGCCTTGCCTGTAATCATGTTGCTGCATACAAGTAGCTTGCCAGCCTGTCTGCCTGTGCTGCCTTACGGGAACTCTCATGACATACACCAACCTCAACGCATGTATGGACTGTTTAGTATCATGTGCTTGTGCACTATCTCTGATGGAGGCATGTATTGCTGCTGTGCCTGTTGGTCCAATCCCAGCTACACAAAGTAGCTTGGTTCATTTCTTTGACATAGGTTCAGTCCATTGGGTTCTTCACAATTCCCACAAGCTGACCTGGATGCAGGTCCAAACTATTGGCTTCTTGAGTCACCTGCGTGAGAAGAACATCTATGGGCCTTTCATGGTGGTGGGGCCCCTGTCCACCCTGTCCAACTGGGTGGATGAGTTCAAGCGATGGCTTCCCTCCATGAATGTCATCCTGTACCACGGCAGCAAGGATGAGCGCCAAAAGCTGCGCACCAAGCACATGCCACATGGTATGATCTGCACCTCAACAGCAATTGTGCATGATACCCCTACACACCTGAGTGTTTACTTCACACCCTCAACAAGCAAGAGTGGCATTTGCTCATAACGTGGTATTCAACTATCACATGCCTGCTGAGCTGTTCAAGTCACGCAGCAAAGCATGGTCTGTGTACTGCATGTCATCCGTGCAGTGTGCACACTGGCAGGCAGTCATTGCCAACATTGCATTGAGCTTTCATGCATGCTGCAACACAGCATGGCCCCTGCAGTGCTTCATGACCACCAATGCAAGTGTCTGCAGGTCCAGCAACAGACAAGTTCCCTGTGGTTGTGACCTCGTATGAGATCGTGATAGCAGACAGCAAGCTGCTGCAGCGGTATAAGTGGAAGTATGTGGTGGTGGACGAAGGCCACCGCTTGAAGAACTTCAACTGCAAGCTGCTGCGCGAGCTGCGCCAGATTCCTGTGGACAACAAGCTGCTGCTCACAGGTGTGACCTGTTCACTGCACTCATCATCTCAGTCACAACAGAAAAGCATGTGAGACATTTTGCCTCTCTCAACAAAGTCGTTGAGAGACTTGAACGTGTGTCTCCTCTTGTAGTCCTAGCCCCACACAAGTATTATTGTGTAGGCTGCTTTTCTTACCTAAGACAGCGCTTGGTCAAATCATGTGCACATGTTGTGGTGACGTCTTACTGCAAGACATTACTTTGTCGTCCCCACTCCGGAAGCACCAAGCACATCTCTGAATGCATATCTCATGCGCTGTTCTGATGGTGTGCAGGCACGCCTCTGCAAAACAATCTGAGTGAGCTGTGGAGTCTGCTCAACTTCCTGCTGCCTGACATTTTTGCTGACTTGGCCAACTTTGAGTCCTGGTTTGACTTCAGTGGAGTAGGGGAGGAATCTGGCAATGCTGAGATACTTGCACAGCAGCAGCATAACAAGGCAAGCTGTTCATCATCTCTCTTCTATGCTTGGTGTCAGCAGCAAGCAGACGGCCACCAGCTGCGCAGTCTTGGCCTTTACAATAGCCATGTTTTGCATCAGCACAGAAGTACCCAAATGCTTGCCACACTCGGCACACCATACCTGTCCAGTATCAAGCCTTACACAGTGAAAATTAGTCAATAGCAATGAGGCAGACCACCAACATGCACAGTGTCCTCTGCAATTGCTGCACGCCACAATGTGGTACTTACTCTTGTGATGGGCACGGTCCTTTGCTGAGCTGACAATGACAATCGAGTTCAATGCTTGAGCTGCATTGTACAGCACTCCAGAACAGAATCTGTGGCCAGTGCATTGCTAATGCAGTACACGTGCCACTACACCATTCTCGTGTGCATTCAAACGCATCAACATGCACAAAGCTGGTCCAGCAGCAACAGCCGCAATGATCTGTTATTGCTAACGAGCCATGGTTGGCAGCGATCATGCCAAAGAGCTGTATTGTCGCCATGCTATTGTTGCCATGGATTTCAAACCTGTTCATTGTGCCCTGATCCTGCAGGTGATCACAAAGCTGCACTCCATTCTGAAGCCTTTCTTGCTGCGGCGTGTGAAGAGTGACGTGGAGAATAGCCTGCCAGGCAAGAAGGAGCTGATCGTCTATGCAGACATGACCCAGCAGCAGCGTGACTTCAACGAAGAGCTGCGTCAGAACACACTTAACGTGAGCGCTGCTGATCTACTGATGTCTGCTTGCACCTCACTATGCTGCTCTTCTGCAAGTACCTTGGCCCCTTACCAAATGCTGCAAAAAGCATTTGTTGAGCATTGCACAGCAGTTTAGCGGACACTGCTTTACATTACTGCATATCCTCTCATGTTGATTGCATGGAATGCCTTGTAGCATGCACCGTCTGCATATTGTGACAGCAGCAACGAGTCCCTGCTCAACACAGGCTCTCCACAAGTATGGTCCATGCATAGCACACAGAGTCACGGCTGGGACTGCACAAAGCTGAGTCACCTACTACAAAATTGCATACGCAAGCCTGCAAGCAACAGCTGTCTCCAAATTGCATATGCAAGCCCCCCAACACTGCTTGTTTTCTAGATTGCATATGCACTGGAAGAAGAAAAAAAGGGGCAAAAAAAAGTAAGGGAAGGGATCCCCCAACACTGCTTGTTGATGGTGTGCAGGAGACCATGGCTGCAATGGCCAAGTCCCAGGGCGGCGCCCACGTCAGCGTGTCCAAGCTGAACAACGTGCTCATGCAGATGCGCAAGAACTGCAACCACCCCGACCTCATCAAGGGGGCCTTTGACGGCAGCATCACCTACCCACCCTCCGAGGAGATCCGTGCCCAGTGTGGCAAGATGCAGCTGCTGGAGCGCATGCTGCAGAGCCTGCACAACGGGGGGCACAAGGTCCTCATATTCAGCCAGGTCAGTGGTTTGCACCATGTTTGGTTGTCCCACAGGTTTGATTTGGGATGATGATATATGTTTGCATAGTGAAGGCTTGCGCATGACTGTCATGCCTGTAGGGCATGCACAGCTGGTACATGTGCTGCCACGTTCATCATTCACCTTGTTCCTCTTGAAGGGATATAATATTTTATTTGGATAAATTTATTAAGTCTGTGTTTGTTGATACTCTTTCTTTCTAAGCCCTGTTCAAGCACACATGCCGCAGATTGCTGCTTTTGGCAGGGCAGACCAGCCAGAATCAATGGGTATGCCCCTTTGCATTTACCCTGCCTCATTGCTTCCTGCTTCCTGTCCTGAAGCAATCATAAAGTGCTGTGGAGTGTATAAATGAAAGCAGGGCTGCCAGCCAGGTACAGATGCGTAGCAGCATTTCATGTCTTGAGCTACTGAGCACGAAGTGCTGCGACGCATCAGTATCTGGCTGACGACCCTGCTTTCATTCATACACTCCACAGCATGCCTGCACTCAGCAAGCACAACTCAAGGCAAAAACGTCACCTTTACAACCCATGTCTCCACTGATTGAGCCATGTTCATCACCAACAAAGTCAAGGATCAGCTCTCAGCCTGCGTATCCTGTGTGAATGCAGATGACCAAGATGCTTGACTTGCTGGATGCATACCTGGAGGGTGAGGGCCACCAGACCTGCCGCATTGATGGAAGCGTGAGCTGGCAGGACCGCCAGGAAGCCATCCGCTCCTTCAACACTGACCCCAACGTCTTCATCTTCCTGCTGTCCACCCGGGCTGGCGGCTTGGGCATCAACCTCACCTCTGCTGACACTGTCATCATCTATGACAGTGACTGGAACCCCCACCAGGACATGCAGGTACCCACTTGCTGCCTCACTGCCTGCTGCCTGTATGCATTTGGGATCAAAGGGGGGCAAGTGCCTAGCAACCAGCAACAATTGCTGACCCACTTGCCAACATGAAGCATTGTTGTCACAAGTCTCAGTTCTACAAACAGGGCAGAACTCTTGTTTTGGTGGTTCTCTTTGTTCTTGCAGAGAACTCTCATTTCTAAACTACAGTAGTTTTGTTATGCTTGTGATTGGATTTGCGACTAAAGTTGTAGACAAAAGGGTATGAGGCTGGTTGTGTGTGAGCAGGCCATGGACAGGGCTCACAGGATAGGGCAGACCAGGCCGGTGCTAGTCTTCAGGCTGGCCACAGCCCACAGCGTGGAGGGGCGCCTCCTGCAGCGTGCCAACAGCAAGCTCATGCTCGAGCGCCTTGTCATCAAGCAGGTACCGTCATTCACTCATGCAGGCAGCAAGTGCGTCCGTACATGGCACCCCACTACTAGTCCTCGATGCGTAAAGGAATGACACTGTGGGCTTTGGCACTGCATGTGATGATGTATTTGCCTTGCAACAAAGCCTTCTGCTCGTGCTTTGCAAGAGCAGCTGTCACGGTGGTGAAATGGTCAAAAATGCTCACTGTGTCTCAGCCTGAAGTGCACATGTATGTGAGGCAGGCCCGCAGATACCTCACCCTCAAGCTTTTCTTCAATCAATGCCAAACAGCCCCACGCCTTTCTTCTCTCTATGTGACCCCACGTCTTTCTTCTTTCTATGTGAGGCAGGGCTTGTGCTGCAGGGAGCTTTCCTGGACAGTGAGGCAGCAAACAAGAGCAGCAGCAATCTGAGTGCTGACGAGCTGTTGGAGCTGCTCAATACTGACAAGACCTTCCAAGACAAGGCCCAGTCTGGTGTTGTTACTGACAAGGTACATGTAGTGCAGACTTTGAGCTCTGTTTGGCACACTGTCTTGTCACTTCTCTGCATGGCCTGTACTCTTTCAATGGCCACCTAATTACTTGTCACTTGTGTGTGCTGCAGCTGCACAACAATTGGAACCTCTTGCTGAAGCATAGAACTTTGCAATCCTGATCAGATTGCTGCCTTGACCATTTGGCAACCTGCAATTACAACTCAGTTTGTGCATACACTGAAGTTGCCGTGACAACTTGCCTTAACACTTCTGGTCACTGCAGGTGCTGAAGCAGCTGCTGGACCGGGGTCACATGGTGTCTGGTAAGCCTGGGGACAAGGGCTCACCCCAGCCCTACCCTGACGTTGGGGTGGGGTATGAGGTTGTGAAGCATGGCGATGGCTCAGGCCTATTGGCTGGTGTTAACCAGTAGCGTTGAGCAAGGCTTCATTCTTTTATTGCTTTTACAGATGGCTTGTTGACTGCCGGTCAAACTTGTTGAAATTGCCTGTGTAGTAATTTGTGTTTCTGGACAATTGACATCACTCAAATCTGATTTTACTGACATGTCATGCTCTAGTGTAGAAAGGTTCTGTCAGGTCAAGCTGTGCTTTGCTAGGTTGTTAGGCCTCAGATCTGGTACTGAATCGGCCCTCGATACGCGACTTCTGCAGCTCAATGCAGTGTGTGACACAGGACATGAGATGATTCCTGTGGTGTATCCAATTATGAGTAAACCGCTGATCGACATGCTATGCGCAAATTTTCTTACAGTGTCAGACAATTATTGCAGCTTCACGTCATGAAACATCAGCATGCTTCAGATTATTGGCCTCGAGCTCAAAGTAACAGTGTAGGGGCTGCACATCTTGCCAACGGTGCACAACAAAATGACGATGTGACTGCTAACGAGTGCCAGAAGGTTGTACCTTCTGCTGAAACATGTTTGTGCTCACCAGCACATGCTTGCACCAAATCAAACAGCTGAGCTGCTGGTGGAGGTTAAGAGTCGTATACAACCCATTTCTGGCTGCTATCTGCATCTGGCTGACTGCGCCGCAGTCAATCATAAAGTAGTCACTAAAACCAGCTACACTTTGTACTGAGGCACATTCACAAAAGCAGGCTGGTGTTGCTCTGCAGCAACATGTGCCGCAGTGCTGCCTGGCTGCAACAGGCAGGCAGCTTCGGTTCCCTGTACCAACAAGGGCAGGCAGCAAGCTTTGAGACCTGTGCGATGTTGTGACTGGTCAAAACAGATCCGCACATCACTCTTTCTCTCGCCCTTCAATGAAAGTTATGTTGCCCTCGTACAACACGGCATGCATTGCATTGAAAAACTGGCAGGCGCTTCCAATCCAAACGGTCATCAGTCACACGATAGATGCAAACCACTCAATCAAGGCTCTGGACCTGTCGTCACATAAGTTGGACCCATATGCAATGCTCCTGCTGGTCAATAGCATTTTGTCTTGATGAAGCTCAAGCAACTCCATCATGTTGTTGTTGTAAAACTGAGCATAGTCTTTACAGGTGAACAACAATGTTGTGCTATCACCAGGTGCCTTGAAGGGACGTCATCGGGTGTTGTGTTGTGTCAAGCTTTGGGACTAGCACTGGCACAAGTGTGGCCTGTTGTCAACAGACTAGTCTGTCATGAGTAATGTCTAGTCGGTTCTAACCTCATGTGTGCCAGGAATCAATGAAATTGAATCATTGCACAAAAGCATGCTAAATTTTGTGCTCATGTTGGAAAACTGCAATTTTGTACTTGTACACTCACTATGAATGGCAATGTGCTACTGCTTATGACCTTGTACATGACACTACGTAACACTACCGTACCCCTGATATTAGTGGCACGTGGACCAGGGCAACCTGATACTGTAATCAGTACTTACTCAAGTTTACCAAATCATAGCTTCAGTCTGCAAAGCTCGGCAGTTTGCATCAAATTGTGACAGCTGTCCCATAAGACTGCCATCCAAAGGCTACAATCCATGATCAGGATAAGCCCTGTGACAGGCACTTTTGGCCTCTTGCGCTCACCACAATTCGCACAATTGCTATGCCAACTGGCACGACACCCATTGCCCAAGTCCCACCATCTGGCGTCAACATTGCTGAAAGATGCTAGTCCTTTTGCCTGCCTTCCTCATGTGGCACGCCAGGCTTTGCTTCACACTGTGGCCACCTCATTGAGCAGGTGCTTAATGACATTCTTGCCCTTGATGAGGTTGATGCGCTGCAGCCGCTCATTGGCCAGATGGCAGTTGTCACTAGCTTGCCCAAAGGGCACCAGCAACGCCGGGGCAGCTAGCATCTTCTCTAATGTTGATGCCACCTGCATGACAACTCCACGCATGGCTGCATGACTGGTACCAACAGTCTGTTCAGCAGGTGTTTACCGTTGCTACTATTGACTGGGTGACAAAGCTTCAGAACAAGTCTTCATGGAGTAACACTGCACAATCCTGGCACAGTGTTTTGTGGGCAAAGAGGTGCAATGACTGGTTGGGCAAGGCACCAAATGTTGTGTTCAGGCAAATAAGCACACACGGCAAGTAAGCTACCAGGAAGCGAAGTTGCAATGAAGGCCTGCTGCTGGCTGCCTCTGTCCCAGCATCACTGTCTCTGGTAATGACACAATAATATCACACCCATATGCACACGCCCACAATGCAATGCAACAAACACTTGTTCAGTGATCTGCTTGGTGTTGAGCGACAGCAGTTGGGGCTCACCGGCATGGTGCCGCCTTCTCGCACAAAGAGGGGCTGCACATTCCACTCCCGGGCCAGAGCCCGCTCAGCCAGGCGGAAGAGCTTGCTCTCAGGGTCAGCTTCCCACCAGTCCCCCACTGACTTTACTCTCACACTCACTACATTGCTGCTGCGCAGCTTATTGAACTCGTGGTCAACATGAGCCCTGCATTACACAGCATATCACATCATTGCAGCATGCAGGTAACATGCTATGCTGTTGCTGCTGCTGCTGTGAAGAGCACAGTGCATCTGAATGTAGTAATTGGCCCAGGCGTACCTCAGGGCTGCGATGAGGTGATCAGCGTTCTGGTCAGGCACAAAGCGGATGCTGACATTGCCCACAGCTGAGCGAGGGATGACTGAGAATCTGGTGGGGCCAAAGCGGTACGCGCTGTCACCACTGCCATCCTCATCCCCGATACGCACATCCACTACGGACAGAGTGGGCTCACACCACCTGGCCTTTAGCACTTCCCTGCAACATGTCTTTGCTCTACGTCACAGATCCAGACAAACATAGGGCAAACACATTGAGACAGCATATAAAATGAGCACAGACACGCATCATCATCACTAAGAAGGCTTGGGATACTGCTCAGCACCAGATGCCTGTGTCTGCCAATCTTACCCAAACAAAGGTAACTCACCCTCTTGCAATCAAGATACACAACAGTGCATCAACAATGTTGTCTTACATGTTTGAACATGCCAAAGTCAAGCATTTCGTCCACGCAATTAGACAGCAAGAAGGTCATCCAAGAGTGGACTGGACCAGCGCAGTTTACAATTTTGACTTAGCGCAAGGCTGACCTCATGTTGGCAGCAGAGGCCAGCTTGGGAATGCCCAGGGCTTCTCGGTAGCCCTCCAGGCTGAACTCATGGCACCCGTCCAGCCTCTGCAGGGCCGCCCCCAGGGTGTTGGGCCGCACCCCTGAGTAGAATCCGGGGACCATGATGTTGTTGCGGCTGTCCACCAGACTGGCAAGCAGCTTGGTGAGATCTGAGAGTGGCTCGTTGAAGACCCCGCCATCGTTGCCGCTGTGAATGTCACGCTCTGGGCCTTTCACCTAAACATGGATGCAGCTTTTATCAAGGCAAGTGCTTGTAAGCAATAATATTTTGCATCCGACCAGTCCAGCTTTGCCGCACAAGATGTTCTTGGGCACTTTTTGGCCTTGCATGCTTGAACATACAGCATGGTTAGGCCTGAGTGCTGCTAAATTTCAGCTACTTCTGAACTGCAACTTGGAACGCTGGAATCATGTTGTGTCATGGTCATGCATTCAGATATCTTAAGTCATGTCCATGCGTTCAGACATCCTGCACCGTGCAAGTCAGTTCAGAGCTGCAGTGCAAAGGTAGCTGATATGCAGCAGCGCAATGGCGTGAATCTGGCTGGAGGGCAAATTGCACTTCATGCCACAAGTTCCATTGCTATCTTGCTGTGTGCTGACCGACCCAGGTATAGGTGGCTGACTGCAAAACTTTCTACACAACAGCTCATCAAGACCAAACATGGTGACCTGAGTGGCCCAGCACAGCCTTCACATTCTATCTGCATGGACTGGAAGCACAGCTGTTGAAGAGCACCGGTCAAATGGTGCAGGTCAAAGGGCATAGGTCGAATGGAATTGGGTGAAGAGGCTTAGGTTGAAGGGCAGACCTCAATGGAGAGGGCAATCATGCCCCTCATGCCATAGGTGAGGCAGGGCATGGTCTCCCCCACCCACTGGGTGTTGCTGATCACCACCAGCTGGGTCCCCTCCAGCCAGTGCTGGTTCCCCAGCAGAGCGTCCTTGAACCCCACACTCCCTGCATCACCCCTTGTGTCAGCCTCGCGCTTCACAAGTCTGATCAGTGTGCATGTTTGCGCATCACAAGTCTAATAGGTGTGTGCATGTTTGCGCTTCACAAGTCTAATCAGTGTGTGCATGTTTGTTGGTCAGACCATGCGGTGCCTCCAGCCGCCCCAAGGGATATGAAGGGTCATGCTAAGCCAAAATAGGTGTTAAGCATAGCTGCGATACATTCCAGCTGACTGCAGAGGCAGCAGATTGCACTGAACAGATCAGGCATGACAATAGCGCAGGTATGCTGTAATGATCCCAGAAGCGGCTGCTGAGGCAGTGAGGGTGTACCATTCTCTTCCTCTCCCTCAAAGACAAAGGCCACATTGACTGGCAGGGAGGCGTCGGTGCCCTGCCCCTCCTCCAGCATCTCCTTCACTGCATATATGAATGCCAAAATGGGTCCCTGCACATATGCACATGGGTTTTCAGTAGGGTTCTAGCAAAGTGGGCTTGCATGTCAGGCATGTACGGGCAATCGTTGTACACAACAACCAGCACAGATCGAGTCCCTGACAGCACATGTGCCAGTGGATGTGACAGCCAAGCTTAACATGCGCCTTGTGCAGAAAATCACAGCCTCATGGTCAAAGCTGAAGAATGCATAGTTGCTTGATCACCTCAACCTGCGGCAAGCAAAACGCAGCCAACACACACACTCTGTATGATCACCTATTCTCCCAGCTAGAGCGCGAACTTGTAGGATGCCTACCGACATCTTGAGCTGTGGTGCTGCATGCATGCAGGAGGCATGAGCAGGTGAAGCAGGCTGACCTTGTTATCTGAGGTGCCCCGGCCATAGTAGTAGCCATCAATGGCATTCATCTCAAAGGGGTCTGTCGTCCATTCTCGCTCCATGGCAGGCTGCACATCATAATGCCCATAGAACGTGACCGTGCGCTTGCTCTCATCACGGCCTAGACGTGCAATGACGACCGGGTTCTTGTCCTCTACTGGGCGGCTGATCTTGATTTCAGCGCCTGCATTTCAAAGCAGCACAGTGCACTCCAGCAGTCCAGCGTTTGCAGATATGAAGTTGGTGCTTGGCTGCACAGCATGCATCAAACACCTCACATTTGACTGAAGACTGTCTGCTGAAGAGTCTGCTGCGTAGCAGACTCACCGCCATGATTGTCATCATTGTAGCAGGGATTGGCCTAGCAAGCATTTTCATCCCACCTAATAGCCATTGACGCAACACACACTGCACCAAGTTGATTGAGCACACACTCTGTATGTAACACACATTGTGCCAAGTTGAGTAAAAGGTAGCCTGGTACAAGTCATCAGGACATGTTCAGCACACCAGCTCATGACAGCATTCCCAATACTCAGCATTGTGCAGCGTACAGCTGTGTCATAAGGCTCATCAGCCTCCTAATTAAACGCTCACAACTCCACGATGTCGTTGACCCTGACTTCATGGCCCCTTGAATGTGATAACTGGAATCTTACCTAGGGATTCAAGGAGGTGAGCAAGGTACTTGGCTCCCTTGAAGCAGTCCTCCCTGAGGCTGGGGTCACTGCTGACTGTGCGCATGCGCACAAACTCCCTCAGGGTGCGCTCCAGCTCCTTCTCCAGGCGGGCCGACACACTGCCTGCCGCCCCCCTCCCCTCGCTCATGCTCACCCCTCCAGCCTTCTTCAGGGCAGGCGTAACACCTGCAGTGACACAAATTTGATAAGTGACGAGCTTCACTGGGTGTCACACTACACCTTGTCTATAGACTCCTTACCGTGTTTCACACTCAAGCTTTGATGTGATGTTCTGCTTTGGCACCGACCAGAACACGGGCACAAGGGCAATTAGCAGGTTGAGCAAGGCACACTGCACCAAGTGCACCTGGCATGGGATACCAACTGCTTGGTAAGATATGTTTGCAAGATGTCAAACATGTTGTCATACTTGCCGATGTCAAGCACGTCATCATGTTCCCCATCATCATGCTCTGACAGTCACATGGGTCACCAAGGGTCATGGGTGGGGTGTTTCAGGGGCTGCAATTCAGGCTTGGGTGCGGCCAAAAGTGTTGGCACACTCGTACCACCACTTTTGGCAAACTCATAGCAAAGCAGTAGCTTGCTCAGTGACACAGAAATCCTATGCGGCAACATTCAATCATGTGCCAGAAATGATGCGCAGAAGTCAGTGTGTGTGTGTGTGGCGCCAAAAAAGAGTGACCTTGTGAGACTTCCTGGCCTTCTTCAGCAACAGCTGCAGTGTGGCTGGACTGGGCAGAGTCAGTGGGGGTGGCATGGGTGCGGGCCCCCCAGGCAGCCTCCATGGCCTGCCTGTACACCTCCTCCATGCTCCACATACGGATCAGGTTGTCTGAGGATCCAGTGATGGCAAACCTGCGCAGTGCAACACAGCTGCTCCAATAAGCTTCTTTCAAACCTGCTGCCTGAAATGTGTGCTGGTGTGCAAACAGAGGCTGGCAAGACCGAACAGAGGTTGCCAAAGAAAGCACGCAGAAGTAGCCTTAGTGATGACGTAGGATCAGTGCTGGTTACCAATGATGATGAGTAATGGTGATCAACGGCTAACAATTTGCAACACACGCATCAGTGGTAATCATGAAATCAGGTCTGAGTTGGCAGTTGCAATGGATGGGAGTGGTGCAAGCCAAGACATTCAGTGGACTTGTGCATAAGGGTTGTGAAGGCCTTGCCCAAGCCAACAACACATGCATGCACAGCTTCACGAAACAGTATGTGGCTCAGAGAGGTGCCAAGCTTAGTTGTCAGCCAAGACAGCTGTCAACACAAGAGGTTAGTATTGTCATCCCTGGCAGGCTGGTGGTTTCAGGCAGAGGCAAAGCAAGAACAGGAATCCAAGAGCATACTTGTCAGACATGACGGTGGCCAGCAAGGGGAGGGAGTGATCTGGTCCCTGGCAAGCCAAGATGGCAAGGCAGGACCAGCAGCGCGCCGACCACACCCTCACTGTGCCATCTGCTGAGCTGCTGGCAAACAGCGCTGCACTGCTCAGCTTGCCCTCGCCAAACTGCAACAAGGGCATAACTTCATATCCAGCATGTGACAGCGGTGTGACTAAACCTAAACGGCGTGCTCACAGCTGAAGCAGCAGCAGCATTGCGCACGCTAGTGTGTTGCTTTGCAGCAGCTGCTTCTTGGTGTTTCAGGAATGGCAGTGCTCAAAACTTGCAGCCTCTTAGCACAGAAGCTAGTGCCAAACACATAGCATTAGCACGCAAGTGCCCCCCCTTCACAAATGCCAAAAATCAATGTGCTCAGCTGAGGATACACTCTACATGTGGAATCTGGAATATGAAGCCACCTGTGAGCAATCAGGCTCAGGGGGGGTGGGGGGTGCAGCTGGGATCCCAGAAGGCGGCTGCAGACTCAACCCCGCAATACACATCACATCATCCCGGTGACCTGCTAGGGTTCTGCGGCACACCAGGGCATCCATATCCCATACTCGGATGATGTTATCTCGCCCTCCACTTAGGAGGAGGCCACCAAGGGAGCACAGGCTTAGAACGCTACCCCTGTGCCCTCGCAAAACTCTGCACACACACGTAGTCAGCCTTTACCATCAAAGAATGCATGCAGCCTGTTTGACAGAGGATAGTGCTGTACGTAGACAGAGAGCCTTTGCCTATGCTAACAAAAAGTGCATGCTGTCTGTTTGTGAAAGAGCTGCACGATAGTAGATCAGCGTTATCTGCGTCGCACCTCCCCATAAAACGCTGCAACTAGTTGCAAAGCAAGGCATGCTCTGCTGGAGCGTCCGTCTCAACAGACATGTGATGCACAAGGCTCAACCCCACAAAACTTAGGTTCACAGGAATGATGCCTTGCTTGAGGCATAATAGCAGTAACGGCCAAATTCTGCTTTCGATTGGTTGACACAGCCCTTCTGAGGCTCGCTCCAGACAGAGCAAAACACAGCATACCTGCAAAACTCCAGTGAGCCTGCCTTCCAGACTTTGATCATGGCATCACCACCAGCACTGCAGACGTAGTCTCCACACAGAGCCAGTGCAATGACAACTCCACAGTGGCTGTCAGCCATAGCGCTGCTGCCTACAAGCAAGCCGCTGTCGCTGCACACATGGCCATTGCAGGCTGGCCCAGGCTTTGCAGAGGGCGGCTTGCCATTTGGGACTGACTGTTTCAGTGCGTCTGTGCTGTTACGCGTAGCCTTGTCTGGGCTGTGGAATATGTTGCTGGGCGGTGCTGTAGTGATGCAATTGGCTGTTGTCACAGCAGCTGTGTCTGAGTGAGGTTTTGAGCTGTCAATCAGTGCTGCTGTTCTGGACAGCCAGCCATTGCTGGTGGCTGTGCCATTGGGTCTGGCTTCTGGGGGTGATGTGACAGGGCAGGTGTCAACTGCAGCGTCAGGTTGCTGTGCTTGTGTGGAGAGGGTGGGATCCTCCAGGCTGCATTTGAAGGCTTGCACACGCATGTCCTGCATCACCAATACACTTGAGCATCACCCTGCATCACTAATAGGTCTAAATGCTTGCATGCACATGTCCTGCATCACCAACATGTGGCAGAGTAAACATGGTTGCAGCCATGAAACTTAGTACAGACATGCAGCAATATCAAACATTGCTCAGCCAATTCACATGGAATGCTGCATTGCAGTTGCTACGCAGACCTGACATCACATGATGCAAAATGACAGCGTGGCTTGGGTAAAATCATAAGAGCAGGCAAGACCTGGACGCAGTCATGGCTGTCCTTTCAGGATGTAGCAGCAAACGGTGAACGCACACACGAACATGCTTCCCAGACTCAGACACACGGTGAAACGTAGACCATGAACCATAGCATCAGGTTGCAGACAAGGCACAGCAGCAATGTAGCTGCTGATATCAACAACACCATCAGAAGCAGCAGCCACAAGCAACAGCATTTCAGCACAATTGGGTGCCAAAAAGTATCACCACCATGAGCAGCAGCCGCAAGCAACAGAATTTCGGTACTGTTGGGTGTCAAAAAGTAACACCATCAGAAGCAGCAGCCACAAGCAACAATACTTTTGTCCTCTGCTGGGTGTAAAGAAGTAACACCATCGGAAGCAGCAGCGACATGCAACAGTACTTTAGTACCCTATTGAGTGCCAAAAAGTAACACCATGAGAAGCAGGACATGGGTTCCTGATTGGGTCCCAAACAGCAACACCCCAAATGGGAAAAAGCACTGACCTGTCCACCGACATAGACAGTGCCATGAGGGGCAGCAGTCATGGCCAACAGAGCGCCGCAGTCCTGCTGAGTCTTGATGACCTGCAGGCACTTGAAGGTGGCCACGTCCCATACCCGGATGTTGCGCCCGGCTGTGCTGTACATGCGAGAGCCACAGATGGCAATGCGCTGCACCGGCTGCTGGTGGCCCTTCAAGGTGTGCAGGCACTTGCACTGCGCTGTGTCCCACACCTGAACCACCACACCAGACACATATCCGCAAGGTTGACATGATGATGACTTACACACAGAGACTTACAGAGGGACCTGCAGATAGTGTCTTACAGATAAAGACTTGCAGGTGGTGATTTACACGTAGTGACTTACACATAGTGACTTACGGATTCTGGCTTACAAATGCTGCTCAGCATTGTGTTGAGTGACTGGCAGCACTCAATGGCCAGATAGTAGGGCTTTGGGTTTGTGACTCTGGCAGCGCAGGAACAATCCAGCAGTTTGCTCAGCTGTTCAGTCAGCAGCGACAATGTATAAGCAGCCTTCAAGCAAGGGTGCAGAGGCCCTTGACTGTGCCACCATCAAGTGACATCTCCCAATGGAAAAAATGCTTGATTGATGGTGCCAAAGATTGTGTTGTGTACGCATGATCAGCACTTTACTGCAGCAAACCTCAGACTGGGGGCAACATTTCACCACATTTCATTGAGGAAGCCAGGCATGTTGTGTGGAAGTGAGTGGGTGGTGAGTACCTTGATGGTGCAGTCAGTGGAGCCTGAGAAAAGAAGGCGGTCCTCATACATGGCCAGGCACACCACAGCCCCTGTGTGGCCCGTCAGCAAGTGCTCCTCACACACACCCTTGCCCGTGCCTCCCTCATCACCCCCACTCACTGCTGTGCAACTGGACTCCTCCAACTCTGCCAGGTTGCCTGTGACAACACATAATCACAAGTCAAGAAAGGAGACTGCCATGATGCCATTGATGAACTTTTGTTATCAAACTCTTTGCTGCTGCTGCTGTTGCTACCTCGCTGAGTGCCAGGGCAACAAGGGAGATGCAAGGCTTGGTGCCTGTGCTTCTTGTTGGCCTTGATGTCAGGCAGGCATCCCTGGACTGTGAGAACAGTATGAGTGCAGATTGCACGACAGGCCAGATAGGACAAACCACCCAGCACACGCAGTCAGCAACTCAAGGAATGTTGTGCTGGTTGCAGCAGCATCCCTCATGCAGCAGGACATCTTGCACTCCCTAGCAACAGCAACAGCTGAGGTGTCAATTCACGCTGTTTGCAAACAGAGAAAGGGCCGGTATCCAAAAGTACTGAAGACGCACCAACACTTTGAGCAATGCGGCGCCTCTTGTGCCTATGCAAGGGCCACACTTGGCCCTCAACCTCAGCAGCACTGGTGACGGCCTCCAGGCAGCGCATCACCTCCTCCTGCCTTGGATGCTTGCCACTACTAGCCAAGGGCGACTTGAGTATGCTGACGTACCCACTCTTGCCCTGACTGATGATGAGGGCGGTGTTGCGGGGCACTGAGACCCAGTCTGAGGAGCCTGTGATGGGCTCACTGGAGACGATTGCCACCCTGGTGCCCACCTCGCCGTACTTCAGAGAGTACTGACCCTCGCCTGCAGATGCAAGCCTGGTATGGGGCAAACGCGCTGCTGCTGTACACGTGTATGTATTCTGGGCAACCTGCCTGGGTTCAAACAGAAGCTGCAACTGTTTCATCATGTAACATTCTACCGGCTACTTGCAGTAGCAATCAGACATGAGTCGTTGCCTCGCACATACAAAAGATGCATTGACTGCTGAGAAGCCGTCCTGGGAGTTGTGGTTGCCACAAAGAGCAGGGGTGACAGCAGCATGTGTTGCAGCTGACCTGTGACGGCTGTGTTCCTGGCACTAGCAGCATTTGAAGCTGCACCAGGGGTGGCAGACTCAGGTCTGGCTCCAGTCTCTTGTAGCTCCCTCTGGAATGCAGACCCCTCAGCATAGTACAGCGAGGCTGGCGACTCGGAGTCATGAGAGACATAGCGTGTGGCAATCATGTTGATGCCGTCTGACACCACAAAGTTGAGCAGGGAGACTTCAGTGACGCCTGCTTCCTGCTGACACTTTGTGATGGTTGCTATTGTGGCCTGCACACAGTCCCAATGCTTTCCGTGATCAGCTGCAAACGGAGCTTGGTGACATGCAACCTGTTCTGCTTAAGCTGCGCTTTTTCAACCTCAATGGCAGCAATTTCATTGACATCGTGACATCCAAGCCTGGCTTGATGAACAGTAGTGCGCAGGGAAACCTCATGCAGGCAGTGACGTTGACAAGAGCAGTGGGGACAACGAGGCATGTGAACCTCTGCTCACACCTCCATGGCTTGCAGCAGAACCTGTGGGGTCTGCTGAAGATTCAAGTCGGGCAAATGATTCAGGAAGATGGAGAAGCTGATGGCTGAATCTGAGTGGAAGGAGGACACAGTATCATAAGCTGCATCTGCCAGAGTGGACAGCAGAGCTCGCCGAATCTTCATGAATCCGCCAATCACGCCATTGTGCATCCAGAGGTACCGGCTGAACTGGAAGGGATGGCAGTTCTGCTCACTCACTGGCATGCCAGGGTATGCTGCC
>JAABUO010002884.1_pt1 | contig 20729 bp, 22 predicted proteins | sample 5559291 | NCBI WGS metagenome assembly JAABUO01 (sample SAMN10711878, study PRJNA513372) | rock metagenome | isolation source: Antarctica rocks | place: Antarctica: Victoria Land, Finger Mt sud
CGAGCGAGCAGATCGCCCGCGTCGTGGAGCGGCTCGGCCCCGCGCGCGCGCGCGTTCCTCGTGCGGGTGCGGGAGATCGAGGCGGGGGGCGGCCGGATGCTCCCCGACGGCAGCCGGCGTCGGACACCCGGTGGCCTGTTCTTCCTCCTGGTGCGTCAGAGCGCGGACGTGAGCCGGCGCGATAAGGGCTACATCTTTCCCCACCTCTTCCAGCAGACGAAGCCACGGGCCGCGACCGGGGACAGCGCCACGGCCGCCCCAGCGTCTGTCGCCTGGACCGATGATACCTACCACGCGCTCGCGCAGGAGTTGCAGCAAGACAACACAGGGAGGGCTACCACCGTGAAAATCACCGTCATCGGCCACCCCGGCGCCGCCGTCGAGCAGGGTCAGGCCGTCGTCGTCGGGCTCACGAGCGCGACGGCGCCGACCCTCCCCAAGGGCCTGCCGGAGCCGCCCGCCGGCACCCGCTACACCGTCTTCGTCGCCCCCAAGCAGTGGGCGAAGGTCGCCGAGGCCCTCGCCGCCGACCCCGAGGACGCGGCCATCATCGAGGGCTACGCCGCCCTCGACCCGCGCGTGGAGGGCATCGCCGTCTACGCCACCAGCGTCACCACCAAGCGATTGCAAGCGGCCAAACGCGCCGCCACACCATGAGAGGCTGCTGTGTTCCTCGGGCGCAAAGATCACATCCCGCGCTTCCACAATGCCGAAAGCATTCGGCGAAACGATTGCACGATAACTTGGTCAGAATGACGCCCTCTCGCACAACGGTGCGGCCGACCGCGCCGTCCATCTGCATCAGGCGAACGGCTGATCCTTGAGGGCGAGAGAGGACGCGCCACGAACGAAGCCGACCGTGCGGATGCCGATGCGCGCGGGGAGCTTGCCGGCCGGGAGGACGAGCGGCGTCGGGGCCACCTGGCCGGGGGCGTGCAGGGGATAGGCCGTCGACGCGGCGGTGTGCATGACGATGTTGCCCTCCGTCTTGCTGATGATCTGGTGGATGTGGCCATTGAGCGCGGTGACCGAACTGAAACGCTTGACCAGTGCGAGCACCTGCGTGCTGTCCTCCGTGGCCCAGCCCCATTTGGGGTAGACCGCCAACAGGGGAACGTGGCTGAAGATGACCAGCGGTGTGTCCGACGAGAGCGCGGCGAGGTCCTTCTTGACGAAGGCGAGCTGCTCCGGCCCGAGCAACCCCAATCCCGTGAGGCCGCTCTGCCCTTCGGCCTGCTGCACGTTGGCCAGGGCCAAGAAGTGGACGCCCTTGAGGTCGAAGCTATAGTAGCCGCTGCCCCGTGTCCCGCGTCCGAAGACCTCCAGGTAGCGCTTGCCGTGGTCGACGAACACGTCGTGCTCACCGGGCACGTTGAAGGTGCGATCGGTCTTGATCGTGGCCATGATCTGCTTGGCCGTGTCGAACTCCGTCATCTTGCTCAGGTGGACGTGGTCGCCCGTGTGCATGACGAAGGCCGGGCGCTGGGGCAGGGCGTTAATGCGCGCGACCGCCTCCTCGAACGTGCCGACCACGTTCTTGTTGGCGGCTTTGCTGAAGCCGATGTGGCTGTCGCTGATCTGCACGAAGCTGAAGTCCGCCGTGGTGGTCGCGGGGACCCGCGCCGCGTCGGCCAGGGCGGTGGAGGTCACCCTGCCGCCGGCGAGCGCCCACACGACACCTGTCCCGGCCCAGGCCATGCATTTGAGAAAGCCCTGTCGATCTATGCCATCATCCTGATGGTCGTGCTCGATATAGTCGCTCATGAGAACGTCTCTTTTCGTCCGCGCGTGGCGGGCGCCGCTATTTCTTCACGACGATCGTGCCGTGCATGTACGGGTGGATGCTGCAATAGTACGAGAACGTGCCGACCTTCTTGAAAACGCGCGCGAACTGGTTGCCGGTGTCCAGGGCGTCGGACGACCACAGGCCCTTCGTGCCGTCCACGGTATGCGGATCGCTGTCTGTGTTCGTCCAGATGATGCGTGTGCCTGCAGAAACGACGAGGCGTGCGGGTTGGAAGGCGAAATTGTGGATGGTTACACGCACCACGCGCTGGCGCAGTTGTGTGACCGTCCCGGACATCCTTTGTGTCGCCGCGGGCTGTCCCATCGGCATGCCGCTCATGCCACCCGTGCCGGCCGGTGTCCGCGCCAGAGCCAGGCCCGACCCCGCGACGACGCCGAAGGTGACGAGGGCGACGAGGGCGACGCCACCGAATGCGCCTGGAATATACCCATCTGTTTCCTTCTTTCTCTCTATCCCATCGCGGGATGTTGTGCCTGTTTTTTCTGTGCGTGGGGGACCGTCCTCGTGCGCGGACGGGTACCTGTGGACGGCGCCGCGGGCGGGAACGGCGGGCGCGCGCTATGTGCCCGCTGTGTGTATCCTCCTCCCTTCCCGCGCTCGTCATCAGACCGTTGCCTCCCGCCGCACAGGCCCCACACCTATACATACAGTGGAGCGTTACACGGGATTGCCGGAGTCGAGGCAGCCGGCGATGCTCGTCTGGCGCCACCCCTCGTAGTACATCCGCACCACGGTCCACCGCGCGCGATACGCGTCGTCGAACTGGTGATAGCCCGTCAGCGGCAGCGGGAGCTGGACGGGGATGGGACGGTCGGCGTCGGGGCGAGCCTCGGCGTCGCGGCGCTGCCGCAGCAGGCGGGCGCCGGGGAGGCGCTCGTCGGCGCGGCCGACCGCGCGGCCTACGCGGCCAAGGACGCCGGTAAGGGGCGCGTCGGGCGGTCGGGGACCAGCTGATGATGCACGGCGGACGGCGCCAGAGGTCGCCCATACGTGGGAGGCGCCGCGCGGCCCGCTATGTCAGCCACACGCGCTGCGGGCGCGGCGACGGGCCACGTCGCGGCTGACCGCGGCTACACGCGCACGGAGTGCCGTGACGTCGCGGGGCGCGCGGTGGTGGAGCGATGGACCACTTAGGCGACCGGCGCGGCGACGCCGTCTGGGATGGCGCCCTGTCCCGGCGTCGTGTCGGGCGCGACGCACACCCTGTCGCGGCCCTGCGCCTTCGCCGCGTACACGGCGCGGTCGGCCTGCCCGAGCAGACCCTCGCGATCCCACCCGTGCGCCGGCGCGGCCGCAACGCCGATGCTGGCGGTGCAGCGCAGCGGTCGCTCGCCGCCGACGTCGAACGGGTGGGCGGCGATGTCCGCGCGGAGGCGCTCCGCGATCCCCGCGGCCGTGTCGAGGTTGGCGCCGGGCAGGATGGCCACGAACTCCTCCCCGCCCCAGCGGGCGACCGTGTCCTTCTGGCGCATGTGCGCGCGCAGCACGTCGGCTAGCTGGCGCAGGACGGCGTCGCCGGCCAGGTGGCCGTGCGCGTTATTGACCTCGCGCAGGTAGTCCAGGTCGGCGAAGAGGAGGGCGACCGGCCGCGCCGTGCGCGCGCCCTCCGCCAGGGCAGCGGAAAGCGCCCGTTCAAAATAGCGGTGGTTGTGCAGGCCCGTCTTGGGGTCTATGTCCGCCAGGCGCACGAGCTGGATGCCCTTGAGCAGCCAGTAGGGCAACGTCAGCGGGGCGAGCATCAGGGCCACGGCCCAGGGATGGGCGGCCCACATCAGGGCGATGAGGACGCCCATGGTCTGGATTAAACCGTCGACGGCGAGGTAGCGGATATGGTTCCCCCCCAATCTGTGCGGTGGAATCCCCGACTCCAGCGAGACGGTTACGCTGATCAGGAGGTGGATGATGGCCAGGTTGACGACGATAGCCGCGACGAGCCACGCGATGGCGACGGGGCCATCGGCGCGCGCCGCGCCGGTCGCCGCGACGAGGGCGGAGGCGGCCTGCGCCCCGAGCAACCAGGTGGAGGTGTTAAAGGACGCTTTGAACCAGCGGTGCGCGCGGGGATCGTTCAACGCCCCGACGACGCCGACGGCGACGCACATGAGCGACAGGAGGCCGGGGGGCAGCAGCAGCGCGCTGGCGAAGATGGCAACGTCCGAGAGCACATAGCTCGTGTCGTCGCCGACGCGGATCGGGTACTTCTCGGCCACCATGGCCGCCAGCGTGAAGAGGGCCAGCGCCAGCCAGCGGTCGGCGTGGAGGCCCGCCAGGAACGTGGGGGTGAACGTCCCCCGGCCGGTCGCGACGGCCACGACGCCGCCGGCCGCGATCATGGCGAGCCGCATCGCGAAGACGAGCCGCGCATGGCGCATCGAAATCCTACCCCAGCCTCTTCACAGGTGCGATCAAGACGTCCCGCACGTGTGCGGGCGTCTGCTGCTCAGGCTAGGCGTGGTGACGCCCGCAGGCAATCCCCCTTTTGTCGCGCGCCGTCCGTGCGATCTAGCGACCGGCCAAGGCCACGATGGCGACGACGGGGCGGTGGTCGGACACGCCGTCCCACGGCCCGATGCGCGCGTCGACGGCCCGCCAGTGGCGCGCGGAAGCACCAGGGGCGTCGGGGCCACCTGGCCGGGGGCGTGCAGGGGATAGGCCGTCGACGCGGCGGTGTGCATGACGATATTCTCCTCCGTCTTGCGGCTCACACCGTCTCGCGGGTCCCCAGGGCGTAGACCCGTCCGTTCTCCGTGCGGACCGTAATCGGCGGCAGGGGCGACGGCGCCTGCCCCTCGCCCCGGCCGCCCTCCCCGCCGCCGTCGGCCCCCTCCTGCCCCGCGCCCTCGCCACTGACGCCCACGCGCGCGTCCTGGCCGACCTGGCCGCCTGGCCCCTCGACCAGGACGCCCTCGCCGCCGGCGACGCGGCCCGCGTCGCCTTCGTCGCCGCCAATCAGCGCCTCGTCGTCGCCGTCGCCGCCCGCTACCAGTATCGCGGCCTCCCCCTCGACGACTTGATCCAGGAGGGCGCCATCGGCCTCCTGCGCGCCGTCGATCTCTTCGACCCCGCGCGCGGCTACAAGTTCTCGACCTACGCCGTCTGGTGGATCAAGCACGCCCTCCACCGCGCCCTGGCCCGCCAGACGCCCCTCCATGTCCCTGTCAACGTCCTGGACGCGCGCGCCCGCCTCGCCCGCCAGGCCCACGCCCTCCACGCCGCGCTGGGTCATCCGCCCTCCCACGCCGAACTCGCCGCCGCGACGGGCGTCCCCCGCGCGCGCGTGGATGCCCTCACCGCGCCCCTGCCCGCTCCCGTCCCCCTCGACCTGACGATGGGCGACGGCGAGACCACGACCCTGGGCGACCTCCTCCCCGACCCCGCCGCCGACCAGCCCGATGCGCTGGCCGAGGCCCACGCCCTGACCGCCGCCGTGCGCGCCGCCCTCGCCACCCTGGACCCCCGCGCGCGGGCCATCCTTGTCGCCCGCCACGGCCTCGACGGGGAGCCCCCGCGCACCCTGCACGAGATCGGCCAGCACCTCGGCCTTACGCGCGAGCGCGTGCGCCAGATCGAGGCCACGGCGATGAAGCGCCTGCGCGGCCCCGCCCTGCGCCGCTGGCTCGCCGACGACGACCCCCCCGCCGCCTCCTGACGCCCCCACCTGCGCTACGGTGGACAAGGCCCCGCACCGCCAGGGGGACGCGTGGACGGCGCGGCGCCGCCTGGGGGACAGACGGGCCACGGGAGGGACGTATGACCGACGCTCAGGCCCGCGCCCGTGTTTGGATGCTCTGCCTCCATCGGCCGGTCCGGCGCCGCCATCGAGCAGGGCCAGGCCGTCGTCCTCACAAGCGAGAAAGTGCCAGACCTGCCCAAGGGCTTGCCGGAGCCGCCCGCCGGCACGCGCTACACCGTCTTCGCCGCCCCCAAGCAGTGGGCGAAGGTCGCCGAGGCCCTCGCCGTCGACCCCGAGGACGCGGCGGTCATCGAGGGCTACGCCGCCCTCGACCCGCGCGTGGACGGCATCGCCGTCTACGCCACCAGCGCCACCACCAAGCGCACGCAGGCCGCCAAGCGCGCCACCACGGCGGCGACACCATGAGAGCCGCGGGCGCGAGGATCTCATGGACTGAGACAGAGGCGGCACCTGCACGATTTCGTGTAAGTACGGCGTTACGTCCACGCCGCATGGTGTGCAAGATTGTTGGATGCGTGTGTATTTCGTCGTAGCGAGGAGGCGGCATGAAGCGATGGCTTCTCCCTATTGTAAGCGTCGTGAGCGTGGCGGTGCTGCTCGAAGGCGTGCGATCCGCCCCCGCATCGGCGGCAGGGCAAGCTGTTGCCGACGCCCCCTTACGCACGCCACAGGCGGCCTGCCCCGCGAGCCGGCCGCCCACGGACAGCAGCCCCGCTTTCGGGCCTGCTGTCGGCGCCCCTCCCGTGTGGGCCATCGGCTTCGACCGGCTCGGCCCGACGCTCCATGTCGGCGGCGACACCAGCTCCGACTGGTATTACCCGCGCATGCGCCATGGGTGGGGCATGAAGATGCTCTGGGTGACGAAGCCCGGCTATACCGGGCGGGTGACCCTGCGCGGGTGGAAGCTGCGCGGCACCGCGCGCCTCTGGTTCGTCGTGACCGGGGACCTGCCCCCCTATCCACTCTATGTCGCTCCGACCGACGTGCAGACCCTGGACGCACGCCACCCCGCGATCCCCTCGCAGCGGGGGAGCTGGACCAATTTCCCCTCCACTTTCATCGTCCCCGAGAGCGGCTGCTACGTCCTCGAAGCCCGCTGGTCGGGCGGGGCGTGGCGCGTGACGTTCGCTGCGGCGACCCCCGACGGGGGCTGATCGCAAACCGAACACAAGCACGCTCTCGCTGTGGGGAGACCGCGTTGCGCAAGCGGTGCCCTATTGCAGCTCGCAATCCTTCGGGGCGGGGATCACGCGGCGCGCGGGATAAGGGTCTCCGTGATTCCACAAACACTGTGTCTGGCACATAGAAAATGTCGGCGGAATGCGTGAGCACGAACGACGCGGCCGGGGCGTGAGAGTGATCGGTGGCGTCGATGAGCGCCAACAATGCGCTCGAATCGGCGAGGAAACGCGTCACTCGTCCCGCTCAATGCGGCGTCGCCGCATGGGGTGGCCGTCCGGGCCGCGCTCATAGCGCGCCGGCGCGATTTCCCACGCGTGTTGCCCGGCGGCGCGCTCGCCCAACGTCGCGGCGACCAGGTAGAGATCGGGGTCCGCAAAGTGGCGGAATAGAGGCGGCGTGAGGGGGATCAGCCGTCACGCATCACGCGGTCGGCCGGGCGGGTAGAACGACATCGGCGAGGGGAACGTGCTGCTGGCCGGCGTGTAAATCGCGGTCGGCGAAGCTCCCTGCCGGTACCGCGCGAGGAAACGAGATCTTCACCGCCCGTATGGACGGCAGCTCGAAGTACTTTACGTCGGCGGCGTCGACGCGATACAGGGCGGCGATCACAGCGGGCGTGAGCGTGCCCGACCCCGTGAGGAACGCGAAGTCCGCGTCGTTTCGTAGGAACACGTCCAGGGTGATCCAGAATGGTCCGGCGTTCTTACTGCGTACCTGCGCGGCGAGAGCGCCGATCGTGAGCGGGGCGTCAGACATTACGCACCTCGGTCATCTCGGAGCGGAACAGCGCGGCGCCGCTGTCCATCTCGACGACGTGGTTGAGGACGAACTCGTAGGACGGCCCGCGTTCGACCTCCGCGGGCGACGTTGCGAACGCGAAGCTCGGCAGGTGGTCCATCCCCGGCAGCGGGAGGTGGAGCAGATAGGGATTGGCCGTCTTGGCGATGGCGGTCGCGGTGGCTTGATCGGCGGCGAGGACCTTGAACAGCAGGCCGACCTCCCGCGCCGGCCCGACCGCCCTCTCGAGGACGCCGAGCACGGCATCGGCTCCGTAGAACCGCAGGGCTAGCCCGTACTCGTACGGCTCCCGGCCCAGCGTCGTACGAACGCGATCCTCTATGACGCCGCGCAAGAAGGCCGTCCACACGTCGAGCTGGCCGAGGATCTTTGGGTCCCGGATGCCGACGAGCGACAGGGTCTCGTACCCGGCGAGCCGGGCTCCCTCCAGCTTCGCCGTCGGGCGGGAGGAGGCCACGAAGCGCGAGCCTTCGACGCGCACGACGCGGTCGTCGATGGCGGTGTAGGTGGCCGCGGTGGTGTCGAGCGTCCCCGTGGGTTCCACCAGGTGGAAGGGGTCGGCGTTCTCGTACAGCATGTGGGCAGCCACGGATTGGGGAGTACACGCCGCGGTGGGATCGAGCGGCGCCACCGTGAAGCCGTTCCTGTCGATGCGGACGAAGACGCCCCCGGCCCGCGGGTTGGTCGTACACTGGCCGCCACATTCGACGGTCTTGGCCGCGTGCCAGGCAGGGCCGGGGGGCAGTCCCGCGCGTAGGGCGACGGCGGCGACGAGCGAGGTGTCGGTCGCCCTGCCGGCCAGCACGACCTCCGCGCCGGCGTCGAGCGCCGCGACGATCGGGTCGTGGCCCATCAGCGCCACGATGTGGCGGCACGATCGGGCGGTGTCGGCGCTGAGGGCGCCGAGAGGGGGCAGCCCGCGGACACGCTGCTGTTCGATCGCCTCGACCACGATCTCGGGGTCGACCTCGCTATAGATCCGTGCCAAGCAGAACGACAACCGCTCGGCTTCCGCGATGCGCATGGCGATGGCGGCTACCCAGTCGACGCAGGAGTCGGTCCCCGCGGTTCCACAACTGCCGACGATGAGCGGGATGCCGGTGTCCCGGCAGGCAACGAGGAGGATGCGGAGGTCGTGCTCGACGGCCGAGGCGTCTGACTTGGAGGCGCTTGCTCCCAGGTAGTGGGGACCCGAGTCGGTCGACCCCCCATCGATCGCGATGGCCGTCGCGCCCATCGCGATCCCACGCCTGACCGACTCGGCGGTGAAACCGGCCCCCAGCATGCCGCTCGGGAAGATCACACCGACGCTCGCGGCGCCCTCGTCTCTCGTGACCGTCTCCATGGCTCCCTCCGCTGATGTGCGTTCCAACACGTCCAACATGTCCTTCGTCACGCGCCGAGGACCCGGCAGGCGTCCGGCGAGATCCGCACCACCACCCGCGCGCCGGTGACGGGCGCCGTAGCGGTGACGGTGAGCGGGAGACCGCCCAGGTCTAGTTCATAGAGATAGTGGTCGCCGAGGAACGAGCCCGTCCGCACCGCGGCGACGTACGTGTTGGGCGCCGGGGGCGCGCTGTCGTGGCACAACTCGACGGCCTCGGGCCGCACCGCCAACTCGACCGCAACGCCGGCGCCGACGCCATCGCCGGCCACCGTGATCGACGCGCCGCTCTCCAGCCGGAACTCGGCGCCGCCGCCCTCAGCGGCGCCGAGGGCGACGGCCGGCAGGATGTTGCACTGGCCGAGGAACTCGGCGACGAACCGGGTCGCGGGGCGGCGGTAGATGTCCTCGGGGGCGCCGACCTGCAGGATGGACCCCGCGTCCATCACCACGATACGGTCGCTGAGGCTGAGCGCTTCGTCCTGGTCGTGGGTGACGAACAGGGTGGTGATCCCCAGTTCACCCTGCAGGCGCTTCAGCCAGGTTCTGGCCCGCTCGCGGAGCTTGGCGTCGAGGTTGGAGAACGGCTCGTCGAGGAGCAGCACGCTCGGGGAGTAGACCAGCGCCCGGGCCAATGCGACGCGCTGCTGCTGGCCGCCGGAGATCTCGTGGGGATACCGGTTCGCGTAGGCGCCCATCTCCACCAAGTCCAGGGTCTCGCGCACACGGCGTCGCAACGCATCCTTCTTTGTCCGCCGGACTTTGAGGGGGAACGCCACGTTGTCGAAGACGGTGAGGTGCGGCCATATGGCGTAGGACTGGAAGACCATGCCGAGGTTGCGTTCCTCCGCCGCGAGGTGAACTTTTCCGGCCTTGTCGAAGAAGGTCTGACCGCCGCAGCTGATCCGGCCCTCGTCGGGACGCTGGAACCCCGCGATGGACATCAGCGTCGTGGTCTTCCCACACCCGCTCGGGCCGAGCAGGGTTAAGAACTCCCCCTCGCGCACCTCGAAGCTGACGTCTTTCAAGACACGTGTCCCCCCGAAGCTCTTGTCGAGTCCGTGTACGTGGATCTCAGGCATGGGTTTGTCCCGTCATCCTGATGGCGAACAGCCGGCCCGCGGCGACGATGGCGACGATCGTCACGACGACCTGCACCATGGCCAGCGCCGCCGCGGGGCCGCTGGTCCCTTGCTGCAGGCTCTGCAGCATCGTCACGCCCATCACTTCGTGACCCGGCGTGACGAGGAACAAGGCGGGGTCGTAGTCGTTGAGCACCGAAATGAAGAGCAAGATAAACGACACGAACAGGGCCGGCCTGAGGATCGGGAGCACGATGCGGCGCATCGTGCTCCACCAGCTCGCGCCGGCCGAGCGGCCCGCGTCGTCGAGGGACGTGCTGACGGTGGCGAACGCGGCGGACATCACGAGGTACGCCAGCGGCAGGGACCGGACGCTCAAGGCGAGCATGAGACCCCAGATGCTGGTGCGCAAGGCGTTTCCCGGCGGGTTCACCAAGAGGAACGTCCAGAAGAATCCGATCCCGATGATGATCCCGGGTATGGCGCGGGGAAACAGCATCGTGAATGGCAACGAGGCGCGCAACGCGAACTTTGACCGATGCGCGATAGCGGTGGCGAACCCGACGACCCCGGTGGTGACGAGCGCGCCAACGCCGGCGATCTCGACGGTGTTCACGATCGACGCCGCGTACTGGCCCTGTTGGATCGCCGTCCAGTTGGCCGTCGTGAGTAGATCCCACGGCGCGATCAGGGGAGTGAGCACGCTCACGACCGAGGAGATGGCGAGCGCGACGAGCGGCGCGAACGCCGTCGCCAGGAGATAGAGGCCCATCACGACGCCGAGCAGAACCCTCCACCACCATCCAAGCTGCAACCCGCCAATCGCGGACGCCCGGCCGCCAACGGAGACAAAGCGGGCTTGGTCGCCAAGCAGCGCCTTGCGCGCCAGCAGGAGTCCGCAGGCGACGGCCAGCAGGACAGTGGCGCCGGCGCTGACGACCGGAGGGTCCGGGGTTAGCGCGTTCGACCAGGTGTTGTACAGGTAGCTGGCAACGAGGTCGTGGCCCTGCGGAGAGCCGAGGACGAGCGGGATGCCCAACGCCTCGACCGAAAGGGTGAACACCAGGAGCCCTGAGTTCAGCAGAGCCGGGCGCAGCATGGGCAGCGTGACGCGCGCAAGGACGCGCAGCGGCGGCGCCCCGACGCCGCGGGCGGCGTTCTCCAGCGAGGAGTCGATGCCGGAGAGCGCGGCCTGGCAGATAAGAAAGACCACTGGGACCACGGTCGCCGTGCCGAGCGCCGCCATTCCGGGGACGGTCGTCAGGTCGAAGGGGATGTGCAGCGTCTGGGTGAGGACGTCATGCGCGTAGCCGCCCGGGCCGTACAGCGCGTTCCAGCCCAGGATGACGCCGAGGCCCGGCAGCAGGATCGGGATGACGAACAGGCGCGCGTAGACGCGCCGGCCGAGCACGTCGGTCCGGCCGCACAATACGGCAAAGCCGGCGCCCAGCACGACAGAGAAAACCGTCGTGATGGACGCGAACTCGAGCGTGTTCAGCGCGGCGGCATGGAACGCGGCGTCCGACAACAGCTGCCCGTAGGCCGCGAGCGTGAAGACGCGGCCAGACGCATAGATTGGCTTGTCCTGCACTGAGGCGTAGATCAGCGGGATGACCGGCGCAAGGATGCAGACCATGACCAGCGCCCAGATGGCCGCTTGGGGCCCGCTCTCGGGGACCCAGCGGCGCCCCCGTCGGGGCGCCACCGTCGCGACGCTCAATCCGCTCACGACAGGCAATCCCGTCGTGGCGCGTGAGCGGTCCGCACGGCTCACTGATGGAACGCCTGACGGAAGCGAGCGGTGAACGACGCCTGCTGCGCGGCCACCTCCTTGCTGAAGGGCGTCAGATACGTATTCCGGGCGCCGCCGACCGCCGCATACAGAGCTTTCAGTGTGTTGGGGCATCCGTTTTTCGGCGTGAACGTGTTGCTCGCGGCCTCGAAGCCGGCGTCACACAGCGTTTGCTGCCCCTGGTTGCTGTACACGAAGTCGAGGAACAGCTTCGCCGAGTTGGGGCTTGCGGCTCCCGCGGTGATCCCTACCCCGCGCGGGATCAGCGGGGTGAAGTCGGTCGTGTACTCCCAGCCGAGCAGCTTGCGCATCGCCGGGTTGCTGTCGATCGGCCCGCGGGCCAGTCCGGACTCGAACACCGCGACCGCGAAGGCTCCTTGAGCGACGTCCTGTCCGAGCACGTCACCGTCGCCGGGTGTCTTGGCGGTCTGGCCGAGCTTGTTCAACGCCGCCCATCCCTTCTGATGCACGAAGCCCCAGAAGGCGGTGTAGCCGAAGTTGTTGTTGATGGCGTACGTCGCGATCTTGTATGTGCCGTTGATCCCGTCCTGCGCGATCCGCGCGATCGTTGTTGGCGGCGCCTGACCCTTCAGTTTCAGCTTGTTGTAGATCGTAATCGCCGGGTCCGCCGAGAACACGTACAGGCCGTGTCCCTGAGCTATGAATTTGGGGTAGTTAGAGATGCCACTTGGCGTGAACGGTTGCAGGTAGCCGTGGGCGACCGCGCCGACCCACAGGTTGGGCGCGCTGGCGATGAGGATGTCCGCGGTGCGGGCGCCGGTGGCGTGCTCGGCGACGTACTTGGAGAAGACCACAGGGTCCTCGTCGTCGGTGACCGTGACGTGGATCCACGGGTAGGCCTTCTCGAACGCCTTGACGACCTGTTCGGACTGAGTCTGCAACGCGTTGCTGTAGATGATCAGTCCCTTCTCCGTCTTGGAGCCCGCGACCAGCGCGGCCTGACTAACCGGAGGGGACGATGCCGCCGTGGCCATGGTCGGTGAACTGGTCGAACCAAAGCCGTTCCCGGCCGTGAGCACTGCTGCCATGACGCCGGCGCTGACCACGCCGTGCAGTCCCCATGTGGATCGCTTTCTCACCATGTCCTCTCCCCCTCCCATTTTGCTGTTTGCTATTGCAAATAGAATATAGCTTTTGCCCGGATGCTTGTCAAGTAGGGCCATCGGCTACCAGGGCCGTTTCGTTCTTGATTACGGGCGCCGTTCTCGGTCGGGGTCGCCGGCACGCCCCTACGCCTGAACCCCCACACAAGGCGAGAATGACATGACCCTGATCGCCTACAGCCGGACATCGAGAGCGGATACGGCGCCGGCCGGCAGCCTCGGACCCCGGCGGTTCTCCAGGGCGCCTTCTGGGGAGATGTCTGGCCGCGGCCAGCGACACGACCGCCCAGCCACTGCCAGCAGGTGCCTTCACCTGTCCGGCTGACCGCACACGGCGCCGTCGTGCCGGCTTCGCCGACTACTCGCGCGTCACCCGAACCGGCAACTTGCCATCGGTCGGTGTTGACGGGCTACCCGTGGCGCCGTGGTCTCGTCTAGGCGACGTCGTATCCGGCGAGCGCTTGAGGTCGGCGGGTAGGGCGTGATGGGCGAGACGTTGCTCTTCCGCGAATGTCAGGTAGCGATCGTTGACCCACAGGGTGTGCTCACGCACCAACATCTCGGCGCGGCGTCCGTCTCGGGCGCGCAAGGCATCGATGATCTCCTGGTGCTCCTCGACGGCTTGGCGGATGCTGTCGGCGGCGCCCGCCGCCCGCTGTGCCCGTAACCGTAACGGCCGTCCGAAGGCTTCCGCCGTCGCGATCATGTCGATCAGACTGGGACTGTGGGATGCCTCGACGATCAGCTGATGGAAGTCGTGCCGGAGAGACTGAGCGGGGTCGACGGGTCGGCGCGTGGCCTGGTCCTGGTCGGGGTCCGGCGGGTGGAGGGATGCTTCGTGGACCCGGGCGATCTCGGCTAGCTCCTCCTCGGTCGCCGATTCGGCGGCCAGTCTCGCCGCGACGCCGCGTAGGGCAGCCTGGATCAACGACATCTCTCGAAGCCTGCGTAGACTGGGGGCGGCCACCCGCAGCGTCCGCCCGTCGACGCGCACGAGGAGACGCTCGTGGAGCAGACGGGAGATGGCCTCCCGAACGGGGGTCGGGCTCACGCCCATCCGTGCGGCCAACCCGCGTTCGGTGAGCCGCTCGGAAGGCGCCACCTCGCCCGATGTCACCCAGTCCCGAAGGACACCGTACGCCTGGTCCGCGAGCGACGGGCCGGTCGTCAGCGGCTGTTGAGCATCCATTGTCACGACACGTCTTTCGTCTGAGAGGTGGGCGACATCACCCAGCGTCTCTTCATCGCCGCTGTGCGGCCACGACGCTTTATGCTATAGCTTACAGCATACCGCAACCGATGGCGCAAAAGCGAGACCGGGAGAGCAGGGAAGAGTTCAAAAGTTGCGGAAGCGAAGGGGATGTGATCTTCCGCCTGGCGTGTGAGCCGTGGGCGCAAAGATCTCACTGCGCTTTCGCCGTGTCGAAGGCCTTCGGCGCAACGACTATGCGACACGAGGTCGCACTGGATGAGTATGGCAGAAGAAAGGCTGCCATCAGGCGCGTGTCTACGCCTGTCCCCCATCCCGACGTGCGTCGCTGGTAACGGCGGGGTGCGAAGCGCGGGATAACGCCTAAGGAAATGGCGACCCATCCGCCAAACCGGGCCAGGGGAAGACGGGCATGGTGAACAGCAGTGAACCCGCGATGAGGCTTCGTCACGCCGACTCACCGAAAGCGATGGTTTTCGCGGTGACGACGGGCCAGGGCAGGGGATTCAATCGTGTCCCCTGTAGGTCAGGGCGCGGTCGATCCCGCGCTGACAGGACACCACGGCCCCGGAGTAAAGAGGGCACCTACCCCCGTCGTATCTCACCAGGGCGGAACGTGGAAACCCTCCTGGGGTCTGCCAGCGGGAGACAGGGCGTGCGCTCTGTAGGGCAGTAGACCGACCGCAAGGAAGGATCAACTCCCCAGAAGGAGCCATGGCACACGACCTAAACAAGCAGCATCGCATGTGGGACAGGCGAGCCGCGGGAGGCGACCCATGAACGACACGCAGGCCCGCGCCCGCGTCTGGACGCTCTGCCTCTACGCCCTCGTGCGCGCCGCCCTCACCGGCCCCCTCGTCGGCCTCCTCACCCCGCTGACCCATGCCTCCGCGCCCGCCCTTCCCATCCTGGTCGCGGTCCTCGCCGCGGCCCTCGTCGGGGCCTATGTGGCCCTCGCCGTCCTGCTCATCGTCGCCGTCCTGCGCGTCGTGCGGCCCCGTCTAGACGGCCACCGCTAGCCCCTCTTGGGAACGCCGTTACACAGCCCTCCGGCGTGGCGCTACTGACCCGTCCAGGGGCCTCAGATCGTGGCGCTATTTTGGTACTATGGGGGCTCCAACGGGCTGCGGATCGTGGTACCATCGGGCCGCAAACCGTAGTACCATCCATGGCTCTAGTACCAAACGCATGGAGCTACGCCAGGGCCACGTTTCACACGGGAAAACGGGAGGTTGGCGTGACCATGGAGCTACTCTTTATCCTGGGCGTGGTACGACCCGTCGCTCTAGTACCAGCGCGACGATGGTACCATGGGCGCGCTAGACGCCCGCGCAGACCGGGCGTGAGGCCGGCCCCACGCGCAGCGACGGGGCGGAGGGTACGGGCCAGGTCACACGGGCGCGCGGCAGGGACACGGCGGCGCGTGACTCCCCTCAGCTCGCGGGGCGCGGCGCCTGCCAGGACCCGCGCGCGTGACAAACGAGGGGTGTTCGGTGCGACGGCTCCGCGTCATCCCTCTCCCCATCGTTGGCCCTGGATACCGTAGACGTGACGGGGCAGGCGCGCAGCCCGGCGGGGGTATACTCGTACATCGATTCGTCCTCGGCGGTGGCGCCGGCAAGATCGGCGACGTGGGCGATGTCCTGGCCGCACGCGCGGCAGCGCACGGCCCCGGACCCGCGTGCCAACTGGATGCCGCGATGTCCCTCCCTGGTCACCCCGTCGATCATCGCGGATCGACCGAACACCTGGCGCAGGTCCAGGATATGCCGCGCCAGATCGTCACCCCCCTCAACGCGCCGCGCGCTGCTCACCGTAGGCATGGACGCGCGCGCGGGCAGGACCGAGACCGGCTCATCCGATGGGGCGCCGCGCGCGGCCTGGGGGACGCCGCGCGCGAGGGGTAGGCACACGGAGCAGAGATAGTGCGCGCCTGCGTCCGCGTCCGTCGGGTCCGCGCGCAATGCGGCGACGCAGGACCGCCACCACGCGCGCGGCGCGGTCCCGCGCTGAAGCCACATGAACGGGAAGCGCGCCGTGAGGCGCAGATGGACCGGGGAGAGCGCGTCCCAGCGGGGCGTCGCTCCGCACGCGCAGCACCGCGCGGCGACGGGCTCATTGGGGATGATGTCACCGAAGAGGTACGGCATGATTCTTTGTCCTATTCTTCTCAACTCACCACCCCGGCGCTGCGGCGGCCGCCGCGGCGCGGTGCCGGGGTGACCCTACGCGACGCTTGGGCACACCGTCAGGGTGTTCGGCCGCGCGCGTGGGGCGACGAGCGTCCCGTTCGCCAGCGCCCGGTCGAACGCCGCCACCAGGCGCGGGTCGTACTGTGCGCCGCTCCCATCGCGCACACGGCGGATCGCCTCGGAGATGGACAACGCTTGGCGGTACGTGCGCGAACTGGTCATCGCGTCGAACGAGTCGGCCACGGCCAGGATCGCCGCGTCCGGGGGGATGGCGTCGCCGGCGAGCCCGTCGGGGTAACCGCGGCCGTCCCACCGCTCGTGATGGTGGCGCACCGCCGGCAGGATCTCAGCCAAGAAGGGCAACCCTTGCAGGATGCGCTCCCCGATCTCCGGGTGCTGCTTGATGACGGCGAACTCCTCGTCGCTGAGTGCGCCCGGCTTGAGGAGGATCGCGTCGGGCACGCCGATCTTGCCCACATCGTGCAAGAGGCCGGCCTGACGGACGCGCGCGATGTCGGCCTCGGGTAGGCCGAGCGCGGCGGCGATGGCCGCGGCGTAGCCGGAGACACGGCCGGAGTGGCCGCGCGTGTAGGCGTCCTTCGCGTCCACGGTCGCCGCCAGGGTCTCGACCGTGGCCAGGTTGGCGTCGTCCAACTGGGCGGCGAGGGACGCCGAGTCGATGGGGAGCGCGCCGACCTCGGCCTGGCACACGCGGTTCTTGCCGGCGCGCTTGGCCGCGTAGGAGGCCCGGTCGGCCGCGCCGATGAGGTGCTCGCGCGTAGTGGCGTGCTCCGGCATCGCCGCGACACCGACCGACGCGGTGACGTGGATCGCCCGCGGCCCCTGCACCATCGTCAGCCGCACCAGTTCCGCCTGGATGCGCTCGGCCAAGCTCACTGCTTCGTCCAGATCGGTCTCGGGCAGGATCAGCGCGAACTCGTCGCCACCGTAGCGAGCCGCGATATCGGCCTGACGTGTCTGCGCGCGCAGGCAGCGCGCCACCGCCACGAGCGTCACATCGCCGACCTGATGCCCATACATGTTGTTGATCGCGCCGAAGAGGATACCGTGACAGCGATCGCGCGCGACCCGGACGCGCCGACGGCGCTGGAGGTGTGGGCCGCCGTCTGCGCCCTGGCCACCGACACGCCGGCTGCGGACGCGCGGGCCATCCTCGCCGCCGCATCACGCGACGACGAGGCGTGGGCCATCCTGAATGCCCTGGGCACGGACGCGGCGCCGACCGCCACGACGCCCCAGCCATACGCCGCCGCGGCGGGAGGGGGCGCGACATGGGCCGCACGCTACTAGCTGCCCGACACGGGGACGCGACGCCACCTATAGCACCGAGGGTCATCACCATGGATCACATCGAAGATACCGGCCGGCACGACGCCGAGGCCGTCCGATTGCTGAAAGACATCCTGCGTGCCCTGCCCCGCCTGTGCGGCCGGCGCGGGCTCGCCTTGCTCTATTGCGACGCACCGCTCGGTCCCGCACAGGGTGATGTGCCCGACGCGGGAGGAGACCAGCGCCCGCGCGGCCAGCGCCCGCGCGGCCAGCGCCCGCGCTTCCCCGTCGTCGCAGCACGCTGGGCCGTGACCTGGGCCGCCTCCCTGGCGCTGTTCATCGCGGTGCATACCATCGGGCGCGGCCCATTCGTCGGCCTGCTGCGTTGGATAACCGCTGTCGCCCCGGCCCCGACGGCACACCCGACGAGCGCGCAGACGCTCACGGCGCTGCCCGTCACCCTGGGGCTGTTCATCCTCACCCTCGCCGTGCTCGTCGTCCTCGCGGGGCCGGTGCTCGTCCCGCTGATCGCGGCGGGGCACATCGTCGTATCCTGGCGACGGGGAGGCGCGCGATGAGATACCTCCTGTGCCGGCTGATCGTCGCCCTGACCGCGCTTGTCCTGCTCGCCCTTGGCATGGGTATGGGCACGGGGACCACCCACGCGGCCTCGGCTCCCACGCCCACGGATACGCCCCTGGCGACACAGACACCGTACCCGACGCAGACGCCGGCGGCCACGTACACCCCATACCCGTCGCCCACGGTGACGCACCGACCGACGCTGCAGCTCTCGGCGAGCCAGAGCATGCCCGGCTCCAAGCTCATCGCCGTCGGGTCCGACTTCCCGGACGGCGGTCTGGTGACGCTCTACTGGGATGGGGCCTACCTAGCGCGCGGCACGACCGACGAAAGCGGCGACGTGAGCATCACCACGAAGGTACCGTCCGATGGGGCGGGCGCGGCGCTGGGGCCGCACGAGATCCATGCCGTTGGGCCAAACCGCACCGCGGCCACGGCCCTGTTCACCGTCGCGCAGATGTACCACCCCACCCTCGCCCTCACCTTGAGTTACGCGTCGGCGATGACGGGGACAGTCGTGACGGCCAACGCGTCCGGCTTCGCGCCGAACCAGACCGTGAGGCTCACCTGGGACAAGGTCGGGGGGACCACGCTGTTCGCCAACGGGAGCGTCGCCGACGACAACGGCGACACCTCGTTCGACATCATCCTGGGCATCGACCCGACCCCCGCCATCGGGACGCATCACCTCTATGCGTCGGGGACCAACCCCACGCTCTCCACGTCCGCGTCCTTCACCGTGGACCCGCCGCCAAGGCGACGAGGTGGGCGTGCGTGTCCGGTGTGAGGTGGGTCGCGACGGGGGTGGGCACGGGATGATCCATGGAGCCTCCTCGGGGGACGTGCGCGTGACACGGCGTGACACGGCGTGACACGGCGTGACACGGGGGGTGGCGTGGCGCGCTTGTCTGACGTGTCGTGTGCGAGCGGGAGAACGTTACAACGTATCCTGTTCTAACGGGAGGGCCTCCGTCTCAGCGGCGGGACGGGGGGAGACGGGGCGCGGGTGCGCCGGGGGGGTGGGGTGGGTGCGGCGGCGGATGAGTTCGCGGGTACACCAGGCGTCCTCGTCGCGGTCGCGGGCGGCGGCGTCGGCGGTGATCTCGGCCAGGGACGCGGTCTCGGGTGGCGAGAGGGGCGTAGGCGGGGCGGCGGGTGATGCCGGGATGGGGCCTGGCTGCGCAGTGGGGTCTGGTTGAGCGGTGGCGTGCGTGGGGGGAGGGGTGTGCATGAGGGCTCCTTTAGAGTCGTGGCACGGGGAAGGAGGCCCGCGCGGAGAGACCGGTAGAGTCGGGACGCTGGGCGCGCTGATAGGCGGCGAGAGAGGCGAAGGGGCGGACCTCGGCGGTGGTGGGATCGAGACCCTCAACGAGGTACGTCGCGTCACCAACGGTCGGGGCCGCTGCCGCGTCGCCGGTGTGATGAATGGCGTAGAGCTGCCAGGCGGGGGCATCGTCGTCGCGCGCGGGGACGGCGGCGAGGAGCTGGGCCAGTTGGGGCAGGGTGATGTCTCCGGGGGCCGTGCCATAGTCGCGGCCATGGCGTTCGGGGCGGGTGCGCGGAACGAGCCAGGCGGCCGGGAGGGCCGGGACGTGGGTCTGGTAGGCCTGGTAGTCGCGGACTTTGTAGGGGCAGGGGTGAGCTGTCGCGCGGAGGTAGACGGTCCAGTCGTCGCCGGTGCGTTGGGCGTCCTCCAGCGTCAGGCGGCCGTGGGCACAGCGGGTCTCGGCCACGAGGAGGGAGAGTTCGTCGATGGTCATCACCAGCCCTCCTATATCACTTCTTGCAATTCATGTCAAGTGTCTATCCAGCATGAGTATACACCATCTGACCCCTGTGTGCCAGAGCATGCGGCGAGAGCGGGAGATCTGGTGACCGCCTAGGGGCAAGCAGGAGGCCGCGCCGACGCGGGGGCGTTAGCTATCCGTGTGGGGCGTGGAGATAGCGCGTGCCCTGGAGGAGGAGTAAGGCGGTGGGGAAGGTGACAGCGGAGCTGCGGAGGGCGAGGGTGCGCTAGGCGTGGCGGGCGGGGGGCGGGGGTGTCGGCGAGGACAAGGTTGAGCCAGAGGGGGGCGCAGAAGATGGCGAAGGTGTCGGGGGTGATCCAGGTGCGGGCGAACGGGAGCAGGTCCCAGGTGTATGCCTTCGTTATACTACTCGCAGCACGGACTCCATAAAATGTAACCGTTCGGTCCCCAGGGCAAAGGAAGGGAGAAAGTTGTGCTCGATTTCGGTAGCGTTTCAGCAATCTGCGCCTATCACAGCGTGACCAATTATGAGAGTTGGCTGCGCCACCTGACGGACATCGAATTCGCCAGGACGCGACACATGATAACCGCGGCGGAAGGGGTAATACCCGGCCCGGACTACGTCGGGGTAGTCCTTCTGCCATCGCTACTCTACGTGCGCACCGTGTCAATCCTAGACGAAGCCTTGGAGGAGTACATCGATGACCAGCAGTTGAGCATGCCCAAGAAGTACCACCGCTCCTTAGCTAGGCTTTCCCCATTTTAAGGAGAAGAGGCAGAATACACAGCAGAGATTTCGGTGAGACGAAAGGATCTGCATGTCTATTCTGCCTGGCCGTAGTAT
>JAABUO010002885.1_pt1 | contig 20728 bp, 18 predicted proteins | sample 5559291 | NCBI WGS metagenome assembly JAABUO01 (sample SAMN10711878, study PRJNA513372) | rock metagenome | isolation source: Antarctica rocks | place: Antarctica: Victoria Land, Finger Mt sud
CATTTCGTCGAGATCTACATCACGATTACGCAGTGCCTCAAGACGGCTGAGGACTACGAGTTGATCGCCTATGAGTGCGGGGCCGAGATGGCGCGCCAGAACGTGCGCTACGCCGAGGTCACATTCACGCCGGGGACGCACCACGGCTTCGGCGTGCCGCACGAGGCCTATTTCGGCGGCCTGACGCGCGGCCGCCAACGCGCGCGCCAGGATTTCGGCGTGGAGCTTGCCTGGGTCTTCGACATCGTGCGCGACCTGTCTCCCGAGGAGCGCAACTACGCCTACGCGGACTACACAGTGGGCGTGGCGATCGAGGGCCAGAGCGATGGCGCGGTGGCGCTGGGGTTGGCCGGCATCGAAGGCAGCTACCCGTCCGAGCGTTTCGCGCCGTACTTCGAGCGGGCGCGGGCGGCCGGGCTGCACAGCACCGTACACGCGGGCGAGACCAAGGGGCCGGAGAGCGTGTGGGGCGCGTTGCGCGCGCTGGGCGCGGAGCGCATCGGGCACGGCGTGCGCGCGATCGAGGACCCCGCGCTCGTGGCCTACCTCGTCGCGCACGGCATCCCGCTGGAGGTGTGTCCGACGAGCAACGTGCGGCTCGGCGTCTACCCCAGCCTGGCCGCTCACCCCCTGCCCCGGCTGCACGCGGCCGGCGTCACGCTCACCATCAACTCCGACGACCCGCCGCTGTTCAACACCACGATCGACGACGAGGCCGCGTTGCTTGCCGCTCCGTTCGGCTTGGACGTGGCCGCGGCCGACGGCATCCTGCTCAACGGCGCGCGGCACAGCTTCCTGCCGCCCGCGCGCAAGCGGGCGCTGGAGGAGAGCTTGCGGGCGGACCTCGCGTCGCTCAAAGAGACGCATCTGCCGGATATAGGCGGGTGAAGCGCAACCCCTTCACACACGACTACCTCATGCGCGAGCTCTGGTTTTATGGGTCGCCCCCCGCGGCCGATGCCGGGCCGGTCGCGGTGCGCCACGCGCGTCTCGGCGGTCCTGAGGGCGAGATCCTGGACGACTACCTCAACGTCAACATGCGCCAGGAGACGCCGGAGGTCCCCGTCCTCTACGTCGGGGGGCGGTTGAGTATGAGCCTGACCTGGATGATCGTGCAGGCGCTGGCCGTCCCCATCGACCGCGCACGGGGGCGTGTGGGGACGGCCGGGCTTGGTCTGGGTTACTATGCCCTGCGCGCCGCCGCCAAACGCGCGGTCTCGGCGGTCGACGTCTACGAGAGCGACCCCGCTATGATCGCGTGGTTCCTGCGCGCCTTCGCGGGACGCCCCGAGATGCGCAAGATCACCGTGATCGCGGGCGACGCGCGCGCGAAGGTCGCGGGCATGAGCTACGACGTGTTCTTCGCCGACATCCACAGCACGCTGCTGGTCGACGCGGTCGTCGACGACGCCATGCTGTTCCGGGGCGCTAACACGTTCGGCGCGTACTCGTTCTGCGGGGCCGAGCGCGTCGTGCTCGACGCCTATCTCGCCGGCGAGACAACCGACCTCGACGCGCACGAGCGGCGCTTCTTCCGCTACTGGCGCGACACGCCCTCGGCCGACCCGGCGATCGCGCTGCCGCGCCTGTACCGTCCGATCACCGACGCGCCCTTCCGGCGGCGCGTCTTCACGGCGTTGGGCCGGCGGTGGGCGCCCGGTCCGTAGTCCGCGGACGTGCCCTGTCTCTCTTCAGGCCGGCGCGGGTGCGCACCACTGTTTCGCGCTGACTCGGGTGATTGTGTGGATGACCGTATCTACTGGGCAGCGCAGCGAGCCGCCGCCGTCCCGGCGGCACGATTGCATCAATGACGCCTGTTCGTATCCACACGTTCACCCGCGATGGTAGGCCGCCGGGACGGCGGCGGCTCGCTGCGCTGCCCAGTAGATACGCGGCGCGAGATCGGCCCGGCGCAGGCGTACGTTCCCCCGACGCGACGACAGGTCGATGAGCGACCGTTTTGGCTATTGGCTCCTGGTCCTTTTGGCGCTATCGTAACCCTATGGCGCAGCTCCGTCTATGGGGTTTGCTGGACATGTGTCGCTGGCCCGGCTGATTTTTGTGGTGGTGAGCGCCGTGTCTACTGGGGCCGCCGTCTCTCGCTGCACTGCCAGCCGGCCCCGGTCGCGGCCGAGCTTTTCGCGCATAGTAATGCGCACGGTCGCGGCGGTATGCCGGCTGGCAGCCGGCGGTCCCAGTCGCCAGGGGGCCGGCTGGCAGCGCAGCGAGAGACGGCGGTCCCAGTGGCTACCAATTCGTCATAGCTCGCTTGACGGATGCTAGAGGGGTGATGGCGCGTCTCACGTTAACTGTTGAAACCACGTCCGCGTCCGCGGCGAAGGCGTCGCGCGGGCACGTAGGTGCGGCTGCGAGCGCCTACGCTCATCGGGCGTTACTTGGAGCGGCGCTGGCCGTGCTCGGCGTGACGGCGTGGGCGTACGCGCGCGGCGCGACGGGCTACATCGACAACGGCGACGGCTACTACCTCTATGCGGCGCGCCGGGTGGCGCACGGCGCCACGCTCTACCGCGACGTCATGGGCACGCAGCCGCCCGTGGTCTATCTGCTTGGCGCGGCCGCCTTCAAGCTCGGCGCGTCACTACAGGGCATCCGTCTGTTGAGCGCGGCGATGCGCGCCCTCGCCACGGCGCTCGTCTATCTACTGGGCCAGCGTCTGTTCGACGATAAGCCCGCCGCCGCGCTGGCCGCGCTCCTCTATGCGCTCCTGCCGATCGGGTTGGTGTGGGACCGCTCCTTCGACGTCAACCCGCCGCTGACCCTCGTCGCCCTGCTCGCGGCGCTGGCGCTCTCGTACGACTCGCGTCGAGCCGCCCGTGTGAGTGGCGCGTTCGCGGCGCTGGCGCTCTTCACCAAAGATCTCTACCTGCCGCTGCTCGCCGTCACGCTGGTTTACCTTATACTGCGGCGCCGGCGTTTGCTCGTGCCATATCTGCAAGGGCTACTGGGCGGCCTCGCCTTGCTAGGCGGGGCGCTCGTCATGTATGCCGGGCCGGTCGGCCCGCGCGACGCCTTCCTGGGGCAGGATGGGTCGTCGTTCAACCCCGTGTGGTTCGTGGCCGCCGTGGCCTACGTCGCCGCGTCCGAGGGCGGGGTCGTGCTAGTGGCGCTGGCGGGCGCGGTCATCGGCCGGTATGTCCACTGTCGCGGCGGGGAGCGGGCAGCCGGTGGGCGCGCGGACTACGCTCCGTGGCTGCTCGTAGGGTCGGCGGCCGTGCTGCTGGCGACGCTCAAAGAAGGCACGGCCGGGCCAGTCTTCCAACTCGCCGAGCCGGCCGTGGCCCTGCTCGCCGCCCATGGCGCGCTATGGGTGTGGCGCCGCCGGACGACAAGGCCCGTCGCGCTCGCGCTCCCCGCCGTGCTGCTCCTCTCGGTCGTGTCCATCGTGGGGGCCGACCGCGCGGCGCTGGCGTGGAACAACAGCGGCGAGGTCGCGCGCGTCGTCGCGCTGGTGCGGGCGCGTGCGCATCCGGGCGCGGTCATCGTGGCGCCGCCCTACTATGCGCTGCTGACAGGGACACGCCTACCCGACGACGCGGCCGACACCTACATCGTGGCGCGGCGCGTGGCGCGCGGTGATGGGGCGACGACGGCATGGGTGCGGCAAGTCGTGGCCGGGATCGACGTGCGGCGCTACCCGGTTGTGCTGATCGACCTGCGCCTCGCGACCATCGCCCCATTGATGGCCGCGCTACAAAGAAACTACCGGCCGCTGTACGCCGATACGCTGCCCCCCGCCCTGCATGTCACTGTTTATGCGCCTATGCGCCGGTGTCAGACAAGACCTTGACCGTGCCGGGCTCCTCAGGAGAGGCGATAGCCCAATCGCTATCCGTGTAGCTGACGTGCCAGAGATGATCGCGATGCGCGTGCGCCTTCCGGGAGGGGTCGTAGTATTCCTCGAGTTTGTCGAATGCGTAGATGGCGGCGTCGCGCGGATGATACGGGACACGAGAGATGCCCAGGCGCCGCAGTTCGCCCACATCGTCGAATCCAAGCAACGAGATGTCCTCAGGGATCTTTAGCCGCCGGTCGCGCACGATAGCCGTGTACGCTTCGATCGTGGCATACGACGTGGTGCAGAGCACGGCCGTTGGGGTTGGAACGCCCGCTCGCCCTCCTACTAACACGCCCGCGTTCATGCGAATGCCGTGATAGCCGAAGGGGTTATCGTTCAGCGCCGTGCTGTCGGCGTTTGGTCCCGCCGACCCGAAAATGATCAACCGGCGATCGGGGCTGATACCCTGCGCCTGCAACTCGTCGAGGACGCCCTGGCGTCGTTGCTGCTGCACCTGATCGTGCTCCACATCGAGGAGGACGCCGATGTGGCGGTGCCCCGCCTCGCAGAGCTTGCGCACCGCCTTGCGCGTCGCATCATAATGATCTAACGACACGACAGGCGCACGCGTTAGCAGCGCCTGCTGGTCGCTATCGGTCAGCCAGCGGTCGAGCAAGACGACCGGGACGTCAGCCTCCTGCAATTGCCTGATGAGGTCGCGACGGATCATCATCTGGCGCGCGGATGGACCGCGATAAAGTCCCGGGGCTGGCGCGAGGATAACGCCGTACAGGCTGTGCGCGCGGTCTACGAATGAGCGCAGGATGTCCTGCTCGCTACCAAGGTCCTCGCCATGCGGGCGTAGGACGAGATTGTAGGTCGAACCGGCATGGATCACTAAGTGCGCGATGACGCTCGACCAGAAACTGCTGAACGCAATCCCCCCAATGGCGACCGCCAGGTGCGACCGCTCGGACCGCGCCCCCAGTGTGTCGAGGCGAAGATAGGTGACCGCCAATTGATGGATCTCCGTGAGCGTGAAAGCCCTCTCGCCATGCAGGGCCTGCAGGAGACCGGCGACCTGCTCGGGGTTGGCGAAGGTGCCGTCCGGCAGCGCTTCGATCCTGGAGACGATGGCATGCCGGCTAGCGCTCGTGTAGCCGACGCGTCGCGCTAGCTCCCCTTGCGTCAGGCCACGATCATCGCGATGGTTCTGGAGCAATCGCCCGAACCTCTCACGTCTGTGCATCCCGCCCTCCTTGGTTGCACCGTCGATAAAGCGCGCCTGCCGCCGGCACGATGACACTCGGATTGAGCAAAACGGCCTAAATGTGCCTGTTAGCGCACATCCACTCACGTATCCTAACACATTTTAGCTTGTTCTCCAGGCCATCACTGACCGACAATAGGCGATAATGGCGCAAAGGGAGGAGGTGAGTCAGTTAGAGTAAGCCGGGCCACGGACGCCACGTAGCACAAGGTGGCCCCGATAGGCATAGGAGCCCACGGCAGAGCTTCTACCCAATGTAAGGAACAAGCGAGGCCACAAGCGCCGTCGTCACGCCGTACATTCTCCTTGCATAAAGCCCCTTGCCGTGTTATTATGCGATCAGCTTTGTTGGAAAAGTATCAGATAGTACCACACAATGGGGCCTCTTATGGTAACGATGGGCGCTGACGATCCACTGGAGCGGCTGCCCGTCCGCGCCGAACGCCGTCTGCTACTCATCGATCAGTTCCAACATAAGCCGTTCCTGACCGTCAAGGAACTTGCCGCGGCCCTCAACGTGTCGTCGATGACGGTGCGCCGCGACCTCCGCCTCCTCGCCGAGGAGGGGGTGGTGGGGCTCACGCATGGGGGCGCTGTGCGCGTCGTCGGGCGGCCGTTGGAGAAAATGTTCGCGTAGCGTCAGGACATCCGCGGAGCCGAGAAGCGCGCCATCGGCGCGCTCGCCGCCCAACTGGCGTACGAGGGCGACGTGATTGGCCTGGATGCGGGGACGACGGGGCTTGCTGTCGCTCGCGCCCTGCGCCCGCGCGAGCGGCTGACGGTGGTCACGCATTCCCTCGCCGCCATCGTGGAATTGTCTACCCGGCCTCACGTCGAGGTGATGGCGTTGGGAGGGTTGCTGCACATGCACACCTGCGCTTTCGCCGGCGCGACCGTGACGGCGATGCTGCGCGAGTTGTGCTTGCAAACGCTCTTCCTGTCCGCGACCGGCTTCACCGTCGAGGGTGGCATGACGTGCAGTAGTCTCTATGAGACCGACACAAAGCGCGCGCTCATCGAGGCGGCGCGGCGCGTCATCCTGGTCGCCGATCACACCAAGCTGGGCCATGTCTCCATGATGAACGTCGCGTCACTCGATGTAGTACACGAGGTCGTGACCGACGCCGGCTTGCCGGTACGGGGCGCGCCGCGCGCTCGAGGATCGTGGCCTACATGTGCACATCGCGGACGTCGACCGCACGCGGACGGAAGGGGGAGAGGAGGTGCGACAGTCAGGGTAAGCCGGGCCACGGACGCCACGCGGCCGGTATCGGCCGCGACAGATATAGGCGCCCATAGGTCTACAGCGCCGGTGCCACGCCGCCCGCGCTGTGAGCCGAGATAGGTCTCATCTAGGTTTTTGCACGCTGAATCAATGAGGAACAAAGCGCATGAAACGATCGCATCGACTCTTACTCGCCGTGCCAGCTATCGCCGCGGTGACCGCCGTCGCCGCGCCCGCCCACGCCGCCCGGCCGCAGGCCGCGCCGCGCGCCACCGTCACGCTCAACATCGCTACGGTCAACAACCCGCAAATGATTGACATGGAGCACCTGGCTCCACTGTACTTCGAGAAGCAGTACGGCATCAAGGTCAACTTCGTCACCCTGCCCGAGAATACGATCCGCGAGAAGATCACGCAGGACGTGGCGACGGGCGGCGGCCAGTTCGACCTCGCGACCGTGGGGACGTACGAGGTGCCGATCTTCGCCAAGAACGGCTGGCTCACCAACCTGGGACCCTATTTCAACACGTTAAGCTCGTCGGCGAAGGCGTCGTACGACCTCAACGATGTGCTCGGCCAGGTCAAGAAGGGCCTCTCCTACAAGGGCAACCTGTATTCGCTGCCGTTCTATGGCGAGAGCTCCATGACGTTCTACAACAAGAGCCTGCTCAAGGCGGCCGGCCTGACCATGCCGCTGCACCCGACGTGGACCCAAATCCAGAGCATGGCGGCCAAGCTGACCAATAAGTCCAAGAACCAATACGGCATTGTGCTGCGCGGCCTGCCCGGCTGGGGCGAGATGGGCGCGCCGATGACGACCGTGATCAACACGTTTGGCGGCGAGTGGTTCAACGAGCAGTGGCAGCCGCAGCTGACCAGTACGGCCACGGCGGCGGCCATCAAGTTCTACGTCAACATGATCCGCAACTACGGCCCTCCCGGCTCACAGAACAACGGCTTCACCGAGAGCGAGACGGTGTTCTCGCAGGGCAAGGGCGCCATCTGGGTCGACGCCACCTCGGCCGCAGGCCTGGTCACCGACGCCAAGAACTCCAAGGTCGCTAGTGATGTCGGTTTCGCGTACTCACCGACCGAGGTGACGCCGAAGGGCTCGCACTGGCTGTGGGCGTGGTCACTGGCCATGGAGTCGGCGAGCAAGAACAAGAACGCGGCGTTCACGTTCTTGCGCTGGGCCACGAGCAAGGACTACATCAAGCTCGTCGCCAACTACAAGGGCTGGGGCAACGTCCCGCCCGGTACGCGCTACTCAACCTTCGAAAACGCCAGCTATAAGCAGGCCGCCCCCTATTCCAGCATCATCCTGCAGTCGATTCAAACGGCCGACCCGACCAACTCGACGCTGAACAAGGTGCCCTACGTGGGCGTGCAGTTCGTCGGCATTCCCGAGTTTCAGGGCATCGGCACCAAGGTCACGACCAACCTGTCCGCCGCTATCACCGGCGCGACATCAGTCGACGCGGCGCTGCTGCTCTCGCAGCAGCAGACCGAGCGCACCATGCGCGATGCCGGCTACCTGAAGTAGGACCGCTCGCGGGGCGACGGGTCCGGCGTCGTGCCGGACCCGTCGCCCTGTCGTGGATAGCCGAAAGTTGGCGTCGTATCACTGGGATCGCTGGTGTTTCGCCGGCCCTGATCGCGGCGATGGTGTCCGTCAACTCCAATACGCGTGCCAGCCAGCCTAGGCTGGCTGGCACGCGGAGCGAGAGACGGCGCTTCCAGTTAAAGAAAGACGATGTTAGCGTTGTTAGCGTTAAGTACGAAGGAATAGGGATACCCGCCATGAGCGTGACAGCTATCTCGACGCGGAGGATCGAGCGCGCGGAGGGGCTCGCGCGTTTGCGCCCGTCTTTCCGTTTCCTGTTATTCTTCCCGGCCATCCTCTACCTGGTCGTGATGACGCAAGTGCCCTTCGTCGTCACCCTATGGTACAGCGTACATAAATGGATTCTTACCTCGCCGGAGGCGGGGCGGGGCTTTGTGGGCTTGGCTAACTACACCGAAACGCTGGTCGGCGACCCTACGTTCCGCGACGCCGTCATCAACCTGGTTCTCATCACGCTGGGCATCATCGTGCCGTCGCTCATCCTGGGCATGGTCTTCGCATTGCTATTGCACCGGCCGTTCCCGCTGCGCGGGCTGGTGCGCGCGCTGATGATCGCCCCGTTCTTCGTGATGCCCACGGTCAACGCCGTGGTCTGGAAGAACATGTTGCTCAACCCCGTCTTCGGCCTGCTCTCCTGGCTGACCGTCACGCTCCATCTCGGACGTTTCGACCTGCTAACGGTGTCGCCCAAGGGCGGCATCATCACTATGGCCGTGTGGCAGTGGACGCCGTTCATGATGCTGATCTTGCTGGCCGGTCTGCAGGGCATGCCCGACGAGGTGCGCGAGGCGGCGCGCACGGACGGCGCGACGCGGCTCACCGAGTTCCGCTACATCACCCTGCCCCTGCTGGGGCGGTATATCGAGTTGGCCGTGTTGCTGGGCACGATCTATGTCCTCCAACTCTTCGGCGAGATCTATGTCACGACGCAGGGCGGCCCCGGCACGGCGACGACGACGGTGCCGTACTACGTCTACCAGACGATATCGCAGGACAACAACGTGGGGTTGGCCGCGGCGCAGGGCGTGCTCGCCGTGGTCGTCGCCTCGATCATCGCGGCCTTCCTGCTGCGCCTGCTCGCCCGCACGTTTAGCCGGAGTGTGCAACCATGATCGCCATACCCACCCGCGCCAAGCCCCGGACCGCCGGCGCCACGCGCGCCGCCACGACGGCGCGCCGCCGGTTCAGCGCCGGCGGCGTCGGCCTGACGCTTTTGACCTATGTCATCGCGTTCCTGTTCTTTTTCCCGATCCTGTGGACGGTGCTCACCGGACTCAAGACCGAGGCCAACGCCGTGGCGCTGCCGCCCTCGCTCATCTTCAAGCCCATCCTGGACCACTTCCAGAGCGCCATTACGGACGCGGGCTACTTCGCCTACTTCCGCCACTCGCTCTTCCTCACGATCGGGTCGACGCTGCTGGCCTTTCTGCTCGGCGTCCCGGCGGCCTATAGCCTGGGCTTGTTCCCCACCAAGCGGACGCCCAGCGTGCTCTCCTGGGTGCTCTCCACGAAGATGATGCCCGTGGTCGGCCTGATCGTCCCGCTGATCATTATCTACAAGCAGGTCGGCATCTACGACAGCTACATCGGCATGATCCTGATCTACGCGGCGATGAACCTGCCGCTGGTGATCTGGATGATGCGCTCGTTCTTCGCCGAGTTCCCGCGCGAGATCATCGAGGCGAGCCAAATCGACGGGGCCAGTTTCCTGCGCACGATGCAGTCGGTGGTGCTGCCGCTGGTGGCCCCTGGCTTGGGCGCCACGGCGCTGCTGTGCGTGATCTTCGCCTGGAATGAGTTTTTCATCGCCGTCAACCTGACGGGACCGAACACGGGCACGCTGCCGGTCTACATCTCCGGCTTCATGACCAGCGAGGGCTTGTTCTGGGCCAAGATGTCGGCGGCGGCGACGCTGGCCATCGCGCCCGTCTTCCTGGCTGGCTGGACGGCGCAGCGCTCGCTTGTGCGCGGCTTGACCATGGGCGCGGTGAAGTAGCCAGGCGAGAGGCGATAGGCGGCTGACGATGCGACGCGGACGGCTACCGGCCCTGGCGGCGGCGGCAAGCCTTCTCGCGCTGCTGGCAGGAGGCGCCGCCGCCGTCGAATGGCGTCCTGCCGGCGGCCTCGCCGTGCGTACCCTCGCGTTGGGCTTGGCTCCGGGCGAAAAGCCCGGTGGCCTCGCCCTCGACGCAAGCGCCGGCCACCTCTTCGTGTCCACGGCCGACGCCAGCGACGTCGGCCGTGTCCGTGTTTTCGATCTATATAGTGGACGCCTGTCGCGCGCCATCGGCCCCTTCACCTCTAACGTTGGGGTGACCGTCGCCGAGGATCTCGGGCGCGCTTTCGTCAATGATATGTCCGGCAGCGTCACCGTGTTGGACACGCGTACGGGCGCGCCGCTGGAAACGATGGCGGGCGGCGGGGACCGTGCGGCCATAGCCGTCGACGTGCGCCGGCGCCGTGTTTTCCTCACCAACTACAACGGCGACAGCGTGAGCGTCTTCGACGCGCGTGGCGGCAAGGAGCTGCGGCGCATCTACCTCGGCATCTTCTACGAGCCCGACGGCCTGATTCTGGATGAGCTGACGGGTCACATCCTCGTCACCAGCCGGAGTAAGCGGAGCGCGCGCGTGGTCGACCCCGCCACGGGGCGCGTCCTGCGCACGGTTGGCGTGGTTGGCGCCTTTCAACCCGCGGTGGATACACGCCGTGGATGGTTCCTGGTCACGACCGATCAAGGTCTCCTGGCGCTCGATGCGGCCAGTGGGCGCACCCTGCGCGCGATCCATCTGAACCAGGCGCCCTATGTGGCGCTGCTCACGGATACGCGGACCGGGCAAGCCCTCGTCGGTGGGGACACGCGCACAAGCATGGTCGACGTGCAACGCGGGATCGTCACGCGCACGATCGCGGTCCCGCTCCCGTACCAGACCGTCGTAGACGAGCGTAGCCGCCGCGCCTTCATCGTCGATCCCGTGGGGAGTGTTGTGCGAGTGGTGGATACACGCGGGGGGACCGTCGTGCGCACGGTCGTCGTGGCGGCTAATCCGGGCTTCCCCGTCCTGGATGCCCGGCGTGAGCGCGTGTTCGTGACCGCGCAGGGGACCGTGGACAGCGCGGGGCGGGCGTTGGGTATGGGGGCGGTGACGGTGCTGGATGCGCGCGGCGGGACCGTCGTCGGGACCGTCGCGGTCGGCGTCAACCCCAGTGCTGTCGCCGTGGACGAGCGGACCGGCCATGCCTTTGTCGCCAACAGTGGCGGCGCCGTCGTCGTCCCCGACAACTGGGGCTGGATGCCCGGATGGTTGCGACGCCGGTTGCCTTTCCTCTCACCGCCCGGACCGCGCACCCGCGTCGTGCCCGGCAGCGTCAGCGTGCTCGATCAAGGGAAGGGATAACTTCCGCGCCTACAACTGGGTGAACATGGGGTATCGGCCGGGGCGTCGACCAGTCGCTTGAGCTCGTCGTCCAGCGTCATGATGGTCACGGACGCACTGGCCTGAGCCAGGCGGCGCGCCGTGGCAAACCCAACGCCTTCGGCCGATTGTACCAAGGTGTGATGATTGCTCCAGCGTCAGTTTCGATGTCAAGCCCGAGCAGGCGCGCCGCGTCGTGGAGCGACGGGTCGTCTTCGGCCATCGAGATGACGCGCTGAGGCTTGATCGCGACACGATCCGCAAAGAAAGCCCAGCACTCCCAGGCACGATCGAGCGCCATGCAATTAGCTGCCCATCCCTCCGTAGGCAATAAAACTCCGCGCGGCATTGAGGGCCTCTTGCAGATGTCCATCATGGATGGCGTCGGCCGGCGACACGTCGGACAAGTAGGGATCCATGCCGATGAACCATGCCCGCACGGTTGACGCTCCTTCCATCCGTCCCAACAACGCGGCTATTTCATAGGCCGCGCGCAAGCGCTGTTCATTGGCGATGCGAATCTCGCTCACGCGGCCCGATTCCCAGCGCGCCAACGTCTTTACATCACGCACGTTGACGACATAGGCGAGAAGCCGGTCGGTGAGGATGCGTCCCAGGGTTCGGGTGGCCTCCGCGACCGTTACCTGCGTCGCTTCGGCGTGCACTTGCTCGCCAAGTCCCGTCGTCACGCCAAGCTTCGTCATCGGCTGCGTCAAGATGTCCCCCGTCGATAGCGCCATAGTTCCCACCCTCCCGCTTCAACATATCATTTTTGCCTGTCGTTTAATAGTTAAGATACCCCGCTCACCGTTGAGGGCGGCGTCGCGGCGGCGTATTCGAGATAGCGGTTAGCGGTTAGCAATTAGCGGCTAGATTTCCCCTCGGTAACTTGGTAGCGCGTCAGGTCCGTTTTCTTGCATAATACGCAGGGAACTATCTGCCGAAAGCTAATCGCCAATTGCTAACCGCTAACCGCCCGAAGGAGTTGTCCATTGGAACGACCCACCCTGATCAAGCCCGGCCTGTTCGCCGTGGCCGCCGCGGCCGATAGCCGTCGCGGCGTGTTCGACCTGCACAACGAGGCGCTGCTCGCGCGCGCCGCCCCCGTCGACGCCGTCTTTATCGGCGACTCGATCACTGACATGTGGGCGCTCGACGCCTACTTCCGTGGCGCGGCGGGCGGCTTCATCGTCAACCGCGGCATCGGCGGCGACCGCACGCCCTTCGTGCGCCGCCGTTTCGCCGCCGACGCGCTGCAGCTGCGTCCGAAACTGGTCGTGATCAAGATCGGCGTCAACAATACCTGGGACCTGGACGAATGGGACCCGTCGCTGGCCCGCACGCCGGAGGACATCGAGGCCGAGATCGTGGCCGACGCCACGGCCATGGTCGCCGCTGCCCGCGTCGACGGCATCGCGGTGGCGCTGTGCAGCATCCTGCCCACCAATATCCCCGTCAACGGCAACACGGCTACCCGCAACCGGCTGATCGCGCGCGTCAACGGGCGGCTACGCGAGATCGCGCGCGACGCCGGCGCGGCGTATGTCGACTACCACAGCCATTTAGTAGAAGACGATGGCCTGACGCTGCGGCCCGAACTGGCCGACGACGGCCTGCACCCCCATACCAGCGGCTACGACATCATGGCCGGCGTGCTGCTCGACACGCTCGACACGGCGGGTATCGACACTATTGAGAGGAGATGACGAGTGGCGCGTGACGAGTTCTAATCACTCGTCACTCCTCACTTGATAGAGAGAGCACACCAATGGTATGCGAGCTGACACGACACGCGAGGCTGCGGGCTCGATTTATTCGATATTTCGTGTAATATTTAAATATAAGCGGTCAAGCAAAATTACTGGGTATAAGCATGGAGAGGCAAAGCAATGGCGCGCGAACTGTCGTTGAGTGTGTTGGATCAATCGCCCATCCGTCAGGGTGGGACGGCGGCGCAAGCGCTGCGCGAGACCGTTGAACTCGCTAAGGCGGTCGAGCGCTTTGGCTACAAACGCTACTGGGTGGCGGAGCACCACAATGCCTCCGGCTTCGCGGGGACGGCGCCCGAGATCCTGATCGGCCAGATCGCCGCGCATACGTCCACTATCCGCGTCGGCAGCGGGGGCGTGATGCTGTCACACTATTCGGCGCTCAAAGTGGCCGAGACCTTCCGCGCGCTGTCCGCGTTTTATCCTGGCCGCATCGACCTGGGCATTGGGCGGGCGCCGGGCAGTGACCCCGCCACGGCCGTGGCCCTGTCCCACCCCAGGGCCACGGCCGACCTCAACGCCTTCCCCCGCCAGGTCGAGGACCTGGCCGGCTTCCTGTCACAGCAGTTGCCCGCGGGGCATCCTTTCGCCGGCATCACCGCCCAACCGGGACCGTTGCCGGCGGAAACTCCTGACGTGTGGCTCCTGGGGTCGAGCGACTACAGCGCGCAACTGGCCGCGATGCTTGGGCTGCCGTTCGCGTTCGCCGATTTCTTCGGGAGCGCCGGGGATGTTGGCCCACAGGTCGCCGAGATTTATCGTCGCCGCTTCCAGCCATCGGCCTATCTCGATGAGCCAAGGCTCGCCGTGGCCGCGCATGTCATCTGCGCGGAGACCGCTGAGCGCGCCCATGACATCGCCGCGAGCGTGAGGCTGTCGGTCGCGCGCCTGCGGACAGGTAATGGCAGTACGGCGCTTCTACCGCCCGACGAGGCGGCGCGGTACGAGTTGGACGCGTTCCAGGGCGCCATGGTAGCCGGCTTCATGAAACATTTCGTCGAGGGCAGCCCCGCGTCGGTACGGGAGCAACTCGGCGCGGTGGCGGAGCGCTACCAGACGAGCGACCTGGTCATCGCGACGAACTGTTACGCGTTTGAGGATCGCGTGCGTTCCTATCAACTCGTCGCCGACGCTTTTGCCGCCACGACGACGCCGCTCGCGGCCGCGGCCAGATAGCAACGCCTCCGGCCGAGTACAGGTACGCTCCGCTGGCCCCTTTCCGGTCCCCCTGGGTGTACCACAAAAAAGTGGGATGAGCGCCGCTGGCCTGACCTTTCAAGGTCAGGCCGTTTCTCACAATGTTGGGGTTCCCCTGGTTCCCCTTGTTTTCATCACGGGGTTAGTAGGATAGATAGCGAGTTAGGCTTTCTTCCAGTCGTCGGGCCATTCCTGCCGGGCGTCGTGGACAGTCACGATTTGCACGACCTGGCCCCGTATCCGATAGACGGCGATGTAGCGGCCACCTTCAACTACAAGCTCACGCGTGCCGATATAGCGGCCCTCACGTCCCAACAATGGATGGTCGATTAGGTTTTCGACGGCCTGGCGTACCCGCTGCCCCATCTGATAGCCCGCGCTAGGACTCCATTGAGCGATAAAGGCGATGTGTTGGTCAATCCGCCGCAGGGCGCGCCGTGTCCAGTGGACACGCATCAACGCGCGCCCTGCGCGTCGGGCTGATCTCGATACGAGGCGTACTTGTTAAATACAGCGTCTACCTCCTCATCGGTCGCAAAGTCGCCGGCGTCGGCCTCGCGTAGCCCGGCCTCGATATCGGCAAGTTGCCACCGCTCGACCTCCACGAAGCGGCGTAGGGCCTCCTCAACTAAGGCGTTCTTATTGCGTCCGGTGGATTTCGTGAGCGTGTCTAGCTCGCTCCGTAGTTGTTTCGAGATGCGCGCGGTAATCGTGGTCGTCGTCCGCTCCGCGGTGGTCATAATGCCTCCTCGCGTGAATGGTGTACAAGAGAAACGTCTTTGTACACCACCATGATACCCTACAAAGGACTCGACCGAGTGCGAGTATTGCCAATCGGTCAAGCATCTACGCGGCTGGAGCCCAGTCTACATCGCGCGCTGAGCGTCCCGATGCCATCTTATGGACGTCTGGACGTTACACTTAGAGGGGTGAGACGTGGGCATGCGCGGGGAGTGAATACGGGTGGTGGACAAGGATAGCGGGGGCGGGGACAGCGGCGCCTCGCCCCGTACACCAAAACCCCTGCTCCGCGCGCGTCGGCGCGCCGACAAGAGGCTCCGCGAGACCGAGGAGCGCTACCGCGCCCTCGTCGAAGCCGCCGCGCAGATCGTCTGGACCACCCCCGCCGACGGTGTCGTGGAAGACATGCCCCTCTGGCGGGCCTACACGGGCCAAACGGTCGCGCAGGTCAAAGGGTGGGGTTGGCTCGACGCCCTCCACCCCGACGACCGCGCGCGTACGGCTCACCTCTGGTCCGAAGCGGTCGCGGCCAAGCGCGTGTGCGATGTCGAGTACCGCGTGCGGCGGGACGACGGCGTCTACCACGACTTCTTGACGCGGGCAGTCCCCGTGTGTAACGACGACGGCGGCATCCGCGAGTGGGTCGGTATCTGTACCGACATCACCGCGCGTAAAAGGGCCGACGAACAACGCGCGCTGGCCCTGGCGCGGGAGCAGGCGGCCCGCGCCGAGGCGGAGCGGGCGCGCGCCGGGGCCGTGGCCCAGGCGGCCGAACGCGACGCCATGTTCGAGGCGATGGCCGACGGCATTTTTACCTGTGACCGTGAAGGCAAGGTGGTGCGGATGAACGCCGCCTATCGCGCTATCATGGCCTTCGACGGAGTGCGGGAGAGTTCCTATCCGTCCTACTCGCTCCGGGAGCGGATGCTACGCATAGACATGCGCGATGAACAAGGGCGCTCGCTGCCGGGGGAGCAGTGGCCGGTCGCGCGCATTCTGCGCGGCGAGGTGTTGTCCGGCGCGCAGCCGGATGTCATGGTCCGGACCGCTGACGGGCGTGATGTGCTGCTGAACGTGAGCGGCGCGCCTATGTACGACGGCGAGGGGTCCCTCATTGGCGGCGTCTGCGTCTGCCGCGACGTCACGGAGCGCCGCCAATTGGAACAGCGCACCTATAGGGCGCTGGACGCGCTGCTAGACATGGCCGAAGCCCTCGTCCAGGGGAGGGACGAAGGGGCCGAGCAGGAGACCGAGGTCGTGGCGCGACGCCTCGCCGCGCTGGCCTGCAGCGTCCTGGACTGCCGGCGCGTGAGCATCACCGCGTACGACACCGCCACGGGCGCGTCGCGCCCTCTCGCCGTCGTCGGCGTGACGCCCGCCGAGGAGCGGGCTTGGCGCGAGGGGCAACCAGGGTCCACGCTGCGCGAGTACCTGGACGCCGCGCATGTAGAGCGGTTATTGGGCGAGGATGTCCTCGTTCTGGATGCCGCTGCCCTGCCGGATCGCGCCCTCCCTTACGACGTGCGTACGCTCTTGCTCGCGCTGCTGCGCGTGGGGTCGCGGGTGGTTGGTGTCCTGGCCCTTGACCACGGCGGCGTCGCGCACTCGTACACGCCGGATGAGGTCGCCCTGGCGCGCACGGTGGCCAAGCTGAGCGCGCTGGTGATCGAGCGCGAGCGGCTGTGGCGCGAGCGCGAGGAGGCGCGGGCCAACGAAGCGGCGCTGCGCGAGGCCAACCGGCGTATGGACGAGTTCCTGGGCATCGCCGGCCATGAGATGCGCACCCCGCTCACGACGATCAAGGGCAACATCCAGGTGGCCCGGCGCCGCCTGGAACGCCTGGCTGCGCGCGACGACAACGGGGGCGCGGACCTGGCGGACGACCTGCGCGGGATCGGCGCCCTGCTCGGGCGCGGCGACGGGCAGATAGCCCGACTCAACCGGCTGGTGGACGACCTGCTGGACGTGTCGCGCATCCGGGCGGGCTACCTGGAGGTCCGCCCCGAGCCGTCCGATCTGGCCGCGCTCGTCCGCGAGGTCGTGGCCGAGCAGCGCGAGATCGCCGCGCCGCGCGCCATCCAATTGGAAGGGGACGGGCGCGCGGACGTGCCCGTCGTCGTCGATCATGACCGCATCGCGCAGGTCCTGACGAACTACATCTCCAACGCGTTGCGTTACTCGCCGCCCGAGCGGCCCATCGTGGTCGGTCTGCACATGGACGAGGCGGAGGCGCGGGTGTGGGTGCGCGATGAGGGGCCGGGACTATCCCCAGGCGAGCAAGCGCGCGTCTGGGATCGCTTTTACCGCGTCGCGGGTGTCGAGCACCGCTACGGCTCCAGCGTCGGATTGGGCCTGGGGCTGCACATCAGCCGGACCATCATCGCACAGCACGGGGGGCAGGTCGGCGTCGAGAGCGTCGCCGGAGCGGGCGCGACGTTCTGGTTCAGCCTGCCCCTCGTTAGAGAGCCCAGACAATCCGTCTGAACTGTAGAGGCTACTGCCCCTGATCCAACGAGTAGCCCTCTTTGCCGTCGAAGGTGTAGAGGTTCTGGACCTGGATGAAGTCGAGCCCGGCGGCGGCGACGCGGCCGAGCAACCCGGTGACCTGCGCGTGGGTCACGGCGCCCCTGTCCGCGCCCAGGAAACGGCAGCGCCACTGGTCGGAAACGAACGTTTCGGGGATGCCGTTCGGCCATACCTTGACGCCGCGGTTGCTGATCAACTCCAGCGCTAGGCCATCGCCGTTGAGCTTTTGGAGCGCCGCGCCGACCTCGTCGGCCGTGGCGCCGGCGCGGTCCAGGAACACGTCCACGCCCACCAGTTGCTTCTCGGCGCGGTGGCCGTCGCTGGTGGTATCACTGGCGCGCTGGCTCTCGCCCGCGGCGTACTCGACGGCCTTGAGCGTCTGTGGCTTCTGGCCGAGCCGGGCCGTCACGGCCTCGGCGAACTCCTTGGTGCCGACCTTCTCTTTGCTCACACCCTCCTTGTAAATGTCGTAGGTGTGGATGCCGTCCTCGACCGTGCGCAGCCAGGCGTTGTGGACGCGCTCGGCCACGTCGGGCTGGTTGATATGCACGAGCATCAGCACGGCGCCGAGCAGCAGGCCCGAGGGGTTGGCCAGGTTCTGGCCGGCGCGGCGCGGGGCCGAGCCGTGGATGGCCTCGAACATGGCGGCGTGCGCGCCGATGTTGGCCGAGCCGGCGAGGCCGACCGAGCCGGCGATCTGCGCCGCGACGTCGGAGAGGATGTCGCCGTAGAGGTTGGGCATCACGATGACGTCGAAGGCCTCCGGCGTGTCGGCCATCTTGGCCGCGCCGATGTCGACGATCCACGACTCCTTCTCGATGTCGGGATATTCCTCGCCGACCTCGTCGAACACGCGGTGGAACAGGCCGTCGGTGAACTTCATGATATTGTCCTTCATGAAGCAGGTCACCTTCTTGCGCTTGTTGCGCTTGGCGTACTCGAAGGCGTAGCGGATGATCTTCTCCGAGCCGGGCCGGCTGATGAGCTTGAGCCCCACCATCACGTCGTTGGTCTGGCGGTACTCGATGCCGGCGTAGAGGTCCTCCTCGTTCTCACGCACGATCACGACATCCATGCCGGGGTGCTTGGTGGCGACGAAGGGCGCGTAGGCCACGCAGGGACGCACGTTGGCGTAGAGCCCCAGCATCTTGCGCGTGGTCACGTTGAGGCTCTTGAAGCCGCCGCCCTGCGGCGTCGTGATGGGGGCCTTAAGGAACACCTTGGTGCGCCGCAACGACTCCCAGGCGCTTGGCTCGATGCCGGCGCTGTTGCCGCTCAGGTACACCTTCTCGCCGATCTCAATCGTCTCAGGCGCGATACGCGCGCCGGCTGCCGTGATGACCCGCAGCGTCGCATTCATGATCTCGGGGCCGATACCATCGCCGTACGCGACCGTGATAGGGGTGAGTTCCGCCATCGCTATGCCTCCTACTATCTATACCGCGTCCAACGTTGACGAGGGTTACGAATTGTAGCTTACACTACTACACCGTCAGCCAACAGCTATCAGCTGATGTAATCCGCTCGTGCCGCTATAGCGGCGTCCCGGCGGCGATGGCGAACGCGCCAACCTGTGCTGGCACGGTTTCTGCGGCAGTAGCATATAGGTGTCTATGTATAGTATGCGACACAGGAGGCGACTAATGAACCGAGAGCAGGAAGCCAACGACGCGAACGCGACCGACCCCGGACAGGGCGCCGCCGGCGCAGGCGTGGGGGCGACGGATACAGCGACCGACGGCCAGCAAGAGATGGGGCGTGCGCGCAACGCGAACGAGTACGTAAGCACGGCCCCCGCCGCGAGCATGTTGGACGGACAGATCAAGCCGGGTGTCATGGTCTCCGACGCCGGCGGCGAAACGATTGGCAATGTCCTCGAATACGACGAGCAGGGAGGCCGGGTTGTCGTCCGCAAGGGCTGGCTCTTCAGCCAAGATACGGAGTTCCCCCTCGACGCCATCGGTGACAAGGGCGCCAACGGCATCTTCCTCAAGCAGACCATCGGCGAGTTGCGGCAGCAGTATAGCGATCGTCTGGCCGCCGACGACATGGCGGCCCCGACCGGCCGGACCAGTTCGACGGATGCGGGCGCCACTGGAGCCTCCGTCGCTGGCCCGGCGTCCGCGCGAATGGCTGGCGACGCCGGCACGACACGCACGACGGAGATGGTACAGCCGGCCCAAGCGGGCGCGAACGACCGAACGTGGCAATCGGCGCAGGGCAGCGGCGCGGACACCACCGACATCCGGGCGCCGGTCTATGAGGAGCAACTCGTGGCTGGCACGCGCGAGGAAGAGCTTGGCCGCGTGCATCTGCACAAGGAAGTCACCACCGAGCAGGAGAGCATTCCGGTGACGCTGCGGCGCGAGCAGGTCACCGTCGAGCGTGTCCCCGTGGACCAGAACAATATGGATCCCAACGCGGTGACAGATGCGTTCAAGAACGCGGATATCGACGTGCCGGTGATGGGCGAGGAGGCCGTCGCCGGCAAGAAGGTGCGCGAGGTCGAGGAGGTGCGCCTGCACAAGGACGCGACGCAAACCCAAGAGCAGGTCACGGGCACGGTGCGCAAGGAACGCGTCGTCGTTGACGGCGGCGTGCAGAATCAGGGTGACATGACTATGCGCGATCGCGATACGATGTCCACGGACACGACGCGCTAGTCTGGCGCCGCCATGTCGCCATGGCAAGCATCCATCCAACGATGACCAGGGAAGGGGGGCGCGTAGAGAGTTTTCTACGCGCCCCCTTCCTCGTCGTAGCGCCGGTCTCGCGGCGGCGCGGTGTCAGGGCCTCGCGTTTCCGGCCGCTGTCGCGCATCTAAAATGAGACAATAGCACACTTGGAGGAAAGGGGCGCTGTGATGAGGATTGCCGCCATTTACGACATTCACGGGAATTTGCCGGCCTTGGACGCGGTTCTCCAGGACATCGAGCGGGAGCAACCGGACCTAATTGTCGTCGGCGGGGACGTTGCATCAGGGCCTCTGCCGCGCGCGACCTTAGAGCGCCTGATGCGCCTGGGGGACCGGGCACGATTCATCCACGGCAACGCCGACCGCGAACTGGTCGCCTGTTTCGACGGAGGAGCGGTTAATCCACGCCTGCCCGACGTGGCCCAAGAGACGACGCGATGGGCCGCTGGGCAATTGGAGCGATTGCACC
>JAABUO010002887.1_pt1 | contig 20711 bp, 30 predicted proteins | sample 5559291 | NCBI WGS metagenome assembly JAABUO01 (sample SAMN10711878, study PRJNA513372) | rock metagenome | isolation source: Antarctica rocks | place: Antarctica: Victoria Land, Finger Mt sud
TTGCTCGGCTGCGCGGCGCGCCGGCGCGGCGGTCAGCGCGCAGCCGACCGACCAGCAGACCTTCCAGTGCAGCGTCCCCTTCGCGGCTGTGCCCCGCACGCGCACGCCCGCAGCGCCGCCTCTGCCTTGCGGCCACGGCGCACGTGCAGCGGCGGGCGCGGCGGGCGCGCGCCTTAATGTCGCGGTGCAGCAGCTCCGCCGAGTGCATGTACTTGAGCGCCTTGAAGAGCTGGTACATCACATACTGCTTGTGGATCTCCTCCAGGATGTTGGCGCGAATGACGGCGTGCAGGTCCGTCTCCATGTACTCAAACACGAGGTAGATGTCCCGGTCGTTCTCCGCCTTCATGACGTTCAGCAGCCTGCGCGGCGCGGCCCGCTGAGCGCCCGCTGTCCAGACCGGGGTGCGCTGGCCAGAACAGGGCGGCCGCGGGCGGGGCGGCGCCGCTCGCGGCGCGCCTGATGATGTTATCGTGCGTCGTGAGCTCCTGCAGGAACATGATCTCGCGGAAGGTCCTCTGCGCGCCGGCAGGACAGAGCTCGCGCAGGTGCGCGTGGGCGAGGGTGCGCAAGGTGACGCGCGCGTGCACGAGCACGGCAGGCCTCGGTCGCGCCCTCCTTGCTCGCAGCGTGCGGCGCGCCTGCGCGTCGGTCGAGTTCTGGAACGCATCAAAGATCTTCTTCAGCGCAATCACGTCCCTCGTCTTCTTGTCGACAGCCTTCCACACGATACCGTACGCCTGCGCAGGGCACCGCGGTTGGCCGGCGGCCGCTCGGGCGCCTGCATGTGCGCGTCCGAGGCTGCCGGCGTGCGCACCCCCTTGCCCAGCTTTGTCTGGATTTCGTACTTCTTGAACACCGTCTTGTCCACCTCCTCGCTCATCGCCGCGCCCGGCACGCCCCAGGGCGCAGCGGCCCGCTCAGTTCCGCGCCTCTACAGGCCCCCTCACGCGCAATCTGCCTGCACCGCCCCTCGCGCCCGGGTAGCCTGCCGCACGGCCTTGGCTGCTGGGCGTCGGTGCTGCAACCCCGAGCAGTGACCAGGCCGCGCTGCGCAATGCGCACCTGCTAGCTTTTTGAAGTTGAGGGTCTTGCCGCAGGTTCAAGTAAGGTAGGGTGCTGTAACGTTGCATCTCTTTGCTGGTCCCTTATTGTTTTGACGGGCAACCAGCACTCGGTGCCCGGCACATATGGATGCAGCGGTGCTAGAAAGGCAGGGGGTGGGCACAGTGCCTGTACAGTAGTGTGCCTGGCAGTGCTGTGCCAATACCAGCTGACCTGGGACGCCAGGTGGGCGCCCTGCTGGCAGGCACAGACGCACCACTGGCGCCAGCTGACCGTCTGCTGCTGGCGTCAAGTACTAGCAACCTGCACCAGCTCTTGAGTTGCTACTGATCTCCATCTACCTTAGTCAGCTAGTGCGCTTTGCCACGCAGCTTGCCCTCGTCAAGTGTGCTGCTGAACAGCCCAAAGCCGAGCATCTCGCCGTGTTCAAACCGCGCCCACATTCCTATCCAGCTGCACCAGTCTGTGCTTTAGACGTTGCCCACCGCATGTCTTCTGACTTACGTCATCCGCAAAGCACCGGCCTTTCAAGTTCCAGGTGCTTACATACTGAAGTGTGTAAGTGCACTGTCCACGCTGCTCCCCATATCAAGCGCTTGTAGCCACCAAGAACTATGCTGCAATTGTCTACGCAGACTGTGCAATCACATGCGCGCGTGCTTTGCGCGCAGGAGCCCCAGCTTGCAGGTCGCTGTGCCAAGCGTCCGCAGCCCTGCGCGGGCGCGCCATAGGCCGGTCTTGCAGAGGTCTTAGAGGCGCTGGGCATGTGTCACGGTTTTTTTACACAGATTTCAGCCGGCCCGCTTGCAAGTTCACAACGTGCGGCCGGCCAGTGCGCGCCCTTGTTTTGTGTAGGCCAGCGTGCAGTTGTGGACAGAGCCTGTGGCGGGCTGCCGCCTTGGCGACTGAGCAGCGCCTGCGGTGTATGACTGCTCCCGGATGTGCAGTGCCACCGACCGCATGGAGTGCGCAGGGGCTTAGTGCGCACCACAACGCGCGCATGAGGGTCACCTCCAAGGTGACCCTCATGAGTGAGTGGAGGTGACCCTATGAGGGTCACCTTGACGGCGACCCTCAGCTGCGCGTTGCGGTGCGCACTGAGCCCCCGAGCACTCTGTCGCCTGGCTCGTCATTGCCACGGCGGCAGCTGGCGCGGCCGGCCAGCCCGGGGAAGGGCCTGGTGCCGGCGAGAGTGCCTGCGCCGCGCATGCGTCTTGTAGGGGCGCTGCGTTGCAGAAGGTGGGGCAGCGGAGTCGCGGCGCGCCGCGCAGGAGCAACACTGGCATGCACCCTCTGCCGCATGCCCAGGCCGTACAATGACTTCGACGCGCGTTTACCGGTGTGCAGGCCCTACGCCCAGCACGTCAGAGACCTATGCTGCAGCGCCCGCGGCACCTGCTTGCCAGCATGTCCGTGCACCTGCTGATTACTGGCTCGCCTGCAGGCAAGCACTCTCAGGACTGCGCTCGCCGGCCCCGCTGCGCCGGCGGCCGGCCCCGGCGCGGCCGCCGCCGGCGCGCGCGCAGCGGCAAGCGGCCCCGGCAACGACAGCCCCTGTACCATGCACCTTCGAACAGACAATGCACAGACTTGCAGCAGTTCCGCAGCGGGATGTCGTGGGAGGATTATGGGGCGACAGGCTGGCACGGCGACCTTAAGCGCTCTATGGCCGACCTTGAGGACCTGACCGGGTGAGCTGAGCAGCTGGCTCTGGGGCGCATAGCATGGGCCTTAAGTGGTCATGATAACCTTGCCAATGGGTAGTGATGTGAGCACATGAATCAAGGCATTTGAATGCCATCCGCCTCGCCGTCCTCCGCCTCGCTGGGCTGGGGCGTTTCATAAAGAACTCGTCACAGCCCTTGGCGAGGTTCTCGTGCCACCACTTGGGGCCCAGGTCGTGCGCCCCGAAGCAGGCCAAGCTGCTAAGCCCAGCGGTCAGCTCATCAAGTTGGCGATGGGCCGCTTGTGGTCTATGTGCCATCCGTCTGCCCCATAATTCTCCCAGGTCATCCCGCTGCGGGAGTGCTGCGGGAGTCTGTGCTTGCCTGTTCGGCGGTGCATCCCACTGCCCTGTGCGGTTCAATGGAGGAGAGTGAGCCAGAGGCTCTGGCGCAGAGCATGACATGGAGTTTATTGACGGAGTGTGAGGGGGAGAAGTAATCACGGGTTGGATGCTGTGTTTCACATGTCTGGGTCCCTGCAAACCAGATTACGTGTGTGTGCCTCAGGCATGCATGTGAGCACATGCGGGGATTTTCGGATGATGCAAAAGTGAGAGTACGCGCTTTGAACATGCTCACAAGCACGCCCAACCGCACGGCCTCTCTTATGACAGCCTGTCAGAGTCTGAACACTCCATAGAAGAGTGGGCAGGAGCCGTACAGGAACGGGTAGGCAGGCCTGCAACTACAATATAAACGTGTGATAAGACGGCTGGTGTGCCAAGCGCAGTTTGGGGAGGTGCAAATACTCAAGCACGCCTGCGTCAGCTTGCGAAGCATGACCAACTCAGATCCTGCTCTGCAGGGACTAGGTCCCTCCACAATACTTAACGATGTTGCCCAGCCATGGGTGCGCCAGAAACGCACTTGTTACAGGGTCAATAGACCCAAAACGGTCTGGGCCAGACCACTGGCAACAATGCAGGCCGCAAACAGGGCATCGCGACGTGTGCAGGCTAGGCAAATCAGCTGCGCAGCACAGCCTGCGCTGCTCTAAGGTAAATCGCAAGCTCATCCTCCTCCACGCTATACTAGGCTAGATTTAAGCTCATACAGCTCTGTTCAAGCGCTCTCAGAGTGCGCAGAGCGCGAGCACAGAAGTGCATCATGCATGGCTTGGCATGCTGTAGCATGCTGCTCAGGGATGTGCTCGCAGAGCAGTGTCACACCCTGGCACAGCCTCGCTCATGTGACGCAGGGCGCGCTCAAGTTCAGTTAGCGGCACCTGCGTGCGCAAACCATCGCAGGTCTGCCGACACTCTGCTACCCAGGACATACCCGCCCAGGTGGTCACTGACTGTAGCGTCCGCGTCCAGGCTAAGCTGGCGAGGCTGGCCGCGCCCACCTGCGGCCGCGGGCGGCGCCGGCGGCGTCCGCTGTCCGGGCGCAGCCGGCGCGCGCGGGCTCGGCGAGGATGGCAAACATACTGGCGTTGGGCTGCCGCGCAGGCCGCCTGGGGACTACGCCCACGACCCCGAGCTCCGTGAGAAGCTGGCCACGCACCGCCCCCGTCAGCAGCGCCCCCGGGCGCCAGCTGCGCCCGGAACGCAGAGCCCGCAGGCGGGGGCGGCGCGCGGCTACCTTCTCACGGACCTCAAGGCTGTAAGCGTAGCCATAGTACGGCCGTGGTATTCAGGCGGCCCCCCGCGGCAGCCCAACGCCAGTAGCAGAGCCCTTCCCGCAGGGCCCGCTGTCGCCAGCGGCGGCTCAACGCCAGTGACCGTCCTCTCTTCGAACACGTTGCAATACGTCTCGTACGTGCCGAGAGAGCCTGCAGGCCCTTGCGTTGTAGGGGGCAGTCGCGCAGAACGCCCTTGTCCACGGCAGATGTTCAGGGCAGTTCCTGTTTCAGGTCAGACCCATCCTTGCAGGTGTTTACGTGTATTGAAAACTTGCGCCCGGAGGAAATGCCTGGAGCAGGACATGCACTTGACAGCGTAAATATGTGCTCGCAAGTGTGATCACACAGGCTCCCTGGTCACAGCGCTCCAGTGTCAGCTGGCGGTGTTGCGCAACACGGTGCTCAGGAATGCGTAGAACGCCGCTGCAATTATGCATCAGAACGTGCTTTGCGGTCGATGCCCTTTGCGCTGGAGCGCTAAGGACCTTGACCCCACAGCACGTCCTGTGGCACACGCGCCCATGGCGTTCTACGCTTTTCTGAACACAGTGATGCGCCACGTTCGCCAGCTAATACTGAGTTGCTGTGATAAGTGAGCCTGTATGATCAGACTTGCGAGCACCATGCTCGCTATAACTACCTACAATACGATGCCACCAGCGTAAAAGCCCAGGGCACGTCCTGTGGTGCGCTTTTCAGCGGCACTCTATGCATCGAGGAGCGTTGTCAGGCCCTTGCTGCTGCAGCCTGATCCTAGCGCAGCACATCAAGGTCTAAGACATTGACGCGGCCGTAAGCCAATAGGCTCAGGAGAAGATGGCTGTGCAGGGGGCATCGGGCACAACTCAGTGACTCTGTGGGTTGTGCATAGTGTGTGCCACCCCACACAATGTTTTAAGACCTCCTGAACATTGGGCCAACAGCTGGTGGCCCTGCTGGTTGGCACCGTGCCAAGGCTGTACCCCAGACTACGCACCCTTGAGAGTTACAGACGCATATGGAACAGCCCAAGGAAACATCTGCAGCCAATGCCATGCCAGGATCTGCTGTTGTCCTGCATGTCCTGGCCCTGGTCTTGATAGCTCTAGCAGCAGACGGGCGCCGGGTCGCGGTCATCGGCGGTGGCGTGGGAGGAGCCTATGCTGCGTCCTTCATCAGGGACCTTGCCGGCAGCTCGGTTGAGCTTGACCTGTGCGGGCCTGGGCTGGCCCAAGAGCTGCTTCAAACTCACACAGCTTTCTAACTAGTTCACCCGGTACTTGACAGTGTGCTACCCCAGGTATGAGAGCGGCGCGGTAGGCGGCCGCACGGCATTCTTCAGCTATGAGAACGAGGTAGCGCTTTCCCAAGAGTGCCAGAGCAAGCGGGCTTGGTTTCTTGCCAGTTGTGCAAACACGCTGGAGTTGCGCCCTGAGCAGTCTCTGTACGCTTAAGACCACAGCTCCCACAGTATCATTCTTGTACTATTGAGCACGTCTGTGCTCGGACGTGCAGACGTATGAGCTGGGCGCAAGCATCGTCCACAACCAGAACAAGTACTTCAGGTGCGAGCCTGGTTACCGAGGCGTGTGACAGCCTGCAAAGGCCCCCCGTGTGACTTGTTCATAACCTGGTATGCCTGTCTGGTATGCCTGCCACCAGGAAGTCAGCAGAAACGCACTAGGCACGGCTGCGCCGCCGCTGGTGCAGAGACCGCGGGCCCGGCGCCAGGGAGGCCGCGGACAGGCTCAGGCAGGCGAGCGGCGGGGCCACGCAGCGCGCCGCCGTGCGCGACTCGGGCCTGGCCGCGGTGTTTGACGGGCGCCGCTTCGTGTTCAACGAGAGCGCGTGGACCGCGGTCAATGTCTTCAACATGCTGCGGCGCTACGGGCTCAGCTACTTTCGGCTGCGCGCCGCGCCGCGCGCCATGCTGCACCACTACCTGCGCCTGTACGACCTCCAGGTGTGCGGCCAGCACCACCCACCCTGTGACTTCCAGGTGTGTGGCGAGCGTCGCTGCGACAGAGAAAGGAAGGGCAAGTAGTGGGCGTGTAGTGGTCCAGGCGGCGGCGACAGAGTAAGAACATGTGGTCGGTAAGGCGACGGCCGCATGCTCCAGGCCTTGGGTAGGGGTGGGGCCCCAGGTGCGGCACTCTCTGGGACAGCGTGTGTGACACAGTGTGTCCACCGCCCCCGTAGGCCCCCGGGCGTTCCCAGGAGCAGGCGTGTCGTGTTGGGCGGACTGAGGGCGCATCAAGGTGCTGGCTGGCCCCAGGCTACTGCCCTGTCTCGGCACCAGTGCACGGATCTGCGCGCGTCGCGGCCTCTGCCGCTGGAGCGCCGCCGCCGCTGCGCAGGCCGGCGGGCGCGCGTTTGAGACGCCGGAAGCGCTGCTGGCGGCGGCGGGGCTGCACGCGCCGACGCAGCGCAGCTTCCGCGCGGAGCTCGAGGCGCGCGCCCCGCCCCTGCTCCTGGCCTGAGCAGCGGGTGTCCAGGGGCAGGGTAGGGTTAGGGTTAGGGTTGGTGAGGCGCGCTCTGCCCCTGCTCCCGGCCCGAGCAGCGGGTTCAGGGGCAGGCCGGGCGTCGGGTCTCGAGCGCGCGCGCGGAGCACGCCGCGCATGGACGGGGCGGTGCAGTCACGGCGGTGTCACGGGGTGCTGTGGGGCGCCTGTGGTGCAAGCTGAGCCTGCCTTGGTGCGGCGCCTGAGCTGGGCGCAGGAGGGGCACACACACAGCTGACTGCCTGCCTGCAGAGTGCGCGAGATCTTCTGATCAGGCGCATCATGACAATGCGGCGCAATCGCTGCACGCGACAGGCGCGAATCGGCGAGCTCCGCTGCCAGGCGCTGCGCAGCCGCGCCGTCGCTGACTCGCGCCTGTCGCACGCGTCATCTCAGCTGGTGGTCCGTCGAGGGCGCCGCATCGTTATGCGCCTGATCAGGAGACCTGGCACACTCTTCAGGCAGGCAGTCGGCTGTGTGGCCCCCTCCTGCGCCCAGCTCAGGCGCTGACAGAAGATGCGGTGCATGCGACAAACCACCAGCTGGGATGCTGCACGCGACAGGCGCGGATCGGCGACGGCGCAGCTGCGCGGCGCCTGGCAGCGGAGCTCGTGGCAGGCATCAACCACGTGCAGTACAACCAGGGCAACGACATCAACGCGCTCGCCGGCATGGTGCGCAGGGCGGGGCGCGTAGCGCGCGCCGCAAAGCTGGCTGTGGTGCTGGCGAGCCGGCAGGCACAATAGTGCTCGACTTTTCACAAAGATGTTTCTGTTTCATGGCCATGGGTGGAAGGCAGCCTGGCTCTGCGTGCTGGAAGTCCCGCGGTCTGTAGCCATTTCTGGAAGCGGCCGCATTCATGCGGCCGCAAACTACCCTGCGCTCTGCGCCATGTGCGTTCGTCCGGCGTCCTGCCCATGCACCGCCTGTGGTGTCAGCGATGCGCCCGCGCTGCAGGTCTCCCTGCTGCCGACCATCGATGGCCGCCTGTTCAGGCTCGCGCGCGGCAACGCGCAGCTGCCGCGCGCGCTGCTCGCCGGCTGCGGCGCCAACGAGACGCGCGCGCGCGTGGCCGAGGTCGCGCGGCAGCGCGACGGCAGCTACACCCTGACCCTGGCACCCCCGGAGGGTAGCCCGGACGAGGAGGTGTGCTGTGTCAGGGCGTCTCGCAGTTGGACAGGCGTGGCTTTGTGTGTGTGCGGTGTGGGTAGCAGGGGTGACGCATGCAACTCCAAACAAACGCCCAGCAGCGGCCGACCCTCTGCAGCCACATGCGGGCCTGGGTGTGCGCCGCTAGGCTGGTTCGCACTGGGTGCCCTGGCCGGCGCCGGCGCTCCAACCAGCTGATAGCGAACGGTTCTCTGCCTGGGGGTCATGATCATGCGCGAGTACGTGCTGCCAGGCGCGGAGCACGCCGCCGCTCGCACGCGCGAGGTCCGGCGCGGGCGGGCGCCGGCCTCGCCGCCGGAGCGCGGCGGCGAGAGGACAGCCGTGCGAGCGGTCAGCCCGCAGTCTGAAGCGCCCCGGCGCGGCGCAGGCGGGCAAGGTGATTGGCGGGTACGACGCGGTGGTGCTGGCGACGCCGCTGGAGCGCAGCGGCGGCCTGCGCCTGGCCGGCGTGGGCGCGCCGCCGGCGCTGCGCCGCTTCCAGCGCACCGTGACGACGTTTGTGCGCGGGCGGCTGGCGCCCGCCTGGTTCGGCGTCGCGCGGCTGCCGGGCGCGCGCCCGCCCGGGCGGCGCGCGCATCCTATCTCCATGATCCTGCCTGCCCCTCACGCCACATGGTCAGCATGTGCAACCGCATGTCATTGTGCACATTGCAGCACAGCCTGCTCGCTTCGCTGCCGACCGCCTGGCCGGACGCCCTTCCCGGCTCCCGCCCTCTACACCTCCTGCTGACAGCCCTAGATTTATGGGATATAGTTTACCTTAGGGCTAACCTTAAGACCATGTCTGCCCCGCAGCGGAGTACATCCTGACCGCGGAGGGCGCGGCCGCGCCGTTCTCCGTCATCGCGCCGCTGCGCGAGCTCCCGGACGGTAGCCGCCTGTACAAGCTGTTCTCGCGCGCGCCGCTGGCGGCAGCCGAGCTGGCCGCGCTCTTTGGCGCGGGCACCGCGCGCGTCGCCGAGCGCAACTGGGCGGCGGCCTATCCCGTCTTCGGCGCGCCCGAGCGCTTTGCGCCCTTCCAGCTGGCCGAGGCGCGCGCCGCCCGCTGCCGCCGGCCCCGCCGCTGTGTGTTCGCGTCGCAGCGGCAGCGCAGCGTGCCTCTATGACCATGTGCCGGCCACGATGTCGCGTTCGGCGCGTGAGTTTGGTCTTTACTGGCCCTGTATGCGGCGCTGGCGCGCATGTGCTGCGTCCTTGCCACTTGCCGGCGCGCAGTAACATGCATTGATGTGTCAAGCCACATGCAACTGCACTGTGGACTGGCCAGGAAGCAGGTAGGGGCAGTCAGTGACACAGCTGCTCGCATGTCCGGCACGGCCGCGTTGCACGCCGGCGCACTGGCCTGCATGCCGCTTGCCTGCTCTTCCATGCACCTTGGCTTTGCGCGGAAGCCGCACGGCCGTCAGCGTCCGCGACGCGGTGCGTGTTATCGCGCGCAGGGGCTGGTGTACGTGAGCGCCTGGGAGAACGCGGCGTCGGCGATGGAGATGGCGGCGGTGGCGGCGCGCAACTGCGCGCTGCTCGTGCACGCACACCTCGTGCGCCTGGCCGAGCGGTCGCAGGCCGCGGGGCCCGCCGGAGGCGATGCCGGCGCCGCTGTGAGCAGGGCTGCGGCGCATGCTGGGAGCTGCGGGCGCCCTGCCAGCGCGCGCGCTTTGTAGAATACCTGCCTGGCAACATGTGTGCGTTCCTTTCTGTCCGCATGAGAAGCTGCGCTTGCCTTCGGAGCTAACAGGCAGGGGGCCTGTGCACGCGGTTGGACTGGCATGTGATTCATTCATTGGCCAGCTGCGGTGTTCCTAATTGCGCGAGGTGTAAAAACAAAAACATTCCGAGTTGAGCGATGCTTACCACACTGCCTTATGTTGGCGTGTGAAGATTCTGCTTCACAAGTACCCCCTCTCATGTGCAACCTAATCCTGCTTGCCAAATCTTGCTTTACGGACCAAGTAAGCTACACCCGCTCGAGTCTTAGAGCTGTGAGAGCGTGATGCTCTGCTGTTTGGCCAGCAGCACTAAAGGTTTCGATGCTGGTAGCAGCACCTGGTTAACCATTTGTAACGTTGAAAAGCAACACAGAACGACTTATCAATCTGATGTGGCTGATCTTGTTCGATCGACATGATATAGTGGTATGCAGCAGGCATCCCTTTCATACCAGTTCCTCACTACTGCTGGTGTATCCGCCCCGGCCCCTTCCTCTGCTCTGCGCTCTGGCACGATCGTGCCTGTCCATGCAGCTACAGGCGCATTGCTGCAAGCTGGGCGATGCAAAAGGCAGCAGAGAGCTGCTGACAAAGCACTAGCAAGTGCCATCACGTACTGCTTCCACAGGCACCCAAGACACGAGGTGCAGTCGCCCCGTGCACGTCTCTGGACGCCCCAGTGGCTCAGCCTGTTTCAACCCATAACCAGCGCAGGGTCTTGTCGGTGGCGCCAGAACCACAGGCCGAGCAGGCCCAGGGCTACCATGAGCCACAGCGGCGCATGCGCCAGCAGTTGCTCCAACGGGCAAAGCTGCTCGGCCTTCAACGTGGTCCTGCGCGCGCAGGCCCTCACATGCTGGGGCCGCTCTTGCTGCACAGAGCACCACATCAGGACGCAGCGCACAATGCATGACAGCCCGACTTCCCGTGTGTCCAGGGAGCATGGCAGACCTGCAGGACTTCAAATCAGGGAGAAAACACGATTCAGTGTATTGGTACGCATGTCTGCAGCGCTAGTGTGATGAGTGGCCATTTTCCAAGGAGCACAAAAGATGCTCTGTGTACACATGTCTGGGCAGTGTACAAGCTCTTGCGCTATGCACGGACAGAGCAGTAGATTTGTAAGTGCAACACCACACCACACCTGTCCCAGATTGCACGCCGCATTGGCCAGCTCCACAGCAAGGGCGCACCGGGGCAAGGCAGATCAGCAACGCTGCTCAGGACAGCAGATGCGCCATCATCCGCAATGCTGGTGATGTTTAGGTTTTCTGCAGTGCAGATATTGAGCTGCGGCGGCACGGCCCCGCACACGCCATAGCCCTTGCGCTGGGGCACCAGCACAATATTTGGCCGCTGTGCCACACAACGCATGTCAGCACATGCACTCTGCACTGCGCCCTGCTTGGGCTCAGTAACACTATGAATCGTTCTGAGGCGAGTAAAGCCTGCAGCTCTCTGAAGCAGCAAGCCAGGTGCAGGGCAGCAGCGACATGCGCTGTCGCACGCGAGGGCGCACCACTGCTTGAGAGCACGTGGGACACGGCGTCTGCGGCAGCGTGCCATTGGTAAGGTACATTAAGGGTAGGCCACGGTTAAGCTACCCTGCCTGAAGCGAGATGTGCTGCTCACGAAGGGCGCACATGCGTTCGGCAGAACGTGTTGTTCGGACACGATGGCCGCGGCAGCGTGCCGGTGAGCTTGTTCAGGAGAAAGCTGATGGCTTGCAACGAACTAAAACAGCTCTGCCCGGTCATCCAGGATGCAGGAATGCTGCCCGTGAGTGCATTGTCGTCCTGCGCATGGCAGGCCCGGTCTGTCAAGCCCTGCCCTTGTCAGGGTGCATGTCACCTGTATGTGTCAACGCTCGCAGGAACAGGTCGTCCTCTTGCTGGGCAGAGTCGCACCAAGCGCAGGGACTCCAGTCTGGGAAAGCTGTTGTTGGCGCCCCAAGCGTCAGGAAGGGACCCATTCAGCTGGTTTCTATCCAGCCACAGCATTGACAGGTTGGTCATTTGTGCCCAGGAGGGCGGTAGGCTCCTGCAGCAGACATTCTTGGTGCTCAGATACACAGCTACAGCGCAATGCACGGTTGCAGCTGCCTCCTGTGCATGCAGGCTGGCGCTGAGCAAGGGGGTTGGGGCGCACCCTGTCAGTGCATTGAAGTCCAGGCTCAGAAAATCAAGGCTGTGTTGCCCTGCATCAATCGCCGGCAAGGGTCCTTCAAGGCTATTGTATCGGAGGTTCAGGTGCTGGATGTTCTTCATTGTGATCCACGCCGCCGGCAAAGTGCCTGTGGACACACCACAACAATAGCTCGCCGAGCGCTTCCGACTTTCAACACCTCAGCACTGCCTACATGACGAGCGTGCTTACGATCGTCACCAGCTGTGTGCGTGGCAGGTGTTCAGCAACACGTATGTGAGTAGATAACACTTTTCTTGGTCCCATGAGAGTGCATACCCGTCAGCTTGTTCTGCTGAAGGTCAATCGCGGTGAGGTTGGTGTGAGCAGCCCATGTTGCGGGAAGCGTGCCTGCCGCCAGCACAGTCTCAGCCAGGAGTCGTGCATCCTTGCAGCGGCCCCAGGCCTAGTTTGTTTACGGCTGATTGCCCTTGTACAACCAACATCACTATGTACAGCCGTATGAGACTGGCCAAACGCGTCAGTACATGTCTAGCATATTAGCGAGGGCATGCTCTTGGAGGCAGCGCATGGCTCGCAAATCAATGTCTTGTGCTTGCTGCAACCTGGGAGCTGTATGCGCGCCTGTTAGGCGGTTGTAGAACAGGTTTAAATGTTCGAGGATTTGCCCAAGTGCTGCTGGCAGGGTTCCAGTAAAGCGGTTGCTGCCTGCACACCTTGCTGCTTCTACTCAAGCCCAGCAGATTGGGTCATGAGATGCAGCTGCCAACGCACATTTGAGCAAGCAGCCAACAGCAGTTGGCATAGTGCTGGAAATAAATTTCGGTTGTATGACTTGTGCGCTCAACACTGTTGCTGCGTGCGCTGCACGCCAGGCCATACTCTGGCCAAGGCCACAAGGTATAAGGCCAGTGTGGGTGGGTGCTTACCAACGTCGAAGTGCCTCAAGTTCGTCATAGCTGGAATGGTACCTGCATATACAGAGGCACAGGCACTGCATGCATCCTGAGCATGCCAGCTAGCGAGTGGGTCAGCATTAGCAAACAGGCATGCAGCCAAGCTCTCGCGCCGTGCGCACCTGAGAGACGATTGCCCCCTGCGGACAAGTATGTCAAGTTCACGAGCTGGCCATAGTCTGGCGGCAGGGTGCCTGCACGGCGCAAAATGGCTGATGCGATGGAAGCCTTTTCATTCATATCGTGCAACGATTGCTTGCTTTCAATCAGTCAGGCAAGCTCAGAGGCAGGCAAGCTCTGGTCGCTCAGCGCCACCAGATCTACGACGCACCCGTGAACCTGTTACTGTCCAAGATTAATGTATGAAGACGCGGGCATGCGGCAGCCAGCTCAGGTGGTAGCGCGCCCGTTAGCGAGTTATTTCTCACCGATAGATATGTCAGGCGCGTGAGACTGCGCCAGGCGGCGCCTGGTAGTGTGCCTGGCAGCACGGGAGCTGCATGTGACACCCCCGTGTGTGCACCTTCAACACGAACGAGGTACAGCTGTGCAAGAGCTGCTACCCGGCCCTGTCGAGGGATGCGATGAGGGAGCTGGAAACACATCTGCACTGCGTGGATGCAAAATAGCGCTCGTGAGCTTTGCAGGGAGCTGTCGGCAGCGCGGCTGGCCAGTACAACCTGGATAGCACCCCACAGCACGCTGTGGGCAAAGGTTCCACCCCGCACATGTGTGTCGAGGCAGTTGAGTGTGACTCACCATTCAACTGGTTGTCGTCGAGCTGCAGTGTTGCAAGACCAGTCAGCTGACCGAAGCCATCCAGGCTGCCATTGGCGCCCCCCCTCAAGCGCACATCTGTCACACGGCCGTTTGCGCAGCCGATGCCTAACCAGTTACTGCCCGGGTTGCCTTGGCTCTGGCGACAGACCTCTCCAGTCCAGTTCTTGCGGTAGTCTCCCGCCTGTTGGGCAGACTGCGCGCACGCAAGCTGATGCTGTGAAAGCGGCTTGTCTGGTCGCAGTGCGCACTCTGCTGTGCAACACGTGCATAGCAAGGTCGTGGCAACATTGAAGTGGAGTAGTGTAGAGTAGAGAGGGTTGGCCCTACCTCGAAACTCAAGCCGTTCAGGATGGCCAGCAGCGCAGCGGTGTCGTTCTGGGCGTCGCTGGGCCCTGACGCAACCACCCAGAGTGGGTTTCCACAGGAGTACTGTTGCACACATACAAGCAGCTACTGGGCACTTGCCTGGATTAAACAACAGAAGCGACGCGCAGAGCGCTATGCTGAGTGCGATGGGCATGGTCCCTTGTCGCAGACTGCACCCAGTCTACCAATAGCGTGCAGGGCACCGTGGTAGACGCAACTTTTTTCAGCCTGGCCTGCAAGTGCGCAATGTTTACATGAGTCATGCCGCAGCCAGATAGATCTGCGGTGCATACCGAACAGAAGAAAGGCAACTTCCGCAATTCCACATTCATGGGTGAAGCACACACCGCCTGCACCCCACGCGTGCGAGCGCCGGACCGATCTGCGGCAAGCGACCTACGCCAGCCATGGCTATAGCAGGTGCCGAGCAGGGCACGCGCGCCCCCAGTGCGCTCCTCATCCCGTTCTGCGCGCGCACCGAGTGGCTGCTTTCCCACTTTGGCTTACGCTGGCTCTGTTGCTCTTTGCTGTGCCGCGCACACCCCTTTCCCCCCAGCTACTGCCGTGCGTCCTAGCAACGGTACTGATCTTGAGTGGCTCTGGCGCGCAGAGGCCAGCTCTGCCAAGGCCGCACCGACTCAAGGCGCCGATGTGTTGGGCAAGGCCGCACCAGCACCGGCCGCGCCCCTGAAACAGGGCCAGGTGGCTCAGCCGGGGCGCCCGGCCGTCCGTGAGCGCCCTGTATACACGCCGCCCTCTTACTATGAGGAGGGCTGCGGAGACTGGCAGTGGTTGCTATTCATTTTCGGCACCTTTTGGCTCCTGCCCAGCTACATCGGCGTCATGCTCCCGCTGTGCGCCCGGCCGAGGTTTTCAACCCGCAGCGCCATGTGCATGCCCCCGCTTGAGTCACTGTATGCGGTAAAGAGCAGCCGTTACTGTAGCTCTACACCCGTTCTTTTTGGTGCAGTGCTCGCCCTTAGCCTCCTGCCCAACAGCGCCTCTAGTGCAATGGTGTCTCCCTGGCTGGGCAGTGTGTTCACAGCCGCAGGACTGGTCCCTGAGGTGTGCACGCCGAGCTTGATGCGGCTGTGCTGGTAGGCTGCCCTTCATGCATGGGCGGCATGCATAAATCATGCACTCTGATGCAGCGTCACTCCGGAGCACTGCACTGCACGTGCGGCACACATCTGAGTTGCGCGCGCACGCGCAGGCATGGCTGGATCGCAAACATCGTCTTGTCGGTCGTGTACACGACGCTCATCGTCACCCTCTGCGTAGTATTTGCTCCGCGCGATGCTGCGTCGTCGTCCACTAGCTCGTCCTATGACCCGTCGATGCCCGCAGGCTCCCTCTATTTTGCGTCATCGTCGACCGGCTCAACCAACCGTGTTTGGTCCAGTCCGTCCTACAGCAGTCCTTCCTACAGCAGTCCGTCGTCTGGAGGCTCCAGTTCCAGTGGCTCTTCCCGAGGCAGGCACCTATGAGCACTGCTATAAAGCGCCGTGTCGGGGAGGGGAGGCTGGGGCGGTAGGGTGAGCAGCACATGCCACATGCCACCAAATCGTGGTGTTGATACGCACGCCAACGTATGCAGTGACTGTGGAACATGGTCAAAGGCAGCTCAGCTACACTGCAACGTAAGCGATTAGCGCTAACACTGTTGAACTATCGCAAATGAACAGGTGCTTCTGTGGAAGACAAGTATACGTGTGATTAATTGGTGCCCTTTGGGCGACACCCGCTTGTGCTAGTAAACAGCCCTGTATCAATTTTTGATGCGCGTTGCATCCCAGTCTGCGGAGCGGGTGCATGCTTGGCTGGTGGTCAGTGTGCTGTTGCAGCACTTAAAGGTGTGGCTGTAACTGTGTGTTGAGTCATACTGCATTCCGTGCATGCAGCCAACTTTGGCATGACCGCAGAGGTAGATCTGCAATAGATATGGAGCATTCAGGAGTGCGAACGAACATAGCATCTTCCGCATTTCACGCAAGGTAAAGCACAGTGAGCGCGTGAACGCCAGGCGGACCTGCGGCAAGCCAACCACGCCAGCCTGGGTGTCGCGGACATTGAGCAGGACATGCGCGCCCCCAGTGAGCTCCCCAACCCGCTCTGCGGGACCACCACATGGCTGCTTTCCCGCTTTGGCTTTACGCTGGCTCTCTTGCTCCTTGCGGTGCCGGGCGCCCCCCTCCCCCCAAGCTACTGCCCCAGCATCTCTACTGATCTCGAGTGGCACTTGTGCGCAGAGGCCAGCTCCGCGGAGGCCGCGCCGGCACAGACGAATGGCACCGACAATTTGGGTGATGCTGCGCCAGCACCTGCAGCGCCCCTGAAGCAGGGGCAGGTGGCGCAGCCAGGGAAACAAGCCGTGGCCCCCAAGCGCGCCGTCAACAAACCGGCCTCCTACTATGCGAAGGGCGACGGCTGCCAGTGGGTGCTGTTCTGGGCCGGCCTCTTCTTTCTCCTGCCCAGCTACGTCGCCGTTGTGCTGCCGCTGTGCTCCCGGCCGAGGTTCCCAACCCGCAGCGACAAGTGCGTGCCCCGTTTGAGACACTGTATTTGGCACAGGGGAGCTGTTATTGTAGCTTGTAGAGCAAGACTCACTTTCCGTACGCAGAACCGGCCCTTGAACATCTGCACAAGAGCCACGAGCGGGGTGCTTTTTATGGGGCTCAGCAGTGGGTGGGGCTCACAGCCGCATGACTGGTCCCTGTGGTGTGCACCACCCTGGCCATGCTGACAAGCGGGGTCCTACGCATGGGCGGCGCTGTATCAGCTGTGCACAGTGATGCAGCGTTGCTCTGGAGTGCTGCATGCGCCCCAGCAGGGCGCGCGCGCACAGGCGTGGCTGGATTGCAAACGTCGTCGTGTCGGTCGTGTACACGACGCTCATCGTCACCCTCTGCGTGCTTTTCGCTCGGCCCGGCGCTGCGTCGCCGTCTTCGTCCAGCAGCTCTGGCTATGACCCGGCGATGATCATCAGTCCCGTCTACATCCCGCCGTCGTTGGCTGGCTCAACCTCCCGTGCCACCCCATCCAGCCCATCCTCGTCCAGTTCTTCCTACGCCAGGTCATCGCCTGCAGTTTCAAGCTTCAGTGGCGCTTCCAAAGGCAGGCATCTGTGAGCGCTGCTGTAAGCAGTTCAGCGCCGTGCCGGGGCGGCCGAGGCGGTGGTTGGGAGCAGCACATGCGAGCCTGGTGCTGACAAGCACGCTTGTGTATGTAGTAGTGAAGACCTGGGTCGAAGGCTGCTCGCTGCACTCGGCCATGCATGTTGGCACTGAACTGACTCCCAGCTGTACATCATCATCCTGCGTGGTCGCAAGTGCACTGCGACCCCTCTGATCTGTAGCACTGTGCTGATGCTCACTAAGAATTCTATGAGTTCCCATGCATCTTATGATAAGATGCATGAGCTGGCCCTGTTTTGAGCAGGCCGGTTCTCAGTGCTAGGACCCTTGTACAGTTTTGGCCGACCGATAGGGTTAGGGCCGACCGAACAAGTGCTCCAGTGGAAAGCGCAAATACTTGTAAATACCTGGTCCTCCGGGCTCACAACCCTCTTACGCGCTTCGCCAAGCTTCATCCACAAGCATGCATGCATTTGCGTTCAGCACATTACAGAGGCGGACAAAGCTGCTGGCACCAGGGCGGCCGACATCAAAGTCAGCCACGGTGGCCGACTTTTGGGGCCTAAGTGGACAGGAAGCCCTGCGCCACACACTGTGTCAGGCGCGCGCCCGAGCTGGAGTGCAAGGGCTGGTTCACCCCAGGCATACATATGCCGGGATTCTTGCTTCTGACGGCCTATGAAGATCTGTACCTGTGAAGACTTGTCCGATGGCAAGCACCTGGGTGGATTGCATGCTGGAAAGAGTACGTCATCATGCAGCCTGCATGATTGGGCCTGGGGCCAGAGCAGGTGGAGCGAGACAGCTGGGTTCTTGGTGGTTGAACTGCCGGCGTTAATAGGTTAGGGTACTCAGCGCCTGCAACATCTCTTCATATGAGCATACAGCCAGCGATTGCGAGGTCATGTACAGGCCGGGACAGCCCAGCATCTGTGCTCGCGCTCCCTCCTCCAGTATGTACGTCTGCCAGCGCACGACGGGCGTGGCAGGCCACTGAGGCCACAGGCGCCGCTCTCGGACCTAGCAAAACTCACAGGCAGTCAAGCAATACTTCAGGCGGAACATGCCCATGGGGTCAGCTGCCACACTTCGGTCTAGCTATCACAGCTTCACACGCCTACGTCTCAGGCTCAGCCTCGGTCGCCGCAGCCACCTCGGGCATCGTGTCCACCTCGGCCGCAAACCCGTCGGCGGCGCCCGGCGCGAGCGCAATCGGTGGGCGCGTGCTCTCCTCCGGCGCAGAAGCGGGGGACATGTCCGGCGCCATGCCGGGCGCAGCCTGAGCCTCGGCTGCGAAGGAGTCGGCCGCGCCGGGCGCGAGCGCGACCGGCGGCCGCGTGCTCTCCTCCGGCGCGGCGGCCGGCGCCATCATCGGCGCCGCCATGGAGCCCTCGGCCGCGAAGGAGTCGGCCGCCCCCGGGGCGAGCGCGACCGGCGGCCGCGTGCTCTCCTCCGGCGCAGCGGCCGGCGCCATCATCGGCGCCCCCATGGAGCCCTCGGATGCGAAAGAGTCCGTGGCGCCCGGGGCGAGCGCAACCGGCGGCCGCGTGCTCTCCTCCGGCGCGTCCGCGGGCGCGTTGACAGTCACGGTGCCGTCGGGCGAGGCGGGCGCGGAGGCCGAGAATGCATCCATCGACACCGCCGTGGTCGGCTTGCCCTGCGCAACAGAGCAGGCTCGGGAGTCAAGAGATTATGTTGGTAACACAATACTATGTTAGGGACAGTCTAATGTGTATGGAGCTGACGTGGCTCATGCATGCTCTTACACTGCTGCACGCGAGAATCACATTCCTGTGGACAATTCCTCCTCTCTGCATCAAATGCTCTATTTGCCTACACGTCCTTTGACATGTACATGTTTCTCTCCAGCGCCCCTATGTAAAATAGGCCAGAGCAGCCAAACATCATCCTGGCGCTGGCAGCGGGGCCGCACCCAGATGGCGTTGCTGAACAGCGGCACTGCGGCCGCAAGCGAGTCTGCGGTAGTGACCTGAGCCGCCATGGCCTCTGCGCGGGGGTCAATCGGCAGCGGCGGCAGCATCGGCGCTGATAGCTTGCGCGCAGCGGACGCGCTGCCAACAGCCAGCAGTACTGCCACCAGGGCAAACACGATCTGCAACGCGCCGTGAACACTCCGCGTAAGCTCGCGCGTGAAGAGCGGTGCTGCTGTATGCCAGGTAAGTTCTCTTGCCCTTTTGGCAGCTTCTTTGCTTAGCAGTGCGCACGTTGCCATCCATCCATGCTGTAAGTTTGCATACAACGTCTCATAAGGTCACTGCAGGCCTAGGATCATTGCAGAGAAAAATGCACGGTGTGGCAAGTGTGGAAAAGTGTGAGAACTGCGTAAGAGCAGAGCTGCTTCATGCTGGGTGCACACCTTGGCCATTGCAAGCAAGAGCGCGGGTGCGTCCTCTCTCCCTGCGTCAAACGCAACACCTTGAGCGCTACTCAGCAAAAACATCCCTTGCGCCGTATGCACTTGCCCCAGAGGCTTGCAATGTGCAAGTGCGTGCATGTCCGTGAGGCCTTTCAACTACCGCGCAGGAACTGTAGTAGATTTCCAGAAAGGGAAGCGCCTAGAGCTCTTGCTATGATTGCCACTCACAGCCCCGGCTGGGAGCCTACGTTCGCCTGCAGGCAAGTGCCTAAGATGTGGTCAGGAAGCGCACCTGTGCACGGTGTTCACGCTCAGGCGCCCTTGTCACTCTCAAGCAATCGCGCGTCTTGCTTCGCGTCGTTTCCGTGCCGTCTTTGAGCGTCCTGGTCGATCGGACCGCCTTCATACGATCGAGCACAAGATTGTGCAAACCAAGGGTTTGTGTATGTACTGGCTAACGCCCGTCAGTGGCCCAAGGAAAAGAGGCATGCTCTGCTATAGATTCTGCTACAGGCTATGCATGTGGTACACAAGCTCTCCCGCTTCAATATAGCCACGCTGGAAACCAGGCTCCACGGTGCAAAAACCACCCTGGCAGCTATAGCCCTCTCCAAGACAATACTCAAGCTTCAATATGCCTGACAGGACCGCGTGGGCTGGAAGCCTGAGAAGCGCTTGTGTCTGCTAAGCGCCTTAGCCTCAACAAGACCTTTGCTACGCCTAATTGCGCAGACTCCACTTTTTACCAGACTTATCTGGTGCACAGCGTCCATGTCTGTGCGCAGGATGAAACAGCACATAACACACAGTGAGCATATTGAAGCAGCAGGTACATGTGTCCGTGCATATGGTACAGCGCATAGTGTACATGCCGCTGCTCATCCACTGCCTCAAGGCTCCGCTCCTGCACACGGGATGCTGGGTGTGTTTGCACTCAGTTCTGATCAGTGCAGCAACATGTCATACAAGCACCTTAACCCATGTTCCAGCACATGCATGCACACAACAAAATGTTTTTCTGGCCAATCAGACCGTGCAGCATGCGCTCAAGCCCCATCCTTCGAGCTTGAGCATAGGGAAGTCGGGGCGCTGACATCCGACGCCACCGCGCATGTTCAGCAGCACAAAGCAGGAGAGCAAGGACTCAGCAAGTGTCTGCTGCGCCTCATCAGCAGCCAGCACGACAC
>JAABUO010002889.1_pt1 | contig 20704 bp, 8 predicted proteins | sample 5559291 | NCBI WGS metagenome assembly JAABUO01 (sample SAMN10711878, study PRJNA513372) | rock metagenome | isolation source: Antarctica rocks | place: Antarctica: Victoria Land, Finger Mt sud
ACCCTAACCCTAACCCTAACCCTAACCCTAACCCTAACCCTAACCCTAACCCTAACCCTAACCCTAACCCTAACCCTAACCCTAACCCTAACCCTAACCCTAACCCTTTCATTTATAACGTACGAAGTATATTAAATAAACTGAATATTATTTAAATCGTAATCGTTTAATTAACAGTTTCGTCATATAAACTTTGTATCTGTAAGCGTTCGTACTATGTTTTATATTGTTTATAAAAATTAAATTCGAGAACATAATTTCGAATGCGATGTTGTACTACACGAGCATTCTTATCATCGATCGCACTGTTCTCATCTCATTAAAAAAACGTAGTATGACTTTATACGAGCATCTTTATTAAGAAAAACATCGTAAATTAAAAGCGTTCTCGTCGTCGCATTCGAGAAACACGATATTTATACGTGTAAGCATCTTCGTTTTATGACGCTGAAGCTCGTTTTCGCGCGCGCGAGACTTCTTAACCTCGATTGCGCGCTCGAATTAGCTTCAATTCTCGTGATTTTTGCAGCGTTAAAATCGTCTCGATCAGAGCTATAATTATGTTTCGCGAAGAATGTGCGATAGTTAATGCGCAAGATTTCATCCGCGCGAAGGAAAATGCAGGCAGCTGAGCGAGCGATCGATTAGTTAAACTCGTTAAGATTCTTAATTTCATTTCCTGACTAAAACCTTCGTATTTTTTAATATTCTTTGCAGCGTTAAACTCGTTTCGACGAGCTTAACAATTTTCGTCATAGAAAGTATAAGGCTCGAGACCGTTCAGTAAATGTTTGCGAGGGTGCGGGTTTAATAATCGAGTCTTAACGAGTTTAGTAACGAATCGTCACTACTCGCTTTTAAGCTTTACGGCTTTAATATGAGCTATCTATTAATAATCGTTGAGAATAAGAGGTTAACGACATATGTTGTAAGAAAATGCGTTTTTATGCACGTTAAGTTTTAAAAAGATAAACGGAATCGATAACGACTGTTGTATTAAAGCGAGCGTTTCTGCAGCAATGTATAGCGATAAAGAAGAAATTTGCGAAAGAAGTTCTTACTGTTTTAATTTTTCTGCGTGACGTTTGTAATAAAATTTAACGTGAGAAGTAAAAGTATTAGAAAATAAAGTAATTCGACATTCTGAACAAAGTAATAAAGAAATTCTCGAATAATACGATAGAAAAGATAAAGAAATATACTTAGCTGCATCTTGCGCGTGTAATGACGAGTTACTATTTCAGAAATTAATACACATTCGTCGTCATTATATATGTGTATGTGTATATATATATATATACATTAAATTATTACTTACTGTGCTGTAAATCTTACGCGTTAATTTCGTACGATCGTTGCGTCGTTAACGCGCTCGCTATATGCTATAGACATGTCGCGTCTCGTATGCATAACGTATAATATTATAAACTTAACGTTAATTAATATATATAACGTGCGACGATTAAATACGAGCGATGATAATGTTTAAACAGCGTTATTACGTGCGCGATGTGTGTCTTATTAATGTTATTGCGACGTTTAAGAAAATCTGAAGTATAAAATTTCGAGTTTTAATAATCATGTAACTAAAGAATGACGTGATTAAACTAAGCTCTTAATCGTACGAGGTTTTACGATGACGTAAGACGATTTTTTTACGTTTATTTAAATAAAACTAATATCTTTATTAGAATTCAGCTTGAAACATTATACTAATAGCATTAATGACGTCTTAAAAGTTCAGATAAACTTAAAAAAATTAATGCTGAAGTTTATAACGTTAAATCTTTTAAGCATGCATTAATCGTTCAACTTTTAAAGAATTTTTAAGCATTATTAAAGTCGAAGATTAACATTAATAATAGTTCAGTAATACTAAAAAACTTTTAAGAAGAAAAGAAAGATGATTCTAAAGAAAGTATCTTCGTACGAATAGCTTAATATAATAAGCTTTTCACTGTATATTATTAATTCATTAAAGACAGCTCGAAGAAAAAAGAAACCTGTTTTTATTAACTAAAACACTTGCTTTAATACATTACGCGCTGTTATGATTGTTTAAGCGATGAGTTTAAAAGAGAAGTCACGTACGAAACAGCGAACATGATTCTCATTATCTTATTAAAGACGAAACCTTTTTAAACTTTCGTGTATAACGAAGAATTAAGTAAGACTCTTTCTTATAACATATAATTATAAAATAAAATAAACTTCAGAACTTTAGAACGCTCGATAAAGAAAAAGATAAAGAAAATCGTCTTTATCGTATAAATCATCTCTGTTTATTCATTTCTTTAAAATTAAGCAAATCGCTGACGAGCGCTTAATCTCGATGATCTAGAATTAATTATCGTTTTACTCTTATTTTTTTTCTCTTAAGATAATGAATCTCGTGATTTTAAGATTAGAGAAAAAGAGCGAGAACGACGAGAATTAATTAAGATTAACGAGCGCGTACGTCTGCGACGACGTATTAAGAGTCGCTCGATTAATATTAACTCGTTATCGTATTAACGAGTAAACGTACGAGTTTCGCGACGCTGTTCAGTTATAACGTTAAATGTACTTTTTACAAAGAGTACTATGTCTTCGAAAGATATTAATTCATTATGTAACGAATTTAAAGAAATAAGCTTAAAAGAATTATTAATTAAAGTCGTACGACTTACGAAACGAACATTTAATTATATTATATTTATAAAGATAATCATTATAAGCGTCGTTACTTATCTGATTACGAGTTTTACATCGCGTAAAGACGAGGTTTAAGATCTCATTTTCGCTAACGCTTTAACAGTATCGCGCATAAACTTATTAAGCTGTACGATCGTAAGCCTGTTCGTACGAATTAGCTTTCAGCTTCGCGTTAATTTTATCTCACTTATATTTATATAAACAACGCTTAAGCTTATTAAGAATGAGTAATGTTAAGATTACTCATTTCTAGTCGCTTACTGCGAGCTAGAGTAATGCTTTCGACGAAGACAGAGAGATTAAGCTTCTTTCTGTCGACACGGAACAGGCGGGCGAAAAGCTATTATTTATTAACTTAGTTAATTATCATTTACATTTAAGAAAAGCTTATAAAATTAAAATAAACGATTAATTTATCACGATTATTATTAGTAACACTGACGATAATTATAATAAGCTTTAAATTATCTTTCATCGCGTTATAATGATGCAATAAGAGAAAGATTTAAGAGACGAAGTTAACGAGAAGATACGTACGAAAACCTTTATTCACTACGAAGCTTGTTATTCACATTTTAATAAATGATTTTAAAACTTTTACTCTTTTATTCACTATGCGATTCGTTTTAAAAGAGAAAGAGTGTAAAATTTCGAGTCTCAATAAACATGTGTTTAAAGAGTCACGTGATTAAACGATCATGTAATTAAATTACTGAAGTCTCGATCGTACGAGATTTTACGATAACGAAAGACGATTTTCCCCCGTTTATTTAAATAAAACTAGTCTCTTTATTAAAATTTAGCTTGAAATATTATAAAAGTTTAAAGAAGAGAAGTAAAGCGATTAATGTTGTATTGTACGAGCATGCTCATTACCGATCGCATTAAGCAACATAATACTATTTTGCGTGAGCTTTCTCATCGAGAACGGAACACAGTAGAGTTTTTCGTGCGCGCGCGCGCGCGCATTCTCACCTCATTAAGAACGTAGTATTACTTTGTACGAGCATTTTCATCGAGAAAACATCGTCGATTTTAAGCATTTTCATCGTCGCGTTCAGGAAACATAATACTTTTACGTGTAAGCATCTTCGTCTTATAGCGCTGAAGCTCGTTTCTGCGCGCGTCGCTTTTTAATCTTAATTGCGCGCTCGAATCAGCTTCGATTCTCGTAATTTTTACAGCGTTAAAATCGCCTCGATCAGAGCTACGATTATGTTTCGCGAAGAATGAGCGATAATTAATACGCAGAAATTCATTCGCGCGAAGAAAGATGCAGGCCGCTGAGTAATCGATTAGTTAAACTCGTGAATATTCTTAATCGCATTTCTTAGCTCGAATCTTCGTATTTTTTAATTTTTCTTACAGCGTTAAAATCGTCTCGATCGACTTAATAATTAATTTCGTAGAAAGTATTAAGCTCGAAAGCGTTTAGTAAAAGTTTAATCTATATGACGAATTAATTGAAAGGCATATAACGAATCGTCGTGTTAAGATCGCTTACGAATGATCGTTGTTAAAAGGTTTAAAAGCGTCATATAATTATTTAACGATCGGGAATAAAAGATAGCGTGTAAATTATTAACGAAAGCTTAACTTTTGTTAAATAAACGAAACAGTTTCTTTAAAGATCTTTTTTCGTCTTTTGTAAACGCGAGTTTAATTATAAATGTAAAAGTTAATTCTTTTTTCGTAATCGAAGCAGTTTTAAATAAAAAATAAAAGAATCGAGTGAAAACTTTCGCATATTTATTAATCGTACATAAATTCTGCGTAGCTTTAAAACTTTTAATTCGAGTATGATTTAATTTAAAACTGTTTAGTAAAATAAGATGTTATCTCGACATGTATTAAACTCGTGAAAGACTTATTCTTAACAGTTATTTAATCTGTACAGAAAGTGTAAAAAGAACGCGTTTAAATGTTTTATTTATCGATTATATAAAAGTGTTCACGAACGAATAATTTCGTCGATTTAAGAAATTTAAATAATAAATTTAAATTTAAAAAGCAGATAGCTCTTCTCGCGTATGTTTTAAATTAATAACGTTTAATTTCGTATGAATCTTCTTAACTTTCTTCTCGTACGAAGACAGAAGGATAGAAACAGCGAGCGCAAATTACACGTCGTCGTCGTCGTTAAATTTTACGCTGTGAATGTTTAATTTAACGTTTAAAATTAACGAAGTTAAACGTGCTTGTACTTAAAAGAAAAATTAATTCTTAAACAAAGATTATGCATAAATAGAAGAAGTCACGATGTGTTTAAAGTTACTCGCATGATCTTTCACAAAGTGTCTTTTCATGTTTTCTTTATTTAATAAAACTTAACGACATATGTTATAAGAAAATGCGTTTTTATGTACGTTAAGTTTTAAAAAGATAAACGGAATTAATAACGACTCTTGTATTAAAGCGAGCGTTTTTACAGCAGTGTACAACGATAAAGAAGAAATTTATGATAAAAATTCTTACTGTTTTAATTTTTCTGCGCGACGTTTGTAATGAAATTTGACGTGAGAAATAAAAGTATCAGAAAATAAAATAATACGACATTTTAAACAAAGTAATAAAGAAATTCTCGAATAATACGATAGAAAAGATAAAGAAATATACTCAGCTGCATCTTGCGTGTGTAATGATGAGTTATTATTTCAGAAATTAATACAAATTCGTCGTCATTATATATGTATGTATATATATATATATATATATATATACAAGATTATTACTTACTATGCTGTAAATCTTACTCGTTAACTTCATATAATCGTTGCGTCGTTAACGCGCTCGCTATGTAATGTAAACATGTCGCGTCTCGTGTGCACAACGTATAATGTTATGAACTTAACGTTAATTAATATATATAACGTGCGACGATTAAATACGAGCGATAATAATGTTAAAACAGCGTTGTTACGTGCGCGATGTGTATCTTATTAATGTTATTGCGACGTTAAAGAAAATCTGAAGTATAAAATTTTAAGTCTTAATAATTATGTAATCGAAGAATCACGTAATCGAACTAAGATCTCGATCGTACGAGGTTTTACGATAACGTAAAACGATTATTTTACGTTTATTTAAATAAAACTAATATCTTTATTAAAATTTAGCTTAAAAGATTACATTAATAGCATTAATGACGTTAAAAGATTCAGATAGATTTAAGAAAATCGATGCTGAAGTCTATGACGTTAAATCTTCTGAGCATGCAGTGATCGTTCGACTTTTAAAGAATTTTTAAGCATTATTAAAGTTAGAAATTAACATCGATAATAATTTAATAATACTAAAAGACTTTTAAGAAGAAAAGAAAGATGATTCTAAAGATAACATCTTCGTACAAATGGCTCGTTACAGTAAGCTTTTCACTATATGTTATTAATTCATTAAAGACAGTTTAAAAGAGAAAGAAACCTGTTTTTGTTTACTGAGACACTTGCTTTAATACATTACGCGTTATTATGTTTGTTTAAGCGATGATTTTAAAAGAGAAGTCACGTACGAAATAGCGAACATGATTCTCATAATCTTATTAAAGACGAAATCTCTTTAAACTTTCGTGTATAACGAAGAATTTAGTAAGACTCTTTCTTATAATATATAATCATAAAATAAAACAAATTTCAGAACTTCAGAACGTTTAACAAAGAAAAAAATAAAGAAAATCGTCTTTATCGTACAAATCATCTCTGTTTATTCATTTCTTTAAAATTAAGCAAATCGCTAACGAGCGCTTAATCTCGATGATTTAAAATTAGTTAATTATTTTATTCTCATCTTTCTTCTTTCGAGATAATGAATCTCGTGATCTTAAGATTAAGAAAGAAAAGCGAGAACGATAAAGATTAATTAAGATTAATAAGCGCGTACGTCTGCGACGACGTATTAAGAGTCGCTTAATTAATATTAACTCGTTATCGTGTTAACGAGTAAACGCACGAGTTTCGCGACGCTGTTTAGTTATAACGTTAAATGTACTTTTTACAGAAAGTATTACGTCTTCGAAAGATATCGATTTACTGTGTAATGAATTTAAAGAAATGAGCTTAAAAGAATTATTAGTTAAAGTCGTACGACTTACGAAACGAACATTTAATCGTATTATATTTATAAAGATAATCGTTATAAGCGTCGTTACTTATCTGATCACGAGTTTTACATCGCGTAAAGACGAGGTTCGAGACCTTATCTTTAATAACGCTTTAACAGCATCGCGCATAAACTTACTAAGCTGTACGATCGTAAGCCTGTTCGTACGAATTAGCTCTCAGCTTTACGTTAATTTTATCTTACTTATCTGTATAAACAACGCTTAAGTCTATTAAGAATGAGTAATGTTAAGATCATTCATTTCTAGCCGCTTACTGCGAGCTAGAGTTATGTTCTCGACGAAGATAGAAAGATTAAGCTTCTTTTTATTAACACGAGACAGACGAGCGAAAAGCTATTACTTGTTAGCTCAGTTAATTATTATTTACATTTAAGAAAAGCTTATAAGATTAAAATAAACGATTAATTTATTACGATTATTATTAGTAATATTAACGATAATTATAATAAGCTTCGAGTCGTCTTTCATCGCGTTATAATGATGTAATAAGAGAAAGATTTAAGAAACGAAGTTAACGAGAAGATACGTACGAGAATCTTTATTCATTACGAAGCTTGTTATTCACAATTTAATGAATAATTTTAAAACTTTTACTCTTTTATTCATTATGCGATTCGTTTTAAAAGAAAAAGAGTGTAAAATTTTAAATTACGATAAACATGTAATTAAAGAATTACGTAATTAAAAGATCATGTAATCGAACTAAGATCTCGATCGTACGTTTATTTAAATAAAACTAGTCTCTTTATTAAAATTTAGCTTAAAATATTATAAAAGTTTAAAGAAGAGAAGTAAAGCTATCGATGTTGTACTATACGAGCATACTTATTATCGATCGCATTAAGAAACATGATATTATTTTATATAAGCATTCTCATCGAGAACTGAACACAGTAGAGTTTTTTGTGTGCGCGCGCATTCTTATCTCATTAAGAACGTAATATTACTTTGTACGAGCATCTTCATTAAGAAAACATTATAAATTTTAAGCATTTTCGTCGTCGCATTCGAGAACATAATACTTTTACGTGTAAGCATTCTCGTCTCGTGACGCTGAAGCTCGTTTCTGCGCGCGCGTTACTTCTTAATTAGCGTGTGCAGAAAGGTATCGAATTCTTAACATCGCAATTATCGCGTTCTCTCTTACATTTACTATTAAATTCAGACATTCTCGCTGCCAGTCATTAACGCTTTCGCTTTAGAAAAATCAATTAAACAGATAAATATGAAGCTATTTAAAAGCACTTGTTTACTTCTTACTGACCTGTTAAATAGTTATGCCTCGCTTACTGAACTTATTCATTCGATTTAAAATAATACGTCTTTTACTACTACACTAACGTTTTTTAACTATCGTTAAAGAGGTTTACTGTTACTTTAACATCGTTTATAATATATAAAAGAATCTGTTTATATATCATTCGCTCTGCAGGCCTTAATTTCGACTCAAGGAAACTCTTCGTAAGGTCTTTTCAGCTGCTGAAGACTCTCTTATTACATATTTAAAGCAGCAGTCATAAGTCATGCAGAAAGAGATGATGTAATTTTTATAAAAGAAGTAAGACATACATGTTCATAAATTCACGATATTCAGAATTCTGAAAAAAAGAAGCTAAAGTAATAAAAAGAATTAGCGTGTGAGCATCAGGCAGAACGATAAGCTGCGATTAAACTGAGTCGTTAATCTGCTTCGTTTAACTATTAAGTAGCTTGTTTTCGTTAACGAGACTCTCTTTAACGAGATTACGAAGTGACGTCATTAAGCCTATGCATCAGTTAATGAGTCAGCTCGATATTAAGTCTCTAGAAAGAAAGAGCATTTCTGAAGCGTTCTTTTAGCGTATATAATTAATAATTATCTATTCTGTATTAATATTCGTGAAGGTTAATTTAATAACGAAGCCTTCTTTCGATGAATATTAAATGAGCTGTTATCTCATTGTAACGTCTTTTCAGCAGCTCGAAGTGTAATCGTCATGAATAACGTTAGTATACACTGTAACGCTCGTATCGAGAAACTCATTATTTTACACGAATGTAATGTACGATATCTGCCTTTATATTCGCCGAATTTTAACCTCATCGAGCTCAGTTTTAGTGTTTTAAAGGCCTGAGTTAGAAGATATTTTCATGAAATATAACTCAGCTTTAAAAACTTCTTCGATGAGTTTCTGCATTATGCAGTAACTAAAAGTCGCTGTAATCGGTTTTCAAAGCAGCATTTTAAGCATAACGTTAATGATTATATATTTAAGACTGATATTAAAGCGTTAAAAAGAGAACTGAAAACGAGTAACATAGATTTCGATTTTATTTAGATTTAAGCTTATTCTATATGTAAAAAATTCTTTGCCTGACGTCATTAAGGCTTAAAGGTTTTAAGATCATCTTTAAAGCTTCTAGTCATTTCATTTAAAACCTCTAGCTGTATAACTGTTTAATATATAAATGATGTAGTATCTGATATCTTTTTTAAGTCATTAATGCTTCACATTTAATTATTCACATGTCGTCTTACTTTAGCTATCTTATTCTTCGCTGCTTAACGTATTGTTCGAGCTATCTTTTATAAAAAGAACTGTTTAATTACTGCTTTCTTCTCTTCAGATAATTTAATGAAACTAAAGCGCGATGATCGAGACGATGAAGCGAAGAATAAGAATGATATTAACGAAGAGAATAAAAAAGAAGAAGAAGCTTCTTGTCATGAAACTGACTGCTGTCATTATAAGTACGATGACGGCTAATGTGTAGAATACGAGCTATTAACGAACGATTATTGTCACTGCTGCTAAGAAAGCTGCTGAGAAGATGAAGAAGATGAAGAAGATGAAGAAGATCTTTAACGGAACGTTATTCTTTTCATCTGTTTAATTATAATCTCGACTAAACGTATTTTCATTTATTATTCGTTAAATCTCATAAATTTACTCATAAAGTTCTTTGTTTCTTCTCTATCTGTTCGCGTCTTTAGTCTTTTCTGTTACATCAGTAATCGTCGAGAGTTCTGAGTCACGACTTCTTATGAGCCGGTTTAAAAGCGATAGAAAGAGATAAAAGATCGTTTAATACTAACGTTATCTTCGTTAATGACGATGACTTTGCCTCAGAGCGATTATTAAATGTGATTCATATTAAAGTACTTGTTTATAAAGTTAATAAAACATTAATCGTTAAAGTTTTAACATTGTTTATCGTTATACTATTAGCGATGAAGCAGCTCACGATTAAAATTATCGACTGCAGCGAGATCATTAACTCGTACACGTGCACGATTAAGTAACTTATCGATGCGAGTGATTCGTGCTTTAAACGACGAAGACTTTAAAGAATTAAATAATAAAACATTTAAGAATCGCTTTAAAGAACCCTTTTCCTTCGAGAATTCGGCCTGAAGCTTTATTCTTACATCATACTCGATGACGATCTCTGAAGTAATGATTTTTAACATCTTATTTCACTTTGCTTTAATGAAATCATTAATGAATTATAACTTTCGAGTAATCTTTAATCTAGAAGCTCGAACGCTGATCATTTAATAAGTAATCTTTCATTTCTTATTATGATCGTCTCTTTTACTAATTACATTCTTCAGCAATTGCTCAAAGTCTCATATATTAAAGAAACTACTAGCCTGAGTTTCTACGAAAGTTAATCATTTAAGCCGTTTATTAACTCGAAGACAGACGGAAATCTTAAGCGTTAAATTAATAATTCGATTCTTTAACTTCATAATTTTAATATTCGAAGTAAAAAGTTCGTTAACGATGTTCTTAGCTTCTCTTTTCTCTTTACGACGACGTAAAGTCTTTTTCTCATTAAAGTAAATAATCTCTGCAGATCGAGCTCTTTTCTCTTGTAATATATGAGCTTTAACACGATCTGCAGCATTCGCTCGTTACTGAAGCTTAACGACGTGAGCTTCGCGTGCTTTCTTCGCTGCTTTAAAATTATTAATGATATGTTTCTTGAAATTGCGAAGATAATTAGCTTTAACAGTAGCGTCTGCAGTGTTTGCTTTAACAGCAGCCTTTATAATGATTCTAGCAGCGACGTCAGCGTTAGCTTTGCGAGCAGCGTCTGCTTTAACTGCTTTAACTTTGTTAAAAGGTTTCTTCGATCTTAATAAAATGCTTAAGAAGATAAGTAAATTCTTTAAAGATAGATTCTGACTTCGACGTGACGACGACATGATGACTTCGAAGATAAAAAGACTAAAAGAATGTCAGCAGTGTACTAGATCTGAATAGCTTCATATTTACTTATTTAATTTATTTTTCTAAAGCGAAAGTGTTAATGGCATCGAGAATGTCTAAATTCAATAGTAAATGTAAAGGGGGGCGCGATAATTACGATGTTAAGGATTCGATACCTTTCTGCACACGCTAAAACCTCGATTACGCGCTCGAACCAGCTTTAATCCGCGTAATTTTTACAGCGTTAAAACCGTCTCGATCATGACTACGATTATGTTTCGCGAAGAATGTGCGATAATCGATGCGCAGAATTTCATCCGCGCGAGAAAAGATGCAGACAGCTGAGTAATTAATTAGTTAAACTCGTTAAGATTTCTCATCTCATTTCCTGACTTAAACCTTCGTATTTTTTAATTTTTTTTGCAGCGTTGAAATGCGCTCGTCGAGCTTAATAATTTATGTTATAAAAAGTATTAAGTTTAAGACCGTTCAGCAGAAGTTCGAGGCAGATAACGAATTAATTAAAGAGCAGGTAACGAATCGACACTACTCGTTTCTAAGCTTTACGAGTTTTGTATGCGTCATCTGAGTAAATGACGGTCGGGAATAAGAGATAGATAGTTTAATGAAATCTGATTCTGCAGTATATGTATTGTTAGTAAAAGCTAGCTTTAACGCGTGTAAATGGTTTAAAGGGTGGTTTAAAAGATAGTTTAATAAGTGGTTTAAAAGGTGGTTTAAAAGATGATTTGTAAGATGATTTAATAAGTGTTTTGTAAGATGATTTAGTAAATGGTTTAATGAAATCTGATTTTATAATACGTATGTTATTAGTAAAAGCTGACTTTAACGCGTGTAAGTAGTTTAAAAGGTGGTTTGAAAGGTAGTTTAATAAATGGTTTAAAAGATGGTTTGTAAAATAATTTAGTAAATGATTTAATGAAACCTGATTTTACAGTATGTATATTGTTAGTAAAAGCTGGCTTTAACGCGTGTAAATGGTTTAAAAGATGATTTAATAAGTGTTTTGTAAGATGATTTAGTAAGTAATTTGTAAGATGATTTAATAAGTGTTTTATGAGATGGTTTAGTAAGTAGTTTAATAAATGATTTGAAAGATGTTTTGTGAGATAATTTAGTAAATGTTTTGTAAGATGATTTAGTAAATGGTTTAAAAGATAATTTGTAAAATGATTTAATAAATGTTTTGTGAAATGATTTAATAAATGATTTAATGAAACCTGATTCTGTAGTACGTATGTTGTTAGTAGAAGCTAACTTTAACGCGTGTAAATGATTTAAAAGATGATTTAATAAATAGTTTAATGAAATCTGATTCTGCAGTATGTATATTATTAGTAAAAGCTGACTTTAACGCGTGTAAATGGTTTAAAAGATGGTTTAATAAATGGTTTAAAAAATGATTTGTGAAATGATTTAATAAATGTTTTATAAAATGATTTAGTAAATAATTTATGAGATGATTTAGTAAATGATTTGTAAGATAGTTTAATAAAAAATTTAATAAATGATTTAATGAAATCTAATTTTACAATATGTATATTGTTAGTAAAAGCTGACTTTAACGCGTGTAAATGATTTAAAAGATGGTTTAATAAATGGTTTAAAAGATAATTTATGAGATAATTTATGAGATGGTTTAATAAGTAATTTAATAAATAGTTTAATAAATAGTTTAATTTTAAATAATTAAATTATCGACATTTATTTACTATTACAGAACATTTAATAATGTAAATCATAATGAACAAATAATAACTTAAGGTAAATAACGTAATTTAGTAATGATTAAATGAATCTTTCATTTAATTATTTACTAACGATGCTAACGATACTAAAGTAATGATTAATCGTAAATGATTAATTAATTAACACTCGAGAATTTATCGATGTAAGTCATGTAAATATAATAACGAAGAGATTAAAACTAGAAAGTTAAATACAGAAAAAGATAGCTAATTTATATACTAAAAGCTAAGCTACTAAGCTTTATGCTAAGGCTGAAAACAGATCATGTCGTTATACTCGTGACATTACTTTCTTCTTTAATAAACGATATCTCAGCGCTATAAACTCTGTGTAAATTTAAAATCATTAATAATAAAGAACGAGATTAATAATTTTATGTAGCTTTTAGTTTCTAGCTTTTAAAAGAATTAAATTTACATTTAATGTGCTAACTGTATTATTATTAAAGCAGGTTTACTATTTATCTTATTAAATCTTAACTGTATATTTGCTAAACAGAACTTTCGTGTGTGTATGTTATTATAGCAGACTTACTATTTAACGCGTTGCCTAACGAACAGAGCTTTTGTATATGTTATTATAGCAGGCTTACTAATTAACGCGTTATCTGTCGCAACAGAGCTTTTCTTTTCTACCTCGTAAAACTTAACTTGTCTGTCGTAATAAAACTTTCGTGTGTTATTAAAGCAGGCTCACTTCGTATATTTTAGTTACATGCAGTTATGTTATATCTCAGCGTAACATTTCACGACTTATAACGAACTTTAATTATGCTTATGCTATTAATAATTATATCATATCTTAACGTATCGTTGTTTAAACTTACTGAAAGCACTTTCGTTATTTAAAACGTGCTTTTAATGCTACATTAGAAAAACCGCGACGAATCGCTTTAAATCTTACTCTTTAAGCTCGAAATTTAACGTTTATTTTAAATCTTTCTTTTAGCTCGTTGTTACGTACGAGCGAAGTAAGAAGACTAAGATTATTTAAAAAGCTAAGCGAATGTAATTAAATTAAGATAATAATAATGTAAGCTTCGCAGTCTTAATAATTAATCTTGTACTTATATTATAAAATTAACGAAGTTTTAATTTAATGTTAAAATTATACAGAATAAGTTATATAAATATAATAACGAAGAGATTAAAACTAAAAAGTTAAATATAAAAGAAAATAGTTAACTTATATACTGAAAGTTAAGTCATAAAGCTTTATGTTAAGACTAAGAGTATATCATATCGTTACACTTTTAACATTTCTTTATATTAAGTTAATTTAAAGTTTATTATTAAAACTTAATCTTATTTAACTCGTTAAGTAAAAATTAGCTTTATTAATTTTTAGAATTAATAAAACTCGTTAAGTAAAGTTAAATTTAAAAGCTTAGCTTAAATTTAATTTAACGATTACATTAATAAAAATTTCGTACATGTTTCGTAATAAGCTTATATTTATAATGATTACTAAATTATTTTAATATACGTTTAAAGCTGACTTAAAACGTGTAGTAAATAATCTTAATAATTTTAAAAACGTTAACGTAAAGTACGCTAAGTCGTTAAACTATTTCATGCTGAGATGTTTATTTTCTTGTTTAATTAAATATTATTCTTAATGTAGTTACGATTAAGGTATCTCTTAATTAGGCGAAGGGTTCGGCGTGTTCGCTACGCATGTGTAACCTCCGAGATTTTACAATAGCTAACTGGTGGCTCGGCATCCTTGCGTCCCCTTTTGAGACCGATCATTCCTCGGAGAAAGTACGTCGGCGCCCTTTCAGCCAATAACGTATCTACGGGGTTTTTCAAAATATGTCCCGTGATACTGTCTTACTTAGGAGAACCGTTTGCCTTGTCCCACAAACATGGAGGCCCCGTCAGCATGGCGACCCCAGCTGCTTCATTTTTTCTACATCGCATTGTCCTGTGCAACAGCGCTGTTTGTGCAACGTCTCTATCATCGCTTCCGTCTGCGAGCTTTCCCTCGCGTAGGCATAGATCCTGGTTTACTGGGTCTGAAACTCCAAGTTTCCAAAAACGAGTTCTACGAGAACGGCTATGAGCTCGTTAGCAATGGCTACAAGCAGGTACGAAGTGGCTTCACGCCCTGGCTAGCTCCCCATGGCAGTGCATGATCTTGCACCTTGAAAGTGGGTTTTGACAACTATGAAATAATCCTCGAAGCAGTTCCGAGATTCGCCATTCTTGGTACAGACTAGTGACATGGAGCGATTAATTATCCCCATGCACTTCGCGACAGAGTTAAAGGACTTGCCCAACAGTAAGCTTAGCCACAAAGCTGCGCTGCTGGATCGGTTCCAGGGGAAATATACCGGGCTCAATGCAGTTCAAGCCGACGACGTTCACCGAGATGTTTGTAAGGTGCAACTGACCCAAAACCTAGGTCTGTCATGACCTCCAGTTTAGACACCTCATGGACTTTTTTCTTACCAGGATGTCAGCCGAGATTATACCGCGTATGAAGGCGGACATGGACTTCTCTCTAGAAAAGGCATTGGAGCAGCCAAGCACAGGAGGTTGAACGGTTTCGATTAGTATTTACTTTGCGCTGTTGCTAACATCCTTCAGGACCAGTAAATGTTTCTGCATTTGAACTGGTGTTGCACACCATGGCGCAAATCACTTCGGGAGTAATTGTCAACAACCCTGTGAGCCGGAGTCAGGAATGGATTGACACCATTGTCGGTTATCCTGAGTACGCGGCGATCCAAGCAATGACTCTTCGAAGACAGGCGCCTTACTTGCGTTCATTGATCTCTCCCTTTCTGAGTTCCACCAAGAGAGTCAAGGACTGTTTTGCAACAGCACGGAGATTGTTAGTACCTATCATTGCCACGCGTCGCAAGGGTATCTCCACAGTCAAGCCTCTAGACTTACTGCAGTGGCTCTCAGAGGCTGAACCACTTGCTCCTCCAGAGCAGATAGTTGGAAGGGTTTTGTTCCTTGCTCTGGCTGCGGTGCACACAAGCGCATTTACGACTGTCCATGCTTTGTATGACCTCTGTTCTCTGCCGGGACTCATCGAAGTTCTGAGAGAAGAAGCTCGGGAGATATTAGAGCCAGCATGGTCGTTACGCGCACTGCATCAGCTAAGAAAGATGGACAGCTTTTTAAAGGAGTCGCACAGAGTCAACTCTCCGGGAGTTTGTGAGCCTATCGTAACCTATGGACCCATCGTCCAGCTGACGTTTGTGCAGTAAATTACAATCGTCTTCTTCGTCAGAACATTACGCTTAGTAACGGCACTGTACTTCCATCAGGGGTACTAATTTCGGTCGCTGGAGCCGCTCGTTCAGAAGACCCAGAGCTTGTTCCCTCGCCAGAAACAATGGATCCTCTTAGGTACCATGAATTGAGCAAAGGTAAAACGAAAGATGATAGCACCAACCATTTCTCGTCGGTTGCTCAGGTTGACTCTTGGTTTGGTTACGGACGTCAGGCATGCCCTGGTCGCTGGTACGCGGAAGCACAAATCAAGCTGATACTTGCGACTTTGATCCTGAAATTTCATATCGAGTTCCCCAAGGACCAGTCCAGTAGACCGCCGAACATACATGCAGATGAAAAGATTCTTCCCGACACCAAACAAAAAATCGTATTTCAAAGACGATTTTGAAGGATCCAAGATAGGATGACATGTTGGCAGATAAATTACATATTCAGCAATTTGGAGAATAAATTCGTAGGCACCTAAATCTGAAGTTGTAGAAGCTCTTTTGACAGAACCTTTTTGAGTGCCTGGCGCGAGAATGAGCAGTGAATAGTCCGCCAGTAGGATAAGACATAACCGAGCTTTGAAACATGCAGACATATGTCCATGCCATTATGTGATTTGTTGGAACATGCGATACGGACCAGTAAACCGTGATCTCGGCGACAGTAATCGATCGCGGCATTCCGAGCAATCTGTTCCGATTCCACACAATCCTACGTGCTGACAACAAAAGCTTTGCGTTGGCATTGAATGCTTCGTGGCAGTGAGGATGTTCTCTTCAGATATTTTCAGAAACGATCGAGCTCTCGGTTGCATCTCCTTGCTCTTGCTTTGTCTCGCTCTCTACAAAACTGGCAAGGCGTCTATTGTCCATGCAGGGTTGCTACTGAACCAGCTCTTATCTTGTTTCCTCGACGCAAGTTTAAAAAGCATCGAGTACGGTTACAGTGGCTAACCAATAACAGACCTACCTTCGTTGGCGATTCCCAATTTTTGCAAACGACAGTAGCCCGCAGGCTATACCAACATGTCCCTACCACTGGCCCAACGGCCAAGGTGATGTTGGGAAATTTCTTCAAGGAAGTGAGAACAGCGCGGAATGGCGTAAGTGCTTTGGGGGCGTGTATCGTCTCTGGGCGGGCATGAACCAGGAGATGTAGGTCCTCCACTGCTGGGGCAGCTGATTTATTGTGTAACTCGTTGTAAGAGCTAATGGTTTGTCTGTCGGGGGGAATAGTGTCTTAACCCGTCCAAAGGATATCAAAACCGTTTTCTGTGACTCGAACCATCACGCGAAGGCAGTCGCCAACGATTCCGGGTATCTAATGTACCAGTTACTGGGCGATTGCCTTGGACTGATCAACCACAAGCCATGGAGAGCTGTCCGGGAGGCCACCGAGCACGCCTTCCTCGCGTCCACCAGCAGCTCTCATATTCCCATCATCCAGAAACGTACTCAGGAGTATTTTGCTGAAATTCAGTCACAGCCCGGTGGTAATCTCACTCGAGGCTTGATTGACCCCGTCAACGATATAAAGCTGCTTCCTTTCCGCATTGTCGCCGAGATTGTCTATGGTAGACTCGAATCGGACGCTCGAGATACGCTCGAAAGCCTGGTGCCGCTCCGTGAACGTCTCTGGAAGCGCATGATTGCAGGGGGGTTGACACGGTACCGCTGGAGCAGATTTTTGCCGCTGGCTGTTAATGGCGAGCTTCGAACATGGCAGCGACAGTGGAGCGATTTCAATGATCGGGCTGCGAAGACGGGCGCTGTAACTCGAGAGGAGCTTCTGTGCAATCCGCCTCCTCCGATCATGACCATGTATGCAGCGGTGGAAAGACAGCTGATAACACGCGATCAGGCATTACAGACTCTCGATGAGATGCTGTTCGCAAACCTTGACGTGACCATGGGTGGACTTTCGTGGAACTTGGTTTTCTTGGCAGAGAATCCCAGCGCACAGGCCGAGCTGAGAGCCGAGGTTATCTCACACGAAATGTCCGGCTCCTACTTTCTTTCTTCTCACACGTTCCTTCACGCCTGCATTCTCGAATCCGCACGCCTGCGACCGCTTGCTGCATTCTCCGTTCCACAGTCTGCACCCGATACACGAATCGTTGGCGATGGAGGAACTCAACCTGGCTATGTTATTCCTGGTGGGACGAACTACATCATCGATACCCATGCTTTGAACATCCATAACACTTTCTGGGGAGTCGAACAGACAGAGCGAGAGAGCTACAGGCCTGCCAGATTCCATGAGCGGAGACCTGTGGAGCTGCGATATAATTACTGGCGCTACGGCTTTGGACCTCGTCAGTGCTTGGGCAAACATGTGGCAGATCTGATAATTAAGAACTTGCTCGTCTATGTTGTGAGCAACTACAAACTCTTACTACAGAAGGAGGAAAAGAATAACAAAATGTGCCTTGCTAGTGGAAGTTGGATAACACACCCAAATGTTCACCTCGTGTGTACTCCGATTGGGTATGTACGGAGCGGACACCATTGAGAACGCCATCACACAATTTCTACGGGCGGTCTCCTACTTTATGTTTGTTCCGTGCATGCTTTATCAGAGTACAGGGACCAGGCTGTAAATTGTTCTGACTCTTCGTAAAAGATAATTAGCCCTTCCATGACGCTATACTTGTGCCAAACTGAACTCGCTCGCCACAGACTCGATCTTTGTTCTGTGTTGCCATCCTTCTAAGTCTTTTCATTGTCTCCTTGTAATCTTGATCTGCGATGAAACTCTTGAGTGCTTCCACAATTAGCCCGGCGAACAACTCGGCTCTACACTCGAAGGTGGCCTCGTCGTACTCGAGCCTTAGGAGAAGATCTTCGTTACTAATTGCGCTGAATTCGCACATCATGTTAAATTTAGCGCCATCAGCCCAGCAGGCAAGTGCCCTACAGCCGTCAATGTCTAATAGGTCAGCGCGATGATGCCTGTCATCGTGAAAGGTAACCATAGTCGTAAACAGTGGGTGCTGTATATATTGTGGCTCGATCTTCAAGTGCTTCAGTAATAGAGTCCAAGGAATGACATGGCTAAGAGCCTTCTGCGAAGACTTCTGCACCATCGTGAGAAAGCCACTCATATTCGTGGACGAAGTCTCCCCCAAGCACTTTGGACCCCCAAACTTTAATCGGACAGGTAACGGTTGTAAGAACAGGCCTACCGTATCACTATCGGCATGTGCGCGATTTAAATACGGACAGCCTAGAGTCACGTCAAACACCTCACACTGGTCATCGCTAACGGCTGCAGTGGCAAGGCCCACTGCCGCTAATGCAATCTGTTGAAGGGTCAAACCCCGGGCACCAACAAGGCTGAGGAGCCCTGGCATTAGTCCGCTAGGAAGATGCAGCATATCTGACCTCCCAGCGTTCGATCCCCGTCTGCATATTCGTTTGCTGCTTTGCCTCTTCACTGGCACTAACTCCCTTAGATAGTCGTTCCAAAACAAAAGGTCCTGGGAAGCGGTCACATCGGACCAAGACTGGGATTCAGAATACGTCTTTTGTTCCAGTGGCAGATTTCCTCCTGCATAAAGACTTCGAACTTCGCGCAAAATAATCCGTAATGTAGTAAGGTCGCAGATGATATGACTTATTATGATTAGCATGTTTTTCGACGACATCAGAACACGAACCAGACAATCGTGGTCAAGCTCGAAAGCATTGCTTGCTTGTTCCCGTATATCGAGATCAGCAAACTGCTCTACTTGTGGCGATTGTTCATGATAGTGCTTCTCAAGGCCGTTCAGTCCTGGGACAAAGCGCGTGCGCAGTATCTCGTGACGAGCCAAAACCGTATTCCAAGCTCTAATGAGGCGCAATATGTCGACATCTTGAGGGTTAATCTCCCATGCAGCGGTAACGTTAAAGCATGACGTTTCTGAAGTTGATTGGTATCGCTGGTGCCAATAATGCTCCATGGGCGAGACTCCATGTCGACCAAGCGCAGGAGCAGATAGGTGTAAAGTGGGAGGGCGCTTCATTTGGGGTGTAATGCCATCGATAGCTTCAGCAAGTTCATGTAATGTTGGTGAGTTCACGATGAGTTTGGCAGGAATAGCATACCCAAGCTTCCGGCTAAGACCATAAGCCAGGGCTAGCTGCAGCAGAGAGCTACCGCCAATGGCGATAAAATTTGAGGTTTTCCCAATAGGCACCTTCGGGCTTATGTTCAGGTATTCGCGCCAAGTATCTGCGACGAGTCTTTCGGTTGAGGTTTGGAAATTTTTAGCTGATGTGTTAGAGCTGCGAGAAGCATTTGATAACTGTTTGAGGGCTACATAGTCGAGCTTTCCAGCATTTGTAAGAGGAAATTTAGCGAGAGCTAATATAGTTCTGGGTCGAGCGTAGTTTGGCAGAAGCATTGCGATCTCCTTTTTGACTTTCAACTTGTCCAGTCCCACGGGCTGTATAAAGCAGACAAGATGGCTGTCATCTTCTATCACGGAGATTGCCTCAAGTTGTGGAAGCCCTTGAGCAATCCTGCTTTCAACATCGCTTAGGTCAAGTCGAAATCCATGCAGCTTTATCTGTCTATCATTCCTCCCTAGGCAGATAAGGTTACCAGTGGAAGACCAATAGCCGCGGTCACCAGTCTTGTACATCGTTGAGCTACTACCATTATCTGTGTCGAAGGGTTCACGCAAAAATGAACGGGCTGTCGCT
>JAABUO010002891.1_pt1 | contig 20701 bp, 19 predicted proteins | sample 5559291 | NCBI WGS metagenome assembly JAABUO01 (sample SAMN10711878, study PRJNA513372) | rock metagenome | isolation source: Antarctica rocks | place: Antarctica: Victoria Land, Finger Mt sud
ATGGGCGAGCAGAAAGCATCCAGCCAGTCTATTTTTGAATAGTTGCTAGATTGTTATTGTGGGACACTGCGGCGTTAATTTTGGCTAGGCGGTTTTTGCTTGCGCTTCTCTTCTTCATTTGTTTAAATATTCGCGGTTCTTTTTCAGCAAACGCGCAGCACATTGTGCTAGCAAATTTTAGCACTCAGGATGAGAACAGCACTATGGAGAGGAGAAAAAGATTGATATGAAGCATCCATGGGCTAAGTTGATCACCAAAATGCTTCTTTTGACGTAGATTATTGCCGTAGAATTGTAGACATGATCTAATAAGAATCACGTGATCTAAGTTTTATCTTGGGGTCAATAAAGTCGGTACACACGTAACAGGAGTCACGTGATGCAGGTTTTTCCTCGGGTCATTAACGTTCGATTTTGATTTGTTTAATATCACGTGACTTCAATTTATCGCTATGGAAACTGAGAGCGAAGTTTGATAAACATAGGTTGCGTCCATCATGAATCAACCGCGAGAGAGGTTGGCGGATCTTGGCAGAGTACATCGATGTATTCGCCCCTTTCTTTCCAAAGTGGCTGCATTTCGAAAAACCTTGGAAACGTCTCCCGCAGCATTGGCTGAATTGCAGACCGAATCGCGGCAACTGGATCCTCCGCGAATCACCAAGCGATATCACAGAAGACGGCCCCTCCCACCACATTCCACCAAATTGGCGAAAGAATCGAGGGAAGGACATGGGCTGGAGCAGAATGTTGCATTGTCATCTACGGAGGAATTCATGGCATCGAAAACGAAAATGTCATCGCCCTTACTTGCATCGGCCTATCACGGCATCTTTGAGACCTACCGTACCATACAACGCCACTTGTCGCACTGCAGGGAAAGCAAGGGATTGAAGAGCCTTGCATCAAGATGTGCTTTTGGAGTTGGCATATGCATATCGCAGACGGCAGCAGATATATCTCCAGATGAGTGGCTACAGACACCAGCGTGCTCATTACACTTCGAGGATGTGATTGGGGGTTGGACTCTTAACGAGCTGTGCAGACTAGCTCCGCTCCTGAAGAAGGCACTGATACCTTTTTTATTATGTGCAGTCGAACATGGCATGTTGACATCTGCTGCAGCACTGGCAGAGGCATTTTTTGATGCATTCAAAGGACAGTGGCTGGTAAAAGACTTTGCTAGGGCCCAACGGCTTGCTACAATCTGTTGCATTCCCCAGACGTTTCCTGAACGACTCAAACACGAACTTACTCCGTCATCCTTGCAAAATCCAACAATTGCGCATCTAGCCGTTGCCTCGGGTTTACTCGATGTGTCCATGAGAGTTGCAAAGACTGACGAGGAGACGATCAAGCTACTGGTCAGAATTGCCATCGAAAAGTCCTTGGAGGGGAGTCCATGCGGTGACTTACATGGCGCCGCCCGCTCGATATCCCGAACACCTTGCATGCAAAATTACCACAGTATACTCTTACTGCGTTCCTCAGAAGTCAACGCCAAGGTATGCATCTCACAGATACCTACCACCCCAGAGCTTGCCGATCTCGTGGTTTCAATCTGGCCATTTGAAAATTTGAAACAACTTGTCGCACGCTGTACGACACTGAATGCCAAGCTAGCGCTGTCAATCGCAATGTCGCTCACCGCTCAAGACTCCAGTAAAGCGGCCACATCTTGGGCTGTCCGAGTGCAAGAGCGAGGCCGCCTTGGAAGGGCCGACTGGAGGTACGAAGACCTACTCGGCGAATGGGTTGATAGGACTCCGGCGCGTCCCGTGCTCATGCAACGTCAGAGAGTGCAGTACAAGAGAGTGCTGACACACAAGATCAGCAAGCTTTGCAAGCCGTCAAAAGAAGGCTCGCTAAAGCACACATCACATCATGGACGCATTAGAGATGAGATTTCTGCCCTGCCAACTCCACAGAGAGCAAAGAGAGATTCCAAGCCCGCCGTCTGCAACCTCTGCGTCGAGGCAAAGACGAGGTATGAGCGAGGAGAAACCGACGAGCTGAGTATACTATAGAGCTCTCATGGTTTGGCATGAATAGTCTCTAGTAATGAGAGAGTACTTGTTTTGGCATCGTCCACTGAAACTTTCCCATACCGCAAGTCACTCAGATTTCCAAGGATCGAATTCATCTCAAGGAGATATAGATCGCAGTTTGCCTGCAGCCCCGTTGTGTCTTCCTCCAGCGACTCTTTCATGTCACGCATGCGAGTCAGCATCTGTGGCAGGGTTAGAGAAGTATCAAATTCGGCTTCCAGATCATCCTCATCATCCTCGTCGCTGTTCTCCGGGTCCACTTCCTCGGCACTGCTTTTACCAGGAGTCCGAGAGTTCCGCCGTTGCAAGCGACATTCGAGGTCGATATGCCGTTGAACTTTGGCTATGCGCGCGTTTGTAATGCTCTGGAGATGGCGATAGAGCGCTCTGACCTGACGACGCCTATCTTCGCTATCGTTCTCCTCACCTGCTGCGATCAAGAGAGAAAACTCACGACGCGTGACAATGTTGCTGAGGTGGCTCCTGGCCAGCAGGAAGCCAGACAAGATCTCCTTCTCTTTCTCCATAAGTCACGTGCCGTATCACGCGAAGACAAAGGGATTATAATATATAAAGTAAGCTCGCCATATCTCGAACTACTTCTTTCCATAAAGCTAGCTGTGTGGAGATGCATAAAAGTTAAGAAAAGTTCGTCTTCTTCCGGTTTTGGGAAACGTGACAACTTTGTCGCCTAGAATAAATCTCGTGACCCGAGAAATTTTTAATTTGGGCAAAGTGTTAACAGCCTTCCCCGCCCACCCCTACCAACGACCACCTCAGCCACCACCACAGCCACAATTCTTTGAAAGCAGCGGAGTGCTATTCCAACTCGGGTCGGGCACCGACACGCCACATGAATATAACCACATCTGTTCATTCGGGAATGGCACTTGCCTCCTCCGCCTCCTCCTCATCATCTTCTTCCAACGGGCTGAAAAGAAAGGGCATAAGACGGAGCAGCGAAGGAGCATTTGGCATCGGCTCAAGCGGAAGTGCTCCAGACATTAAATGCGAGACGTGTGGCAAGGGTTACAAGCACACAAGCTGTCTAAATAAGCATCTATGGGAACATACGCCAGAGTGGATTGTGACCAGCAGGCTCTCCATAAGCAAACACCAGCAGGTTCAGCTGCTCGAGGCGGCAAGTATACTCGTGAACATGAATTCTCCGCCAAAAGACACGTTACATCACACTCTAGCTTCTCCGTTCCACCTCGGTCTACCAGAGGACCATCGTGTCAACAGCAGCAGAGAGGGCAGCCACAGTGATGCTCTCGACGACGACATTGATATGGATGAGGATGATGGCGTCTTTGGGGAGATGGAGAATGAGTGACCTGTTCAACAAAGTCAGACACGATGGTATTTGCATGACCCACGTGTGGGATAATTTAGTAATTAGTATATACAACTGCAAGTCATTAATTAACCGCTTGCATCGCTCAACCCAATCAACGCTTGCACAGCGTCGTCCTCCTTTCCTTTGACGTCAGCAGCGTGTGCCACTTGCACGACCGGCAACGGGACCTCCACGCCTTTGCGCCGTAACTCACTAGCGCCCATACCGCGCCAATCTTCCTCGTCGGTGCTTTCGTCCCTGTCAACATCATTCATATCATCGCCATCCAACGAAAAGACACCCCCTTCGTCGCCCATCCACGAGCTGGTGCTGACCATCGCTACACCCCCGGGAGAGCCGATGGCAAGCAAATTAGGTGAGTGAATACCGATGAGATAGGGAGAGGACATGTCGTGCAGCCTAGGAGATGTAAAGGACGACGGTTTGGAGGAAGCGGGAGAGATAGTGGTTGCATTTGGGGTCGTAGAGTAAGGCAAGCTTGAAGCATGACGTGCATTCACATGCTTCACACCCCATCGGCCCCAGCCAACCTTCTCGAAACGCGAATCGCTATCGAGTACGTGGACAATAAGACGCCGTTGCTTCGGAGGAGGGAGGGCAGCAAAGGCGCTTCCACCGCCTACAGAAGTAGATAGATTCGACACGAGATGTCGGATGGCGAGAGGTCCTTGACTTTGTAGGAGCGGGTAGATGTACGAGGTGATTTCTGGTATGTTGACGACTTCGTCTTCGGGTGCATGATCTGACTTTCCCTGCTGTAGTCTTTGGTCCCCATCACTCAAATCTAGTTCCGCTGCATCCACCTTCGGCCCAAAGATTGGAGCTAAGCCGACGGGGTCCATCAGCGAGGTGTTGAGGGCCGTGAGGTTGCTAACCATGCTGGTGTTTGTTTTTGGCGCCGGGCGCGCTTCATTGGCTGGAATTTTCGGTAATTTCAACACGCATGATTTGGCCAGCGCTAGCGTTATGTCAGGGTAATGAGCTTTGCAGCTATGAGGGAATGATTTTGAACTAAGGACGTACAGTACTCGTATCAATATACATAGGGTAGAATTCTCCATGGAACCATGGAGGTGTATTTGTCCCAGTCTGTGCCATACTTTGTTCTACACAATGCGTCGTCACGTCTCTGGCGGTGGATTAACAGTACCATAAAGTAGAGCAGATAGAAATAAGTTATGGGCGTCGTAAACCCGGTAGTTAAGCACCATGCCAGAGCCATGATCAGATCTCCAAGGTAATTCATATGTCGTGACCAACCCCACCATCCACTTGTGAGCAGACGAGACCCGGATTTGGTATCCAAATAGCTGAGGTGGGCGACAGTAGGGTCCTCCGGGTTCCGTCGAAATCGATTTTTCTGCCCATTCGCTCCACGGAAAACGTAATAGCCCAGTACATTGAGGCTTAGAACTGCAATGGTCCCTAGGTATCCTAGCCAAACAGGATGCGAGGCAAGGAAGCGAACTTGTAATGAATAGACCATGGGAACCCAGACAAGGTCTCCAAAGGCAAGCATGTAGCCAAAGCCATCTGTAGTGATGTCCATTTGAGTAAGGATCGCAGACTCATACCATAAAGCATCAGCCACGTAATAAATCTGAAAGCCACACACCAAGAGCATACTGTCGGTGAATCTTCCATAGACAGCATGCTGTCGAAATGCAAAAGCAAGGTCGAGTACACACCATAGAATCATGCCAGGTCGAAGTTCGGCGAAGGATTTTATTTCAAATGTTCCAACGCTTGGGTTCAGTGGGCGCCCAATGAAGAAATCGTGCAAATGATTCCCCGTATTACCTCCGAGCGCGAGCAACTCGTCTTCTGGCATGTAGAATGAATAGACATAGACAAAGATAGAAAGAGCGAATGAAGCGATCAGAGACGCAGTCACCAAACCAAGATAGTGGTCAAATATCCAAATCGACGTCCTTTCGACAAGAGGACGATGAAACAGGTACCCAAAGGATATAAGACCCATGATCAGGGCAAGAGATGCAAAACCATTCATTTTATACGCAACCTTTTTCCCGTTACGCAGTTGATTCCCTTCGACACTTGCGCCTGGTAGAAGAAACCATAATACTATCAAACCCCAGATCCATTCGATGTATAAAATCATCGCCTCAAGATCAAATAGGCGGGTACCATGCAAACTGGCACGAAACGTTGACCATGCTGGAGGACATCCAGATTTGCCGCATCCAAAGACTAAAGCGTAAGCCATTGTTGGACAGCCGACTAGAACTAATAAGCATCCAATGGGTCCGCCAAACTCGTAGTGGGGCGACTTTGGGTTCAACTTTGATGCTTTCATGATGCACGTGACCATGCATGTCGGGAAAATTAGCCTTTTGCTGGGACGAACATCAAGATTCAGATCTCGGAAGAATCAGATCTCGGATGATACAATTTCGGACTGAATCATTGGGAGGGTAGGGCGAGTACCAATGCAATTCGACCATTATATCTCTGAAGTCGTCCTCATTGGTGGCTCTTTACGGTCTCCTGGATATTTACAACAGGGTGCTGCTGGCGACCATGCACAGGCCCCTACTTCTTTCTCACTGCTATGATATCTATGGGGACAGCATCCATTTTCAGTACACTAGCAATCTATGACACATGCAGCGTTTAACTCTACGCCATAAGTTGCTGGGAATCGTGGCCTTCTCGTCTATGTGGGACATGCATGTGCCAATCATAAGTAAAGCACCACGCGGCGGCCAACCCCAAGATAGGTGTCTTTCCTTTCTCGAGTTCTAAGCTACGTTGGCGTTGGTCAATGCTACTGTCTGCTGTCACTAAGACTGTTCGCGTCCCGCCGTGAGCTTGGAATGTTGCTCGACCCTCTTCACCACGTAATGGAAGCTTCGGACAGCTAGTCTGATGGTATTACCATCCAGCTCGGAAGACCAGAACCATTCGTGCTGCTAATATCCACAGTGGGGAAGCAATGCAGAACATATAAGCTGCAGGACAGGCGCAGGTGGAGTTTGGCCCCACTTACTTGATGACGAGAAGACGCCTGGTGGCGCGCGGGCGCAGATGAGCGGCTGAGCGATGGTTGGTATGGGCTTGAGGGGTTAAGGCGCAGAAGAAAGAAGCTTCTGAGGAATTGATGGGAGTGCCGCAGGGCTGGTGCACAACTCACAGTCTCCTCGGCTAGTTCCTGGGCTGGTGCGCACAAATCTGCGAAAGTAATGGTCGCGTTCTGGGGTAGACATGCCGTGGCGTCAAAGCTCCTGTAAGCCTCCTTCGCGAAGCCGCATTGGCACCTTCCTTCTGTCACAATCTCTTCATGTGAGACTGCCAGCATCCGAGTCTCGTGAGGCGAGTTTGAAGGGTGGTCTGGCAACCATAATGACGGCTTGTGAGATCAACAGATGGTACTTTGCACGGCAAATTTCTCTTTTCGTATCTATTCTAGGGTGGCAATGGCAAGACAGGCAGCAGACGAGACTCTGCTACGGTCTAGAGGGGCCTCTCCGCTGCAGGCTAGCCTGAGAAATGGAGGAGAAAAGGGGCTTTCTGATGCTTTGCTCTCACCAACCACAAACGTGTTTGGGCAGGATCAAAATGACATCCGAAAGCCTTGGTATTAGTCATCATTGACTCTCAACGCGCATCGCTATCTTCGTATCGGTCATAAGTTTCGGCAAAATGGACAACTTCCGGGACTTCGTTATGCCCAGTGCCGTCCTTAGCTCTACCCTCATCTTGGTCTTCCTTTTTTCTCTCGACTCGGTCATCTTCAACTTCTTCATCTCTGGAATCTTCATCCATGTCCCATTCTTTCTTATTGCCCTCGTTTATTTTATCACAATATTTCATATCCTCTACAGAGCCACGCCTACCTTTAAACATTGCAGCGTCTCTTCGTGTGTGATCTTCAGCCAAATCTTGTGAACCTGTTGTCTTTCCTGCTAGAAGATTCATATCGTCCTTATTCAATATTTCGTGAGAATACATTCCCACATTTCTATCGTAAACCGCATCGTTGAGAATTTCCGAGCTAAAAGCCAGAGCAGGGTTGTCGCTTTTGTGGAAGTGAGCATTTTCATCGTCCTCCAAATCACTACAATATTCGTAGAAGTCTTCAAACACTGCCATTGCGGATGTCATCCCTGACTTCTGCCCGACGAATGCCATGGTTTGTTCATACTCGTGGTCGCTCTCTTCATAAGGATCCTTGCCTCGGGAACTCGAAACTGGGCTGATCGGGATGACAGTCCTGCCATCCGCTGCAGCAATGGAGTCGGACGTGGCCCAAGTATCGTCGGGAGCATCATCGAATTGACCACGAAGGTCACCATATAGCTCATTTTTAGGTAGTATTGGAGATCTATACGACACTGGATTCATCTCGTCGATGACCTCGTCGTCCCCACTCTCCTCAGGATCATCAAATTGATTAACGGCTCTCAAAGGATTAGTCGGCCTTCCCCAGGTCGGTATCCCAAGTGTTCTCTCCCATTCTTCCTGCGTAATGTCTTCTTTTGGTGCTTGTCTTGTACCTTTTGTCGCCTTTTTTGGAAGGACTTTGGCATGTTGCAACGACGGTGCTTGCTCCGCGCCAAGAGCCATTAAACGCACTACGAGCGCGGTGATCTCGGCTGTGTCATCCACATCTTCTGGCAAGTACGGGATCTGTAATCTGCCTATCGGTGGGCGGGATACAATTGCCAATAACACCTCGAGGGTATATCTAGCATCATTACCGGCATTGTGCAGGTTCCAGAAGTCCAGATTTAGTCGGTATAGAATAACTCCAAGGCGTCTACCTTCCAAAGCACCCTCAAATGTGCAGAACAATTCCTTTGTATCAAGTATTCGCAGGTCCTCTTTGTTTACATTTAACCCTGCCTGACAAAGCTTGTCCATATCAGGAATACCATCTTGAGCAACAATAATAAAAGGCCCTTGGTCCATTTCCTCTTGCACCATCCCTACGGCAGCTTGCAAGCTAATCTTCCGAGTTTTGCCGAAATACGGCTCAAAGCGATCGCTTTTATCATCAACATGTGTGCCATTTTTAAGGTGTAAGTATTCTTTGATGAGAAAGTGTTGGCTTTCGACTGGTGAAAAGTGGTCTTTGCGCACAGTCATCCCAATCTCTGTGATACAGCGCTGGTCTTTTTCAAAAACCTCCAAGTCGAGTGAAATGAGCTTGATGTTATCTTCGACCGCCTGCTTGGCATCTTTAAATTGGTTCAAGAGATCTTCAAGCCGTTTTAGTTTCTTCATGTAGCTCTGTTTTGCCTTTTTCCTTTGCTTCTGCTGCAATACGAGAGACGCGTTTTGCTCAGTCATTGGTTGGTCCATGCTTGAAACGTCACGTGCAGCAGCGTTGTTTATTTTATCGCGGTGGAGCAGCATCTCCCCGTGGGGCTTAGTATGGCCCCTCAGACGCAGCCCGCAGAGGTTGGAAGTGTTCTGCCTCTTTCGGACTCTAATGAAGGTCTTCCAATCGACCAAGATGCACAATTGGCGATACAAGACTTTGTGGAATCTACAGAATTTCTTCCGGCAGATATTTTTCGGTCTCTTCGGCTCATCAAGCGGTTAGATCATCGGTATGTGGAGAGTTCGACGAAGCTGGACGCATTGGCTCGTCAGTATTCAGATTCTACGGCCAGAGAAAGAAAGCAGATAAAAGCACGAATGATTCGACTGGTTCAACTTGCGGTCAAGGATCGTCAAGAAACAGTGGTGGAAGCAAATAAATTATACCACATGGTAGATGAACAGTTCAAAATGGTAAATGAAGAAATTGAAGAATATGATCAGTGGCCTATCATGGACTCGGACGAAGAGATGCAAGCACATGAACTTGCGGAAAGAGCGAAGGAACGAGCTGAAGAAAAAGCACAGCAGCAAGCGTTACGCGCCTCAATGAAGACAGCATTAAAAAAAGAGAAGAGAAAGCCAAGGCAGTTGGCGCTTCAGCCTTTGCCAGCTGGCTACCCAACTCTATCATCCGCAGAATTAGGTCGCTTACGCAAGAAGATGAAAAAGAATCCCCAGTGGGAGCCTAGTGAGAAGGTCGTCCGTCGAGAACTTATAATGCTTGGAAAACTTCAAGCTGATGGTCAAATGTGGCCGGAGGATGTTGCTACAGCAGAGGCTGCCGGACTGCAGCCAACCATGCCCGCTAATCGAGCCCTGGATCATCCAAAAAATGACGTTGTAGCAACAGCTCAGCACATCAGCCCCCCGCCAGCTCCTAAGAGAATACGTGAAAGCGCAATGGTTGAGAAGGAGCAGAAAGGCGATAATATCGAGAAAAAGACATCCGAGAAGAAGGTATCCCACAAGAAGAAGAAGCACGTGTCGAAAATAAAAGCTCAAGAGGAAGAGCCGCGTTATTGTATCTGCAACGATGTCTCATATGGCGAGATGGTAGCTTGTGACAATGATTCATGCCCCTATGAATGGTATCATTTTGGGTGTGTTGGATTGAAGACTAGTCCACGGGGAGCTTGGTTCTGCCCAATTTGTACAAGAGACCGGAAGGAAAATGCAGTGATACATTCTAGTCCGAAGCGTCGTAAGAAATAATGCTGCGTATGTGCATATGTAAATCTTAATCAGTATATCTTTTTCAGTTTCTTGTCGGCTATTTTCATCTTATTCGATGTTTGGTCAACAGACTGATCTAACTCTTCAAGTAATTGGTTTTGTTCCTCAAGCTCTTGACCAATGGTCAGTCCGAGCTCCTTTTGCCTTCTTATTATTTTGGCGAAATCAACAAGCGAATTGTCTTGATCTGCCATAACTTGCTGCTGTAGTTCCACAAGGTTTTGATTGTCAAGTTCTTTGGTACGAACTGTTTCTGTGGCGCCACCTAGAATTCGCCTCGAGGCTTGGTAGCCTGCAAAAAGCTGGTCTTTATGTGCAATGCTTGCCGTATCCTGAACAGTCGCAGCTCTCAGCTTCGTCGACGTTGCAAGCTTGTCGAGCCCGTCCCATTCCTGCCTCAAATTCCCAACAAGATCCCTCCGGCGACGAACCTCTCCGGCCCCTAACACTTTATTTTTTTCAAAAAATCGGAGTCCAATCTCTAGTTGCTGGAAATTTGAGCTAGTCATAACCAGTATACGTTTTGCTGCTGCTGAGGCAGAGTGAATATCATTTGTAGATTCGGCCGAGCTTTGCTTCGAAAGTTGGGTTCGTGCATCATGCAACATATTTCGAGTCTCTCGGAATGCACTTAACCAGGCGACTGGTTCCGTAATTTGGTCCAATGACTTTCTATTTGTGGCAGGTAACTCTGAAGGGAGTTTTAGGAAAGCTTGGAATACTGCGGATGATCGCCATTGAGAATTCACACCCTGGCTGACATGTCGAAGATATGTTTCCAGCGCCGTCCGGCGATCTTCTATAAGTCTGGTATTATTAGTACTGCTGAAAAGATAGCTCTTGGAAGGGAGTGAGATAGGTGGAGGTGAACCAGTGCTTTCTGTCAACTGTTTGTGGAGACTGAGAAACTCAGAAAAGCGTTTCTTCAGAGTTATTGATTTTCCATGTATTTGAACTGTGATTACGTAAACGGTGTGGAGCTTTGGCGAGGTAGCTGTCTCTGTTAACGGAATGGATACTTCCATCTGCCACAACAAACTTCATTGGAATCCGCGTTGCTGGTTCATCCGAAGTCTATCGAACACCAACTTTAAGCATCTCGTTTCGTCACGTGAGCAATTAAAGTTGGGTTGTCTTACGTCACATCAACGGAATATGAGCTTTGGCTTGCTGTCAGACGTAGCTGGGCAATTAATATCCTAATCCAGTGATCTCTGCTATATAATGAATGCACATAGCGAAGGATCTTCTCAAAATCATGCTGAGGCGAAGAGCGTTACACTCATCCCTGTCACATTGAAAGAGGCCGCTCTAGATTCACCTTCATTTCGTGGAATCGTTATTCACTTTCAGAAACAAGTCGACACACTCGAACAGTGGCTAACAAACTATCTTCGATCTTCAGCGGCAGTCGTCAGCAATCTGCAAGCCTTAAATACTTCCGTTGGCGACATTAGTGCGAACGCCTTACCACAGCATGTGTCGGAGAGCCTCCTCGACCACGACTACACGGTGCTTGCCCTCGGAAGATACCACGAGGGAATCCATGTCTTTTGGTCTAATGTTTGCAAGCGAGCTCGAGACATTGAAAGCAACATAATAAAGCCGCTTAACTACTTCAGAGATACAGAACTCAAAGCGTATGCAAATGATCGAAAGTCGTTTGAGAAAGCACAGCTGCTCTACGATAATATGGTTCTCCGGTTTGCTTCCCAAAGTAAATCCAAAGAACCGTCAGCTATTCGTGAAGATGCTTTTGCATTATATGAAGCCAGGAAGGCATACTCCAAGGCTGCTTTTGTTCTTGTGGTACGTTTTGCGCAGTTACGTCATTCCGTAAACCACTGTATAATCAACGCGTTTGTCGGCGATTGGATGAGCCAAGCGGACGCATCAACTCATTTGATGGGCATCTTCTCGGCGTTTCTTCGAGAAATGAAACGTATCAAGATTTGTGATGCCGGTATGGATTCCTCAGTAACGAAATATTCACAGGAGCTGAATAATGTTTCGCGGGTATTGGAACAAGACATTGAGATTGCTTTTCGGCCTCCAAGAGATCTATCAGAATACACCTATTTTACAATAAACTACCAAGAAAAACCTGTTCAAGATAGATTTGCGACAAAGCAGGGCTGGTTACTAATAAGGACGGTTTCCTCCTATGGCAAGGCGCTTAAATACAATTGGCAAAGAAGATGGTTTTTTATTGATGCACAAGGCTCGTTCGGCTGGCTAATTAACGCTCCTAATAATGGTGGCGTGAAGCAATCCGAGAAACTTGGGGTACTTCTTTGTAATGTGCGACTGGCACCGAATGAAGAACGACGGTTCTGTTTTGTTGTGAAGACAACTACTACCACGCTACTGTTACAGGCTGAAACTGCAGGGAATCTAAACGAATGGCTATCAGCGTTTGACATTGCGAAGAGGAGGGCCGTCGGAACCTCGCCAAACAAAAATTCAGCTTTCACCATAATGGCTTCCCCGGATGCTAATTTTGCTGGACCTCACATCGAAGATGACGAGCGTGTTCGTGCTCTGGTCTCAGTCGATGAAATAGACAATTCAAAAGGTATAAAAAAGTCGAACTCGCGAAAAGACACCGTACCTGCTGAAAACAGTGCTGGTTTAAGCTCTTTGATCAATGCGTCGCACAAGGCCTTGGCTGGTCAAGATACGTCTCCTTTGTCGAAAAGCATCAGACCGCATCATGAGGTGCTCGAACGGAATGTTCCGCTAGGCTCCTCTTTAGCTCCCATTACACTGACTAATCCTCCTATATCCACCACGTTGTCTAATCAAGCCCTTGTTATCCGCGATTTTTCCGATCCGTCAAATCCCGCACTAATGTCAAATTTATGGGGTTCTTTTCATTGGGCCCAAAAGGATCTGCCAATTGATAAACCCTCTAACTCAACATCCAAGAATGTTAGAGATCGACCATTTTCAGTTGATGATATTCCAGTGCCACAAATCTCTCAAGGCCAACCACAGGTAATGCCTGCAATGATGGAAGATCAACAAGAAAGTCGGGATTCAATTTTAGAATCCGCACCGTTGGGAGAAACCCAGTTTCATGGAAGACGTAAAGCGCTGTCTGTTGATTCAGAGGATGTTTCAGTTCCGCATTTTCCGCCTGGGTATCCTGTCGAGTTGAAAACGCAGAATTCGCAATTTCATGCCCTTTTCCCTGATGTGCAAAAATCGGAGGTGGTACTCATGGTAGTACGAGTTTCTTGGGATGTTAGTGACTTCCACCACATTACAGGAAGGCTTTATGTTACAATCAAAGGTTTATACTTCTATTCAAATTTCTATGGCCTCATTCTGGTTCATGCAATACACATGTCAGAGATCAATGCCACTCGCTCTATATCACATCAGGAGTGTGATTATCTGTTTCTCGAGACTAATTTATCGGGACAAGTGAAAATCGAGATGTATTTGGATTCCGCGAGGTTGTTCGAACAACGTTTGAAAATAATTATGAGTCACCATCAAGAAGACAGTGGAAACGAGATGTCGGGAGTCATAGATAAGCTTGTTCGCGTTGAGCATCAAAATCGAATAGACCTGAAAGAGTACGACGAAGTGCATCCCAGCGAAGTAAGCATGGATCCATTCCGACCAAACGTTTATACAGATGGGTATGTGATTTTCCAACTTGGATACTAAATGAAGAACGCGGTCATCCAGTACAGGTGAGAGATATAGCACGTCTAAGTCTCCACGCGTAAATCTGCCGACGCGCGTTTTGATGGATGAATGGTCTAAGACAATGGACGGTAAAATTCTTGAGCATCATTTCGATTTGTCTGCGAGAGGGCTATTCCATATTGTGGCTGGTGACAAATCGGCCATTTTTCATAAGATCTATTTCGATAGGGGAGCCCAGAGTAGTTCATTTTCATGTCGATAGCACTAACTTCAGCAATTGAGATGTGTCCTTGGGCACATAACGGAGCGCAAAGTAATCTACAAAGGGACGTGCGATATGTCCTCACTTTGAGGAAACATTTAGGTAGGCAATAACTTGAGTATTCTAACAGGTAGTATGGAAAGAGCAAATAAATGTAAGCGACATCCAAATAATTCAAGTCCAGGAGGAACATCGGTAAAGTGTAAGACTACAATCGCTAATACTAGCCATTATGTCTTAGACATTCGAAGAATTCCTTTCAATTTACCCTTGGAAAAAAGCTTCATCCTGGTTATAAGATTAGCGATCACGCATGTTGCCAAAGGAAGATGTCAATTAGCTATATGGTACAAAATCGAATGGCTTCGCGGATATGCTCTTACCAAGAAACTGCTTACGAAAGCCGCCTACTCAGAAATACAAGCTTATGCGTATGACATCTCTCGATTGTTACTCGATCAAGCACAAAAGCTGGGACGCAGCCGAACGAATAAATCTGTTTCTTTATATGGTCTCGTTGGACAGCGAACCACTTCCCGTGTACTGGATGCTGATGAGTTGGAAAAGGATGTGTGGGCTTTAGAGTTGGATTCGCACTCCAAACACCGTACAATAACACGTCGTTCAATGTCTCGATTGATATTTGAGCTGATTTTGGCCACATTGGCCAGTATTGTCAGTAATGCAATTCTGACTATTGGTAAGCTCGTGCGAGGAGTATGGGATATGAGTACCAGTCATGGGATTCTGGTGTCATTCTTAGTGACTTCTTCAATGTGTACCTTGTTCCTCGTGTCAAGAACCTCGATAGCTTATTGGAACGAGCGCCATGCAACTGCGCTGGTTCGAAAAGCGGGTGTAATGCCAAACCAAGTCATGCATAAGGCTATTTATCTGCGCGATGTTGACGAAATGATAAAAAACTCAACCTTCATAAATTTCCCGGCAGAGCATAACGAGTGCCTGTCTCTATTTCAAAATTTAAGTGAAAGCTGGGAAATTGGAAATTTCAACTTGATGGGTCAAGGTACAACAAGTAGGAATGACTATCACAGAGTCGGGAGAAAATTCCACAAAACACGTCTTCGTTTGGCAGCTTATCGTCACGATCTGCTGGTTGCTCTTAGGACTGTCAATGCTTTTGAGCAAGCAGCAATTGAAGGCTCTCTAAAGCAATTCCTTGACGGCGAGCGATCTCAGTGTGTTCACTTGAGTGAGACTGAGCTCCATGAACACGGTTTCGATAACCATACCGTAACAACTATACTCGACTACTGCCGGGACTGTGATAAGCTGTGGCGGACTTGGCCGCATTTTTAAGCACTAAAGAAGTGAGCAAAGGTATCGGAAAGATCCATCGGCTTCGTCAGTCCGTCTTTAGGCTGCTGTGACTGTGGCCAACGTCGTCGGCGCAAAGGCATTCTTTTACCCACCGATTACACGTCTTGTATATCTGTAAATACCGTATCTACATCGTGATCTTGTGTTTGACCCTACCTATAAACCAGGCGAATACTTTGAAAATTATAACTTGGCTCGACTCCGACAAACCCAATTCCATCTTTCTTACCTCTATCGTCGTTCATCAATTTCTCCAGATACGGATCACGGGAACACCAATCTCTAGGCCGCGGAGATGCGTCCATTAAGCATACCCCCGGGGATTAGGAAACCCACGATTACGGCTACAGATGGCTAAATGACCATGTCGTAAGTCGATCTGTGTTGCATCGCTCTGAGATAGCTTATAGGACGAAGCATCAGAGTAGAGAAAACTTAACTTGCAGAATAGCATTCGACACCCATTGACTCTCGAGCAACATTCTGCACAATGCGAGGTCTTCCACTAGTGGTAATATCACTATTGTGCTGATCGTTGCGGTAGTACGATAGCTATTCAGGTAAATAACGCCACACCTCCCGTCCTCTGAAGAATTGTGTCACGATGGACAAATAGTGGAAGCCTGATACGGCAATAGGCAGTGGCGATCTAGAATTCGTAATTCCAATGGGGGGAACGACCGCTCTACCATTTTCCCCCTCGTCCCGTTTTCTTTGCACATACCTTCCCAATGGGGCCACAAGCCCCTTTCCGGATCCAAAAAGGCACCACTCAGATAGCCCCCAGATCAGTAAGCTATTGCCCCATCGGGAAGACGGGACGATAGTTCTGCGCACGGACTCTCGAGAGAAGTTGCCCTCGGTCCCGCGCATGTGAGAATGTGGCCACTCGTTTACTAGTTCAGCTGTACGTCCGGAACTTCTCGAAGACGATACCGCAAGTCATTGCTGCAATAGGCATCTGTACACTTTTACTTGTAAACCCTGGACAACAGATCATAAAAGAGTGCCGAGTTTCTCGGGGACCGGTTTCTGTTCTCAGCTGGGTATCTAGCTAGGGTGCCTACGATTGCACTGCTTCACGGCGGCTGCCTCTAGTGCGTCTTACACGAAGCAGTCGATTTTCATCAGCTTCTCGGTCACCGTCTACCGCTCTGCACCTCAGGCATACCCACGTGGCAAAGATCTTGACGGCCATTCGAGATACAAACGCCCCGATATCCCGCTGTAAGCAAGTCAGCTGAAGATTTTGGAACGATCTGGCTGGTATTGTTGCATTATCTAATATTTCCGAGTCTTGGCTTACGGAGGATTCTGCATTGTCACCAAATATTGAGGCATTTCTTTTTTAGGTGCCACAAGCCTTGCCAATTCCCCGTGCCGAGGCAGAGTGTTCAGTGGGTTACTTTAGCCGTTAAAAGCCAATTGTGCCAGTCTTTTGGGAACTGAAAGAACTCTCCTTACATTAATAGTCTTCAGTGTGGGACATTGCTGAGGACTTTGAAGACTTGAATTTGTTCAGCTGTGGACAGTGTGTCCATTTTGATTTGAACATCCCATTTGCTGAAGGACTACTTCGTTGCTGGTAGCTGTCCCCTCTTAGGGCTCAAGCGCGGATTGGACTATCGGGCTTCAAATTTACCGAACCCTTCCTTAAACGTTATAGCATGTATTATGAGCCGGAATTGTCAGAACTTCGATGACTTGGTCAAGAGAGAGCCGGACGTGTCGCTTAACAAGAATCCAGACCACTTATCGAGATCAGCAAAAGTTGATAGCACCTGGACGTCAACTTCAAGAGCTTCCCAAAGGTCGACTTTGTCTCCGAATACCGAGTACCTTGAGCAACAAAGAGCGCAGGTTTATTGTGGAAACGATCTTGATCTGACGAGATTTTCTCAGCCATATCAAAAGTTTCAGCTTAGACCGGCCAATATTCAACCTCGGGAGGTTCTTACCCAAGAAACTCCATATGCACTCTACTCGCCACGACAAGCTTTCGAATTGTATTCTGATACACATCCTGAAGCGGACCCTTTTGAATTCGATCTTGCCTGCAGAACCCCTTCTATTCCCCCGCAGATGAGCTCTCAATACTCTTGTGGCCTGGATTTCTCTGATACAGATCTTTGTCCAGCAATACCGAAGCACCACCGCCATAATTCTGCTCCCCTTAGTTTTGTCTTTGAGCCAAACCCCACAGACGCCTTCGAGACGGCAAATGACCAAAACTGCGACCTATCTTTTGATCGAGTAAAGACAGAGAGTCCGGGTTCTTCAAGCTTGTTCACGCATAATGTCAATTCCTTATCGGTGTCTATGCCCCCACCTTTCATCAATTCTGATTCTCCAAGCATCAATGTTGCGACCTTCAGTCCGTCTTATCCCAGATCTCCGGTAGGCTCTACAATGAGCCTCTTATCACCGCAAATAAGTTCTCTTCAGCCTCCTCGTTCTCGTTCTGATGATGGTAAAACGTTCGGCATTCTTGATACACCTCTGGGTTCTGGTGATACCCGAGAGATAAATTCCAACCTTATAGACAGGCTCCGACCATCGTCTCCAATTGAGCCTCGCCGTCAGGAAATTCGTTTTGAGGAAGATATGTATACGCCGCGATGGGTTCGGGGTCGAGGCAAGACGAAAGAAGGGTGGTGCGATCTTTGCAATAATGGCGGTTGGTTTCAACTGAAGAATTCTGCTTATTGGTATCATAAGCAGTATTTGCACGGTATTTGTAACCTGACTGGAAGACCCTATCCTAATCCCATCGGCGTCCGACAGGTCGAGGGAGGGAGTGATTCTCTTGAAGTGGAATGTGGTTCGTGTAAAGATTGGATATCAATTGGAATCATGCGTGCAACTGATCATGGTAAATGGGGCGCCAGCTGGTACCGTCATGCACACAAGGTAAATACGCCCCAACGAAATACTAAAGTGTAGTGTTATTGTATTAAGGACAGGGAAGGATCCAAAAGACGCCGAGGAGGAGATTGCGCCTGATAACCCACACACCAGTAGAAGGCTGCTCGGTGCTCGTGGCAGGATCATGTAGATTACAAAAAGCTCACTTATGCAGGACAGCTATCGTTCCACTTCGTCGTGATTTTTTGCTATTGTACTCGTAGTCGTACTCGAATACGGTGAAAAGTACGTTTCCCCACCGAGCTCGACACAAGACAACGCTAGGCCACAATATCACAATGACTACAAATGAGAAGCGTGAGGGTCACCCAGTAATATGCTGACGAAGCGCTCCCGTTTGTCTACCAGTTCATCGCTGGTGGTATGTTACTTACACACTATATGACTCATTTTAGCTGTCGCTGGCGTATCTGAGATTCTTGGTTGGGCGAAAGCGAATGCAACTAACTGTAGTAATGTGAGTTGAATGTGATGAGAACTCAATTTAAGGTATCCATTAGATGTTGCCAAAACGCGTGTGCAACTTCAGGTCAAAGGAGTCGGCGAACAGTACACTGGCATGGTTGACTGTCTCAGTAAAATCATTCGGCAAGAAGGGTACGTATTTCTGTGTCAAAGACTTAATTGAAAGTCTGGGACGTTTGTATCGGGGTATTCAGTTGCCAATTCTTATGGAGGCACCGAAGAGGTTTGAATTCCCCTCATCTGACTGACGCTTTGAGGGCCACAAAATTTGCGGCCAATGATGAATGGGGGAAATTCTACAAAAATCTCTTTGGATCGCCAAATATGACTCAGCAACTGAGTATACTGACGGGCGCTACTGCTGGCGCCACAGAGTCATTTGTCGTTGTCCCCTTTGAATTGGTCAAGATCCGGCTTCAAGACAGAGCACAGGCTAGCAAGTATTCAGGCATGGTGGATTGTTTGACCAAAATCATAAGACATGAAGGGCCATTGGCTCTGTATAATGGACTGGAAAGCACCCTATGGAGACATATTCTTTGGAACTCGGGCTACTTTGGATGCATCTTTCAGGTTAGGGCATTGCTGCCTCCAGCAGACAATAAGCAGCGCAAGATTCGCAATGATTTGATTGCAGGCACGGTTGGGGGCACTGTAGGAACGATTTTAAACACCCCCATGGATGTCGTCAAGTCACGCATTCAGAACTCACCGCGTATTGCCGGGTCCGTTCCAAAGTACAACTGGGCCTGGCCGAGTCTGGCAACCGTGTCGCGTGAAGAGGGCTTCCGGGCTCTCTACAAAGGATTTATTCCGAAGGTCCTTCGACTCGGACCAGGCGGGGGGATCTTATTGGTTGTGTATACAGCCGTGATGGACTTTTTCAGAAATCGTGTCCAGGGATAGGGTTTTGCAACGTTGCCCTCGGTTCACAGTGGATGTGGGTCTAGACCCCGAACATAGGCATGTGATAGCACTGCCATATATAGGACATGATCTCGACCAGTGTGATCTGATTTTTTTATCTTTCCGATCATGGAAACCTCGTGAGGGAGCTTATGTCGGCGGTGTGCAGATCGGTTGACGCCATTCAACTATCTCAATGGACAACCTAAAATGGCCATGGGGACCAAGCAGCAATGCATGACTCGCGCAGAAAATGTCCGCTGTGGTCCGCTGTTTAACCATTGCGCACTCAGAGAACTCCCAAGGCAACTATACCAATCGTGGCCTGAAGCCGTTTTCCTCGTTGCCCTGGCCGACCCTGCCGCTGGAAAGGGTTGCTACCCTGTTGCCCGCTTCGGGAAACCCAATCCCGCGCGAGAGATGATTTGCCAAGACTCTCCCCATCCACAGTCCCACCAGACGCCTTTTGCACTGCCCTTTATAAGACGTCCGCCGCCCCCCATCTCTCTCCCTCCACCCACGCACATATCCACCCACGACCCTCACCATGCCTGGCACAGACTTCACCTTTGGGGAGCTCATCTGCGAATGGGGTACTTGCGGTGCTGAGTTCACTTGTGCTGATGACCTCTACAACCATCTGTGCGATGCGCACGTTGGCCGCAAAAGCACAAACAACCTCAGCCTGACCTGTGCGTGGGGCACCTGTCGCACTGCAACTGTGAAGAGAGACCATATCACTTCGCACATCCGGATTCATGTACCTTTGAAGCCTCACAAATGCGACTTTTGCGCGAAGTCCTTCAAGCGCCCTCAAGATTTAAAGAAGCATGTGAAAACACATGCCGATGACTCGGTGCTGTTGGTCTCTCCGGTACCCTGCCACCCGACACTAACCTTTAACCACTTGCAGGCTCCACATGCCTACAAACGCGAGAGCTCGGCTGGCTTCGCAAGCGAGGAACACTCTCCATACTCAACGGCTTCTATGCCATCTCTCTCATCGACTGTCAACTCTGCTTATTCCTACTCGCCTTTCGACCCGCCACGACAGGATTCTCTCGGGCCCCCAACTTCCGAGCAGCAAGACGCACCTTCCCACCGCCCCGGCGGCTACTATAATACAGGTGCATATCCTCCTATTTCATACTG
>JAABUO010002892.1_pt1 | contig 20686 bp, 15 predicted proteins | sample 5559291 | NCBI WGS metagenome assembly JAABUO01 (sample SAMN10711878, study PRJNA513372) | rock metagenome | isolation source: Antarctica rocks | place: Antarctica: Victoria Land, Finger Mt sud
GTGGACCTGCCACAATCGAGCTGCGGATGCTCGGCTTCTTCCTTGACCCACTCGATGCTCCCGCACTCGATTCAAGGCCACACGAACAGGATTAAGGCACTGGTAGGCGCAAAAATGTCCACACAATACCCGGTTTCGCCGAATTTCTCGACGCGGTGCGGCGCTATCGCTACATTGGTCTGTGCTACGGGCCGCCCGGTGTGGGCAAGACCCTCTCGGCGCGCTACTATACCCAGTGGGACCAGCTCGAGCCGCGCCTGCGCGACCCTTTCTGGGCGAAGGCCCCGCCCGTCGAGTTGCTGGCCCGCGCGACGCTCGTCTACACGCCGGCGGTGGCGAACGCCCCGACGGTGGTCGACAAGCACCTGCGCTTCCTCTGCCAGTCGCTCACCTGGGCCATCGACGAGGTGAGCCCGCTCGACGCTGGCGTCCCTCGACGGGGGGTGGATCACACCCGCGCCGAGTTGATCGTCGTCGACGAGGCCGACCGGCTCAAGATGCAGAGCCTGGAGCAGTTACGCGATCTCTACGACCGCAACACCGTCGGCTTGGTGCTCATCGGGATGCCCGGGATCGAGAAACGGCTGGCGCGCTACCCGCAACTCTACTCGCGCGTCGGCTTCGTGCATCAGTACCGCACGCTCTCGGTCGACGAAAGGCGCCATATCTTGGCCCACAAGTGGGAGCAGCTCGGCCTGGCGCTCAACCCCGATGACTTCACCGATGCCGAAGCTATGGCCGCGATCGCGCGCATCACCGGCGGCAACTTCCGGCTGATCCAGCGCCTGTTCACGCAAGTCGAGCGCATCCTGCATGGACTTGCTCGCATCACAGGTAGCGCCTGCGGGAAGCCGACCTCCGGCACCCCTGCTACCTATAAACGCACGGTGAGCTTACCAAGGCGCGTATGCGGGGCTTTGTACGCGTGAAACAGGCTACGCACGGGTAGCATCGTGATGGCGATGGTTACTGCTCTACAAAAGTGCCCTTCCCGCAGGCGCTACCTGTGATGCGAGCAAGTCCATCCTGCAGATCAACGAACTGCGGCTGATCACCAAAGAGGTCGTCGAGACGGCACGCGAGAATCTGGTCATCGGGCCGCTCTAACTCGACACATAGCGCGCCAATTTCGGTCACAGAAAGCGATCCAAGCGACACCCGCGCCCCAGCGGATAACGCCACGCGTCGCGGTGACACGGACGGCAAAAATGGCCTCTACGCGTGGCATGGGGCGACCGCTGTGGTGGATGGGGACGCGCTGACACCCGCATGAAAGTGCAAGGATATGTATAGTAATACAGTTGCCCAAGAACGCATGGCGCGGCGGCCGATCACGTCTGTCACCTATCCCCCGTGCTTGAGTAGGTTTGCTGCATCGACGGGACAACGTGAGGACAGCCGCGTCGAGGGGCTGTGGCCGCCGCGATCCGAGGGCACGGAGCGCGACTCGTTCGCTCAGGTCGGCGGCCCCTCCTCCAACGCCAGGTCGATGGCCTGCTCCAGCGAGAGCGCGGCGCCCGCCGCCCACGCCGCCGCGAAATGGGTCTCCCCCATCGTCGCGCGTAGGAGCGCCACGTCGGGCTCATAGGCGACGCGGTCGGTCGGCGGCAACGGCACGCCTATGGCCACGCGCAGAGTGGCCACCGCTCCGTACAGTAGTACTGCACGGTCCGCTCGCCCCTGTACGTTCGCCACCCTTGCCATGCCCTCCAAGCAATACGCTATATTTTGCTTATCGCCGATAGTACGGGACAGTACCAAGCTTTCCTCGTACAGATCTATCGCCCGTTCAGCGTCGCCTTGGTCAAGCACAGCGTCTCCTAGATTAACAAGTGAGAGAGCCGTGCCACATTTATCTCCCAGATCCTGGTACAAGGCCAAGCTTTCCTCATGCAGCAGTGACGCACGCCCGTAGTCGCCCTGCTTGCGTCGCACGATCCCGAGATTGGTGAGCATGGCGGCGATGAACTCGTTGACGCGCAGGTTCCGGCATAGCACGAGACCTTCCTCGAATAAGGCTGCGGCGCGCTCATTGTTACCTTGCTCAGCTACCACATTCCCCAAGTTGCCGAGCGCACGGGCAATGCCCCGTGCGTCCCCCAGTTGCCGGCCTAGCGCTAAACTTTCCTCATATAGGGCCGCTGCACGCCCATACTCGCCCTGGTTTATGGCCACGTTGCCCAGACTATTGAGCGCGGTAGCAATGCCCTGTCTGTCCTCCAAGCCTTGATAGAGGGATAGGCTTTCCTCATGGAGCGCCACCGCGCGCCCATACTCGGCCTGATTGAAAGCCAGCATGCCTGCCCCATGGAGCATCTTGGCCCGCGTCGACACTAACGAGGGATGGCATCCATGCACGTCCAGTCGCAACAACTCTTCTAACCAGCCTCGCCCCTCACTGAAATGCCCGCGTACCCACCAGAACCGCCACAGCGCCCCCGCCAGGCGCATCCCCATCTCGCTATGCGCGGCTAGAGCGCCGCGCTCCCTCGCATGCTCGCTCGCCTCGGCCCGCTCTCCGCTCTGTAGCGCCCAGCGCAACGCCGCACTCAGGTTGTTGTAGTCCCTCTCCAATCGCTCCAGCCAAACAACCTGCTCTGACCCACGCAGTTCCGGCTCGGCCCGCTCGGCCAGGTCCAGATAGTACGCCGCGTGCGCTCGCCCCGTGGCCTTTAGCTCCCCGTTCGCTGTCAGTTGTTCCCGCCCGTACTCACGGATCGTTTCCAGCATGCCCACGCGCGCCTCGCCCCCCGGACCCTCCTCCCGCCGGAGCAGGCTTTTGTCCACCAATGCGCCCAGCCATCCCAAGGCGTCACCCTCTACGTCCCCCGCCGTGTGGCACACCGCCTCCACCGCTTCCAGGGTCGCCCCGCCCGCGAAGACGGACAGGCGCCGGAAGAGGGCCTGCTCGCCCGCGTGCAGCAGGTCATAGCTCCACGCGAGGGCGGCGTGTAAGGTCTGTTGCCGCTCCGGCAGGTCGCGCGCCCCGCCCATCAACAGCTGTAAGCGGTGCTCCAAACGGGCCAGCAGCGCGGGCGGCGGCAATAAGGTGACGAGCGCCGCCGCCAGTTCGAGGGCCAGCGGCAGCCCATCCAGCCGCGCACAGATCGCGGCGACGGCGGTGGCATTCTTCGCCGTGAGCGCAAAGTCGGATACGGCGGCCTCGGCGCGTGCGACGAAGAGGGCCACCGCTGGTAGCGCGGCCAGTGTGTCCAGCGGGGGCATGGCCGTGAGATCGGGTACGGCCAGCGGCGGGACCGACAGCACGCGCTCGCCGCGCACATGGACCGGCGCCCGGCTCGTCACTAGCAGCCTCAGCCGTGGACACGCCGCCAGCAACTCGGCCAGCAGCGGCGCGGCCGCCGCCACATGCTCGAAGTTGTCGAGCAGGAGCAGCAAGCGCTTATCGTGCAGGGACGCCATGAGGGTGTCGTGCAGCGACTGAGAGCCCTGCTCACGTAACCCCAACGCCTGGGCGATGGCCGAGGCCACCAGAGCGGGATCGCTCAGGGGAGCCAAAGAAACGAGGAAAACGCCGTCGGCATAGTCGGCGCGTAGGCCCGCGGCGACGCCCAGGCTCAGACGCGTCTTGCCCACCCCCGCCGGCCCGCTCAACGTCAACAGGCGCACGTCGTCCCGGCACAGCAGTTCGAGCGCTCGCGCCACCTCCCGCTCCCGCCCGAGCAGCGGCGTCGGCGGGGCCGGCAGGTTGCACGGCGGGGCGGGGACGAGGGGGCTGGCGAGACGCGCGGGGGATGGGGTGGCGGCCAGGGCCGCGCGCTCGGGTGGGGCGAGCCCCAGGGCGTCGGCGAGCAGGCGCACGGTGTCCCGGCGCGGGGCGAGCCGCTCGCCGCACTCCAGCGCACTCACGGCCTTGCGGCTCAGGCAGGCGCGCTCGGCCAGCGCCTCCTGCGTCAGCCCGGCGGCCAGGCGGTACTGTTTGAGCAGGTCGCCGAAGAGTGTGGGCTGTGTGGTTTCCATGGCGCGTCCGCCTCCCGATTGTTTCGCGACAAGTAGTGTTGCCGGCGCTGCCGTCCCACCCGCCGGGCCGCGGGGCACAGGGCGACTGGCGCTCAAGGTCATGATAGCATGATCGTTTGTGGGCGCGTTTGTGGGCATACTTGTGGGCATTGTGCCTGGCCCTCGCCCCCGCCGTGCCGCAGACTAGAGGGCAAGACAGGGGTACAGCCCGCTGTCGGCCGCACGGGGGAAGACAAGAGGGAGGAGAAGATACGGCACCGACCGCCTATGCCACAGGCTAGCGAGGGCGCGTGGTGGCGAGGGCGTGGCCAACTCGATGGCGAAGGTGGGCTGGATTTGCCTCGTTCGCGCGATAGGCCACACCGGGACACAAGGCGCCCGCTCCGCTACCACAAGCCGCGCATAGTCTTCACTGAGGCGAGCAAACTAAGCAAAGCAAAGGAGACCGACACCTATGGCCGATCGATCACGAGGATGGCTCCATCGCCTGCCGCACCGGTCGCTGCTGCTCATGCTGTTGGTCGCGGGGACGGCAACGCCCCTTTTACGTCCACCCGCGACCGTGCCCCACGTCGTCGCGGCGGCGCGGGACGCGGTCGCCACCCCCACCGCCGCCATGACGCCCACGGACACGGCCATCCCCTCAACGGAGCCCCCGACCGCCGCGGCCACCGCCACGACCGAGCAAACAGTGACGGATACGGCCACGCCCGACACCCCCACCCCGATGGGCACGGCCACGCCCGACACCCCCACCCCGATGGGCACGGCCACGCCCGTGCCCCCGACGCCGACCGATACGGCCATCACGGCGCCGCCCGCGTCCCGGCAACCACTCGCCGTCGCGAAGGACTACCCACCGGGCGTCTACGGCCCCGCCGGGCACTGCTGCTACGGCCAGTTTGGCGCCTGGAGCCCCGGCCACGTCGGGCTGATCGGCGATGAGCAGTGGACGTACGCCGACGGGACGAGCGAGGACGCCCATGCCCAATGGGATGCGCCCAACCTGACCCAGGGCACGGCCTACGCCGTCGCGGCCTACATCCCCGACAACGACTCCAACGCCAAGGCGCACTACATCGTCTACAGCGCCAACGGGGCCAGGAAGACGGTCGTGGTCGACCAGCAGGCCTACACCAACGCCTGGGCCGAACTGGGCGCCTACTGCCCCGACGGCCGCGGCCACCTCTTCGTCTACCTCACCAACTCTGGCGATGTGTATCCTAAGGTCGTGGGTGCCGACGCGATGCGCTTCGTCGCCACGAGCGCGCGCTGCGGCACGCCCCCTCCGCCGACGACCACCCCGGCGCCGCCCAAGCCGACCCCCACGCAAACCCCGGCCCCCGCCGCCAACGACTACCCTTGGAACGGACTGACGTCGGGCGACGGCGGCGACCAGTGGGGCATGGCGTACGGCCAGTGCGTGTCCTACACGGCGTGGAAGATTTACGAGGACTTCGGGGGGCGCCAGCATCCGCCGGTCATCCCCGATGCGGGCTGGTTCCCCTCGAATGGGTTGACCCTGGGTCCCGTGCGCACGTCGTGGGGCAATGCCTCGGCGTGGGCCGTCAGCGCGGCCCACGCGGGCTATCGGGTCGACCGCACGCCGGCCGTCGGGTCGATCGCCCAGTGGGACGCGTCGAGCGTCTTCGTGGTGGGCCATGTGGCGTACGTCACGGCCGTCAACGGCGACGGCTCGATCGACATCGCCGGGTACAACCTGCGCGAGGACAGCAAATTCTCGACGCTGCGCCTGCCACCTGGCGGGGCCTACGATACGTCGAACGGGCACCGCCCGTTCTTTGTCCCCTACCCGGATAATTTCCTTCATGTCGGGTCCCCGTAGGACGGGGGCCGCGAATAGACCGGCGGGGATCCTGGGAGCGCGGGCGGTCCCCCTTGAGACACGATAGGAGCCATGACCATGTCGATATATCACCGAATACGCGCGCGGGTTCGTGCCGCCGCGGCCCTGGGGATGGCCGGCGCGCTGGTCGCGGGCGCTGTCCTGCCGGCCACCGCGTTTGGGCATCTCCTTCGCACGCCCTCCGCCTATCCCGAAGGCGCGCCGCGCGCGCGGGCATCCGCGCTCGTCGCCCGCGCGGCGCGCTTCCTCTCCGCGCGGCGCTACTACGCGTACAGCGGCGCGGAGACGAGCTACGGGCAGAATATCGATCGCGCGGGGCGGGTCGTGTGGTGGCGCGATGTCCTAACCGTCGAGCGCGAACCCGGGAAACTGCGCCGCCAGACGCGCATCACGGGCGTCGATCCCGCCTGGGCCGGTCAACCTATCCACGGGGATGTCATGCTCTGGGTCGGGCGGACACAGTACATCCGGGACCCCCTGCGGCGCCGCTGGGAAGCCATCCGCGTGCCGGTCGCGCCCACAAGCACGGAAGGGCTGCCGCTGCCCGGGGGGGCGACGCCGGACGCCCGGCGCGGCGACCGCGGGACGGCGTTCGTGTTGCGCGCTATCCGTCACGGGGTCGCCACCTTGAGTTATGGGCAGCAGTCCGCGGCGGGGACGCTGTCCGTCGTCGCATCCACGGGACAACCCATCTCGTTCACGGTGACGACGGGCGGGGTCGCGCAAAGTGTCACGGGGTCCTACGCCTTCCGCTACAGCGGCGCATCCGCACCCTTCATAGTCCCCACGACGCCGTGAGCAGCGCGGGAACTATGGGGAGGGAGCCAGAGCACGACCGCGCGGGCTGCTCCAGCCCCGACGCCACCAGTAACCGCGCATGACACCTATCATGCCTAGCAACGTGCGAAGAGGAGAAGAACGATCATGAGAAGCAAGCGACGAGGGCTGTCCCGCCTATTGATGGCGACGCTACTGCTCGCGCTGGTGGCCGCGGGGGCGACGCCCCCGCGCGGATTCCACTTACCCCTGGCCCGCGCCGTAGCCGCGGCGTCGGACACCACCGCCACGCCCGCCGCGACGGATATGATGCTCTCCTCGGCCGCGACGGATACGACGCTCTCCCCGGCCGCGACGCCCACGGGCACGATCCCGCCCGCAGTGGAGCCGCCGACCGGCACGGTGGCGGCCACCGGGACTCCGCCGACCGATACTATAACCCCCGTGCCCGCGACGCCGACCGTGCTCGCGACGCCGACCGGCACGGCGACGGACAATGCCGCGCGCGCCGTCCCCAACCGTCCGATCCCCCCCTGCGGGCCCGGCAATCCTAGCAACCCCACCTGCCCCACACCCACCCCGGCTCCGGGAAGCCCGGCCACCTATCCCCCCGGGGTCTACGGCCCCGGCGGCTCCTGCTGCTACGGGCAGTACGGGACCTGGTTCTCCGGCGGCGGTGTCGGCCTGATCGGCAAGGAGGTGTGGACCTACGCCAACGGCCCGACCGAGGACTCCCATGCCCAGTGGGACGCGGGCGGCCTCGGCCAGGGGGTGGCCTACGCGGTGAGCGCGTACATCCCCAACAACAACGCCAACGCCAAGGCCCGCTACACGGTGTACGCCGCCGAAGGGGCGCTGCCCGTGACTGTCGACCAGCAAGCCTATACCAACGCCTGGGCCGAACTCGGGACCTACTGTCCCGACAGCCGCGGCCACATTTTCGTCCACATCTCCGACGCGGGCGACGCGTACCCCAAGGTCGTGGGCGCCGACGCGATGCGCTTCGTGCCCGCCCACGGGGCCTGCCCCCAGCCGCCCCCGCCGCCCCGCCAGTGGGACGACCCCGCCAACTTCCAGGACCCCAACGCGCCCGACTACGGCATCTACTGGGTGCGCTGCGGGACCTGTCGCGGCGGACAGTCGGACGAGGTCAAGAGCACGACGCCGAACCTCGGCCTCGACTACTACAACCCCACCGCGCCGACGGTCATCTACGTGCATGGTTGGGAGAACTTCACCGTCGCGACTAAGTACCGCGAGTCCATGCTCAGCCCTATCGACACGATCAACACGCCCAATCCGGGGCCTATCGACATGGCGGGCGCATGGAAGGCCAAGGGCTACAACGTCGGCATCTTCTACTGGAACCAGTTCTCCGACGACAATCTCTTGGCCGCCGAGGAGAAAATCTGGGCGAGCGACAACATGACCTGGAAATATTTCAACCCGGCGACCAACGGGTCCCAGACGCGGCCACCGTACGTGGGCCACGGCAGCGCCGCCGATCTCTTCGTCGACTCATACGTGCAGGCCATGCAGAACTATCGGGGCAGCTATGTCCGCATCGTCGGGCACTCGCTGGGCAATCAGATGGCCGCGCGCATGACGTACCTGCTAGCCAAGAACTGGGTCGACACGGGCAAAATCGGCCGCAACGCGTTGCCGCGGCGCGTGGCACTGCTCGACCCCTACTACAATCCGGGACATCAGACGTACTTGTGTGGCCCCGCGTTTCAGCTCCCGCAGGGTACGTGTGAGAGCGCGGCGGATGAAGTGGCCAAAGAGGTCGGCGTACTCAAGGGTAGCCCCTACGGGATAGCGTTCGAATACTATAGCACGTCCGCCATCCCCGTCGCGAGCAACGTCGCAAGCCAGATGACCCTCGTGCATATCGATCCTGCCTACGTCAACGGCAATGTACCCAACGCGCATGCCGCGGCCCGCCACTGGTACTTCACGTCCATGTACGTCGCGCCCCCCGTCGAGTACGTTTGTAGAATTGTCGGGCGCGGCAAGATCTGCGACAAGCCGGATGGTCCCCACACCCCATCGGCGGCGCTCTCGGACGACGAGCTGCACGCGCGTATGCAAGGGCAGCACGAGTGGTACCAGAGGGACGGGCAGTCGACACGCAGCGTCCAGGATGACACCTTCAACTTGGACCACTAGCGAGTCTCCGCCTCAGACCGACAAGACGTGCCGCGAAAACTTGACTCAATCGCGCCCGTGCTGGCTGGTTATGGTATCCGCGCGACGAATCACTTCTTTCGTCGCGCGGATACCATAACCAGCCAGCACAGGCGGGAGCGGCGGGAGCCCCACCCCGGCCATGGCTGTGTCGGTCCGTCACGAGCAGGCGAGCCTGGGTGCAGCTTCATCCCGTCCGTATCTATCGACCGATCAGGCCAGCGTCCGACGCTCAGGGTTGGGGGACCTCGGTCGCGTACGTGAAGCGCGCCTGGGCGGCCCCGATCGCGCAGGTGTGGCTGGCGTAGTGGTAGGCGGCGCAGTCCGCCGGCGCTTGATCGGTCAGGGTCACCACCAAGCCACCCCAGCGTCGCCCGTCGCGCGTCCCGTCGAAGGCGCCCAGCGGCACCCATCCCGGGCTGCGGTGCTCGAACCCCGGCGCCGGCGACTCCTGGTCCACCAGCCGCCGGGACGACCGGCCCCGGCCATCGGTGACGACGTAGGCCACCCGCGCGTCGGCGTTGTTGTCGGGGACCCACACGTCCACCGCGACGTGGCGCCCGTCGACGGCCCTGCGTCGCGGTGGCATGAAGGACCAGCGAACGGCGGACACCGGCGGGCGACGCGCCCCGTGCGCATACGTCCAATACGTGGGTCCGGTGAAGCCGGGGTAGCCGTGCATGCCGTCGGCGTACCAGGTAGCCTGCTTCGCCCAGCAACAAGCCGACTGGCCGGGGCCGAAGACCGCCGTGTGGATGATCGGCACGCGCGCGGAGGGCGTCACCGTCGGCCCGCGCATCCACGCGACGCCGGCCACGAGGACCGCCACCGCGCCAAGCGCGCCCGCCACGAGGGGCCGCGCCGGCCACGCCCTCCGTCGCCCATAGATCGCGCCGACCGTGGGCGACGCCACAGCCGCCGTCGGGTCGCGGGCGGCGTCACCGGAGGAGTGGGGGGGACGACGCGCCGCCGCGACGAAGGCCGCGTGCGCGTCCGGCGGGAGCCCCAGGGCCTCGGCGAGCAGATGCACGGTGTCCCGGCGCGGGGCGAGCCGCTCGCCGCACTCCAGCGCACTCACGGCCTTGCGGCTCAGGCAGGCGCGCTCGGCCAGCGCCTCCTGCGTCAGCCCGGCGGCGGTGCGGTGGCGCTTGAGCAGGTCGCCGAAGGTCGTGGGCTGTGTGGTCTCCATGGACGTGCGTCTCCTGACGCCGCCAGCCCACCCGCCGGGTCGCGGGGCACAGGGCCACTGGCGCTCACCGTCATGATAGCACGATCGTTTGTGGGCATACTTGTGGGCATAACGCGCGTTCGGCGGCGTTGTTGGTCGGCGCGACGCCCTCCGTCGTCACGAACGTCCACAGCGCGGCCTCCACCTTGAGGATGTTGGCGCAGGTCTGGCGCGTCTTGGCGTGCTGGCGGCGGGTCCCCGCACGCAGCAGGCGCCCGATGCGGGCTTGGAGCGGGCGCATCTCCCGCTGGAACTCCACCCGGCGCAGGGTGCCGTCGCGCACGCGGTACCACACGCCGAACATCTCCTCGGCCGCCGCGCGCAACGCGCGCCCCAGGCGTGCCGACGCCCCGCCCCGCTCCGCGAACGCGGCCCAATCGCGCAGGAGATGCGCCCAGCACAACTGGCGCTGGGTCACGTCAATCCAGGTATAGCCCGACCAGCGGTCGGACCCGACCACGCCTGGGTAGGTCGGCCCCAACAGGTCCTTGGCCCCCTGGCTCCCCCGCGTGGCCCGCACCAGGAACACGCTCACCAGCGCCGGCACCGCGACCCACAGCCAGCGGCGCGCGGTGCCCTCGCGCCAGCCTGTTTCGTCGACGTTGGCAACGAGCTGCGCCTGCACGAAGGCGTGCGCCTGGGCTACGGGGTCCGCGACCGCCGCGCTGACCTGCCGCTCTAACGCGGCAATGCTGCCCACGCTCAGATCCAGGTGGAACAGCGTCCCCAGCATCTCCTGGGCGTCGCGTTGGCTGACGCCCTGCCGGCCCGTCAGGTACGCCACCGTCGCCTGCGCCCGTGGGCCGAAGCCTCCGCGCGGCATATCCTGCGGCCACGGCGCGCTCGTGCGCGCCCCACAACACCCACAGGTCAGGGTGTGTTGCCGGTACTCCGTCACCTCCGGTTCCACGCGCGGCACCTCGGCCACCTGGTGCCGCGCCGGGTGGGCATCGTCCCCCGTCAGCACCGCCCCGCACTGCCCGCACGCCACCGGGCGCGCCTCCACGATCCGATCAACCTGCGCCGCCGCCAGCAGCACCCGCCCGTGCCCCTCATGCCCCGGTTGGCCCCCTGTCGCCCGCCCCGACGGACGGCGCGGCGGGCGCGGTGGCGCGCTCGGTGGGTCCGACGATGGTGGCTTGGACGACGTGCGCGAGGTTTGCCGTCCCTGTTCCTCCAGCATATGCACGCGCTGCTCCAGACCCGTCATGTGCTCCTGCACCAGCCGCACCTGCTGCTGCAACGCCCCGACCAGCACGCGTACGGACTGGGGCGTCGCCGCCCAGTCCTCCGCTGTGATACCGTCCGGCCTGTGTGCACTCATGCCCACGCCTCCCTGCAAGATCCCGACCAGACTCCCCTGAGTGAGCGATTACGGTCCAACAATGAGTACGATGAGCATGACCAAACGCCTGCGGGTCGTCGCGGGCGCGATCGCCCTGACCAGCGTCGCCGCGGCTGGCTGGGGCGGGAGTATCGCCCCGGCGCATGCCGCGACCACCGCCACTGCGGCCACCATCCCGGTCGAGCGGGGGCGCGTTTCGGTGGCGCCCCGCCGCTACCCTTCCCCGTCGTGCTATCGCGTTCCGGGCGGCTACAGGCAGGCCAATATCCACAACGGCGGCGGCTACATCGGCTGGGTCCAGGTTTACCTGCTCTACTGCCCCGACAACAGCAACAACTACGCCGAAGTCTACATACACCTGCGCTCGGGCCTCGTCGTCGGTCACGCCGACGTCAATCGCCTGCCGGGCCCCGACGGCGGCGGCGCGACGGCGAGCAGCGGCAACGTCTACGCCGGGGACAACGGCACGGTCGATAGCCCCGGCGTCTACTCCCCCGACAACGCGGCCCAGGCGTGCTGGGGTGACAGCGCCGACTACCTCTGCACGCCCGCGCTCTCACCGTGCCCGCAGTCAGACCGACGGGTCACGCCGCCGCGCCTCCAGCGCTGGAGGCGCGGCGGCGTGACCCGGACAAGGACCTGCACGCCCTTGACACGGATCCCTGCCACCTCTTAACCAGAGGGGGTAAGGGCGGCGTCCCGTGCCGCACGGTTCGTCGTCGCGCCGTCTACGTCGCGCCCGTCGGCCAGCCCGACTTCCCCGTTCCGCCGCGCTGCGCATCCATGCAGGCAGGTCCTCGCAGCGCGGCGTCAGGGCACCTGCGGCTGGTCAGATAGACGAACTGCGCGCTCTTACGTAGGTCTCATGGTATCGCCGCCGTCACGGCGAGCGGCGCCATGAGATTTTTGCTCCCGAAACGTAATCCTCGGGCTCGCGCCTTCCATCATCCATCAGTCGTCCGGCGCGGCCGACATTGCCCCGCCCAACGGTCGTTGTGTTGTCGGCACCGCGTTTGTCTGTGCAGCCACTGGCACGCGTCCCGCACGGCCAAGGCCCATCACCCCCGTTTCTCGCGGCCGCCGGGCCGCCGCTCTGTGTCCCCGCCGACGCGGGCCACCCGCCACACGGACCGGCGCGCCAGGGACAACGCGTAACAGGCCTCAATAGTTCATCTTCGTAATACTGTGAGAGGCCATATGCGGCATTTTCGGACCTCATCGAGGTCATCGAAGCCTTGCCTGACGCCGATCACGGCGCTTGCAGCCTCTCATAGCTTTACGCGGGCCAGTAACGCAGCACGGACCCCCGTTATTACGAAGATGAACTAATGCGCTGGTCCCCTCGCCTGTCACGGGCGCGCTAGGCGACATCGCTGTGATCGCCGTCGTCGTGGTCGCGTTCCGCCCGCAGGGCGCCCGCGCGCAGCACGGCCAGCGCCTCGCCCTCGATCTGGCGCACCCGTTCGCGTGTGAGCCCCAGTCGCGTCCCGATCTCGTGCAGCGTATGCGCGCGTTGCCCTTGCAGCCCGAAGTGCAGCGTCACCACCACGCGTGCCCGCTCGTCGGGCAGCCCGGCCAGCGCCTCCCCTACCCGCGCGCGCAGCACCCTCTGCCGCGCCTCCTCGTCGAGCGGGAGCAGCCCCGCGTCGGGCAGCGCGTCGCCGAGCAGGCCGCCGTCCTCCGTCACCGGCGTCTCCAACGAGGTCGGTAGCTGCATGGCCACGTCGGCGCCGACGACCGTCTCCACGGGCACGCCCAGCGCCATGGCGACCTCCGCGACGTCCGGCTCCCGGCCCAGCCGCTGCTCCAGGTCGCCCGCGACCCGGCGCGCCCGCGCGGCGAACTCGACCAGATGCACGGGCACGCGCACGGTGCGCCCGTGGTCAGCGAGCGCCCGCGTCATGGCCTGCCGTATCCACCAATGGGCATAGGTCGAGAAACGGTAGCCCCGGCGGTGGTCGAACTTCTCGACCGCGCGGAACAGGCCCAGGTTGCCCTCCTGGATCAGGTCGGGCAGCGGCAAGCCCCGCTCGCGGTAGCGCCGCGCGATGCTGACCACCAGCCGCAGGTTGGCCTCGATCAAACGCCGCCGCGCGTCCTCGCCCTGGGCGACCTGCCGCGCCGCCGCGTCCTGGTCCGCAGACGCCACCAGGCCCGCGGCGAGCCGCCGACGCGCCTCCCGGCCCCGCTCCAGGGCTGCGGCCAGCGCCTGTTCCTCGGCGGCGGTCAGCAGCGCGACCGCGCCGATCTCGCGCAGGTAGAACGGCAGACCCGCCTCGCGCAGGAGGGCGTCGCGCCCCTCCGCACGCGGGGCCTCCTCCCGCACCGGCCACCCGTCCTGGTCGTCGGCGGCTGTCGCCATCGCCCCTCCTCGTCGTGCCCCATCACCTTTGATTCTACGCCGTCACCCGCTGTCGCGCCTAGCGTGCGAGCGGTCGCTCCCCGTTTCTCGCGGCCGCCAGGCCGCCGCTGTGTGCCTCGCGTTGTCTGTTGTCTGTGCCGTACGCTGATGGGTGAGACTGTGACCGGGCACGACACACAGGCGCGCGGCGCGCGAGAAAAGCCGGCCTCACCCCGCCCGTGCGTCGTCAGTGACGTCAGCAACGGTGGCCTCCGCCGCGCGGTCGAACCCGTCCCTGGCGGCGTGCGCGGACGCGGACGCCTCGTCGGCGATCCGCACGTCTTTATCCTGCCACCAGACCCGCGTCTCGTCGTCGAATACGACCTCGACCTGCCCCCAGCGACCACGGCCGGACAGGAGGCCCTGGCGACCGTCCCGATACACGACCTCAGCCCTTGGGCCGAGCGCGAGGAGCGCCAGGTGGCGCGCCACCGCCTCGGGAGCCGCCAGGTCCCGCTCCGCTTTCGGCTCCCACACATCGCCCTGGCGCGTGAACAGGACGCCGCCGCGCATGACCAGATCGCGCGCCAGCGCGAGACGCCCATCGTCCGTCTCCTGTGTTCCCAGGAGATCGGCTGTCGATTGGCCTTCGCCGGCCGCCGCCCACAGCGCCATCAGGTCGTGCGCGATCACGCCCGCGCGCACGGCGGCATCGATCCGCTCCTGGTCCGCAGCGAGCGTGGCCTTCCGGTCCTCGCGCGAGAGGGCGACATACGCCGGTCGGCGCACCCCTGTCGGGAGTTGGATCACCGGCAGCGGGAACCGCGCGCCTTTCCACCCCACGATCGTTGCGTCCACGGTCCCCTGCTCCACGACACTGGTGATGACGCCCAGGCGCGCCTCGCCCTGGCCCTCGTTCATGCGCGCGATCACAATGTCGCCCGGCGTCAGGGCGACGTGCGTCGCGCGGCGTTTCGCCACGTCCTCGGGCGCACGCGGGAGGTAGACGTCCTGCGCCCCCAGGCGCTTGCGCGCGAAGTAGGCCACGTCGGCGTCGAGCAGCCCCTGGACGTGGACCCGCGTGGCCGGGGTGTAGCGCGCCCCCGTCGCCAGCCGCGCCAACTCGACCGTCGTCCAGGGACGGTGCGGCCCTCCCGTCGCCAACGCCGCACGGTGGACCGCGGCGAGGTCGGCGGCGGATACAGCATCGTCCGCCCCGTGCGGGTCTGCCGGCGTCGCGCCCGCAGGGGACGGGGGGCGCGCCCCCTCTCCCGCCAGCGCGGCGACAGCCGCCCGTGTTGACAGCGCCGCCGCCGTAGCCCGAACCGGCGCGTCGATCAGCGTGACCGCCTCCCCGTTCACCGCGACGTGGGGATGGTGGCGGGCAACGCGCCGGGCCAGGGCGCGCAGCGTGTCCGGCTCCCCATGCACCAACACCGTCACGCGCGGCTGGGCGCGTGTGACGGCCACCTCGATCTGGCCGGCGTCCGCATGCGCCGACAGGCTGTAGCGCTCCACCGCGCAACTCAAGGTCACCTCCTCCTTGCCCAGCGCGACGGTCGTGCCCTGCCGCGCCCGCAGCAGGGCCGCCCCCGGGCTCTCGTCGTCCTGGTAGCCGCTGAAGACGATGGCGCTCTTCTCGTCCGCCGCGAAGGCGCGCGCGTAGAGGGGCGCGGGGCCGCCGGTCATCATACCCGATGAACTGATGACGATGGCCGCCTCGGGGTTGTCGAGCAGGCCGCGCCGCCGCCCCGCCGTGACGGCGTACACCGCGAGCGAGGGGTCGGCGAAGAGCGGGCGCCGCGCGTTCGTGACATAGTTTTGCAGGCGCGGGTTGAGGTCGTGGACCTGCGCCTGGTAGAGGTCGCACACGCTACGCACCATGCCGTCGAGGTGGATCGGGACCGGGGGCAGCTCCCCCGTGGAGCGCGCCGCGCGCAGGATCAGCGCCACCTCCTGCGCGCGACCCACGGCGAACGCCGGTAGCAACGCGCGCCCCCCGCGCCCGACCACGCGCGCCACCGTCGCCACCAGCGCGCGCTCCTGCTCCTTGCGGTTGGCATGGATCGCGTCGCCGTAGGTGCCCTCGCTGATCACCGCGTCGGCCTGGGGGAGCCCCAGTACGTCCAGGCCGTGGAGGGTGCGCTGGGCCGTCACCGAATAGTCGCCCAGGTGCAGGACACGGCCGACGGGTGTGTCGATGAGCAGCATGGCCGCCCCGGCGATGTGGCCGGCGTGCAGGAAGCGCACGACGATGGCGGGGTCAGGGAGCGGCGTGACCGGCTGCGCCCACTCGACCGGGCGCACCCGCCCCAGGGTGCGCTCGACCACCTCGGCCGTGTACAGGGGCGTTTCCCCTTCCTGTACGAGGTGCTCGGCCTCCATGACGCGCACGCTATCGGCCAGGAGCAGGCGCGTCAGGAGCAGGGTCGTCTCCGTACAGTAGATCGGCGCCGCCGGGACCATCTCCGAGGCGAGCAGCAGGGCGCCGGTGTGGTCGATGTGCGCGTGCGTCACCAGGATGGCGTCCGGCGGCTCGGCGGTCAGCCGGTCGAGGGCGGGCCGGCGGTCCTGCCCGGGGCGCGCGGACGGGCGCATCCCCGCGTCGATGAGCACGCGCCAGTCTCCGATGCGCAAGATGCTGCACGAGGCCCCCACCTCGCCCGCGCCGCCCAATGGGATGTACTCCACCTTCACGCGTGTCCGTCCCCTCTTCCTCGTTCGTCCCTGCGCGGCGCGCCGGCCCTCCCGGTGCGCCGACGACGCCTCAGCCTTCTCTCTCTAGTGTCCCAGACGCGCCGCGAAAGACGTGGGTCATCGCGCACAGTGGCCGGATACGTGGGCGGGCGTGCCCGGAGAGCGCACGCGTTGGCCGGCGTGTTTCTCCGCACGCCGCGCCGTGTGTGGCACGGCCGACACAGGGCCGCGCCCGGCGCGGGGGAAAGGGCGGCTTACGGTCGTTGTCGCGGCTAGGGAGTAGGGATGTGCGACACCTCGCCACAATCGACTGGCTCTGTGCCTTTCTCGGTGAAGCCAATTTGGGGGCTTGAGCAACTATATGTAGGGGAAAGACGCCTACAGACACGACATGTTGCGCCCTAGCCCGCCGATGCGAGGAGCTATCCCGACCTCTTTTACCTCCCGATACTGACCGCCCCCTCGAGCCTCTGTAGGCGAAGGAACCACACTCAAACCAGGGGCTTTTCGGCCCTTTTAGCTTCATCGAGAAAGGCGCAGAACCAGCTAATTGTGGCGAGGTGTCGGGATGTGCAGCTTCTCGACGGCCGTGCGCGTGGAGAACGCGCCGCGCCCTCGTACCGCGAGGTCGTCGTGTTGACCTATGCGGCGAGCTGCCTCATCCCGCGTCATGGCTTGCCCCGTCGCGTATAGGGGAAGTGGAGGTGCTCGACGGCCTCGCGGCGGGCCTCGTCGCCGCGGCGGTCGTAGCGGACCGTCGTGAGCGGGGAGGCGTGGCCGGCCATCTGCTGCACCGTGGCCAGATCGACCTTGGCCTGTAACAAATCCCCGATGAAGGTCCGGCGAAAATCGTGGGGCCGCAGGTCCGCGACGCCGGCCTGGGCCAGGCGCTTGCGCAGGATCTTGTAGACCGCGTGGCTGGCCAGGCGCGCGCCGGTGACGTGGCCGCCCTTGGTGAGGCGCACGAACAGCGGGCCGGGCGTCGCGCCCCGGACGGCGAGCCAGTCGTCGAGCGCGGCCGTGGCGCTGCCCGTCAGGGGCACCAGGCGCTCCTTGTTGCCCTTGCCGTGGACCTTGAGCCCGGCCGGGGCACGCACGTAGTGGGCGACGTCGAGCCCGGCTAACTCGGCGCGCCGCACGCCGCCGACGTAGAGGATCGCCAGCATGGCGGCGTCGCGCGCCCCGGCCGGGCCGTGGTCGGCCTGGCACGCCTTGACCAGGGCCAGGATCTCGCCCGACGCGGCGGCGCGGCCGACGGGCAGGTGCGCGCCGGTGGCCGGCTTGACCTCGCCGATGCGGCGGTACTCCTCATCAGACATCAGGTTCATATTGCGTGCGTAGCGGGCGATCCCGCGCAGGACGGCGAGCGTGAGGTTGATGGTCGCCGGGGCGCGGCGCTTGTCGGTGGCCGCGTCTTTCTCGCTCAGGCGCGAGCGGATGAAGTCGATGTGGACGAAGCGCAGCCGGTACCAGGGGAAGGCCTCGGCCGCGGCCGGGTCAAGACCAATGACGCGGGCCGCAGCGCGCAGGCGCTCGCGCGCGGTCTGCCGGCTGCGTTCCGAGGTCAGGCTAGCCAGGTACGCCTGCGTCGGGTCCCCCAGGAGCGACCCTTGCGCGCCCGTCGCTAGGCCGTCGAGGAGAACGGTTGCCGCATCAAGCGCCGGGATCGGGGATGTCGTTGCGTCAGGTGCGGACATCGGGCTCTCCCTCGTCGATTCGGCGCGCGCTCGTGCCCCGGCCAAACTCTTGATAGATCCGCCAGGGCGTGGCGTCGTCCACCTGGACGCACAGGCAGACCGTATCGACGGTCACGGTCGAGAACCCATCGAACGCCTCCCCGAGCGCGCGCACCATCCCGTCGTGGTCGCGCCCCGTGTAGGGATTGAGGAGGGTGAAATGGGGCGCCCAATTGTCGAGCACGGTCGGGCTGTAGAAGGTGCGGACCTGCGCCGCGCGCGCGGGCTGCCCCGCGTACATCTCGGCGTTGGCGCCCGACAGGTAGCGCGTGAGATAGCCGGAGCCCCGCCCGAGCGGGTTGAGGCGCGCGATGACCAACGCGTGCAGCATGGCGAGCACCTCGTTCGGGTCGTAGCGCACGACGACGACCTCCCGTTGGTGGCCCCAGGTCGCCACGCCGTCGTCGCGCCGATGGAGCGTGAACGGGCGTTCGGGGGCGAAGGAGCGCAGGAGTCCGTCGAGTTCGCGCTCGACCAAGGAAATGGCGCCGGCGTCGCCGTCGATCGCGTCGCCGATGGTGAGGTGGAAGCCGTATGGCTTGGCCTCCGCGACCCATGTCGCATCAAGGGGCCCGACGCGCCGCAACGCGTCCGGCAGGTCGGCCGTGTCGCTGGCCCGCCGCGCGCGGATGTCGTACCCGACGACGGCCGTGCCGAGGCGATACAGCGGGGCGTCCGGGCGCGGGATATAGTAGACACCGAACTTGATCATCGACCTATCCCTCCATCCTCACGTCTGTCCCCGTGCCGCCCGCATGCCCGCACGCCTGCCTGACCGCGAGCAGAACGAGGGTCCAGCCCTCGCGGGTTTGTGGCCGCGCCCCGTCCACGTTCACCCGCACGAGCATGGCCGTTGTCGCCCCATCGAGCGTGAACGCGGCCGTAACCGCCGCCAGTGGCGGGGGGGTGAAGGGGATCGGGACGCGTCCCGTATCTAGCCACGCGTGTCCCGTCCCCTTCTTGTCCTGACGTTGACCCGTGCGATCTTTCATCGACGACGACTTTCTGTGTCACGTCACGTCACGGCCCACGCCAACAACGCGTGTACAAATGGTCATGTGGCTTGTTACCGTCTCAGGCGTATGACCGGGCCAGCTTTCGCAGGGGTTGTTCGTCCAGACGGTCGATGTGGTCGTCCTCACGATAGGCGGCCCTCCGCGCGCCGTCGGCGTTGGGCGTACGCCTCCACCGCCGCGATCTGCGCCCCCGTCTCGACCGACCCGGGGCGGACCTCCCGCACGCGGGCGATGGCCGCGTCTGGATCGAGCCCCCGGTGGACGAGATAGCACGCGAGCAGCGTCCCGGTGCGCCCGCGCCCTCCGGCGCAGTGGACCGCCACCCGTCGATCGGCGGCGAGGGCCTCGGCGATCACGGCGACGCCCCGGTCGATCTGCGCCGGCGACGGGGGCGTGAAATCCACCACGGGCAGATGCACCTCCTCCACACCGTAGCGCGCCAAGCGGCCCGGGTCATGCGCCCGCTCGTGGAGATTGATCAGCACGGACACCCCGTGCCGGGACAGCAGCGCGATGGCCGCCGCGCGCCGCGGATAGGCACAGCCAAGCAGCCGCCCTTCCTCGAGCCATGTGCCGCGATCGATCACGAGGCCGAGGCGCCGCGGGAGGCGCGTCGCCCACGCGAGGCGGCCTAGAGCGGGTGGCCTGGGCGTGGCCCCGAACCTCCCGACCCTGTAGCGAAACAGGCCCATTCCCTCCCCCTTCCGCGCTGTGGTTGCCCGTAGGACTGTGTGTGCTGCTTCAGCGCAGCCTCGTGACACGATAGGGGCTATTGTCGCGCGCGTCTTTGTCAGTGTAGGCTTTCTTAAATCTCGCGCCGTCATAGGCGTCTGCTGCGTCCTTGTTTCACAAGTCCTGCGCGGCTTATTTCTTAGCTCCTGCGCCGAGGCCTACGTTGTCTCACAGGTGGTGCGCCAATCCCTACGGGGGGTACCAGTGCCGGCGCCTGCTATCAGAAGCCGTTTTGGCCGGCTAGCCCCCGTCGTGGAGCGCATTATCGGCAGCTTTGGCCAGGGAAACCTGCATGTAATGGGTCAGCTTGTTGAAAAACCCCTGCCTGTCCGTCGGCAACACCTTGGCAGTCCCGTTTCATATGCTATTAGCGACGTTGACGAGATTGAAAATAGGCCATTATCATATTTAATAACGAACCTCGATTGACGTGGGCTGGCCAGACACGTCAAGAGAGGGGTTTTTCAACAGGCTCGGGTGTTATCAGCACGTTGGACCGCGTCCTAGGATCGAGCGACGCGGACAGGTGGCTCCCCTTGTCGGATCAACACAGGAACTATGAGACAACGTGCAGCAATTGTGAGACAGTGCGCAGAAACTATGAGACCTTACAAAAACTGTTTTGGGCAAGAGGTTGTTGCACACGGGGGACTATGGTGGACCCCTTTGTCAAGACACGATTTTGGCGAGAGATCGTAAATAGATAGCTTTCCTTTCTGTGTGTAGGACGATCATACATAGGCCCGTGTGATCGTCGGTGTCGCGTCTGTGATCAGTGA
>JAABUO010002893.1_pt1 | contig 20683 bp, 27 predicted proteins | sample 5559291 | NCBI WGS metagenome assembly JAABUO01 (sample SAMN10711878, study PRJNA513372) | rock metagenome | isolation source: Antarctica rocks | place: Antarctica: Victoria Land, Finger Mt sud
CCGGCGGAGCCACGCGGCGGCGCGCTGGCCTGGCTGCAGCCGGACAGGGGCCCGGCGCCGGGCACGCCCGGCAGCCAGCCCGCGCTGCTGGCGCGCCCGCGCAGCAGCACGCCGGCGGCTGCGGCCGCGGGCGACCAGGCGCAGGTGCTCGGGCCCGCTTGGGGCCTGGTCATGTCGCAGCGCAGTATGATGCAGTATAACGGGCTGTGTCTGGCGATGTCTCCGAAACCTGAAAGAGTGCTCGTATGTGACGAGTGCGGCCAAGTGCTTGACCAGGTATCCGGACTCTGGGCCGCTGATGCCCTGGCGGGCGGCCGGCCGGCAGGTGTCGCCGCTGGTGCAGCGCGGCCTCATCCTGAACGAGCGCACGGGCAAGGCCATTAAGATTGGTGGCGCCACATTCAATCGCCTGGTACTGCAGGCGCGGCCCTGCAGCAGCCGCGAGAGCCAGAAGCGCTGCGTCGAGCTGGCAGCCACAGTGCCGCCTGCTGCAGCACGGCGGCAGCCACACGCCGTTGCCAGTGTCACTGGTGCACACTTGTGCGGTTTGCGCTAGCGCACTGACCGCGCCGCTGTGGTGTGCGGACGCCAGGCAATCTCTTTTGCAGTGCTGTCAATCTCGAGGGTATCCCTCAAACGCTGACACTAGCAGCGGGGTGCCTGTGCAAGGGCATGCAGACACCAGGCCAGGGCTACGACCGACATCACTGGTCACAGATGAGGCTTTCTGCACATGCGCAGCAATACGGGCGCTGATGGCATGCCCATGCGGCGCAGGAGGGCTTCCAGGTCGACAACGCTGCCGGCACGCTGACGCCGCCGCGGGACGCGGGCGGCGGCGGCTCGCCGGCGGCCGCGGCGCGCTCCGCGCGGCGCCGCAGCACGATGGGCCCTGCGTAGGGCCTTGGCGAACACATGCGCCTTGCTGGGAGAAACGAATGGTCATCCACGAGGGCAGGGTGTTGCGGTGCCTGCATGCAGGCTTAGAATGCTGCTGCTGCATGCACAAGAGCAGCAGAGTGTGCCCTGAAACTGAGTGCTGGTGACGATTGCGAAGCATGTGTACCCCGAGCAAATGAGCTATGTCTGGCGCCTGCACAAAGCCGAGAGCTGCGCTGTTACAGGCGCCGCGCTAGCTCTTGTGCTTTTTGTGCTTCTTCGCCTTGGCGTGCTTGTCCTTCTTCTCCTTCTTCTCCTTCTTCGCTGTCTTGCTCTTTTTTCTGGCTCCGTACTTGGCCAGCACCGCCAGCGCCTCCTCCACGCTCGTCACGCCCGCCGCTGCCGCCCCCGCGTGCACGCATGTCGAGCGACAATGCACGCCAGTCGCATGTGAGTGACAGTCATGCATTAGTGCTTGACAACAATCAGGCGTGTCATCGTCGCCTAAACTGGGTCCATGCACGGTGCTGTGTGCTGTGGGGCCAGGCCGGCATGAACACATGACGCACACGCAGTCCATCTTCCGCCAGGTGGGACCGCCTCGGCACTGTTGCACCCACCATCAGCGCCGGTGCCACCCTCGCCGCGACTGCAAATGTGACCAGGCAGTCGTGCTCGGCCTGCACAGCTGGGCCTGGGGGCGCGCGCGCCTGCGGGGGCGTCGGCGCCATTGAGCGCGGCCGCGCTGCCTGGGCCGGGCCCGGCGGCGGCGGGCGGCGGCGGCGGCGCGGGCAGCGCGTCGATCTCGTCGCCCACCATCTTGTAGCTCTTCCCTCCGTCGCCGTACCGCTTCACATCCGCCCCCAGGTGGCCCCAGTCCACCTTGCCGCCTGCGCCAGCGCGCAGGGTCTTGGCGCCGCGCCAGCTTGCTACCTCGGCACAGAGCTGCAGCATGTGGCACTCCAGCTCCCGAAAGTTCGAGCAAGCCTCATGCACACACATAAACCCTGATCGACAACCTATCTGCCTGGAGCGAGCCATACACTCCAGGAGATAGCAGGCCAAGCGCACCCCACGGCATCGCTCCTTAAGCGCGGCGCTCCCACACAGTGGCGAGCAAACCAAAGCGCCCCGCCGCAGCTCCCGCGGCGCACCGTCCTCAACAACTGCGACCTGAGCGGGTGCGGCGCCGCGGCCGCCGCCGCCCTCGCCCCGCGGCTGCCACTTCAGGTTGTGCGGGTCCAGGTCCGTCCCGTCCGACTGCGCCGACAGCTCTACAATCAGCCTCCTCGAACACACAGGCAAAAAGCAGAGCAGGTCGCGTGGCACAGATGCTGTGACACGCGGCGGGCCACGGCGTGCACACACGGCGCGCCACGCGCCCTGCTGCTCAGCACCGCTTCGCTCTGCACAACCTGCTCCGCCTCGGTGGTGCCTGGCGCGCTGGCGGCTCGCAGCGGGCCCAGGGCGCGCGCGCAGGCGCGCGCCTGGCGCGCCAGCCGGATCGACGCGGCGACCTTGGGCCCGCGCCCGCTCCCGTCGTCCTCCTTCACCTCCACCACCTGGCCACCAAGAACTTCCAATCAAGGGTCTTCCACACCCGCCGCACAGCATCTATGGCCGCCCGCACGCGCAGCGCCAAGTCGTGCTGCACAGCCCTGCGCGCGGCGGCCGCGGGCGCGGCACCCCCGCTCGCCTGGCCGTGCTCCCCGTTGCTCTGCAGGTGCACACGGGCAGGCCGCGTGACCGACCGGCAGCCGGCCTGGGCTTGCAAGGCGGCGGGGACGACCCGGCCGCGCGCTCAAGCAGCCCCAGCCTCATTCACGGCACCCCAACCGGCTGCTCAGCGCCGCTCACGCGCGGCACCGGGCCTGCACCCTGCACAGCCAGCTGGGTGCAAGGCGCGGCTGTGTAGATTGCTGAGGTGCCTGCTCGGGCGGCAGCGAGGCAGCAGCAGACCTTCACGTACAGCGCGTCGCCCACGGCGTGCACAGCGGACAGCGCCTCCACCTTGGCCTCGTCGCTCTCGTCGCGCCCGATGTCCAGGTGCTCGCTGACCTGCGCGCGCGCCAAGCGGCCTCCTGGGGACAACAGAGTGCATGGCCGAGGGCTGCTCGGCGGCGCGCCGATGCATCCTGCAGGCTTTGGGTCGGCTCCCGCCTTGCTCGCGGGGCGTGTGCAGGCGTCACGCTTGCTGGTCTCATGCCCCTGTTGCACCCTGTGGACCAGGCAGACACCGGCCTGCCCATGCTGGTGGTGCGGCTGCTGTATGCAGGGACCCATGACGTGCGCGCAGTGGGCATGAGCACCCACAGCAGGCACGCGCAGACTGCCTTCAACCTGCAGGTTTTGCGTCCTGTGGGCAGAGCCGTGCTCGGCGCGCGCAGGCGGCCGCCGCACCTGGGACAGGTGCACGAGCGCATTGGCGCGGAAGCCCTCCAGGCGCACAAACAGGCCGTAGGGCTTCACTGACGACACCGTCCCCCGCAGCACGGCGCCCACCTGCGCGGCCCGCCGCATGCTCTGGCTTGCTGCTCAAGACCGCTCCGGGGCAGCTGCAGCGAGCGCCGGGCGCGCGTGAGCACGGCGGGCGAGCGTCGCACGGGCAGCCACGCGCTGCGCGTCTGCATGCTGTGGCCGCTGCCACGGCCCTGCTCAAAGGGAGGCTTCCCGTGCGGTGCGCCGAGTGCCCTGCCCGGACGTCCTGCGGACAGCCTCATGGGCGGCAGCGCAGACGGGTGCGCTGGTGTGCTCTGCCCCGGCCCGCGCCTCGGGCGGGGCGTCGCTGACGGGCCCGCGCGCGCCGCCGCCGCCGCCGCCGCCAGGCCCGCGCCCGCCGCCCGCCAGGGCGTTGCTAGGATCCAGGTCCTCGCCGGTCGCCTGGTCCACGGCCTTTATGCTGCAGTTTATCCTGGGCGGCCCGGCGCCGTCGTCGCGCACCTCCGTCACCTTGACGCGCACCTGCGCGGGGCACAGTGCGCTCGGCGCGTGCATGCGGGGGGCGGAGCACTAGGTCCGCACGAGCCTGCGGCGACCCAGGTTCGAGACGGAGGCCGTGTGCACGTCACACGTGACAGGCGCCAGCACCAGAAGTGGTCGCCCGCTAGCTATTGCAGCCTGGCGGCAACTCCGCGCGCGTCCGCACAACCTGGCGGCGGCTCCGCGCACGTCCGCGCGACGCCCAGGGAACAAGGGCAGCAGGCGCCGGGGGGCGCCCGTGTCCGGCCGGGCGCGCGCCTGGCTGCCGACGGGCGCGTAGAACTCGAGCGCCTTGACCTTGTCGTCGTCCTCGTCCTCGCGCGCAAAGCTGACCTCGGCCGCGACCTGGCTGACGTGCACCAGGCCGTGCCGCCGCCGGCCCTCCAGCTCCACAAACACGCCAAACGGCCGGATCGACTGCGCGCATGCGCGTGGGCTGAAGCGTTGCGCCGCAGCGCTGTGTGGCTGAAGCCGCAGACGAGCGGGGTCGGCGGGGGCCGCGCACGTTGACGACCGCGCGGTGGATGCTGCCGACCGCGGGCGGCACCTCGTCTGCAAAGCTGCCGCCGTGCGCCGGCAGCGAACGCGCGTGCGCGCCGCCCCGGAAGCCTCCATAGCTGCGCGCCGCCACTCTCGTCGCCTCCCGTCTGCCAAACCTCTGATGATCGCTTTGCACCGACCCCGCATCTTAGCTGGGAGAGGGGCAGACCTGGGGCGCGGCGGACTGTCCTCTCGCCTGCGCCGGCGCGGGCTGCGGCTGCGCGAGGCTGGGCTGCGGCTGCGCCTGCGCCGCGGGCTGCGGCTGCGACTGCGCCTGCGCCGCGGGCTGCGGCTGCGGCGCGGGCTGCGGCTGCGGCGACGCTTGCGGGCCTCCGGAGACCTGCCGGCCATGGCGCCAAGCGTGGGCGGGCCTGCCTCTCACGAAGGTCGGCAGCAGCTAGGTTTGATTGCCCTATATTATGTAAACAGTCGCTTTTCGTATATTGCGGAAGCGCTTACGAGCTGTCAGCCTGACTACTAGGCACGCCTCGAGGCCCACCCTGGAAGGATGATGTGTGTAGAGCACAGTGTGCTGCACACATCTCTGGGCGGTGCCCCTGCTGCTGAAACAACCTCCCTTTGTGCACAGCTTCAGGGCGGCGCAGAGTGCGCCAGATGGGCCCCCCAAGACTTGGACGGGCGGGCGTGGCCGGCTGCTGCCACGCTCCTTAGCAGTCACAAGTGAGCCGTGCCTCTCTTTTGCACCTGCAGGTGTGCTGAGTCGCGCTTCCGCCGTAATCGGCTTGCAGAGTGGAGGGCAGTTGGCTCGTCGTTCTTGCTAGCATGCTTATGCGGCCTCGCTGAGCTGTGCCTGCTTGATAGCGGACTGTGGCCACAGTAGCGCAGAGAGAGAGTGCCTGACTTTGCGCTTCTGACAATATTGCACTCGTGCGCTTGCCAGCGGTACGGATGTGTCACGGCGGCGCCTCTGCTTGCGGCGGCGTCGTCAGCACAGCAGCGCGGCGCTGGTCACAAGCACTATGGTAAACACCCCGGCCGCCAGCGCATAGCCGACGGTCGACACGTTGTCGCTGCACTGTCGCCGCTGCGGTGGTGCTGGTCTCCAGCCTGCAGCGCCGGGGCGCTGACGCATATTTGAAGTATGGATTGGCCGCAAATAATGAAGTGGACGTGGCCTGCGCCGCTGCGGCGAGCGCGTCAGACTCGCTGTCACCAGGCAGTCTGGCAGGCGTTGTGTCGCGGACGTGTTGGGCGCAAGCGACAGCGGGACGTCTTTTCTTGACCAGTGAGGTGCAGTGACTGGTGGGTGCCGCAGATGCGGTCGCCAGCGGAAGGCCTTGTTGGGCAGGATGTGAATGTGTTGTTTGCAGAGTTTGACTGCACTGGGAACTCGAATGCACCGGGGCTCATCACTTTTGTGGGGGCCTCTGGCCGTGCCTGCATCGCAGGCACGGCCGAGGCTGCTCACCTTCAGGGCACTGCGCGTTGTTGATTTGGTTTTCGTCTTGTGTTGATGTTTAGGATACCTGAAGTCTACTTGTGTTGATGTTCAAAATACCTGAAGTGCACTGTTCGGATTACTGCGTGCCGCTTGGGCAGCTGGACCGCCTACTGCATGAGGCCCAAAACATTGAGTGCACCTGGCCTTTTTCAACACTGTGCACCTGCGGCGGTGGCCAGCATGGCCTTGTGCATGGGGTCACGAGCTGCGTCGTGACCGTCGAGCATCCTGCCTCTGACGTGTCCGCTTGGTTGTGTCTCGGGTGCGTGCGCTGCAGACCTCCACGTGCTCCAGTCTTGCAGAACTTGCGCGTTGGCCTGCACCGCGCCTGTGCGCGCGGTGCTTATATTCTGTAAGCGCTCGCGTCCGCGCCCCGCTCGCATGCAGTCCTCGTCCAGCTGGTGAAGAACAATCCCACCTGTGCTCCGCCCACATACACACCATGACGAGTCTGAGCTCATCTGCATTGCCTCACCGCCACAACCCTCTGTGTGTACCATGATAAGTCCCAACAGCGGTGCGGGCTGCCGTTCCAAAGGCGGCGGCAAATATGGCGGCTGCGGCACCTGTAAATGTTCAGGTCTTCTCAGATCTGTCTTCTACTCTCGCAGCAGGGCATGCTCTGGCCCTCCAATGCACCACAGCTGCAAGGCCGCTCGCCCGAAGCGCTGCCAGACCCCGTGTCCTGGCGGCGTGAGCCTGCTGCCCACTGCCACAGGAAATGCTGCATTTTGCCTGCCTGCCATGCACTCGCACGCGCGCTGCGGCAGCCAGGCCAGAGCTCTGTTGTGACATGCAGAAGTCAGAGCCCAGTGCATGGCTGCGCACGCATGCATCACTGGGGCGATAAGGTGGAGCAGGAGGGCAGGTGTCAACCCGGGGCCGATTGATCAGAAGCAAGCGCTGCGGCAAGCGCAGTTGTGACAAATTTGTCATACTGCTCTCAAAGCATGCAGCTCTCCCGCCCGCAATTCGCAGCAAGCTGCAGAGCCACGCAGCTGAGCGCGGCCTGCTTCAGACACAGCCGCGGCGCTGTTGACCGCATGTCACTTGCCACCATGCAGGCAGCTCTGCTGAATGGGTTTGCATGCTGTGGCTTATGTTAGTGGTGCAGCATTTGCTGCGTGCCCAGCCCAGCCAGAAAACATGGAATCGTCATTTGGCGCATTTGTATCATGAAGCAGACATTTGGCATGGCTCCTGAGACAGATAGCAAGTGGTGCCCCAGCACATCCACAGCATCACAGCGTACACATCTGCCCGCACGCTCATGATATCTTGACTTCGCAGTGCGGTGTATGCGATGCGCATGCGGCTGCCGCATGGTGGCCGTCCGCCCTTTTTATTTTTGTCCGACCTGCCAGGTGTGGCAGCACGTAAGCTTAAGGATAGGGTTAGGGTTGCCAGATGTCTCAGGGTTGCCAGATGTCACCACACAGGGCGCAAGCCCTATTTCACGGGGCCGCTATCAATCGCTCCGCTCGCACTCACAGTCAAACCGTGAACGATCAAAGAGCAATCTAGACTTACAAGCTGCTGAGTGTGAATAAGAGCTACTCAGGAATCATGAGCAGGTGCGACGCCCGAAACTATAGTGCTGGATGGCAGTGCCTGCACGCGTGCAGCAGTGACTTGCTGTGCTCGGGCACCGCGCTTGCACTGCACGCTGCCTGTGCGTGTCACGGTGCTGGGTTTGTGCAGTGCCGGCGCGTCGTCGCAGCTTTGCGGGCCTTACGGCGACGGGTGGTTACTGACAATGCCGCCCTGCACGCTGCCCCGCAGGCCAATGGCGCTTGCGTGCTTGGCAACCGTGCTCCTGGCGGCCTTCTCTGGCGCAGGTGAGGCCGCCCGGGCCGGTCTGGGTCCTTCATCCCGCAGGCCCGGCTTGAAAGATATCTCTGTGCTGTGGACAAGGAGGTGTCTAACGGTAGCGCTGCCAGCAGCGTGACGCTGCTGTGTCGCGTAGTCTTCTCACCCTGAGTGCTCGTGCATTGCAGTCGAACGGTGTCTGGCACGATGGACAGGTGGCTTGAACTTGAATTTGCCTTTGCCGCAATGTGACACCTGGCGCGCCGCGCCAGGTGCTCGCGAGCTCCTGGCCAACACAGACATGCCTGCCATGGCCTCCTCCGCGTCGGCGGGTGGCGACCTGGGTTCGGGCGCGCCCGCACCCGGCCCGATGGCCGGCGAGCCGCCGGCAGACATGCTGTTCACGCTGATGTCCACGGGCGCCACGCTCGCGGCGGACAAGCTGACGTTGACTGGCGTGTCTGACGTCACGCTGTACTCGTCCTCGTCGCGCCAGACCGGCGTGTACCAGACCGGTGCGCAGCCTGGCTTGCGCTGAGAATGCGCTGCGCTGTGCGGGGTGCCACCTGTGACCTCTGCAGCAGTCAATGTGCCTGTCACCTCTGAACGCGATCTCCTGTCTATTATTGTTATTGCACACCAGGTAGTAGGTGCTGCGGATGTTTGACTCTGCCTGCGCCTGCGCGTAGCCGCCTTCACCAACACCACGACCAGCAGCATGTTCGTGGCCCGCAACGGCCGCTGGCTGAGCGACCCGGTGGTGGTGCTGCGCGCGGCCAACTCCACCTCCGCGCTGCTGCAGCTGGCCAACCCCGTCTTTGACGCGGCCGCCAAGACTGTGACCTTCCAGGTGTGTGCTGATGCATGTTGCGGTCTACCTGTGTTGCGGTCTACCTGTGTACAAAAACCGTCATGTGCCATTAGTGTCTTGCCGTATAGTCATTTATTGGTTGTTGTGGTACAACGCTTGTGCCTGTGCTGCATGTGTTAAAAGACACAGCCGACTTACCCTGCTGTTGCTCTGTGCGCAGAGCAAGATCCTGCCGGCCGACCAGAACACGCAGCTGCCGACCTCGAACGGTGTGACCGCGCGCTACATCGACGACGCTGCCAACGGCGTGTCCGCGGGCGCCCTGACCGCGCCGCCGGCCGGCCAGCTCACCGACGTTGCGCTGTTCATCGACGAGTTCTCCCAGAACCTGGCGAACGCCGCCAGCACCAAGCAGATTGTGATCGGCTTCGGCGGCGGCTGGGGCGGCGGCTGGGGCGGTGGCTGGGGCCGTGGCGGCGGCTGGGGCGGTGGCTGGGGCGGCGGCGACGGCTGGGGCCGTGGCGGCGGCTGGGGTGGCGGCTGGGGCCGTGGTGGCGGCTGGGGCTGGGGCAAGTAAGCGCTCCTCAACGCTTGCTTACCTTACGGCTATGTGTGCTGTAGCCCTGCCGTCTTGCCATAGATCTTTGCAGTGCTGACCATACTTTTCATACAGTGGTGGTGGAAACGGCTATGTGTGCTGTAGCCCTGCCGTCTTGCCATAGATCTTTGCAGTGCTGACCATACTTTTCATACAGTGGTGGTGGAAGTGTCAAGTTATCCCGAGTGTGGCGGCAAGTGAGCTGTGGGCCTTTAGCGCCCTCAAGGATAGAGGCTGCATCAGTGTCCTGACTTGCGTATTGCGGAGCTCTGCTATGTGTTCAATTCAAGTAACTAACATAGCAAGCTCTGTGCGTTGCTTGTAGGAATGTCTGGAACATGATAGAATGATGCGTGTGTAATGATTGTTGTGCATTACCTGAAGTCCTCGTCTTCATCAGTCACAGACATGTGATGTCCTCATCCGTCTTCACCAGTCACGGACATGTGATGTCTGCATGTTAAGATTAAAATTGTATCTTGTATAACTCATATAATGCAGTGATGGAACGTGTGATGCATGCCTAGCCCAAAACTTTATGATGCGTTGAGTGTATCACACATTCCAATGCCAATCAGACTACATCACAGCCCTGGCACTGAATGAGACAGGTCCTTTGCATGGGCTCAAGGCGCAACGTGCAGCCGTCGGGATGAATTGGATGCATCAACCATGTGCACTCATTGGCAATGAATTGGATGCATCAACCATGTGCACTCATTGGCAATGAGTGCGGACGACGGACCGCAGACCAAGCAACCCTAAAACCCTGTTGGCCAGGTCTCCTGCTAGCACAGTAGCAGGAGAACAGGCAGCTGACGAGCGCCTGGAGGACAGCGCCTTTCATCTGTTGCCGTCGGCATGGGAGACGAGGCAGAGAAGCAGGTGGAAATATGGAAGATCAAGCGGGTGCGCCCTGTTGCTCCTGCCTCGCGCGGCAGACGCATTGCTGCGCCTTGGGTATCGCTGAGGTGCCGGTGCAAGAGCGCGAGCGCTGACTTGGCGACGGCGTCCGCCGCAGCTCATCCGCGCATTGGAGGAGGCGCGCGGCAACGGCACGTCCATGATCAGCCTCATCATCCCGCCGCGCGACCAGGCGTGCCGCAGTGCCCAGCCAGCTGGCCGCGTCCGGCCGCGCGGCAACCTGCGACGACGCTGTCATTGTCATCGCCCAGCCTGTCCTCTCCCTGTCGTCTGCCCGACCGCTTGCCGAGGCGCAGCGCGTCCCGTCCCGAGCGCGCGGCTGGCTGGGGCGCGCGCAGGTCTCGCGCGTGCAGAAGATGCTGGGCGACGAGTTTGGCACGGCGTCCAACATCAAGAGCCGCGTGAACCGGCAGTCGGTGCTGGGAGCCATCACCTCGGCGCAGCAGCGGCTCAAGCTGTACAACCGGGTGCGCTCTGTGCCGCCCCGGGCGGCCGGCAGCCGCCTGCGTGCCGGCGTCGGGCGCCTGGCCGCGCGGCGCGGCCGCCGCGCGCTTGGCGTCAGGGGCGCCCTCACCCGCCAATGCTGTTGACGAGGCGGGTTCTGCGCGTGGGAGGCCGCGCGGGGCCGGCCTCAGGGGCCGGCGCAGCACCCTTGTGTCTGCGAGGCGTGCCGAGGCGGGATGCTTGCGCAATGGGCTGGCGCCGCCACCGGCAGGTGCCGCCCAACGGCCTGGTGGTGTACACGGGCACCGTGGCGACTGACGACGGCAAGGAGAAGAAGCTCAACATCGACTTTGAGCCCTTCAAGCCGATCAACACCTCGCTGTACCTCTGCGACAACAAGTTCCACACCGAGGCGCTCAACGAGCTGCTGGAGAGCGACAACAAGTGCGCCCGCGCGCCCGCGGCGCCCGCGCGCTGCTGCGCCGCAGCACCCGGCGCCCAGCCGCTGTCGCCTGAGCCCCGCGCGTGGAGGCCGTCGGCCGTGCGTGGCGCCCGTGTGCCCTGGACCGTATAAATAGCCTCTGGCCGACGCGCGCGAATCGAGCCGCGCGCGGGCCGCCAGGTACGGCTTCATCGTGATGGACGGCAACGGCTCCCTGTTCGGCACGCTGTCCGGCAACACGCGGGAGGTGCGGCCGCGCCCCGGCTTGCGCGCGCCGCCCGGGCCCGGGCCGCCGCCGTGAGCCCCAGCGCGGCGAGCGGGGCGCGACGCGGGCGGTGCCGCGCAGGTGCTGCACAAGTTCACGGTGGACCTGCCGAAGAAGCACGGGCGCGGCGGGCAGTCCGCGCTGCGCTTTGCGCGCCTGCGCATGGAGAAGCGGCACAACTACGTGCGGAAGGCGCGCTCTCCGTCGACTCCGTCGTTGCCTTTCGTGGCGCGCTCTGCTCGGCCGCCGCGCCGGCGAGCAGCCTGACGCGCACCTGTGCGTGGACCGCCCTCAACCCTCCAGGGCCTGCGGCGGCGCAGGTGGCCGAGACGGCGGTCACCATCTTCATCAGCGGCGACCGGCCCAACGTGGCCGGCCTCGTGCTGGCCGGCAGCGCCGACTTCAAGACAGAGCTCAGCCAGAGCGACATGTTCGACCAGCGCCTGCAGGCGGCGATCCTGGCGGTGGTGGACGTGTCGTACGGCGCGGCCCCGCGCCGCCCGCGCACCCGCTGCGTGCCCTGCTCTGAGCTCAGCGGCGCGCGAGGGCGGCTCGGCCGAAGTGTGCTGCTCGAGCACGCGCCGCGCGTCATTCTTGTGCGGTGGCTGCAGTGCAGCGCATTGTGGCTCAGCGGCTGCGGCTAGGCTCCTTGCTTGGTGTGCAAGCAAGCGGACCGCGTCTAGCGCCGGCGGCTCGGCAGCGGCGGCCGGGGGGCGGCGGCGGCGCGAGCGCGCGCACCGCGCGCAGGCGGCGAGAACGGCTTCAACCAGGCCATCGAGCTGAGCGCGGACACGCTCGCCAACGTGAAGTTCGTGCAGGAGAAGCGGCTCATCTCCAAGTTCTTCGACGAGATCAGCCAGGACACGGGTGCGAGCGGCCGCGCCGCGCCGCGCGCCCGCGCCGCCCGTTGCGCCGCGCGTGGGTGGTGCGCAGCGATGCGGGGAGCGCCATGGTCTGCGTGCCGCAGCCCGGCGGCGTGAGCGGGCGCCTGCTGCCAAAGGTGTGTGTCTGATGGGGGCGCCGCGGCGCGGCAGGCAAGATCGCGTTTGGCGTGTCGGACACGCTGCAGTGCCTGGAGATGGGCGCCGTGGAGACGCTCATTGTGTGGGAGAACCTGGAGGTGCGCGCCCGGCCGCCCGCAGCGTTGTAGACTGTCTGGAGGCCGCGATGCGAGCGTTGTGGGAAACAATTGTCGTGGAATTGGCTGGGGAAGGCAGACGAGGCACGCAAGGCGTGGCCCGCCATGGCCCGTTCGTTATGCTGTGCTTGCGCCCGATGAGACTGCGGCATGGGTGCTCGAGCGTCGCCCCGCGTGCCGCGGCCCCCACCTGCGCCGCCGCGGCCCTGGCTGACGCCCTGGTCGCGCGCCGCGCAGCTCAACCGCTACACGCTGATGAACGCGGCGAGCGGCGCGGCCGAGGTCAAGGTGCTGAGCAAGGAGCAAGAGGCGGACACGAGCAACTTCAAGGACAAGGACAGCGGCGCCGAGCTGGAGGTGCAGGAGAAGTCGTCGCTGCTGGAGTGGCTGGCCAACAGCTACAAGAAGTTTGGCTGCGCGCTCGAGTTCATCACCAACAAGAGCCAGGAGGTGCGGCGGCGCCTGCGCCTGCATAGGGTTGTGGTTCAGGCTTCGGCGCGCCCTCAGGCACACGCGCCCGAGCGCCGCGCCGCTGCCATGCTTCAGAGGGTGGGGTACTGAGCGGTTGTGCGCAGCCTGCGGCGAGAGGCGAGCGGGGCCTGCACCCTGCGTGCCTGATGAGCAGGGGCAGGACAGGCGCAAGCTTGGGGCAGCCCTGCGCGAGCAGTGGAGCACCGGCCGCAGCGCCTGCTTGCTCAGCAGGGCGGCGTTTCGACCTGGGCCTGGCGTGCGCCGGCAGGGGCGTGCATGCCGGGGGCGCCTGTGGCGCCTGCGCATTGATGGTGCTAGTAGCGGCGTGCCTTGGCAGGCGGTCGAGCGCGCGGCAGGCGCTGTGCGGCAGGGGCCATGTGGGCCGGTCGGGGGCAGCGATGCGCACACGCTTGGCTGCCTCGCATGTGCAGGCTCGTGACGGCGCCGGCCCGGCCGCGCCGTGCGCAGGGCAGCCAGTTCGTCCGCGGCTTTGGCGGCGTGGGCGGGCTGCTGCGGTATGCGGTGGACACGAGCCAGTTTGAGGTGGACGAGGATGACCTGGACGACCGGGAGTGGAACAGCGACGAGGACATCTGACGCGCGCCGCCGCCGATGGCGCCCCGGCCGCTGCTGCCCGCGCCCCGCCAGGCGCGCCGCCGGGCACGGCGCGCTCGAGCCTGGCGAGCAGCGGATGGAGCCTGCCAGGCTTGCATAGGGTGGGGTGCTGCAGGCTGTGAGCTGCTCTCGTGCTGGGCGACCCTGCAAGGCGTGCGCCGCAGGGTTGAGGGGCAGGCTGGTCGAGGCGCACACGAGGAAAAGTAACAGCTGTGCGGTGGGTGCTGGGCTTGGGTTGTGCAGCGTCAGTCGCGCTGTGATGAGATACATGCGATTGCGTCTGCGGGCGCTCATGTGAGCAAGCCCAGAGGCGCACGCTTGCCCGACGAGCCCCCTGCCCCGCTCTTCTTTCACCGCCGGAGGAGCGGCGGGCACCGCGCATAACGATGCCGCCCTGACCGCAGGCCGGCGCCGGAGCAGCAGAGGGCCTGCCACACAGTGCGGCGCACAAACATGCAGTTGCGGCCGCCGCTGCCAGAACGGCCGCCGCCTCGTTCACCGACGCAGCTGCTGGTGCGCGCACCGCCGCTGCCGCGCATGCCTCGGCTTCATCCTGGCCCAAAGCTTGCTCCTGCTGTCCTGTCGGTGGCCCTCTACCTTTGGCGGCACATGCATGACAGGCTGGCGCCGCGCGGCAGGACTGGAGCGCGTTCCTGACCAGGCACCCGCGCCTGTCTTCGCGGAGGCAGCGGTGTGGGACTGAGGCGCGGCGGCTGGTGGCACATGAGCGCGGGTTGTTCAAAAGGAGTGTGTCTGATTTAAATGGGAGGTTGCGCTGGCGCGGCACAGTGTTTCGAGGTTGTTAGGGCGCAGGCTGTGAACATTGCGTGCAATTGTCTGAACTGTGGTCTGAAGTGGTGCCGCGCGGAGGTGTCAGAGCGCTGGCAGGGTATGGTCTGTTGCAGGTGCTCTGTGTGTGTGTGTGGTATTCATGCTGGTCATGGCGGTGGATCCCGCATGCTGTTCCGTGGGCGATGGGCGGCTTCCTTGCACTGCCCGATGTAGAGTAAGCTTGGTGGCATGTCCACGAATCACGCGAAAGTACGCTGCAGAGCAAGTTGCCTTTGTGCTGTAACAGTAGGTGGGGCAGGTCTGGGGCAGTACAGATCTCTCAACTATAATAATGGCCAGAGTCTGTGTTAAATTGACACAGGCGAGCTGCACTGCACACTACTTTGTCCATAAGTACCCATGAAAGTGCTGTCAGTCCTGCATGCGCGGAGTCAGCTGCAACAGCGGACCGGCCTGCAAAACCCATTATATAACTCATCACAAAGCACACCTCACACCTATGGCGCTGCCGCGTGCAGGCACACATGGCACTGCCAACCGCAGCACGGCAAACGCCCTTGCAGCCAGCCTGAACAGCGCAGCGCCCTCTACTTCTCAACTTGCGGACAAACAGCCGCGCCAGCGGCTCAGCCTGCCGCGGTGCCCCAGCTTGTGCACACAGAGAGGGCTGAATGCTCTTCACCCTTAGCTCATGTGCAGGGCGGCGGCGCCCTTGCCGCCGACCTCGACCGGCAGCGCCACGACGGCCGCAGTGGCGTTGGCGCCGCACGGCGCGGCGGCCGGCGCGTAGCAGCGGCAGAACGCGCGGCTGGTCCACACCGCGCGCGGCGCGCTGCTCCGCCCGCACGGCCGCAGCTGCGCCGCGCTCGCCGCCAGCAGCTCGGTGTGCGCCACGGGCGGCGGGTCGAGCGCGTGCGCGAGCGCGCTCAGCACCGCCTGGTCGTACCGGTGGTTCTTTAGCGAGGCGCCGGGCGGCGCGATGCAGGCGGCGCGCGTCGCGCACGCAACCGCCGGCCGCAGCACGGCGGCCGCGGCGGCCGACCCCGCGACCCAGCCCTGCGTGTTGCCCGCGAACGAGGGCTTGCCGGCCAGCGCGCCGGCGCGCGCGCCCAGCGCGGCCAGCGTGCCGGCGTGCGCCCAGGGCGCCATGTCCACGTCCTGGCCCTGCGCCGCGGGCGGGCGCGGTCACAGCGGGCCCGCGGGCCTGCTCGCCGATGGCATGCTGGTCCGCTGGCGTGTCCACAGTCGGGCCCTGCAGAAGGGGCGCGGGCAAGGGTTTGCGGTGCGGCGGGCAGGGCGAGCCGCTCTGGGCCAGCTGGCACGAGGCGCAGGCCGCATGGACAGGCCGCAGCAGGCTCATCGCGCGAGCGGCGCCGGCATGCATGCGCGCCCAGCTCCGCAGAGCAGCACCGGCATGCATGCGCGCTCAGCTTCGCACGAGCAGCGCCGGCACGCGTGCGCGCCCGGCGCGCAGCGCGCAGGCAAGCGGCGGGGCCGGACCTGCACTAGGAAGTAGCCGTCGCGGCGCAGCGCGTCCGCCACATCCACCAGCGGCGCCACCACCTGACCCCACCGCCAGATGGCTTGAGGAGGGTACGCCAGACCTAAACATACCCTGGCTGGGCTTGCATAGCCCAGCAGGCCCAGCTGCGGCACCGCCACCTGCGCGCGGCGGCACGCGCGGCGTCCGCCGGAGCAGCCCGGGCAGGACTTGGGCCCGTGCACGCTCATGCTCGCGCTGTGCTGATCGGACGGGCGACCGCGGGCTCGCATGTGCGAGCGGGCCTGCAGCGCGCCGGGCCCAGCCTCGCCCTGCTGCATGGCCTGCGCTGCGCTGCCTCGCACAAAATAGGCTTCATAACGCTACTGCACCCTGCGCCTGTACAGCTGCCAGCGCTTGCGGCGCGCGCGCACCACGCCGCCGGCGTCCCAGCCAGAGCTACACCACGCGCTGCTCCCCTCCGCTGCCGCGCGCTGCCCACGCGCCCCGGCCCCTCGACCTACCGGCGGCGCGCGCACCGTGTTGCCGGCGTCCAGCCAGAGCACCGCGGCGTGCCGGCGCAGCGCGTCGGCCAGCGCCAACGGCTTCCACGCGTACTGTTGCAGCTCGCCTACATGCGGCGCCACGGCCGCCAGGCGCCCCAGCGCGCCCGGCAGCCACGGCAGGCTCGCGCCGCACCAGCGGCCGGCCTCCCAGCGCTGCGCGGGCGTCAGGCCGAGGTCGTACACGAGCACCTGCGTGTCCAGACGTGTTTGGGTGCAGAGTAGGGTAGCGTGTGGGCCAGGGTACATGGTAGGGTAGCATGTGGGCAGAGCGTGCTGCGCGGCTTCCTGCAGCCCGCCAGGCGTATCCGACCAAGACCAGCACACTTGAGAGAGCAGAGTCATGCTTCGTGAAATTGATCTATCAACACGTACGGCAAGGTGGTGGGCACGGAGACGGCAGTGCGCACGACGGGCGCCGCGCCTGCAGCGGCGGCGCGCCCGGCCCCAGGCCGTGCACGCGCAGCGAGCCCACCAGGTTGCGCAGCGCATCAAAGTAGAACTCGTCGGCGCCCGTGGCTACCACAAACGTAAAGTTGCCGGGACCGGCGGCGGCCCGCGCGTCCGGAGGCAGCTCTGGGGCCAGCAGCGCAAGCAGCGCCGCTTCTATGTCTTCGTCGCTGCGGTCAGCGCCGCCTTGCCGGGCTGCAAAGGAGGTGAACAGCCGCCGGGAAGTGCCGGCCGCCCTCGTGCCTGCCGGTGTGCTGTAGCTGTCATAACAGCGTGCTTCCGTGTTGAAGCAGGCTGGAAGTCAAGGGTGCTGATGCAGCAGAGTTAGCGACGGTGTAGGCTCCTGGACGCATCACCACCACCACAAGGCGAAGTGGAGGGCTGGGGGCGTGCCCCTCCAGCCGCGCAGGGCGCTGAGGCAAAAGGCGCAGCCGATCAGGGTGGCGACGAGGCTCACTTGCCACCCTCCTCCGGCCTGAAGCAGGCAAGGCGTGTGAGAGCGCGTAAAATATCATTTCAAGCTCAGCCAGCAGCGTGAGGGGAGCAGCTCACGGCGGCCCTCGCTCGCGGCCTCATCCTAGGAACCAAGATGGAGGCGCATGCCGCCCTCCAGCGGCCGCCTGGGCCCGAGCACGCAGCGCACACGGCTGTGCGTGTTCTACACAAGCCCCGCAGGAGCAGGCCGCATGGGCTGCGCCACCGGATGAAGTCTGCATGCACGCCTGGGCGTGGGGCCGCCTCTGAAAACTTCTGTCACTGCGTCTCCTTCTTTTAACGCAGCGCACCCACACCTCGAGCTTTGGATCGGGCAGGAGTGCACCACACAATGAGGAAATAAAAACAAGGCCGCTTGCTTTGCTCTTGCCTTGTACTTCAAGGGTTTGTTTGCTTTGCGTCCTTCTTTCGCAGTCTTGCGAGGAACGAAGACAGGAAGGCGTCGTGGAGTCCGGAAGGCAGGATGCCGTCAGGTGGGCTGCGGGAGTGCCAATGGAGGCACGCTGGCGCTTGAGACCGCGCGCGCCGGCGCTGGTATGAGGGTCCTGCGCTTGCTCGGCGCGGCGGTGGACGCCGGCAAGCGCTGCAGCGCGACAGCATGCGCGACGCTCCTCAGAGCCGCGAGCCTGGTCCCGCGGTCGCTGTCGCTGCAGACGCTGCTGCTCGGCCTCAACGCCTGGCTGTTTGTCGCCGGTGCGTGCCAGCACCCAGAGCTGCTCCGGCGGCCCAGGGACCTGCTGAGGGCTCGATGCAGGCCGCTGAGGGCCCGTGCCTGGGACTTGCAGGCGTGCAGGCGTGGCGCCGGGCGCGCTTTGCGGCCGCTGTGCGGCTTGTGACGCAGCTGGATGAGGAGGGCCTGCAGTTTGTGCTTAAGAACCTGCCTGCCTGGGTGAAGGTGCGCCGCTGGCCACCAGCCACCTTGCATTGCAACATCTTGTGCGCAGGTGCAAGCACTGCTGCCCCACCATTACTTTGCAGGCGCGCTGACGGTGTGTGCCTTCGGGGGCTGCAGTTCTCCGACTACGAGCGCGCAAAGTGAGTGCGCTGGCTCCTGCCGCCCAGTCCTCAGCAGCTGCCCCTCCCTGTGTAGCAGAGCGGTCCTGACTCGCTTGCTGCCACCCACCCAGGTTCCTGAACGACGCGCTGGGCATGCTGTGGCCCGCCTTCGACACGGCGCTGTGCAACCTGATACGCGCGGAGCTCGAGCCCTTCATGCGCGAGTGCGCGCCGGCGATGGTGCAGGGCCTCTACTTTGAGCGCCTGAGCTTCGGGCTGGCGCGGCCGTCCATCCTGGGCGTGCGCAGCGTCCCGTCCTGGAACGCTGAGCACCTGGCCATCGGTGCGCTCGCCCCGCCGCTCTCTCCAGCCTCTGCCGCTGTAGGGGGGAACCCTGCCAGGTTTTGTTGGGGGTTCCGCCACCTCGCGGTCGCACCCGCTCCTACAGCTGATGTGGCGCGACGCGTGCAGAGCTGGACGTGGACCTGCGCTGGGCAGGGGAGCCTGACATTGTGCTGAAGCTGGAGCCCACCAACAAGTGGGTCATGAATGCGCTGCGCCTGGGTGCTCCCCACCTCCGCCGTCCCGCCTGCTCTCCTCTCCTGCCGCGGCAGATCATATTTGAAGAAAGGATACAAAGGATACAAACTATGAATGGTTTTCAACACGCTATGTTTGCCAGAGCTGATAAACACACGCCCCGCTTCCACACCAGTGCATGATCCAATACGCGTTCCCTGCAGCAGTGTTTGCTGCTTTGCACCGACGGGGTGGGAGGCTGGAGCTGATGTGGCGGCTGACCCCGCGCGCGCACTTCCGCCCATGCCACGACGCTGACCCCGCGCCCCGCCTCCCGCAGGCAAGCTCAAGGTGCTGCCCGCGGTGGACATCACGCCGACCATGACGTGCCGGGTCCGCATGATCCAGGTCAGCGCCATCCTGCGCGTCAGCCTCGCGCCCGTGCTGCCGGACCTGCCGTTCGTGGGCGCCGTGTCGCTGTCGCTCATGACGCCGCCCTACCTCGACTTTGACCTCAGGTGCGCTTCCCATCACGCCCAGCCGGTATGCAAAGGCTGCATGTGAGTGTGCCGTACGGCCAAATAGGATACGCCTGAAAATATTGGAAACTTGCCTGCTGTCCAACAGCGTTCCGGTGTAGAGGTTGCGAGTCAATCGCGGAGAGTGTGGTAGCCTGTGTGGGGGCAGACATGCTGGCAGGCCTGGGCTGTGCAGCGACAAGTGCAGGGCGCAGGAGGCCCAGCGGGGCGGCGCCGCGCGCGCGCGCGCAGGCTGTCGGACGGGCCGGACATCATGTCGGTGCCGGCGCTGTCGTCATACCTGCAGGAGTCGCTCTCGCACGTCTTCCTCAGCGCGATGACCTGGTGCGCGCCGCGCGCCCCGGCCGGCATGGACAGGGTTAGGGTTTTTCCTCAAGCCCAAAGTGCCCTCTCAATGAGGAAAGGGTTGTCACCCTACCCTGTCACTGCTGCGCATGCTCATACAGCGAGGGCAGGATGCGTATGCCGCCGGGCAGTGCGGTGGCGAGGCCTCGTCTGAGAGTGCTGTCGCGGCAGCGCCTGACGGTCCGGCGGCGCCCGCAGGCCCAACGTGGTGCGCATCGACATCCTGAACCAGCCGGAGCAGGAGGAGGATGTGGCGCCGCCGCTGGGCATCCTCTCTGTGCAGGCGCGCATCCCATTCATCCTGCTCCGTCTCTGACGCCCCCTGCGCTCGAGGGGGGTGATGACCGTCTGCACACCGAGTGCGGTTGCTCCCCAGCGCGCAAGTGCGCCCGTGCGCATCTGCCACGCTGCAAGTGGCGCTCGAGCGTAAGCGGCGCCTGTGCTGCGCGCGCTGCGCGCGCCGCGCGGCGAGCTCTTTCGCACGCATGAGCTCGCTGCTGACATAGGCATAGGGTAGGGTGACAACCCTGACTGCGGCCAGCGCGGCGCGCGCGGCGCAGGTGCTGGAGGCGCAGCTGCCGCAGCGCACCTCGCGGATGCGGCGCGCGCCGCGCGCGGTGCACCCGTACCTGTGCCTGGCCGTGCGGGCCGGCGGCGGGCCGGGTGGCGCCGCGACCGGCGGGCAGACCGCGCGCACGAGCACAAAGCGCGCCGAGACGCGCCCGGTCTGGCGCGAGACGTTCCACCTGTGCATCGGCGACGCGAGCCCCGTGCTGGAGATTGTGGCCATGCACGCCGGCAGCGCGGCCGGCGCGCGCCCGCCCGCCCGCCCGCCCGACCGCGCCCGCTCCCCGCTCGCGGGCCTGCTTGGCCAGCGGCAAAGCTGGGCGCGGCCGTCGAGAGCCCCACCTGCATCCCGTCAGAAGATGCGATGTGCATGCGGGCGGTGCGCCGACGTGGCGGGGACCCAACGGCCGGCGCATGGGCGACCCCACCCTATCCTAACATACCTTAACCCTATCCTATCAGCGAGGCGCAACGCGCGCGCGCGCAGTGGACGAGGCGCTCGGCCGCGTGGACGTGCCGCTGAAGGAGCTGATCCGCGGCGCGGCGCGCGCGCGCGCGCT
>JAABUO010002894.1_pt1 | contig 20683 bp, 22 predicted proteins | sample 5559291 | NCBI WGS metagenome assembly JAABUO01 (sample SAMN10711878, study PRJNA513372) | rock metagenome | isolation source: Antarctica rocks | place: Antarctica: Victoria Land, Finger Mt sud
CATCCCCTTGCCTTGGCCCGCGACCTTCCCAACCGCCTCACCCGCCTCACCCGCCTCTGCCCGGCAGGTAGCATAATGGCAGTATGGCTAACCTACCCTCAAAAGCGGAGGGGGCGGGGGGGGCGAGGAGAGAAACCCAGGCTCCCCCGGAGGGGACGGAGGGGGGGATAAAAACGTGAGAATCGGCATCGACGTCAGCTGGGCGCAGATGGGTCTCAGCGGCACCGCGACCTATGTAGCCGGACTCGTGGAGGCCCTGACACGGGTGGGCGACGGGCATGAGTACGTGCTCTTCACGCGCGACGCCACGCGCTACGGGCCGGCCCTGCCCGCGCTCGACCGGCCCACTATCGTGCGCGTGGCCGTCGACGCGCCGCTGACCAACCTGCGCCAGCAGGTCACGCTGCCCCTGGCGCTGCGCCGGCAGCGGCTCGACCTCTACCACTCGCCCGCCTTCTTCCTGCCCATGGCGCTGCCGCTGCTATGGCGCGGCCCTACCGTCGTAGGCATGTTCGACGTCAACTTTTTGCGCCTGCGCGAGAACTGGCGCGCCGGGCGCCGCGCCGTCTACCTCTCGCTGGCGCTGCAGGTCCCCATCGCCGCGCGGCAGGCCACCCGCATCGTCACGCTCTCGGAGTCCTCGGCGCGCGACATTACGCGCCTGCTGCGCGTGCCCCCGCGCAAGATCGCCGTCGTCCCCGCCGCGCCACGGGATCTCTTCCGTGCGCCTCCCGATGAGGGAGCGGTCGCGCGGGTCCGTGCGCGCTACGGACGCTTTTTTCTCTCCGTCGGCGTGCTGGCCCCGCAAAAGAACCTCGCGCGCGTCGTCGCGGCCTTCGCGCGCCTGGACGAACCGGACGCGTCGCTGGTCTTGGCCGGACGTCCGGCGGGCGACTACGCCGAGACCGTGCTGCGTCCCCTGGCGCGCGACTTGGGCGTGGCCGACCGCGTCGTCTTCGCCGGCGCTACGAGCGACGAGGAACTGCGCACGCGCTATCACGCGGCGCTCGCCCTCGTCTACCCCTCGCTCGGCGAAGGCTTCGGCCTGCCCATCGTCGAAGCCATGGCCTGCGGCTGCCCCGTCGTGACGTCCATCATCTCCTCGATGCCCGAGGTCGCCGGCGACGCCGCCCTGCTCGTCGACCCGCGCGACGACGCGGCCATCGCCGCCGCGCTGCGCGCACTACTGCGCGATCCGGCCCTACGCGACAGCCTTGTCGCGCGTGGCCGCGCGCGCGCCGCCCTGTTCACTTGGGACGAGGCGGCGCGCGGGACGTTGCGCTGCTACGAGGACGCCGTGTGGGCGTGGCGCGCGCATGGCAGGGCGCGCCTTTAGTGGAATGAGGCGTGGGCCTGCGACTGCGGTCGCATGGTAGACCACCGTCGACTGCGGTCGGTTGTCGCCCTATCGCGTGCCGCTCCAGTGCCCCCGCCCTGGCACGGCAGTGCCCATAGTTTGCCATGCGACCGCAGTCGCAGGCCAGCGACCACAATCGTATGGGCGCGCCCCGTGATTGTGAGGCGCGGCGTCAGACGCGCGGCGCACGGGCGCCCGCGCGGGCCGACCGCCCGTGCACCGCGCTCAGCCCGCCGTCCAGCGCCCGTGCACCGCCGTGCTCCCGCGCCGCGCCCACCGGCAGCCCCTCTCGTGGGACGCGTGTCCTCCCAACACGGCCAGTGTAGCACGGAGCGGGGGGGTGTCAAGGAACACGCGCGCCCGCGCCCGCTTCGGCCGCGCGGCGCCCCTGACCGGGCCTCGGGGCGGCGGGGCGCGCCCGGCGGGGCGGGCCGGCGGCCGCACCTAACCCTCTCACAATCGTGGGGCGCGCCCCAATCGTATGGCGCGCGCATGACGCGTCAATGGTTGTCAACAAGCGGCTGGATGCGTAAGCTAGCATAGTGAAGAGTCGAGAGTACACTGACGAACGTGTCCGCATCCGTTCGACCATACTACCACAGACGCGCGGCGCGAACCCGTGGCGGCGCGGCGTCGCTATCGGGTGGACGACGCGCGCCTCCATGGTTGTCGTGGCGCTTAGTCATGCCCTCCTATTTTTAGGGCTTTTCAAGATACGGCTGCATGTGACGGGCATGTTCTACTACGAACTTGGCTCCGACACGCAGCACGTCTACTGGCCGGCCGTGCAGAAGCTGCTGACCGGGCGCGTCCCCTACGTCGATCCCCACTTCTTCGTCGAGTACCCGCCGTTGGGCACGGCCTTCTTTTTGCTGCCCGCCCTGCTGCACCCCACGTCGCTGCGCGTCTACGATTGGCTGTTCGCCGTGGAGGTCCTGGCCGTCGACCTCGCCACGCTGCCCCTCATCGCCCGGTTGGCTTGGCGACAACAGGTTTCCGCGAGGGCTGCTCTTACAGCGTACGGCGTGCTCATCCCCTTGTTAGGCTCCCTCGTCACGCAGCGCTACGACCTCGTCCCGGCGACGCTCACGCTCGGCGCGCTTCTGGCGTTACTGGGAGGGCGCTCGGTCGTGGCCTGGGTCCTGCTGCTAGCAGCCACCCTTATGAAGCTCTACCCCGCGGTGTTGGTTCCACTATTCCTGCTGTACGAGTGGCAATCCCTCCTCGGCGCCCCAACGCGTGCGGATACTACCAACGTGATGCAACGCGTCGGGGGTATCGTCCTCTACGTCGGCGGTCTGATAGTGTCCACCGTTGGGTGGTATCTCCTGGCGCCGGCGTCACTGTGGCGTTTTATCGCATGGGAAACGCGACGAGGTATTGAAATCGAAAGCCTTGCCGGCTCGGTGGCCGAGATTGCGCATCTCCTGGGACTGCCGGCGCATAAGGTCGATTCGTATGGTTCGTACGACATTATGTCGGCATTAACACCCACTCTGGAAGCACTTTCAACAATCGTGACGGTCGGTTTGCTGGCGCTGGTTTACCTATCATACGCCCGTCGCCTCGCGCGACAGCACGGGACCCCTGGACGCAGAGAAACGTATGGACGAGCTAGCTGGATAGCGTCCGCCCACCGACGAACCGTCCTCGCCGCCAACAGGAGAGATGAGAAAGCCATTGCTGTGTCGGACGCGCGTGGACTCATTATCTACGCAACGTTGGCCGTGCTAGCCGTGCTACTCGGCAGCAAGCTGCTCTCCATCCAGTTCCTGCTCTGGCTCCTGCCACTGCTCGTTGTGCAGCCACATCGTTTTCGCCCCGTCATCGCGCTCTCGCTCGGCGTCGTCCTGCTCTCGCAGTGGGCCTATCCGATGCACTGGCATGATTTGTGGAGCTTCAAGCCGGGTCTCATCGTGCAAGTGGCGCTCCGCAACCTGTTGCTCGTGGGCCTGTTTGTGATGCTATGGCGCCATCGTGGGGATACGTGGCCGGTGAGCATGGAGAGGGAAACGGCATGATACCAATGTCACCGGTCCGCGCCAAGCGAAGACACCATGCCAGCCCCGCATCGGCGCCGCTCACACCACCCATCCACGTCCTCGCCGCGCGCCGCGTCGTGCCGGCGCGCTCGTGGGCGTGGGAGTTACTGCGCGACGTTTTGCCCGTAGTATTGTTCACGCGCCTGCTCTTCATCGCGCTTACGTTGCTCACACCCCTATGGCGCGCCATCACGGGAATACCCCCCCTTGCCTTCTTTCCGGCCACGGGCACGGCCTTCGATGGCTGGAACCGTTGGGACGCGCGTTGGTACGACGACATCGCGCGCCTGGGTTACAATCTGCACGGCCCGACCGGCTTCAAGAATGTGGCCTTCTTCCCGCTCTATCCGCTGCTGACGCGCACACTGCACAGCGCCATCGCGGCTTTCGTTGGCAATGTACTGGACATGCCCTTGCCGGACAAGTTCTACCCGCCGTACCTCGTGCCGGGTATGATCGTGGCCAACGTGTGCGCGGCCGCCGCGCTGGCCTTCCTGTACGGGCTAGTGCGCCTCGACCACGGCCGCCCGGTCGCCCGGCGCACGGTAACCCTGCTCGCGCTGTGCCCGCCCTCGGTTTTCCTGTTCGCGGCCTATAGCGAGGGCACGTTCCTGCTCTGCGCCATCGCCTTTTTCTATGCCTTGCGGCTGGAGCGCTGGTGGCAGGCCGGGTTGTGGGGCCTGTTGGCCGCCGCGACGCGCCCGCCGGGCATCGTCTTGCTAGCGCCCTTCGCGCTGGCCTGGGTCGAAGCTCACCCGGTCGTCGCGCGCACGCTGGCGGATCGCCTCGGCGACGCCTGGCGCCTGACCCTCACGCGTCTACGCCCGCGGGAGGCGGAGTCGCCGCGGCCCGTCCCAGCGGCGGTGCGCATCGACCTCTACCAACCGCGCGCGCACGGTTCCGTGGCACGGAGCGGCGGCGCGAACGGGGATGCGGCGATCACACCGATGTCCCCGCGGGCGGCGAGTTGGCATAGCCGATGGCGCCAGTGGCCGGAGGAGGCGCGGCGCGCCGCCCGCAACGGCGCGCCGGTCGTGGCGATCCCGCTCGGCCTAATCCTATTCATGGTCTTCCTCGGCCGTACGTTCGACGACCCCCTGTGGTTCAGCCACGCGCAGCAGGCCTGGATGCGCACGTTCGCCCCGCCGTGGGAAACGCTCTACATCAGCGTGGCCTGGCCCCTCGGCGACCTGCTGCGCGGCACGCTCACCGTCGTCGACTTCTATGCCCTGCACGACCTCCTGTACGAGGTGGCCGGCCTGGCCCTGACCTACCTCGCCTGGCGGCGCCTGCCGCGCACGCAAGGCGTCTACCTCTGGCTGGTGTGGCTGATGCTGCTCTCCTCGCCGGCCATGCTGACGGAGCGCCGCACCCTCGAGCCGCACCATGATGTGCTGATGTCGCTGCCGCGCCTGCTGTTGATGCTGTTCCCGCTCTGCACCTACCTGGGGCTGCAACGCCGCCTGTACCGGCCGCTCATCATCCTCTTCACCATCGGACTAATCGCCTATACGGAGATCTTCCTGACCGGCGGGTGGCTCTCGTGACCATCACGCTCGGCTTCATCCTCGTGGCCATCCTGATCGCGGTCGCCGCCGGCCTGTTCGGCTCGCTGCTGGGCCTCGGCGGCGGCCTCTTCGTCGTACCGCTGCTGACGGGCCTGCTGCACGTCCCCATCCACAACGCCATCGGCGCCAGCATCGTCGCCGTCATCGCCACGTCGAGCACCGGCGGGAGCGCCTACCTGCGGCAGCGCGTGGCTAACATACGCCTGGGCATGACGCTGGAGATGGGGACCGTGCTGGGGGCGATCCTGGGCGCGCTGACCACGGCCGCGGCGAGCCCACGCGTGCTCGACCTCGTGTTCGGCGTCGTGCTGCTCTACACTGGCTACTACATGGCGCGCGGCAGCCGCGGCGACCTGGTGCGGACGCCGGCGGGAGCGCCTACCGCGCTCGACTTCTCCTATCACGACGCGCGGGAGAAACGGGACGTGCCGTACCGCGTGCGGCGCCTCCCCATTGGCCTGGGCGTGGGGTTCATCGCCGGCTACGTGTCGGGTATCCTCGGCGTCGGCGGCGGCCTGTTCAAGGTCCCCGCCATGGCCCTGCTGATGGGCGTGCCCCTGAAAGTCGCCACGGCCACCAGTACCTTCATGATCGGCGTGACCGGGACCGCCGGAGCCTTCATCCAGTACACGCACGGCCTCGTCGACCCCACGCTGACCGTGCCCGTGGTCGTCGGCGTCATCGGCGGCGCGCTGCTCGGTCCACGCGTGGCGGGCCGCCTGCCCGTGGCGCGGTTGCGCCAAATCTTCGTGGTGGTCGTGCTCATCTTCGCGGCGGAGATGTTGTTGCGCGCCGCGACGGGGGCGGCATGAACGGGACGAGGGGCGACGGGCGACGGGCGACAGGCGGCATGAACGGGGCGACGGGCGACGGGCGACGGGCGACATGAACGGGGCGACAGGCGACATGAACGGGGCGACGGGCGACATGAACGGGGCGACGGGCGACATGAACGGGGCGACGGGCGACATGAACGGGGCGACGGGCGACAGAAATAGATTACAGTAGGATTATAAGATGAACGACACGACCGGCGCCGACAGCGCTCTTTATCGCGTGATGGCGCGCCTGCTCTCGGTGGGCGTGACGCTCAGTATCGCCCTGATGGCGCTGGGGTTCCTACTGCTGGCCGCGCGGCACCAGTTGGGACGCGCCACTTGGTTGCCGCTCGGGAGCGTCGTCCCGCGCACGCTTGCCGGCGACCCCGCCGGCATCCTCGACCTGGGGGTGTTGGTCCTCTTCGCCACGCCGGCGCTACGTGTCGTCGCCGCGATCGGGCTCTTCGCCGCCGAACGACAGCGGCGCTACGTCGTCATCTCCACCGTCGTGCTGCTGCTGCTCGCGCTCAGCGTCGCCGTGTCGGCGCGCTAGAAGCTGTCAGCTGTCAGCTGTCAGCTTTTAGGTGGCGTAACGCTCGTGGCTCCTGGTAGCCTAATCTGGAGACGCTCGCTGTACACCTACAGATGTTATGATCAACAATAAGCTGACAGCTGATAGCTGACGGCTGAAAGCTATATATGCCATTTATTGGTTCGCACGGCGCGTGGCAAGGCGGCGAGCGCCTGGATGAGGGCGCGCGCGAGGCCGTACGGCGGGCCGAGCGTATGGCCGCCGCGTATGGTATGCGCCAGGCCACGCCCGACGTGCTGCTGCGCGCGCTCCTGGACGACCCCGACGGCGTGCCCGCGCGTGTCCTCACGGCGGCCGGCGCCGATGTCGCGGCGCTGCGCGCGTCCCTGGACGACAACCTCAACCGCGGCAAAGCCCCTCTGGGCGGACGCTCGGCGCTCGACGCCGACACGCGTGAGATCATCGTGCTGGGGACCAACGAGGCGCGACGCGACGGCGTCGAACAGGCGGGCGCGGGCCATGTGCTGATCGGGCTCGTAGAGTCGCGCGCGGGGAAGGGCGCGCGTTCATTGACGCGGCAGGGCGCCACTGTCGCGGCGCTGCGTTCCCTGGTGCAAGATCTACAGGAAGCGACCGAAGAGGGCGGCGCCTCGGCCGCCCTCTTCGCCGCCTCGTTCCCCCGCTTCCTGGCGCGGGTCGGCGGTGCCGTGGCCTGCCCCACCTGCGGCGCGCCGCTGCACGGTAGCTTCCACTACTGCTACAACTGTGGGACGCAATTGTAGACTGCCAGCTAACAACTGGCAACTAATTTAACTATCGTCGCGCCCGTGTACCTGCGCGGGGGGGCTGGTCGCCTCGACCGCCGTGAAAGGCTCCAGGATCTTGTACATATGGCTCGCGCCGCGCGGCACCACCCAGGAGTTGCCCGGTTCCAGCAACACCATCTGCCCCTCGATGTGCAATTCGGCGCGGCCGCCGATGACGTAACCGACCGTTTCGTAGGGTCGCGAGAGCGGCTCGTTTTCCTTCCGCGCGTTCGGCTGCTCGTCCTCCCACATGCGCATCGCCAAGTGGATGCCCGACGCGAGATACTTCTGCCCCAACTCACCTTTGGGCGAGTTGCGCGAGTCGATTTTGGTCACGGTCGTATCGGCCATGGTCGTCTCCTCTGCTGTCGTTGTCTTGTGTTCGACGGTCTCGCCCGTACTCAGACAGACGAGCGTCTACAACAAGGGAGAGTGCAGGTTTCGTACCCGGTTGTAGGGCGCGCCGCGTTGCGGCGACGCGGCGTGCGCCCTCGGCGTCGGAACCTGCAACAGGACGCTGTGCTTCTGGGGGCCATACGGCGCCGTATGTTTCTGGTGGACGTAGTAGTACCCGACCCACCCGCCGGCGACCAGGCCCGGCAGCAGCAAAGCCAGAGTGATGATGAGGGGAATAAGCCGTTGTCGCACGTCTTAAAGAGTCTCCTTCTGTCGTGATGTCGTGTAGGACTACTATCAGCATAGCCCGCGCCCGCGCTTGCGGCCACCCTCCCCCTATAATTTATGACAAGCGCTGAAACTCGATCTCCGCCGACGCGCGGCGTTTGGTCAGGATGCAGCGTTCCAACACGTACGACTCGTACATCTCACGCGCGACGCGCACCGCGGCCTGGTGCCGCGGCAACCGCAGGGCCGCTTTGGCGTGTTCCCGCGTTTCCCATAAGCAAAACGACAGGCATTCGCGGTTCCCACCCAACTCGCCCCTGAAATAGTACATGAGGCCGCCCGCGTCCAAGGCTTCGGCGTGCGCGTGGTCGTCGAACTCGGTCAGCACGTCCACGTCGGCTGTCTCATGGCGCACCGAGCGGAAAACGACCAGGTACCATTGACCCTCCGTGACCTCGCGTAGGCACGCGGCCCAGTTGAAGCCATCCGCGATGGGCAGCACGGCGTAGCGCTCCGTGGTGGGTGTGAGCCCGTGGAAGGGATAGGGGTCATTGAAAGGCGCCGCGTCATTCTCGACGATCAGTATGCCGCGTGTTGCCAGCCCGTCCACCATGTGTCCCCCTACTATCTATATAGGCGCCAATAAAAAAGAGGTCCGCGACGGAGTAGATACCCCTACGCGGACCTCTAAATGAGCGGTCTGTCCTCTATCTACGCCAATGTTTGTCCTATCGTGGGACCGCGACATGGAACGACAAACGTGGCGCGCGCGAACTCAGAGCCGGACATCCTGTGTTGATCGCCGTGGCATGCCGCCCGATGCGTACCCAAGACGGCAATATAATCGGGACGGCGCGCAACGCGGCGCCGCCGCGCGGCCTGCGCCATATAGGGCGCTCCTCGGTATAAGGAGGGGACGCGGCGCACGCGTGGCATACCCAACCGGCGCCCCTGGATGGCCCACCGCATCATAAGCTTGCTCCCACTTCGGCGCGCTGTTCCATCTGTCCGTGCGCGTTACACCTATAAAATAGAGAATAAGGCGCCGACGTGTCGGCGGTCAACCCCCAAGATGTACATCGCTCCGTGCCTCGTGCCACACATTGTAGCTAGATATGTGACAAGACACAGAATGGCGCACGGTCGGCGTGGTACAGTAACGATGATGAGTACAGCGGCACAAAACGGCGCCACGCGCGTCATTCTGCTGATGAGCGGCGTCACCTACCGCGGGACGGCGTTCATCGACGCGGCCGAGCGCCTGGGCCTGGAGGTCGTGCGGGGACTGGACATGCCGCGGCCATTGGCCCGCCACTGGCGTCCCACGCTGCCGCTCGACTTCCGCGACCCCGACCGCGCCGTGCGCGACCTCGTCGCCTACGCCCGGGAGCATCCCGTCGGGGCCATCCTCGCCGTCGACGACGCCGCGACCGTCATCGCGGCCGGCGCCTGCGCCGTGCTCGGCCGCGCGCACAACAGCCCCGACGCCGCGCTGGCCGCGCGCGACAAGAGCGTGATGCGCCGGCGCTTTGCCGCCGCCGGTGTGCCCAGCCCCGCGTTCCGCCTCTACCACACCGACGACGACCCCGCCCGCGTCGCCTGCGAGGTGGCGTACCCCTGCGTCGTCAAGCCCACCACGCTCTCCGGCAGCCAGGGTGTGATCCGCGCCGACACGCCCGAGGAGTTGGCGCGGGCGTTCGCGCGCACGCGCTCCATCGTGCTGTGCGCCAACGCCGAAGGCAGCGCGCGGCCCTCCCGCCACATCCTGGTCGAGGACTACATCCCTGGCGTCGAGGTCGTCGTCGAGGGCATCCTGGCGGCGGGGCACCTGACGCCGTTGGCGATCTTCGACAAGCCCGACCCGCTCACCGGCCCCTTCTTCGAGGAAACGATCTACGTCACGCCGTCGCGCCTGCCCGATGAAACGCAGCGTGCTATCATGGCGACGGCGGCGCGGGCGTGTGGCGCGCTCGGCCTGCGCGAGGGGCCGGTCCACGCCGAGCTGCGCGTCGACGAGGGGCGTCCGTGGGTGGTGGAGGTGGCTGGCCGCTCCATCGGCGGCCTGTGCGCCAAGATCCTGCGCTTCGGCACGGAGGGAACATCGTTGGAAGAGCTCATCCTGCGCGCGGCTGTGGGCAATGGCGGCGAGGCGCCGCGCCGCGAGGAGCGCGCCGGCGGGGTCATGATGATCCCCATCCCGCGCGCGGGCATCCTCAAGGCCGTGCAGGGGCTGGACGAGGCCAAAGCCGTCGCGGGCGTCGCGGAGATCGACCTGACCATTCCCTTGCAGCACCCCGTCACGCCGCTGCCGGAGGGCGCGCAATACCTCGGCTTCATCTTCGCGGGCGGCGACACGCCGGACGCGGCCGAGGCGACCCTGCGCGAGGCGCACCGCCGCCTGCGCTTCACCATCGTCCCCGAACTGCGCGTGCTCTCGCGCTAAAGCCTATCCACTTGTCTACCGTCCGCGCCACGCGCTACGCCGGCGTCCGCGCGGTCGCGCAACGCGCCATACTCGGCGTCGGCATCCGCCATCATGCCTTCCTCGATCGCCGCGTCGATCTCCTCCTGCGTCATCCCCTGATCGTGTAGCGTGTGCGCGTCTATGAACGCGCGGAGGCCCACAAGCGCCGGCAGCACATGACACGCGAACGTGTTGGGCCCGGTTTGTATACACACGAGCTCCGTCCCGGTCTCGATGCCCATTGCCCTGCGGATCGGCTCCGGTACTATTATCCGCCCCTCGTCCTGCACTCGCACGATAGCCATATTTCACGTCCACTTAAAAATGCGGCCAGATAAAAAACGTGTAGAAAAAATGCGACGGTAAGATCGGCCTGCCCATCACATCTTTATAGACATAAGGGCATGGTGGCAGGGGTAGGGCTGACCCGTGCCATCCCCTTGGCCTTATAGGGGGACGCGTCGTATGGGCTGTGCGACGCGTCCCCTTTTCCGCGTGCCGTTGGCTCTTTGGCCGCGACGGTAGGTCCCGCGAATGGAGTCGGTCAACTATCCGCCTTGCCTTACCCGGCGCCGCTTTACCTGCTCGGCCAACTCTTGTCGATTCTGAGGATCGGCATTGAAGGTATGTAGCCAGTCGAGCGCTTCCGCGACCGCGGCTTCGGTCTCGCGGCGCACTTGCTCTTCCGACACGCCGCGTCTCTCGGCGATCTCGCGCACTCTACGCTCGTGCAACAACCGGCTATATGTGCCCACCAGCCCCTGTAGTTCGGCGCTTTCGGATTCCGATAGCGCTCCTCGGTCGAACAACTCGCCCATACGGCGGCTATCTTCCAGTCCGAGCACAGGCGGTTCCTCCTCGAAAAAATTATCATCGGGCGAGGTGGCGACGATAAAAAGATCACCCAAGGGCACCTTTAGAATGGCCGCTACGGCCGCGACGATGTCGAGATCCACACTCTTGACCGGCTCTTCGCCCAGCAGCAGCTTATAAAGCGCCGCTTGATCGACCCTTAAACCGAATCGCTCTTTGATTTGGCTCTCGAGTTCAGCAATGGTCACATTTTCAGACTCGAGCAACTCATCCAATCGAGGATAGACCGCGATACTCATTGTCATAGTGTTTGCCCCGCCCTTCTCATCGTCCCTTTGCTTATCGTCCCTTTGCTTAAAGAATAGCGGATTGATCTCTCGCCCAGTGCTTTTACGACGTAAATCGTGGTAATGGGTTGTTTATCCCACATGCAGCGTGGCTGGGACCGCGACGCTCTTCATGGTGACGTACTCGTCCCAGGGGGCGGCGGCGAGGTCCTCGGGCCGGTAGCGCGCGATGGCGGCGACGAACAGGCGCGCGGCCTGCAGGTTGGTCAGCAGCGGTACGTTGTAGTCGATGGCGGCGCGCCGAATGGCGTAGTCGTCCTCGAACTGCTCGCTGGCGAACTCGTCGGTCACGTTGATCAGGAGGTCGATGCGCCGCTCGCCCAGCAGGTCGATGATGCCCGGCGCGCCCTTCTCATGGACCTTGTAGATCCGCGCGTTGGGAATATCGTGCGCGGTCAGAAAGGCCGAGGTCATGCGCGTGGCGTAGATGCGCAGGCCCAGCGCGTGCAGCCGCCGCGCCGACTCCAGGAAGCGCCGCTTGTTCTCGTCCCCGCCCAGACTCAGCAGCACCGAGTCGCGCGGCAGGCGCGTGCCGACCGCGATCAGGCTTTTCAAATACGCCTCGTGCAGGTCGCGCCCGAACGTGCCGACCTCGCCCGTCGAGGCCATCTCCACGCGCAGGATAGGGTCGGCCCCCTTGAGGCGCGAGAACGAGAACTGCGGCGCCTTGACGCCCACGTAGTCGAGGTCGACCGTCTGGTATGTCCCCGCCACGTCCTCGCCCAGCATGGCGCGCACGGCCAGGTCCACGAAGTCGTAGCCCGTGACCTTGGAGACGAAGGGGAAGGAGCGGCTGGCGCGCAGGTTGAGCTCGATCACCCGTACCGCGCCGTCTTTGGCCAGGAACTGGATGTTGAACGGGCCCGTGATGTCGAGCGCTTTGGCCAGGCGCTTGGCGATGGTCTTGACCTGACGCAGCGTGTCGAGGTACACGCGCTGCGGCGGGACCATCACCGTGGCGTCGCCCGAGTGCACGCCGGCGTTCTCGACGTGCTCGGAGAGGGCGTAGATGACGAGCTTGCCGCGCTTGGCCACGGCGTCGATCTCGATCTCCTTGGCTCCTTCGATGAACTTGCTGACCACGATGGGGTGCTCGGAGCTGACGCGCGCCACGCGCAGGTAGTCGCGCAGCTGCGTTTCGTTGTAGGCCACGTTCATGGCGGCGCCGGAGAGCACGTAGCTCGGCCGCACCAGCACGGGGTAGCCCGCGCGCGTCGCGAAGGACGCGGCCTGCTCCGGCGAGGCCAGTTCGGCCCACGGCGGCTGGTCGATGCCCAACTCGTCGCACAGGGCCGAGAACTTGTGGCGGTCCTCGGCGCGGTCGATGGAGACGGGTGAGGTGCCCAGCACGGGGATGCCCTCGGCGTGCAGGCCGAGCGCGAGGTTGTTGGGCTCCTGCCCGCCCATGGAGAGCACGACGTAGGCGGGGCGCTCGATCTCATAGATGTCGCGCACGCGCTCGAAGGAGAGTTCCTCGAAGTAGAGCTTGTCGCAGATGTCATAGTCGGTCGAGACGGTCTCGGGGTTGTTGTTGACCATGATCACGCTGTAGCCGCGCGCGCGCAGCGTCGCCGCCGCGGTCACGGTGCACCAGTCGAATTCGACCGACGAGCCGATGCGGTAGGGACCCGAGCCCAGCACCATGATCTTCCTGTGGTCGGTCTCCCCCGCGGGCTCGACATCGGAATATCTGTCGCCGTAGGTCATGTAGAGGTAGTTGGTGCGCGCCGGGTACTCGGCGGCGAGTGTGTCGATGCTCTTCACGACCGGCAGGATGCCCTCGCGCGCACGTTGCGCCCGCACGTCCTCCTCGGTGCGCCGCGAGAGCACGGCCACGAAACGATCGGAGAACCCGGCGCGCTTGAGCCGCCGCAGCAGCGCCGGGTCGACATCTCCCTCGGGCCTATCCAGCACCTGCTGCCCCAGCGTCACGAGGTAGGCGACGCGCTCGATGAACCAACGGTCGATGCCGGTGAGCGCGGAAATGCGCGCCGCGTCCATGCCCCGGCGCAGCGCGGCCACAATGTTGAACAGGCGCTCGGGCGTCGGCCGGGTCAGCGACGCGTCGTCGACCCCCTCGGTGGGCATGTCCTCCTCGTGCGCGGCGTAGGATGGGCCAAGCCCGTCGTAGCCGTAGCCGAGCATGCGCACGGCCTTCTGCAACGCGGCCTCGAAGGTGCGTCCGATGGCCATGACCTCGCCGACGCTCTTCATGGAGGAGCCGAGCGTGGTGTCGACGCGGCGGAACTTATCGAGGTCCCAGCGCGGGTACTTGACCACGACGTAGTCGAGCGCGGGCTCGAAACAGGCCGTGGTCTGGCCGGTCACGCTGTTGGTGAGTTCGGTCAGAGTATAGCCGAGGGCCAGCTTGGCCGCGATGGTGGCGAGCGGGTAGCCGGTGGCCTTGGAGGCCAGGGCCGAGGAGCGCGAGAGGCGCGCGTTGACCTCGATCACGCGGTAGCCATCCCCGTGCGGCGAGAGGGCGTACTGTATATTGCACTCACCGATAACGCCGAGGTGGCGGATCGTCTTGATAGCGACGGAGCGCAGCAGCTGGTACTCGTCGTTGGTGAGCGTCTGCGAAGGGGCGACGACGATGCTCTCGCCGGTGTGCACGCCCATGGGGTCGAAGTTCTCCATGTTGCACACGGCGATGCAGTTGTCGGCGGCGTCGCGTACGATCTCGTACTCGATCTCCTTCCAGCCGGCCAGGTACTCCTCGACGAGCGCCTGCGGGCTGCGCAGCAAGGCGCGGCCAGCCAACTCGCGCAACTCCTCGGCATTGTGGGCCACACCGGAGCCCTCGCCGCCGAGGGCGAAGGCGGCGCGCAGGATCACGGGGAAGCCGATGGCGTGCCCGATCGCGACGGCGCCGGCCACGGTCGTGGCAGCGTCGGAGCGCGCCGTGCGCACGCTGATCTCGTCCAACTTGCGCACGAACAACTCGCGGTCCTCGGTCGCCTCGATCGTCTCGGGCGGCGTGCCGAGCACGCGCACGCCGTAGCGGGCCAGCGTGCCGTCGCGCCACAGGGCCAGCCCGCAGTTGAGCGCGGTCTGGCCGCCGAAAGAGAGCAGGATGCCTTCGGGCCACTCGCGCTCGATCACACGGGCGACGAAAGAGGGCTCGACGGGCAGGAAGTAGACGCGGTCGGCCAGCCCAGCGCCGGTCTGCACGGTGGCGATGTTGGGGTTGACGAGGACGACCTCGACGCCCTCTTCTTTCAAGGCTTTGAGCGCTTGTGAGCCCGAGTAGTCGAACTCGCCGGCCTCACCGATCTTCAACGCTCCCGAGCCAAGCAAGAGGACTTTGGAGGGTTTGGCCCCACGCCCGTCCCGTGAGCGCGCGTTAATAAACGATTGTCTCGCTGTGCTCTTCTCGTTGATTACGGTCATGCTTCCGCGGCCCTCACTCCCTTACGCTGCACAAACTCCTAAGAGTATCGCAGACCGTGCGGTATTTGTGACGGAGCTCGTCCTTATCTCCTTATCATCTCCTCGCTTCCGCGCTAACGCGGTTCATCAGTGCTAACGCGGTTCAATGGGCCAACTGGCCCATCTGTTTCTTGCAGTGCGGTCACCACCAGCTGCGGTAGAACACCAGCAGGACCGGCTGATGACCGCGAAAATCGCCGAGCGACACTCTCCCGCCGTCACTCGTGGTCAACGAAAAGTCTGGCGCTTGCGTCCCGAAGGCGACGCCATGCGCGGGCTTCTCCTGAGCCATACGATACACCTCCACGACCTGCGTTTCTCCACTTACGACCGCTGCTGTCGATCAACCACGAATGGAGCAACACGCGTGCCGTGCGTCGACTGTCACACGCCCCTCAGATCCACGGCTATCCGTCTCCTCGCCATGACTCGCCATGCTATCCTAACATTATTCGGCGCCAAAAGGCGCGGATGATGACAGTGCGGGAGGAACGGATATGAGCGTCGAGGACACCTACAGCAAATTCCGTGGCTTGTATGACGCGGCCCACGCCGAGGGCGCGTTGGACGCGAAGACGAAGGAGTTGATCCATCTGGCCGTGGTGCTGGCGCTGCACTGTGAGCCCTGAGCAGTGACACACTTCGCGGTCGCGAAGAACATGGGATGCACCGAGGAGGAAATCCAGGAGGCGGTGCAGTGCGCCTATTCGGTCGGCGCGGGCGTGATGTGGGCGATGGCCGACCGCGCCAAAAAGGCCTCCAACGAGCGTTTCCGTTGGTGGGACAAGCAGTCAGTGCAACGAGCCATCACAGCAGAGGACTAGTCGGCGGCGGCGGGGGGCAATTGGTATGCTACCACCCCCCGCGCCGCCGACCTATCTCATCCTTTAGGTGCGCGTACGCGGGGGACGCGAGGAAGGCGGTGAGAATGGTCGTTGCCGCGGGATGCTGGTTGAGCCGAGGGATGTCCTCAGCCGGTACGAAGCGGAGAGCCTGCCCCTCACCCAGAATCAGGTCCTCCTCCCTCGCCTCGGTTGGCGCATAGAAGACGTGCCATAGAAGGCGCGGGTGCTCGGCGGACGGCCAGGGGAAGCGCATGAACAGCGTGAGCGGCGCCGTTATCATCAGGCCGGTCTCCTCCCGGACCTCGCGGTGCGCGGCCTGTTCAGTGGTCTCGCCATCCTCGATGCTGCCACCAATGAACCCCCATGTGTTGGGGAAGCGCGGGGCGTGAGCGTCGCGGTGTTGTAGCAGGATGCGTCGCTGGGCATCCACCAAGAGCACAAGCGCGGCGTCATGATCCCGGTCCCGAGCCTCATCCCTATGCCTAGCAAGCTGTTCGTCCATCGTGCCCCCTCGTTGCGTTCGTCGGTGTCCGCTATGGCTGTGTGATTGCTGACAACGTCACATCATGATATGAGGCCAACGACGCGTGCGAGGCCGCCATGCAGGCCGGGTAGGACGCGGCCGCGCACCAGGGCGTCGAGCCCGATGTAGCGGCCGGCCGCCGTGGCGAGGAAAATGCCATTGAGCAGCACCAGCATCAGGTAGGTCCAATACCATTCCCCCGGCACGTCCCACAATCCGACCGCCAGGTTGATCGCCCAGAGCGTCCCCGCTAGGGCTCCCAAGCGACCGAAAAGTCCGAAGATGAGCGAGAGCGCGATGGCCGTCTCGGTCAGGAAGGTGATCCAGCCGAACAGATGGTAGTGCGTGAGCGCCACATCCCTGACGAATGCCCCGTAGAGCGGGACGAGCGGATGCGCCACCTCGCGCAGCATCCACTGTCTCAACCCGTTATTGCCGCTGAAGTTCGGCGGCAGCTTCCAGAGGATCTGTTGGTACCACAAGTATCCGACGAGGATGCGGGCGACGCCCAGGGCCCACCAGCCGACCGGGCGGACCACGGCCGCCGTCGTCCGCTGTGTCGCCTCTGCGTTCGTCATCATCCGCGATGAAACTCTCGTCGCCATCTTACGTCTCCTATCGCTCTCATGATCGGGCTGCCGTGCGTCTGTCGTCATCTCGGGCGCGGCCAGCCCTTAACCGTGCGCTGGATGACCATGCCGGCAGCCGCGTACAATGGCGTGCGGCGACGGCGTTAGCGGCAACATTCCCGCATTATAGATGCAGGCGTGCGGACGGAAAAGTCTTGTTCTCGAAGCAATTCTCCTGTGTGGCTACGTAGTAGAACGTGTACATGCCGCTCTTGACGCCGCTCGTCGACAGGGCGCCATCATACTGGTCGGAGGCGCCATGCCCAAGCACGACGAGGCGGCCAAGGCCGGGTGAGATAGCCATCATCTCGAAGGAGAAGGGGCCATTGCCTTTCACCGCGCGCATCCCGAAGTGCGCCATGCCATTGCTCTGAGGCGGCATGGCCGTGAAGGAGAGAATCTTGGGGTGCACGACCGACGTCGTGTCGCGGGCCATGATATGCGAATACGTCGTCGTACCGGCGTGAATGGCCGAAAAGCCGTGGAAATAGAAATATCCAGCCTTGAACGCATACGCGTCGATGCCTTTCGTGACCGGCAGGTTCGTGATGCTGTAGCGGCCCTTGGCGTCGGTCTCGCCGGCGCGCTGATAGCCCTTGGTCAGGTAACCGACGGTGAGGAGCACACCGGCCAGGGGCTTGTGCGTGGTGGCGTCGGTGATGACCCCGCTGAGCGTGCCGGTCGCGGTGGCCGGACGCGCGCGCGGCCCGGACGCGTGCGCGGCAGGGGCGTGCGCGCACAGGGGCAGTGCGACGCCGGCGAGGATGAGTGCGGAAACCAAGCGTTTCATGAATCCCTCCCGAGATATTCAAACGGTCGCGGCAACGTGCGTGCCCCATATGGCACGCCATACGTCGTCGCCCACGACTACTCCCAAGCGTACCACGCTGAGATTACGAAAGGCTTACAGGAACCGGCGTAAAGCCATCGGCTTTAGCCGTGGAATATAAGAGGTGTGCCGCGACAAGCGGCGCGCCACCAGCGCTACCGACGCGTTTGCGACTCGATGTACCGTCTAACTGTCTCGCTCGACACGTTGTCGGCGGTTGACACATAGTAGGAGCGCGTCCACATGCTCGGCAATTTCAGCAGGTCGGGGAACTCCTGGCGCAACACGCGCGCGGTATAGCTCTTCAACCGGAACATGATCTGGTCGGCCGCCAATGTTGGCGGCGCGTTGATAAACAGGTGGACATGATCGGGCATCACCTGTAGCGCAATCACGCGGCAATCCACAACGGCGGCCTGTTCCACCAGGAGCGCCTGTAGCCGGTCGGCTATCGGTCCCACCAACACGCGTCGGCGACGACGCGGGGTCCAGACGACGTGATAGTTGATAAGCGAGACTGACGTGTTCGCGTGTCGTTCTGATTGACCCATAGACCATAAGTATCGTACAGTATAGGCTATGGAGTCAACCATCCTGCGCCGCGTCTATCGTTTTCGTCTAGAACCTACCTCCCATCAAGAGGAAGGCTTTAGACGATATGCGGGCGCGCGGCGGTGGGTGTGGAATTGGGCGCTCGCCCAGAAGCAGGCGCACTACAAGGCAACGGGGAAAGGATTGCCGGAGAAGGTGTTGTCGGCGCGGCTCACGGCGCTCAAAGGGGAGCCGGGGACGGCTTGGTTGCGCGAGATGGATAGCCAACTCTTGCAGCAAGTGTTGGCTGACCTCAAGAAAGCGTTCGGCGCGTTCTTTGAGCGTCGGGTGCGTTATCCCCGCTTCAAAAGCCGCAAGCGCGACATGGCCCGTTTCCGCATCCCTCAACGCGTCACCCTGCGCGATGGCTCCCTGACGGTCCCCAAGATCGGCCGTGTCAAGGTGCGCCAGTCGCAGGCCATTGAGGGCGTCACCAAGAGCGCGACGTTCAAGCGGGATGCGTGCGGCCACTGGTTCGTGTCGCTCGTGTCCGAGATGGAGATGCCCGCAGCGCCGCTGCCGCTGCCGTCCGAAGAGCGGACGGTCGGCGTGGACCTGGGGCTGAAAGATGCCGTGGTCACGAGCGAGGGCACGAGGATGGCCGCGCCGCGTTTCTACCGTGCCGCGCAACGCAAACTGCGCCGTACACAACGGGGCCAATCGCGCAAGGTGAAGGGCAGCAACAACCGACAGAAGGCGCGCATGAAGGTGGCGCGCGTCCATCAGAAGGTCGCCAACAAGCGCAACGACTTCTGCCATAAGCTGACCACCACTCTCATCAAAGAGCACGACGCGGTATGCATCGAGGATTTGAACGTGCAAGGGCTGGCGAAAACCAAGCTAGCCAAGAGCATCCTCGACGCCTCGATGGGCACGATTAGGCGGCAACTGACCTATAAGGGTCAATGGGACAGGGCGCATGTCGTGGCCGTGGATAGGTTCTATCCCTCGTCCAAATTGTGCTATGAGTGCGGGTACAAAAACGACGCGCTGACCCTGAGCGATAGGGAGTGGGCCTGCCCCTCGTGCAGGTGTGTGCTGGACCGCGACGTGAACGCGGCGCGCAACATCAAGCGCGAGGGGTGGCGGATACTGGATGTGGCGGCGGGGCACGCCGACACGAAAAACGCTTGTGGACAAGGTGTAAGACCGGCGATGCCGGCAACCGTGGCAATCCCGGCCTAGCCGGGGCGGAAGCAAGAATCCCACGGCTTCAGCCGTGTGGAGTGTCAAAAAGTATCGGCATGAGCGCGCCCGGCGCTACACTGGGAGATATCACCGTGACAGGGGTCACGATGACAGTGATCGAGGGCAGGAGCGCGTGTACATCATGGCGACAACAAAAGTGCGACGAGGGCTGCTGGCTGGCCTCGCGGCCCTACTCCTCGTCGCCGCCGCCGTCGCCAGCGGCGCACTCGCCCGACCTTCCCCCCGTCCCACGCCAGCGCCGTGGTGGGCGAACCGCGCGGCGATCGGGCGCGGGGCGCGCGACTTCGCCACGGGGTCGTGCGTTTCTTGTCACGCGCTTGCCGGCGTGTCCAACGCCAACGCGGCCATCGACCTGACGCACGAGGGGCGTCGCCGCCCGGCCTCCTGGCTCCTGCATGAGATCATCCATCCCACGTCGGACCGCCCGGCGACACCACCGGGCCAGGAACGCGACCTCGCCGCCTACCTGGCGAGTCTCCACTGACAAGATGCAACTAGAGCTTCAGGTGCGCCATGCCGCCGCGGGTCACGTCCAGGACATCCCACATGCCGGCCGCTTCATGCCCCGGCACCCCGCAGACCAGCGCGTATTTGCCGGCCGTCGTCGCCACGAACGAGAACTTCTCGGTCTTACCCGCCGCGATACCGTTGGTCCAATTCGGTGTCGCTGATCCCTTGAAGGCCGTTCGGTATGAGCCCGTATTGTCTTTCTGCGCGTACGGTGTAAAGACGGCGCTGTGCGGAGACGCGCTTTTGTTGCTGAAGATGACGTTGACGCGGTATCCGGCGGGTACGCTCAACACCATCTTGCCGTTCACGTCGCCGTTGAAGTTCAACCCGCCGAGCGCGTTCGTGTAGCCGGCGATGAGCGTGAAGGTGACGGTGTGTTGCTTGCTGTTGACCGTGAGCCAGCGCGGCGATGCGGGTCGCGCCGCGTGGGCGCCGAGGCCCGGCGTCGATACCGCGAGTGCGAGTGCGGATGCCGCCGCCAGCGTCACCGGGCGCATAGATAAACGTCGCATGAGTCCACCCACCTCTCGTCGACAGGATGTATGACATGTCGCCGGATATCCCTGGCGTACATGGTCGACATCTGTAGCATCGCACAAAATAGTTACAGATGTCTTAACCTCTAGTTTTCGCTAACAGCATGGCAGCAAGGGAACGCCTTTGGTAGAGTGCGGGTGCTAAGACCGTACCATCCAAAGGAGTTCCCTGATGCCCTCCGCAGTCTATCGTATGATGACCCTCCTG
>JAABUO010002895.1_pt1 | contig 20677 bp, 15 predicted proteins | sample 5559291 | NCBI WGS metagenome assembly JAABUO01 (sample SAMN10711878, study PRJNA513372) | rock metagenome | isolation source: Antarctica rocks | place: Antarctica: Victoria Land, Finger Mt sud
CATAGTATGACGCCACCACGACCTGCCACGAGGCCTGGTGTGTCAATACGGCCCCAAATAGATTCGTCAAGTCCCCTAGCAGCCACTCGATCAAAAAGAATATCGAGAGACCTGCTGCCGAACCCAGTTGGTGGTTCTTGATAATCTGTGGAAGTTGAGCGAACAGCCAGGACACGATGCTGAGGACACCCAGTAACGTGGATATAAAGGCTAATGGTGTTGGTACACAGGTGTGAAAGAAGGAGGAGACGTTGACCAGGAAACTGGTGGTAGGCGTGCAGTGGTCGGGGATATTTGGGGAAAGCATCGCGAGGGAAAGCCAGAACATGTTGGGTAGTTGTAATTATCTAGGTTCCTTTATATACATCCCCACCTACTATCGGCTGCCATGTGCCTCTTTGTTGAAGGTTGCTATAGTATGTTGTATGATAAACGCTCGAAACCGCGGTCGGCGTAGAATTTATGAACCTCAGTGGGTAAGCGACCTGGGGACACCGAAGCTCCCCTGGGGAACTTCTTGAGGGGTGCGGTATAGGTTGTAAAGTATCTAGTTTGATGATATTGGTCGGTTGCTATGTAGCACTACTTTGAGATGTCACACTATTGTCGTGGTTGAACATAATCAAAGTAGCTGAGACCCAACAAAGGCAGCGACAGAGACGACAAGGAAAGGTAACAACAGACGAGAACACAAACCACTCAGGAACGAGTGCGAGACTCTTTGAATGATTCAGAGGAAAGAGAGATGTCTGTATGAGAAAGCACGATAGTCATTGCTGCTCCAGGGAAAGTCATACATTATGTCTAAGTCAGCAGCGACGAAATCCTTTAGGTACAGCCCCAGGAGGAAGGCAGCACTCTCGACCTTTTCCCCGGAATCGAGATCATCTTGTCATACATCAGACGCTGATAAGGGTAGTCCTAAGCCATGGATGTTATGAGAAGCTGAATGACCATCTTCGTCTGGCGCGTGGAATCAGTGCGTGACAGTGTCTACGATAAGAAACTGATATAGTGAGTGGTGGGTTTGCTCGGACAAACACATGATCCTTTTAACCTTCCTTAATTGGGTCTAGGTGGTCTCCGTCCGGAGAAAAGCCGATTATGTAATTTACCTACACTACTGAAATCCATCAGAAGGAAATGGAAACAAAGCTCAAGTTCTTTTGTCATTGATAACTTCATTTATGGAACGCATGGTGCTATACAATCATGTCCGTGAAGAACGCCAAAGATATAATCGCCAAGTATGCTCGATATGCTTCTGAAGGCAACATCAATGTCTACACCTGGTCCAGACTATCGTCGTTTGCCGTGGCCGTATACCCAGACTGGTCACCGTTGTACGGAGGTCTATCCGGGCATGTCAACAAGTGCCCTTTGAAAATCTTTGCGAGGCGACCTGCCTACCTGGCGAGGTTCTTCGCCCCGACAATTGCTGCGCTACCGACAGCATACGCACCCAGAAGCGTCCTCCAGCTGCCGCTCTGACCGGCTGCCAAGGCCACCAAGTCATACACAAGGCAACCGCCGAAGATCCAATCGCTTGAGGCGCTGGCAAGACCAAAGCCGACACCCGTTAACACTTTTACCAGTGTGGACGCTTCCTGATCTTTGAAGTACGCCACGCTGCCGTTGTGTAGCAGATCGAGAACGCCAATCCCGGCGAATGTCTTGGAGACAATGTGGGTAAGGGTGGAGGCTGTGGAGCGTGTGTTCATTGAACCAAGTCTGCCAAAAACATAGTACAGCTGGGTCAAGCTGTTGATGATGACGAAGATGTTGGAAATGTCGAGTCTCTCGGAATTCCAAAAGATCATCCAAGCTGGGAATCGTTTAGCTGACTGCAACAGTGTGATTTAAACAAAAATAAACTTACTGGCAATGCAGACGTTACCGACAGAGTAGTACGGAACGAAATCAACTATCAAAATGCTCTTAGCCGTTCAGCATCAGAAACATTCCGACACATTTCACCCACCCATTTGGTCTAACTCTACACGCTCTCCAGGCTTCTTCGGGTCAAGCTTCCATAGACGATAGAGCCACGCGAGCTGGAATAGCTGCTGGGGAAAGAAGAAACCGCCTATGAAATATGGCTGTGGGCTGAAGAAAGATATATTCTTGTCGTTGATGTCTTTCATGTTCGGACTCGAAAACATGCCATATTGTTGGGCTGCAAAGTCGATCAGGAAGGAGGCCGGTGCCTGTTGGATATGTCAGTCCTTTGCCATTCGAGAGAACTTTCTGTTTCGAAGATGGGACGAATAGACTGCTACATACCATCCATTTGGCAGTAGAATATGAGATACCCATAATGATAATCAGCTCAATGTGTATTGGAAAACAAATGGATAGATTTTGAAGAGCAGTACAGAATATAAGCTGAAGCTGCTGTGCTTCAACAATCAAAGCGTCACGTCGCGGGAAGCGTCACTAATGTCGTCACCATTTCCTATTGGGCTTCGGTCTCGGAAGAATTTCTGTCCCCGGCTCATAGAACTACTCCGTCCACTCCATTCTCCAAGACACTCTGAGCAGGTGGTACCACGCGCCAAATAGTAACAAAGGCGTACAGTTCATTCAATCCTGAGTCCTGACTGTCAGGCTGCCACCAAAATCAATAGAGCGGAATGACAACAGTTCGACAAAGAGTACTGAGCCGCTACTATGTAAGCATTCGAAATGGAGATGCCTCGGTTACCTGTATGTACTGCGGTAATAGCGGGCTTTAGGTCTTTCTTTTCAAAAATCCCAATACGGTGAATGCCTATCTCCGGATGCTTCTGAATATTCGGACACTGTACATAAGAAAAGTCAGACAAGTCAGAAAGGTTACTCAATCCGGCCAATACACCATTTTCTGACCTTCAATATCTAGATTACCAATGGGTATCAGAACGCATCAGTGGATATCTTATGACGTACCAGTCCGTCAAAGTCCGCCATGAAAATCTCTGGGAAAAGTGCTACAAAGGCTCGGAACCTCTCATGCTAGGCTCATAGATTTCTCCGCTCGAAACATAAAGTCTTTTGAACGATAGCACATGTCACTTGACGCTCTTCCAAACAACCAACCGTCAACAAACTCAATCAAACAGATCATCGGCATGTCACCCACTCTCCCAAAGACTTACAAGGCCGCAATCTTCAAGAAAGCCAACGAGCCCCTCACACTTGAGGACGTTGAGCTCAAGCAACCGATTGAGGGAGAAATCTTGATCAGAGTCCTCGCCACCGGTGTCTGCCGTTCTGATCAAGCGGTGCAAGGAGGCCACTTTGGCAACTCATTGTGATGCCCCAAGTCTCCTTGGGAAAAATCAAATCACTGATAGATTGAAGCCCGAGAATTCCTGGCCACGAGACCATTGGCACGGTTGTGGCAGTCGGTCCGGGAGAGAAGACCTGGAAGATCGGTGACCGCGTTGGTGCCCCATGGCACGGAGGGCACGATGGTGACTTGGCCTGGAATAAAGATCTGTAATTTTGCAGCTAACGGAGACCGTACCAGGAATCTGCCAGTCATGCAAACGCGGCATGTTCCAAATGTGCCAGAATGAGGCCATCAACGGTGTGAGCCGAGACGGTGGATGTGGGTAGCTTCAGACACCCTATCAGGAGCGCCTTGTACTTATCGATGATAGACGCGGAATACTGCCACCTTAGAACCGAAGCAGTCGTTCGAGTCCCCTCCGACATCGACCCGGCTGAATACTGCCCCTTTCTTTGCGCAGGCGTGACGGTATTCAACGGAATCCGTCAATTGAAAATAACACCTGGCGAAACAATCGCAATCCAAGGTCTCGGCGGACTCGGACATCTTGCCATCCAATATGCTGCACGCATGGGATATAGAGCGGTAGCACTATCCAGCAGTGGATCGAAGGAGAAATTCGCCAAGGAGCTCGGCGCTACCGATTACGTCGACGGCAGCAAAGAGGATCAAGCCGAAGCTCTGCAGAAGATAGGAGGTGCTGCTTTGATTGTTGTCACAGCACCAAACCCTTCGACCATCGGTCAATTAATCAATGGCCTAGCTCCTCAGGGAAAGCTTTTGATCCTTGCTCGTGAGTTAATAATCCCATCAATAGAAGTAGTACTCGCTAACACAAATTCTAGCCGCTGGCGAGGTCAGCATAAATACAATTCCCATGATCATGAAAGGTCTTTCTGTCCACGGGTGGCCTTCGGGACACGCGCTCGACAGCGAAGAGACTATCAAGTTTGCACAACTTCACAACGTTAATTGTATGGTGGAAAAATTCCCTCTTTCAGAGGTGCACAAGGCGTACGAGCATATGACGAGTGGGAACGTTAGGTTTCGAAGTGTCATAACGATGGAGTAGTCGACTGGAATGAAAAGATAGAATGTAGACCAATGAAAAGCTTAATGATCCTTTCAGCCCATGTCTGTAAGAGGTACTTCACCAGCTAAAGGCATACTAGGTTTTCAACCTACAGTCGGAGCTGGCTATAGGAGAACTTCGAGTAACGGAAGAACGAAACCGAGGATTAACTACATCGATATTGGGTGATTGCCGTACTGTTTACACCTGAACTCTGGGTTTAACAGAGTGATTTGACAGATTTTTCACCTTCGTTATAACCAACTTCGACTGTATCTGCCTTAGGTGGACGAGACGGTTTAAAGAATACCAACCAATACTGACCAACCGGTAGGTTTGTCATTCACTTTCGAGCTCGAAAGATCTGATTGACCATGGCATTCATATACTAATACACTTCATTGACGAGGAAATTTACCTTCTATATACCAAATATGAAAGTGAAGGTCATTGGCAAATGTTTCGTTGAGCGATGAATGGATTTTGGCATGTATTGAAAATACGAACTAGTCCCGAACAGGTCTCTTATCGATAATGCAGTTTCCGTTCCCATTGTCATCGACCTCAACCAGCAGAGTCTCTTACAATAAGTCCTCCCAATATAGGCCGAACTTTTATAATAACCATTCAACTCCTTCAGAACATTTTCTTTAATACCTTCAGTAGTCAGCAAATAAACTCTGATGCCCCAGTCGCCATCCAATCCAGCTTATAGTTCCTTATATAACGCTCATACAAACGCAAGCGCACCACACTCTACGCCCACCAGTTCATACCATCCTCCGAACCGCCTTTCCACGCCTCCCCACCGACTCGTTATTTAACCAATCAACCTTCCACAACCATCCCCGTCATCATACCCCCCCACACCGTAAAACAAGCATGGCACCAAGCACAACCACCACCGTGACAATTACCCCTTCGATCCCCTCGCCCCTTCCCACCCACCTCCGCCACCAGCTCACAAGCGCCCTCCTCTCCGCCTCCGCAATCCCGACCCTTCAATCCACCCTCTACACCAAATGCGAAGAAACCGGCTGGCTGGATGCGATTCGCAAACGCGCAGTGCAGTTGATTCGTGAGGGAGAAGATGCGGGGGAGGGAGTGGCGTATGAGGAGGTCTTTGGGAGGGTGATGGGGGAGGCGAAGGCGAAAGGGAGGGAGAGTGGTGGGGGTAAGGCACATGGGGAGGGGAAGGTGGATGTGAGGGTTCCGGAGGTGGTGGTTAATGAGGGGACAAAGATCGTAAGAGAAGCCTTGGAGAAGGTGGTTGTGATTGAGAGGAAGGAAGAGCATGGGGGGTAATGGGGAAGGGTTTAGCAAGTCGGTTGGTTGATGGAAGCTCGACCTGGTCCCGAATCTCAGATCCTTACGTCAAGCCACCCACGACCCAACGCCCCCGTCATTCGTCAAGCATCTTGACAGAGTAAAAATCATCTCTCAATCCTTCATTCCCCACACTATCTCACCGCCAAACGAAGCCTTCGTCGCCTCCCCCCAGCAAAACGACACGTCCAAGGCATTCTCTACGCCCTTGCTCCTGCAGATCCATCGTCTCCGTCCTCTGACGATCTCTACCACACACTATCGCCACTCTCACACCCCTAAAGACATAAGCGATAGATCGAGTCCAGAGAAAGTCCGAAGGCCTCAACTGCCTAAGAAATAACTAGGGGAATAAATAAACACTAATTGGATAGTGCGGAAGGCAGATATAAGGGTCCCATAAACAGCAGCCAAGGACCGGGAGGAATCCCCTTAAAAACCGATACCCGCCTCCTACTCTACCAAACCAAATCCCCCTCCCATCCGCCCTCTTGCTAAAGCTAAAAACAACACTTACAAACCAGCGCACGAGGAGTGCGAAACGCGTGTCTACCACCATATCGAGAGCTAGAAACTGTCTGTCCAAGGCGCTACGAAAACTAGCAAGGCTGGGCTGCTAGAGCTATAGTAGCAAGAGATTCAAAACCTTCTAGGAGGAGTGAGTGGGGATATTGGGATGGGGGCCGGCGATAGTAGTAACGGCGCGAGCTTAGGGAGGAAGGACTCTGGAATGCTTATGAGGGACCGATATGCCTTCGTGATTCAATGCGTAGCGTGAGCAATGGACATCCGACGGGCTCTTGGAAGACGTTTTGATATTACCTAGTAACGATTTACGTCATGAATATTGAACAAACTCAAGATTTGCAAACAAAGATGAGCATATTTTTATTTGGAATGCGGGATGAAAAAGGGTTTTGGTAATACCATAACCGCTTTCTTGAGTTTTTGATCTGTTATGCTACAGCGTTATATCCAAGTCCCCGAGCATGACGCTCTCGTTCTACAAATGAGACATCCACTCGCCGGTCTGAAGCTGGAGGAGGAGTATGATATCCTTGTCTGCATGAGCCATAGATATCTGATTATACTGCAAGTTAGCAGCACAAGCCTATTGGCCCGATTGCATCATCAATAGTCCTCGTATGTTTACTGAGACACTTGCACCCTTAAGAGTCAAAACACAAAACCTGCCCAAAGGTTTTTCTTCTCTTCTCAGGGCTGAATGACTTATCGTGGGTGAAGCTGCTGGTGATGATATCTGCGAAGATATTGCCTTGAATCCAATAAAAGTTGCTTGCGTTTGTTCGTTTTGTAGGATTCTTCCTGTGCTTCCTTTGGCGTTATTCAGAGACATCTCTGCTGACTGGACTAGAGTTCAGATTTCTTGCTCTTCCTGAAGGATGGTTCCTGTTGTGGCTGGGGAGGTCAGATGTTGGTACTCCCTAGGTGATCTTGCAAGGCCGGGAATATGGAGCGAAGAGGGTCCTTTAGCATGCTTGGCAGGATCATTCACGAGGCATCCTGGCGGGTTTCTGTAAGAAAAGACATAATTGGTGTCCTTATCTGTTGACCTTGTGGGGTATCGCGGCCAATGGCACAGCTTAGGATAAATTGCTGAGGAACTCGACGACAGACAGTATTGACTTGTCCCTAGTATAAGGTTTTGGCTTCCGATCATTCTTTCTTCCCCTTATCGCCATCTCGGGCGACGATCGACTCCTCCGATCAGTCAGCTGTCGAAATGACATGGAACGAGAAGTCGACTTCGCCAACCAGAGATTTCACATTCCTGCAACGCATTAGCGAAACCCACGTCAACCAGAGCAGAACTACGCACTCAATGAGCTTCCCTAAATCATCACTGATCAAACTACTTGCAATCTGCATGACCGCAAACGCCGCATACCCCGGCTCGGCAATATGGCTAATACCCAGAATATCCTTATCCAGCGCCTCCAGTTTCTCCGTTAGTTTGTACGGCTGCGGCGCCTTCAGGTATGGCGGCAGCGGATGGCCGTTTGCGACGGACGCGGAGAGGAGAGAGAGCATGGAGGTGATTTCGTGGGAGGTGATGTTCACGGATTTGATAAGGCGGCCGAGGTTGCGGACCCAGGAGGCGGTTTGGGAGGAGTTGGAGAGCTTAGCGAATTCGTTGGAGGCGTGAGAGATGAGGGCAAGGTAGTCGAGGATGCTGTGCAAAATAGTGAGTCTCGAGATAGATGGGTTGGGTAGTATTCATACTTTTGCACTTCCTGGATTATGGTATCATATTGCTTTCGTGGAAACTTGCCGCCGAATGTAGGTTCCCATGCAGTGAACGCAGAGTGTTGCCGCAAGCCAGCCAGTAACCCAAGCTCTTTTGCAAATACTTTGTGCCGCGCCTTTTCGAGCTTTCTTCCAGGACTGGTCTTGGATTGCATGTCACCCTGCAGGTTGTTAAGGCGCATTCCCACGGTAGTGTGTACGCAAGAGTAAAAATTCGCGAGTAAATATAGTGAGGCTCCGAGGCCCTTTCTGAGCTGCGAGCGAGCCGTGAGAGGGTAAGGGAAGAATGTCCAAATGAAAGCGACGAACAAGCCTCCTGAAACACAGGCCAATCGGTATGGAGCAAGTAGGTAAATCGGGTAATAAAGTTGTCCGTTACTTGTTGAGACCTAATAATGTCAGTAAAAACGGAACAGTGAGAAAGACTATACATGAAGAACTTACCTGTACTCCAATTTTCCGGACTTCTAGCTCGTACCCAATGATCAAGACTTGAGTAACCATGGATAGTAGAGCTATGACAAGAAAACGGGGGTATTTGAGGAAGAAGTACATCTCGATGAATATGAAAAACCACAGCATAGGTATGATACCACCGGTCTTGCCGTCCACGATGTACCAAATCACTAGACTAGTGCACATTGCGATTGCTACAATAATCAGCCAAACCCAATTTGGGAAACTTGAAGCACTTACATGTCCCTGCAATGCGACCAATAAACCCAAACACACCAGCTCCTGCTGTGACTGTCATTCCAATAGAAACCATTATCATGGCCCAGACGAGTCTTTGCTCGACAAAGAACTGCTGTGTATTGCGAAGGTATGCAACAATGCCAATGGACATAGTAGCACAGGCTACTCGAAAGCCATATGCAGACTCCGAACTTCGTAGTATCCGAGAGAATCCTCTCAAGAAGTTGCCGAAGCGTTGCCATGAGTTTGTTGGAGAAAGATGTTCTGGGTCTTTCTTGCTGCGAAAAGAATCGCCCATGTATATCCCCGAAGTCCCTGTTTCGTTGTTCTCTAGTACATTGTCTGTATCTGCATCAGCGTCCTTTAAAATACTAATAAACCATTTTTTCATTCGCTTTGGCCCTGGAATGATGATGTGTTTCTTTTTCAGAACACCCTCTTCAACTTTGGTGTCAGCGAAACGGACGAGATCAAGAACAGCTCGACCAGTCGAGTATAGGAGGAACTCCATCTGCTTACGTAGTTAGCCTATGTAATCGATGGACGAAATTATTCTTATGATCGGAAGCATCTTCGGAAAACTAAGTGTAACATGTGTTACATCAAAAGGAGGCTCGCGGGTGAAATGAAAATTTTAAATCCGCAAACGCACGGATAGGAACTGACATAAAGTATTAAGTATAACTGCCGCTTATTTCTCTGATGCGTCTGAAGGTCTTCTCCAGGAATCTCTACTCGCGACGCAGATTGATAAGGATTGTTCAAGGTATCAGCATCCATATCAATGCCTTTCTGCTTGCACCATATCGCTAACGTTATTTTTCGTTCTTCGTAGAATTCATCGATGTTTTTAGAGAGGTATGTGGCATAACGTGCATGACCGGGTTCCACGATATCACCGTGAGCTTCAATGTCCTTTCCTCTTGGATCAGTGTCCTTGAGATTTCCCTTTTTCTCTTCTTTCTTCGAGGGTTTCGCTAGTTCGAGCGTGTACAGAACGTGTTGCAACCCACCAGTCAAGGCCTCGGTCATGACTTCAAATGGGTTATGTAAAGTTTTCATGATCTCGTTCCACTGTTTCTTCTCCAACTTCTTTCTCTCCTCGTCACTTTCCCTCTCCTGACCATGTTCAGAGGTCCAGCCTCTTCTCTCAGCAACTCGCTCAAAGATGTCAGCCACCGAGCTCATCCCTATCACCGAGAGGAAGATCGTTCGAAACAGCTTAAACATTTCGTCGATATCGTCAGCGCTAAGGTTACCAAACGCCATTTCTCTTTTAGCAAATGTCAGGTCAACGCACAATTTCCCATGAAGCTCACTCAGAGCACGGATTGCACCATTCAGCTTTACGGCTTCTGCAAGTTCTGGCCTGTGTGGCTCTTGAGAAGTATCATTATCCGTTTGTTTAGCCTTGGCTTTCTCGCCACCGGAGCTTGCAGGGGCATTGAACATATCCTCCCTCTCAAGACTTTGCAGGTAACCTGCCTGTGCTTTCAGAGCTCCTTGACAAGCAGCGATATATCCAACTGCTTCCTTAAAGACTACGGTACGCGATGTTAACGGAAAGACGAATAAGTTCACCCCAACGGCAATTGCAAACCCCGTCAGGAAAGCTTCCATGAGCTGCTTGACTGCATTCGTTAGATCAAATGCACCTGTAGCTTAACATTGCGGCCTTACCGAAGGAAATCCCTTGTGTCATGGTGGCGAATTGCGGAGCGTAAGTTGAGGCAACTGTTCTCCTCAATCAATATTTGCGACACACACGGTATCGAATCCTTTGGAACTCACCATTAGCAAAGATACTGTACATTATAACGGGTATGTTCATCTGAGGTCTGAAAGCACGGATACTGGATAATTTTGAGCATCTAAGAGTTACGAAATTGAAGTAATGCTCACGTGTTGGATACGTAAATGCTGAAGAACAGCCAGATAGCAGCAACAGCTGAGGCTGATGAATTATAAGGACTCACTTGAGCACCAGGACTAGGCCCACCAGAAGACGATCGTACTACTTGCGTCGTGTGAGCCCGAGCTTGAACGGTGCAGTAAATGGCGAGAAGAGCAATAGCGGATCCTATGCATATGCCGATCTATTTCCTATTACGGTGAAATCCAAGAGAAGTTGAACGACTTGAGCTCACAACGTTGAACAGCGTTTGCTGCAGAAACTTTGCTCTAGGCATGATGGCAAGAGATAAAATAGACATTATGGCGACCAGATAGCCAATAGTTGAGAAAGTGTTTGCGAACGACGTGGACTGATACCTACATGCCAAATCAGTACTACGGAAAGCATTTTGTAACAGTCCTAACATACACGGCAATTGAGATTGTTGGAGGCAAAGCTCCTCTGCAAATCGTCAGCATATGCGCTGATTCCACGTGGAAAACTGGGGAATTACTTAACCATCGTGAGAACCACCCCAACATTCAACCCTAATTTATCCCATAGCCTCTTCAGGAAGAATGGCTTCTTGGGCTCTGGAGCAGTGCTATCTTTTTCGTCCTTCATCGCATCGTTCGACAAGGTTTCTTGGATCTGAGTCCTAGAAGAATGCCCATCTTGTACGATAGGTCCAACCATGTTAGAAAAGTAGAAGAGAAGAAGACCAGCGAATTGAGAAAACAAGCGATGCTTTGTCGAGCCACTGCGACCGTTGGTTGGAGACTACAGCATACGAAGGGTACCTCAAAAATGCTCACCAAATCCCTCGACAGCTTAGGTTTTACCGCGAGGTTCCGCGGGCTGTCTGCTATTACACATCTACGTACTTCATACGGGGTATCTTAGTATTATCATAGATACTTCTTTTATATTCAAAGTGCCTATCACTTTGTCTTTCACCAACAGTCATTACAACAAATCTTCCTATTTGTTAAATTATTTCTTGCCATTTATTAAATCATTTTTTGAGATTTTTTGAATAATTACTGCTTATAATAGGATATTCCAAATTCTAGACAGAACGGTCAAATGGTAGTGGACTAGTATACTACGACGTTGGCCTTTCAAGAGCAAAAGACAAGTTCATCAGACCGAAGTATTATGGGCGTACATGCCTGGGGATGGGCACATCGGAAATCATGTGCTATACATTAACGAACTCCTTGGCCCGTTTAGAATCGTTCAGCATGAGAAGCCTTTTAGACCCAACACGCCCACCAATATCGAATCGACTTCGGGGATTTGTCGAGGCCATAAGAAAGCGAATTTTTTCTCCCTTCCCCACGAACTCCGTGAAATGATCTATAAAGAATGCCTAATCACTCGCAACCGTCTTTACTACAGAGGTTTCGACGAGTTCCGGAGTAGATACGACAGCGCTATCGGAAACGGTATTAAACTGATCGATCCCAGATTCTCGAGTAATCAATTTGCACGCGAGGCTTGCGAGGTGTTCTATCAGCACAACACCTTCGGTGTCAAGTCCGGCGCTGTCGGCGAGTTCTTGAAAATCAGATTCGAGAACTTCTCAGAAGCTAAAATATGCTTTAGACCAGAAAAGTGGCTGAGAAAGGTTGTCATTATACTCGACAACCAATACAACGCCCAGAGTAAAGCATTTGAAGCATGCCACCACATTTCAGGACTCAAGGAGCTCTTCAATTGTCCGAGGCTACAAGAGGTAGAGGTCGAGCTCCTCGGGAGTAATCCAGTGAGAATAATGGTGGAGATCGCAACAGTATGCGAGAGTATCCAAAAAAAGATCGGGTAAGGGTTTTCGATTCACGGTCCTCGCGTCTGCAATGGTCAAGCTGAATGCAGGAAACAGGATCTCAGCTGGATGTGACAAATGCCTGATTACTCCCTGCTGGAAAGAATGAGGGACAGAGAGAAACTTTTAGAAGAAATGATGAGATCTTATATCGCGGCATTGCTTGATATAAAGTTGCGAGACATAGAGCAGCCCGTAGCTGATGAAACGAAGGCCTACCGTCGTGTAGAACGTTGGTACAATTTCTAGCAGGAGATACGGTGTATATGCGCGAAGAAGAGGAAATTAGAACAGAGATAAACGGGCAGGTTTCTAAGTTCAATGGTCTGTCATCGCAGAAGCCATTGTTTAGGATACCCACAAAGTGTTGCCGACTGCCGCTTGTTCTTGAGGGGAACTGTGCATTAGCATTAAGGTGAGATTTTCCAGTTTTCCTTTCTAGCTGTCAGATCCGCAGATATTGACTATCCACAGTGCATCATAGGGAGACTGTGAACGCCCGGTGATCGCGTGGTTCACGGCTCCAATAGATCATCTTGCCCTACAGCCTATTATCACGAGTCTGAATATACAAGTCAGCGGTCTTTGGCCTTCCCAATTATATTCAGTCGCTAATTGGCTTTATCTCCTGGTGTTTTCTTGTTTGTCAAGAAACAAATGGCCAGCCCGAATCGATCCTCGCGGCATAAATACCGACAATGTCCGCAAATACTGATTAGCATACGGCTTCGAGTGTCTGGGTCACCAGAAAGACATCAAACTTAGCAGCCATGTACTTGATAGTGGTGATGTTACCGGTACGAGAACAAATGGAGCCAAATAAGCGTTGCTCCCTCATTCAACGAGAAAGATGTTAGCATTCTCAATAATTAAGACCGGCGAGGTGTTGAATCTCTCTATATGACTTGAATGACAGAAGGATTCCGGTAATAATGAGGGCTTTCTTGCCGCTGGAGGCTCGAGAGCATGAACCTACCGAGTGCTCCTATACAGAGGTAGTGTCGACAACCTTGAAGCAGCGCCTGAGTCCTTTGCACATTTAGGGTTAGCATCTCGAAAGGTGGATACGTAATGAGATGCATCGGCTATGACCAGCAACGAGATCATCTGAGAAAAGATCGGAAGTGCTGTACCAATGGCCGAGGCATCCGGACATCGTTGCCACGCAAAGTTGCCTTGCCGTTTGTTGTCGGTGACAATGAAGGAGCATGTTCAGGATCGAAATATGTGGAAAGGGCCTATAAGCTTCTGGTTCCCATCATATGTAGCTTTTCCTGTAGCGTTGTCATTGTCCTGACTCCTGAGGCGGAGATGTTTGAAGAAGAGGCAAGCTGGGTCTGCGGAGACAGTAGTTGTTCCAGCATGGTAATACGTCAAACACCGTTCGACGAAGGAGAGTATTTTGATGAAAATGCGACAGGCGACAGGATGTGGGTTTTACCTAAGAATACTCTACCAAATATTGAATTGGCCGTCGTGGGTGATGATGAACAGTCTGTTTAGTACAAGGATAGAAATAGGCGAGAGTAATAGCATCCTTCTCCGCGTTTGCGTGGGGTAATAGTAGCACGTATTCTTATCGACTACGGAGTACAAGAAGTCCATAAGAATAAAGGCCATCCCCATCCTCGAATCGCACTCTGACCAGCAATCCTAACCATACCGTCTATTCGCACCAAACGTTACTATTTTCCCTATCGTGATAGCTAGACTTCTACCCCACGAATTTCGCAGACAATCAACCTTCAGGGTTTAGAAAACATTCCTTCCAGCTGTGCCTTATTTAAGCGCAATCATCGGCAGAAGTAGGGTATTACTGAAGCAGACTTGGGACACCTCGCCAACCTGGTGAAATCACTACTGCATTCTTTGCATGACCGAAATCTCGCCTCCATTCTTTGTTCGACAGCATACAATTGCAAGAGGCGCGCAAAGAGATAGCTGTCGCCACTACGCTAGCCTCGCGCACAGCGCACAGCCCGCAGAGAGGGCCGAATCACTGGGTCGCAGGGCATGGCCTACGATGTAGAGGCAGGGTCTCCAAAGCTACGAGCAGCAACCTCTGACCTTGGCCCCACGCCACTGGCCCGTGCTTCTTTGAACCGCGACAATAATCAAGGAGAGAAAGAATTCAGGCAAAGCGAAGGCAGCGGCACGGCAAGCTTCGGCGACACCAATCTATCTGCCACAACCCAAACTTTGAATGCAGGTTCAGATAGAGAGATAAGGCAGCTTGCAGAATACGAGAACCATGCATCTACTCCACCTATTGATGTCCCGCCGCCATCCAATGCCGACAGCTCAGAATACCTACCTGATAACGGTTCAGTGTACGAATCTCGATATACCGAACGCTCACCTCTGGAGGATTTCCTACAAAACCGAATGCCATCAATAAGTTTTAGCCCAGAAGTGACTTTGGAGTCTGGACACATCCGTGCTCTGGAAACTCCATTACCCAAGCTCTCGGTCGATACAAGTCTCAGAAGCCGCCCAGTTTTGCAAGAGCTATCAAGAAGTTCGACGAGGTCGGCGTTAGCTAGGGCTTGTAGTGAAGCAGAGAAAGTCAATTTCGACAGCGAGACTGGCCAGCCATTGCGGTCTCCCAGCCGGCAAGGCCTTACACTGTCAAGAACAAGGCCTTCAAAACATCGCTCTCGATACCCACTACAACATTCCATGACCTACAACCTCGCAGATGATAGCGGACAAACGGACCCTGAGCAAGGTGCATCCTTGACCTCCGAGTCAACTCTTTCCCCAGTAGCTTCCGAAGCTCATACTCCAGTTGACAACAACATCGACAATAACATGGATTGCCTCGTTTCTCCCATGTCTTCGTACTCGCCTTTCCACCACCCTATATCCCTCCAGGATTCCAGCGCATGGCCGAAACCAAGGCGGCAACCTTCGGCTTCGAGGTCAAGGAGCTACACTTTGGAGAGAAAGATGAGCATGCGTCAAGCTCAACGGCAAGGTTCACGAGCGGGCTCACGACGGTCCACATCATCTTCAATATCACCGGCCACCGCCTTTCTCTCGAAATTCGCCACGGAAGACGCCGCTCCCGAACCAGACGATGAGGGCCAGGAAGTAGGAGACTACGTTTTGGGAAGGCAGGTGGGATATGGTGGTTTCAGTGTAGTAAGAGAAGCATACACTATCGAAGGCGAGGAACGTGTTTGTCGGGCGGTCAAGATCGTACGGAAGCAAGTTATTGGCAAGGAAGACATGGAAAATGAGCAGCTGCAAGCCGAATTCGAGCACGAGGTCGGCCTCTGGCGATGCCTAGCCCATCGACATATTCTTCCACTAATCGCCGTCTATGTGACGAACCATGCTACGTTCTGTTTCACCAAGCTCAACACTGGTGGTACCCTTTTCGACCTGGTCAAGGTCAATCGACAAGGACTACGACGAGACCTTGCGCGGCGGTACACCTACCAGCTTGCATCGGCAGTCCGCTATCTCCATGAAGATATGCGAATCGTTCATCGAGATATCAAGCTTGAGAACTGCTTGATTGACTTGTCAAGTTCTAATGCCGTTACGGAAGCAGGAAATCTACTGCTTTGTGACTTCGGCCTGGCTGAGTTTATGACAACGGAGAACAACAGAAACTTACCTGATCCCTACGAAAGAGCAGCTGATAGACCTCCGACAAGGAATATTGGCCCTTCGGAATCGAGCACATCCATTGCGGGTAGTTTACAGTATGCGGCCCCTGAGCTGATCATGAGCCCGGCTGGGCTTCTTAGCCCCGTTGTGGACATGTGGGCTTTTGGTGTTGTATTATACGCACTCTTGGTGGGCGACCTTCCCTTCCAGCATATGTTCCAACCCCGGGTGCAGATGATGATCCTCGCTGGGGAGTGGAACGTAGAGGCTTTACGGAAAGCTCAAGGCACGGTGGGATCGGAAGAAGAGGTTCTGGAACTCGTCTGCGGTTGTCTCCAGATGCAGAGTGAGGATCGCTGGACGATCGGGCAGGTCTTGGAAAGCCGATGGCTCAATGGATGCCAAGAGATGCTTGAGGAGATCAGTGAGAATTGGAGACTGTGATACGTATATGTGTGATTAAGCGGGAGCGCTTGTAAGTGGAAGGAAAGTCTAGGGCTTTCCAGTGCGCAACGAACGAGAGGGAGTCTTTAGCTTGGATTTTTGCTGGTCTGATTAGTATATAGCGCAAGGATACCCCATTCCCATCTGTCAATGTTAACGGCCACGTACTCTACTTTATAAATCCACTCGCCTTGGGTTACTGCTTTCGTGCTTTGCTGCATATAACTCAAGTACAATCCTTTGCAGACCGCTCCTGCGTCTGCATTAGATCACCAAATGATTCGCCAAGTATACTACCTACTTGGAGACAATTACCAAGACCCAATTAAAACCCAGTGATACAACGTGCAGAAGACGTGTCTTCCTTGGTTGGGCTGTTGCCCTAAGTCCCGTGACCTTGCTTAGTCGATTTTCGGGCCGAAGACAAAATTGAACTTTTTGCTCAGCTTTCATGACATAGGTAGGCAGGTCCGCTTCGTTTTCGATTCATAACCACGCAATACACCCCAGGGAGAATCGAGTCTTTTAAGTCTTTCCAATTGACGAGCGAGAAGGCGAAAACCTGCATCTTTGAAACTAGAAGAACCCAAAGGAATCAAATAAATTTCGTCGTCTCAGCAAAACCGGGAGTTCCGACTAGTCCTCCAAACATCTCACCGTGTTTCACATCCATAGCCATTGCCACCTGTCTGTGCTCCGAGACTGTTCTGATTGAACGACTTTGATTGGATGCCTCTCTTGTTCCCGCCGGAACTTCCAAAACAATTACAGCAACACCTACAATAATTAAGAGTTGGGAGCGGCGACTGGGCGCAACCAGATACTGTATGCTTCGACGTGTATCACAAGAGGGACAGGCGGAGGAAACGTTCGATTGGGGAATAGGACCTTGGAGTGGTGTTGGGGGGAAAATATCTAAGAGGACATCGTGACTTGTCAATAGTCTATCTCATTGAATAATCTTTGTATTTAGGACATCTGCTGAGCGGCTGAGCCTTCACAATGGTGTGGGACCAACTCTCGATCAACAAGCCGCATTTGGCGTACCTCATCATTGGGGGCTTCACAAGCCTTTTTATGCTGGTTTCCTTATTCGTCAAGGAGAAATTGTACATTGGCGAAGCCACTGTAGCCACCATAGTAGGAATCATCTTTGGCCCTCACGCCGCGAACCTCTTCGATCCCGGCTCATGGGGGAATACGGATCAGATCACGCTGGAGTGCTCGCGGGTCGTCTTGGTGGTGCAATGTTTCGCCGTTGGCGTTGAATTGCCAAAGGCGTACATGGAGAGGCACTGGCGATCTGTGGTCTTCTTGCTTGTACCTGTTATGACCTTCGGATGGCTCATCACCAGTCTCTTCATCTGGTGGATGATCAAGCCGTTGTCATGGCTAGAAAGTCTTGCCTGCGCTGCCTGTGTCACCGCTACGGATCCTGTGCTAGCCTCTTCCGTTGTTGGAAAGGGCAAGTTCGCCAAGCGAGTGCCAAAACATCTTCGTGATCTACTCTCGGCTGAATCCGGGTGTAACGATGGCATGGCATTTCCATTCATCTATCTTTCCTATTACCTAATACACTACCGGCCTGATTCGAACGCGGTTGCATATCACTGGTTTTGCAACACGATTCTTTACGAATGCATTTTCGGAGCGATCTATGGTGTTTTGATTGGCTATCTCGGACGACATGCTATTAAATGGGCTGATAGGCAAGGACTAATCGATAGGGAGAGTTTTCTAGTGTTTTATTTCGTTCTGGCCTTATTCTGCGCGGGGACTGGATCTTTACTCGGAACAGATGATCTACTTGTTGGATTTGCTGCTGGCGTTGGATTCAGTAATGATGGATGGTTCACTCAAAAGACTGAGGAGGCCCATGTGTCCAACGTTATCGACCTCTTGCTCAACTTGGCATACTTTGTCTACCTCGGTTCTGTTATACCATGGGCACAGTACAACGCACCAGACATAGGTCTCGTCCCATGGAGACTAGTTGTCATTGCCCTTTTTGTCATCTTCTTCCGGCGTATACCAATCATGATGGCGCTCAAACCCTTGATACCTGACATCAAAACCTGGAGAGAAGCACTATTTGCTGGCCATTTCGGCCCCATTGGTGTAGGTGCGATTTTTGCAGCCATGCTGCTCAGGGCCGAACTCGAAGACGATAATACGACTCCATTGGCAAAGCTACCAGAACCTGGTGCCCACAATTATGTAATTATTCAGGTTGTCTGGCCACTCACCACTTTCCTGGTCATTACTTCGATCCTCGTCCATGGATCTTCGATCGCTGTCTTTACGCTCGGAAAGCGTATCAATACCCTCACGCTTACAATGTCTTACACTCAAGGAAACGAAGATGGTCCTTCTTGGATGAACAGACTTCCCAGGATCCAGTCCGTAGCAAAGAATTCCATGTCCAGGTCAAAGGATGACAACCGAAGTATGGACTCTGAAACTGAAAAACTGGCAGAGTTTGCACCGGGTACGCTACCACCTATTGGTATGCCTGGAAACTTCTTGCGTCGTCAAATAGAGGAAGATACCCCTCTGTCGGGTGGAAGATCTCAAGATCAATCGAAGCGGAGGAGGTGGGAGCGAGGCATGGGTCCTGGTGGACCGATCAGCCAGTCTGCAATCACACCGCAACGAAGGTCGGCACTCGCCAGTCCTACAGACAGCGCCTCGGAAACGCTCAATGAGAAGTCTAGTTCTAGGTCCGATAGTCGTGAGGACGATGAGCCAGATGTTATAGAGATCCGGGAGGCCGCAGACAAGCGCAAGGAGGAGGAGAGGCGTAATCCGAAACGTGTTGAAGAGCCTGAACTTGAAGTGTACGAGGAGGGCAATGATATGGTGATTGAGGATGAAGAAGGCAATATCCTGAGCGTCAATGACATTCGCGGTGAGAGCGAGCAACAGAAACAGCAACACATCCTACACGCTGAAGAGGAGCTCAGGAAAGAGACGAATGGGGAACATGCTAAAGGCAAATTCCACCCTCATACCAGAAACGAGGGTGAAGATCTAGAGCATGCTGTTAGCCACACTCTAGAGCATCCGATGCAAGCTCGTCGGAATCTGATGAAGAAGCTGGGACACTGGAAGCACAGGGACGATGCTGGCCCCTCTGCACAGAAGAGACCAGAACATAAGAGTGGTCCAGCTCATGCTTACCAGTTTGGAAATACCATCATCGTTGAAGACGAGGATGGAGAAGTCGTTAAGAAATACGAGATTCCGCGACAAGACAAATCGAGGTCCGGCAGGGGTGGAGTACAGAATGGGCCAGGTCATATTGATGGGGCAGCTGTTCGACAAGGACTCAAGCGTATGGGGACATGGGCAGCTGGAGGCTCTGCGGCAGCCGAAGCTACTGGTCACTCTGGCAAACAGTCCGCCAAAAAGCAAAAACAGTCCATCATTGACGAGGACGACGAGCACATACGCTTCACGGTTGGCACCGGTGGAAGAAGGATGGGCCGCCAAGACTTCATCCGTCAAATCCAGCAATTAGACCCCAAAGCTCGAGTTAAGGTCATCGAAGAAAGTGACGTCCCAGAAGCCGTCAAAGAAGAAGTCCGGCAAGACGCTGCCCAGCATTACTCCTCACCCAAAAGGCCCCCTCCTGCTACCACACGCCGTGCCACATCCAGGCGCTCCCCACCCCCACCACAACCACGACCAGCCCTTGACGACCCCGACAACGAACAAGCCACGACTGCCGAAGTCCAACGCGTTGCCTCACACGAAGAGCGCCCCGCCGGCCCCGACGGCCTCACCCTCGTCGACTCAAATAATGATGACGTCCCCTTCCACTCCGTCCCAGACTCTGTGTCCAAGTACAGCCAAGGGCGCTCCGAAACCGCCGCCCAACGACGCAGGCGCATGGCTTCTTCCCGCAAGGACTCCGATGATGACGGTACCCCGCGCATTCCTCCTCATCGAGCCTCTTCTTCCAACACCGTCGGTAGCAAGCCCTCCCCTTCAGGTGCGCAACGCCAATTATCCACCCTCGACACAGCAAGCGAAACACAAGCGGAGCGGCGTAGGCGGTTGGCCGCGCTTGGTGAGGGAGAAGAGGACAAGGAAGACAGTGACAGCGATGACGATGGTGGGGAGCGGAGGCCGGATCGGGGCCATATGCCTGTTCCTGGGCCGAATGTGAATGGTAGTGGGGGTGGGGAAAGAAGGCTGGGGATCAGGTTTGCGGATGCGCCGGCGAGTAGTCAGGGGAGGGTGCAGTGGGGAGAG